>Ga0207841_1000023_pt1 | contig 322045 bp, 314 predicted proteins | sample HigsolmetaGSP18D_FD_184846 | JGI IMG/M metagenome (GOLD analysis project Ga0207841, IMG submission 184846) | High solid enriched microbial communities from the Joint BioEnergy Institute, USA - SP1-8-D (SPAdes) | ecosystem: Engineered > Bioreactor > SSF (Solid state fermentation) > Aerobic >...
ACCAGCAAGTGCGCCCGCATGCACTGACAGCATCTAATATATGCAGTGGATTTGCTGCAGGAGGCCTGGTTCCATATAAACCAGAGCAGGTGCTTGACCAGCTTCATATTCAGTTGAAAACACCTACTCTGCCAGGCACATCCCATAGCAATCAATCATCTAGCTGGACTGCTGAAACACCAAAGAATGCTAGGGAGCTGGAGAAGCAGGCAAAGCTTATTAAGAACCTCTGGCAACAGTGTACACACAGTCCTCCTAGCCCAATCAGTGAAGCAGTTGATCAAGTGGTCAAGGGCTGCCAAATTGCAATAATAATGCAGTGCTTTTAGAGCATGAAATCAAGCAGCTATGTGCAGCAAATCAACATCAATAACACAAGCAAGAGACAACTAGATCCTCTATTGGTACAGGGGGTATTTTGACTGCTGAAGAAGGTCAGCGGCTTGCTCAGCAAGCTGCAGAGCTGCAAGCAGAGGGGGTAGTGGAAGGTGATGAGCGGCCTAGGAAATGTGCACCACCGCAGTGCAGCAACTGCAATATTCAAGGTCATACTAGGGTCAGCTGCCCAAACAGATAGGCAATTATTTTATGTGTATATAGCTTCAATTTAGGGGTGTTGTGAGATAACTAGATATTTAATATAATAGGCGTTGGTTACGTGGCCCGCTCGGTGTCCGATTACGTTATATACATACAGCTGACAAAAACGCCGTTACTGTACAAGTACTGTACATATACCTACCTGCCTAGGTAGGCAATTCATACACTCCATCCAACGGTCAGATAGCGTTTCCGCATAAGCAACCAGACCCTCTGAATCCAGGCCTTATGAATTTACGGGACCCTAACGCCCATTGCCCTCTGCATTCCCATTATCAGACTCGTCCCCATTGTTCTTCCTGTACAAAAAGAACTGCACAAAGATCGCCATATCCAACAACAACGTCCCCATACTCCCCATCAACCACGACAGGTTGACGAGTATGTACTTGCCATAGATAGCGCCCACCTCGCCCGGTTGGCAATGGCCATCAGGATCCTGGCACACAGGGGAGTACGCAAAGATTGACAGCACGTACGTCAGGTTCCCGATGCAGGCGAAGAGGAAGAAGAGCAGCGAGACGCCCTCGGTCGACTTGCGCCGGAAGTTGAGCAGCAGTTGAGGCAGGCGCGAGCCGAGGTAGAGTGCCGCGCAGAGGTAGCCGAAGAGTTGGCCGACGGGGTCGAATGTGGGAGGGTCCGGTTTCTTGTCGTGAGGGTCCGTGGCGGAGGAGCGCGAACTCACGTACCAGCCTAGCACGCCGGCCATGCAGACGAGGGCGATGGAGAAGGTGTTGAAGACGATAGTCTGCAGAGTCGATGGGGGCCTAGCGGGGGTCGGCTTCGCAGAGGGGTCGACGAAGGGAGTTGCGGGGGAGAGATGCGTTCCGTCGAGGGAGGAGAGCCGCTCACGGAACGAAGTCACGGATTGTCTTCGATGGCTGTCTGGATGATGGCGCGGCGGGTGTGACGATGATGAAGACGGATGGCCATTGGTGCGGCTGTTTCTCCTGCCATCTTTACCATTGTCACTTCTCAGCAGCGCTGAACGCTCCGTCGGTCTTCCTCCGTTTTCCTCCTCCTCTTCACAGACATCCTTCGCGGGCGTCAACTCGTCCCACAGCGTAAAGCCCCGATAATAGAAACACTGCCCCAGCAGCACGATATCCGCAAGGGTATAGTACACTGCAAGGATGATCATCGTGGGCAAGACGCCCTGAAGGACGGCGCCCAGGATGTTGAACACATCACCGGCGAGCCAGACGATGAGGAAGAGCAGGGAGAGGCCATCTGCGGAGCCGCGGCGGAAGTTCTCGATGATCTGCGGGGAGAAAACAACGACCCAGCAGGCGATGGAGATGGAGCTGGGAAGCAAAAAGCAAAGATGATCAGCTCGACGGCGCGATCAAGTGAAGTGAGGGAATCCCCCGATGGAATGCTAGAAGCGTCAAGTCTTCGACGGCATGCCTCCAGTCAGAGGAGACGGAGAGGAACAGCTCACATACCCACAGATACCACTCAGAGCCTCAATGTCAAGATTACCTGCCTGTGAGGGGAACATAGCTGTCCGGTGCGACGGTGAGGAATGACCGGGTCTGAGAATGACCCAGAACCCAGTCACGAGCCCAATGCGTCCGTCCTATCCGTAGAAGTCGAGGCACTGTCCAAAAGAATCTCACGAGGGAAGAAATAGTAAGAAACGCGCAATCTTCCCCACGTGATGTACCTCATCAAACACTGCGCAGGCGATCAATTGGTAAACTGAGAAGAACAGAGTCCCCGCAGCGACAATGACGTGCATGAAAGCGAAAAGACCTGCGGGAGGCAGGTCACGTGTGGATCCGGGGCTGTGGAATCCGGGGAAGCAGATCGGATCGACGGGCCTAGGCCGTCTTGGGCCGAGCCAGCCATTAAATTTATCCCGTGATTTCCATTTGCATATAGCTGTCGTCAAGTTCATAAAGGTGCCGCTACCTTTTTACATTGAACAGAAGAGGAAACGAGAACCTCCCGGGGGCCGCTGGGTCTTCAACTGAAAACAGGCACAGGTAATCTATTGTCCCCATAGCAGTTGAGATTTGGATGGGGTACGTCCCATTTGAAGATATGTATTGAACTCGAGCTCCTTTGATACTTTAACACACAACGCTGGAACTATTTGATATTTATCGGGTTTTCGTTGGCGCATAGGACGTCCTAGTCCACTGATTTACAGAGCACGGAAACAGTAAGTAATTCTCATTTATTGGTGCTGAATTTGTCTTCTCTGGCAATATTCGACGTGTAGTTTGGCCAATTACTTATCTTTCACCAAGATGAACTGGATAAGTTCCTGTCAATGTCGAAGATGTATGCCATTCATTTCTTTGAGCTCTGAATCTGCTTAATGAGATCTTCCAGTTTATCCTGCATATCGCAGAATATATTGATCGCCTAACAAATGTAAACATCAGTATTCGAATCTAAAGCCCGTACTTTTCAATGCGGATGGCATAGGAAGGCATACCTGCGTCAGCTTTTCCTCGCTGGCGCCCCCAAGATCTCTTGTAAACACGATCCGGTACGTCGCGGGGTCATTTAAGTATGAGATCTTCGAGTCTGGCACCGGGACTGATGGTTCCTCATCAAAGAGGGACTTGACAGTAGTAGTGCTAGAATCAAGTTTCGATAGCTGTTCGAGGAGGCCAGGGCCAATCGTAATATGGTGCACCCCTGCTAGAGAGAGTATTTCATCGGTAGAGGTTAAGCTCGCCGGCAGAACCTGAGTCTTAGCTTGGATCGACGTGTAGTAGCGCTGAATGGCGACGCACAGCGGCCCAAGCTTATTCGGGTCCGTGAATCTGGATCGATGTAAGCATTGAATGTTATTCGAAGTAAACAGAACTTTGGATAACCGACCCAGGCACAAGATGCACCTTTAGCTGATTGACATATGGAGCGGCATATGTGCATCCGACTTCGGCCGCCAGCGCTGCCTGCGCTAAAGTGAACAGCGTGGTGGCCAATGTACGTATGCCGGACTGCTCGAGCGTACGGCAGGCGAGCAGGCCCTCCCAGGTGCTGGGGATCTTGAGGCAGACTCGAGAGGTGTCAAACTCAGGTTGCAGGTATCGGAAGAGTCGTGTGATCCCTGGCGGTGATATCAGCTCGTGACAAGAGATAACGACATAGCTTCTGCTCGGCAGATCATACGTATCGCATTCGCAATTGTCTTTTCAGTGGAGTACGAGTAGTAAGGATTCGTCTGTATATGGACGCGGCCGCGGATGTGCGGTGCAATCTTCAGAGCCAAGCTAACCATCTAAAGAGGCTTTATCAGTACAGCTGCTTTTGATCTGCGTCGGAATGTCTTACAGCGATCTCGACAGCTAATTCCTCCAGCTTGAGGCCTGGATACTCAGGAAGGAGCTTCTCGGCGTGAGAAATGGATTCTTCAAGCAAGGCCACATGTTTCGGCTTCACAAGCTCTGCGTATGCAATTCCCTATTATTTGTTCTCTTAGTACTGTTTATGCCGACGATACTACGTAGTAAAACAATAAGTGCTCACTTGATTGGACGTGCAGTCCTCGAACGGTCCCAGATTCTGGTCCTTCGCGACTGTTGAGCCGGATCAGCTCCCGTGTCAACTCTTTTCTCATGATGCACTCTGGAGATGTTCAGTTTGACCCAGTCAAAATTCACCATCACTTACCTTCTTCATCCATCGAATCCAAGTCGACGATGGTCCTTTTCCGGAGGGCCTGCAGCCCAGTTTCACCTGAAGCCATTGTTGCGGCGAGCTATGGACGATCTATTCCTGTCTGGACTCTGATGGTTAAAGGTGAGGCAAAGAGGCTGAAAGGGAAAAGAACAGCATTTATTAACACTCGAGTCGAGACGCTCTGCCGTGGCAGGTGCCACATCGCCAACGTATTTCCACCTCGTTGGGAAGGAATGCCCCCGCACCTGACCGGTCTGCCCCTCCACGTTTACGGTTTCCCTCCGTTCCCGTTTAGGGAGGTTGGCCGAGTTGTCGCGCCGAATACGAAGTACTTGAGTAACATTCTCTGTCATCCTGTTGCCAGAGGCAAGGGATCTATGTATGCACGGAATAAATTTAGTCGGTTCGAGAATCACCCTCGCTGCTTATTGTTGCTCATCATGCTGCATGTGATCAAAATCGACACCCATTCGCATGTAAGCATTTTAGCTAGCGCTTCAAGTGGCACACTAAGAATTAGGTAGGTAAAGCGATTAAGGACAACACTCGATCAAATAACCAAGATATGCTTTTGATGTCTAAACAAGCAAGTAGGTATATACTGCAATTTCAAGTCATGTGCCCAAACAAAGCGGTATATTCAGAAACGTTTGTATGTGCCTTCGCCAGGCCCCTCTAGATCAGACAACAACATCATCATTATCCGTCGGCGTCGTGATATCCTTCCACTCATCCAGCAAACGCGATCGTCGACTCACACTTGGACTTGACCGCCCCGTACGCATCCGCGCCCAAGACCAGCCGGAACGGGATCTCCCTCCCCTCCGCAGCTCCGCTCTGCGTCAACACGTCAATGATCACCCTGCACCCCTTGACGACATCGCCCTGCTGCTTCAAGTTCCACCCGGTTGTGGAACGCCACGCCCCTCCGTGCTGCCGTGTCGCCCTCGTAGTCCTGGATGATGTTCTTGGCCTCTGAGCGGTTCGACTCGGCCAGGATGTTGGAGCGGAAGTAGCCCGGCTCGATCGAGGTGACTTTGATGCCGAACTCGGCGAGCTCGTTGCTCATTGTCTCCGAGACGCCGGAGACGGCTCATTTGGACGCGCAGTACATGCTGACTCCCGGGGCGCCGGCCCAGCCGGCGATGCTGGAGATGTTGGCGATGACGCCGGATCGCTGCGCGCGCAGGTAGGGCAGGAAGGCGCGGTTGACGTTGAGGAGGCTGAAGACGTTGGTGTTGAATTGGGAGAATGTCTCCTCGGGGCTGTGTTTTGTTGTATTCTGACTTAGTTCCATTTTCAAAATGCAACCATAACAGGGGAACATAAAACCTACGTTAGCTCCTCGATAGACCCCGAAGCAACATAGCCGGCATTGTTGACCAAGACGTCAATCCGGCCATAGAACCCATGGGCAGTCACCGCGATCTGCTTCAGCGTGTCCAAGCTGGCCGTGACGTCAAGCACAAGGACCTCTGCTCCCGCGGCCTCCAGTTCTTCGAGGCTGGAAGCCTTGCGGGCAGCGGCAATGACTCTGTCTCCTCTTTGCAGGACCTGGAGGGCAAGCTCTCGACCGAAGCCGGTAGAGCAACCGGTAATGAACCAGACGCGGGGTGCCATTTCTATGGATTCGATTGAAGAGAGTACGGATATCGTGATGCAGTAGAAGAGGAAGATTCAAAATGAGAACCGAGAGACTTTGGTTGTTACTCTGTCGTCCGAATGTGAACGAGATTATTGATGTTTATGATAATCGAAGCACCCGACGATCAAGAGGGATATCTGGACATCTATATATCCCCATCTCTGTATCAGAATATCCCCTCCTGCGGCCGGACTGCTAAGAACTCAATGGCGGTGATTATCACCAGAGAACCAAAGGTCGAACGCTAAACTTCGCAATACGCTCCATCACTGCGGAGATACACGGGGAGTCCCGTCCGACAACCCAGAAAGCTAAGAAGACCGTGCTTCGGTAGACAGCTCATCTTCGACCCAAAAAAAAGGGCTAGATAGCCGGTTCTCGATCTGGAGCTCAGCGGAGTGGTCTGCGGTTTTGACTCTGAATCGGGAGGTCGAGACGGTGGCCACCTCGTATATCTTGGCAGCAACGGCGGTGCCGTCCTTATCGCCTGTCTCCGGAGCAGGGGTCCAGACATGGGTATGCCTGTGACAGCAGATAGACAATGACGAGGTTTTTCTTTGGGCAGGAGGAGACCCAAGAGCTCAAGGATTTTAAGGCGGGGACCCGTCTTCTCTGAAATGGGCCATCCCAAGAGGCGACATTAGAGAGAATGCAGAGCCTTGGTGTGTTTATCCCGGAAAACTCCGCTGAGGCCGGTGGAAGAATCGCAGGCCAGAATTCAAAAAAAGACCCGGCCATATAAAGACTATATTCACCATGTTAAGACCCGAAGTCCTTGCTGCCTAGTTGCTGGCATCGATATCTCCATAGTCCGGCGATAGGCTGCACCGTTAGGTACTTTAGGTGCTTACGCCAGAAGCAACTATGACTACACATGTAGCAACCACAGGTTTGGCTACCCGTTCTCAACCCTGCATTTCTTCTAGCCTGACGACATCAGAAGTAAAAGGGAATTATATAGAGAGCCGGGATTCCCAAACAACACCACCGCGACGCAGAAATGGCCTATCTATATCATATAGACTACAACGACTCATCATGAACATCATAAAAAAAACAAACATATCCGGCAGATGTACAGTACATAACCGATCTACCAGCGGGTATCTATTTTATTTCGCTCCCATGTTACTCGCCAACCACGCCTCATGCAGCTTCTTCTGCTTTTCCCACTCCTTTCTCAACTTCTTGAGACGGCTCTTCGTGATCTCTTCGCCTGCGGCGTCTCGGGTGGGGATACCATCCTCGTCCCACGCGCTGAACTCGTTCGTGCGGAACATCTCGAGGTGACTCAGCTTGCCCTTCTCCAACCTTTTCAAGGCCTCCTCTTCTGCCTTCTGTTTCTCGAGCTGCTTCTGCCGCGCCCGCGCGGCCTTCTCCTCCCGAGCCTGAATCAGCTCCTTGGTAACTGGGCGGACTATGGCCGGCAGGTTGTCCCGGTCCTCGAGGTACACACCCAGATCAAAGAGGTCAACGTCTCGGAGCCGGTCGCAGAGGGTAAGGATCTCCTTCCCTAGGCTATCCGACTGCTCCAGTGAAGAGACCTTGGTCCGGAAATCAAACAGGACATTGGCATAGGGCTTCGCTTCCTCTGGGATATCCTGCTCCGGCACAGCAGCCGCCTCGACAATCTCCTTGATCTTGTCCTGAGACACTCCGGTCTTTGACCTGGCAGCCTGACGAAGAGAGTCTCGCATCGCCGAAAGTGGATATAGATATGGTTTCGCTACCTCGGGGACATCAATTCCAGACCAACCGATCTCCGGGCTGTCTGGTGTAGCCGACCCGTTCAGGCCAAAGATGTTGACCATTGAAGTGATCCACCTTGCAACGGCTTCAACATCCTTGGGGTTGAGAGCGGACTTGTCGGCACTGTTGTACTTCGTGATGAGGTCTGAAATGACGGCCATCGCTCCAGGCGTGTTGAACGAATCGCAGAGGTGCTCGTGGACGGCCGCCTTCGCAGCTTCAAGGGCAACACCAAGAGACCCATCTGTACCAGAACCTGCCAGGCTTGCTGGGTCTTTCACCTTGATGAAGAAGTTGTTCACCTTGTCCTCCCATGCATTGCCAGCGTTAATAAGGTCCTCTGTAATCTCAATGCCTTCTCTCCATCCTCCAAGCAGGAACACTATACGCAGGCTTCTTGGGGTCCAGTCTTTCCTATCCAGGGCTTCGCGAATTGTAGTGAAGTTCTTCAGCGACTTCGACATTTTAGATCCTTGGATTGAAAGATGGCCCATGTGGAGGAAGTAGTTGACCCACTGCTCATGCGAATTCTGGGATGCCCAGTAGGCCTCACTCTGTGCAAGTTCATTGTCATGGTGAGGGAACGCAAGGTCAATTCCACCAGAGTGGATATCGATCTGCTTACCCAATTTGGCAGAGGCCATGGCGGAGCACTCAATGTGCCAACCAGGTCTCCCCTTTCCCCAGACACTGGGCCAGCTCGGTTCCCCAGGTTTAGAGGCTTTCCATAGCGCGAAGTCGGAAGGCGAGCGCTTTTCCGTTGTCTTATCACTCAGTGCGCCCTCCCCTTCGGCTACCAGCTTCTTGTCAGACCGGCTCCACGGCTCGAGTCTCGCGTAGGTGTGACCTGCAGCCTCGAAAGCCTCAATATCAAAGTAGACCGACCCGTCCTTGGTGACGTAGCCGAAGTTGTTCTCGACAATCTTCTGGACAAAATCCGCAATCTCCGCACCATACTCTGTAACCCTGGTTATTTCATCAGGGTCGAGGACATTGAGGTCCCTGACGTCTTTCATGAACCTCTCCTCATATTTCTTGGTCAACCTGGTGAATATGGCATGATTCTCCCCGTCTATCGTCGACCCCTTCAGCGAGTCAAGGTAAGGGAGGAAAACGTCTTGAGCGTTTTCGTAAAAAGTCTCGCTGAAAGCGGCGGGATCTGCATGTCCTGCGGACTTCTCTGCCTCCGCAATCACCTTTGCCGCCGAGGCAACGGTCTTGATGTGCATCTTAACCTTCGCCTCGTCGTCACCCGGCTTTTCATTCCCTGGCAAGGGCCCTCCATTCAGGACGACAGCGTAGACCTTCTCCACCTCCTCCTGATACTTCTCCGGCGGAAGCTCGGGGTCCAGCAGTGGTAGGTTCTTTTTGATGTAGGCAGAATAGGCAGCCTTCGCGGTCTGAAGGACGTCCGCATCGACGGTCGGGTGCGCGGCCAGGAATTCAGCAAATAGATGCTGTTGTCGCCCTCTGAGAATAATCTGGGAAACAGTCAGTTGGGAACCGCGCAAAATGAAATAAAAAAAGATGTTGCCACTTGAACGTACCTTGTCATCCACATCCGTAATGTTCATGACAAACTTGACATCGAACTTGAAGTAGTCGCGCATTATGCGCCGGATGATATCCGTGCTGACATAGTTCCTGGCGTGGCCCAGATGGGCATCATCGTAGACCGTCGGACCGCAGGCGTACCAGGTGACCTTCTTCCCTTCGGGGTCGATGGGAATGAACGGCGTCTTCGTCCGCGTCAGAGAATTGTACACCTTCAGCGGCGGCAAGCGGGAGCTGGCCTCGGGATGCAAAGTGGGCTGGCGCCACGGCGGCTGCTGGCGCGTGGAACTAGCCATGGTCCTGGAAATAATGAAGGTAGGAGTGGACGACGACGCAGGCCGCTGCTTGAACACCCGGGTCAAGGAACAACCGAGCCAGCGAGGGGGAAAGGGCATAAATAAATAACGAGGGGGAGAGAAGGATAAGGGACGAAGGCGGGGGGTTGTGGAGGGGCTGGTGACTCAGGACAGCAAAGGGAACAGAGAAATGCCTGCGATGCCCTCGCGCGGAATGGCCGAGGCGGAGGCGGATGCGGCCCCAGCAGATGCCCTAAGCCCTACTCTAGTCCGCTTCGGGGCAGCTCGAAGAAACCGGCGCGACGACGTCAACTTTTTCCTTCTGGGGAAGGATTTCTTAAAACCCGAACCCCAATTGCCTCGTCCCAGAGGGAAACTCTCAAACCAAAGCTGCCGATATGGAAAGATAGCCTGTGCGCACGAAGGTCTCTCTGATCTGATATCGCCGTTGCCATGCCGTCCCCTTTCCTCACTCCTGGCTCGCTGTCGCAGCCAGACACCCTCGCCGTCCTCCACCTCCGCCGAGATCATCTCATCCCCACCATCTTGAGGACTTATGATGACGAGAACCTGGGCTATCAAGAGGGAAAAGTGACCAACACCCGCTTCGGTTCATTCCCCCACAGCACACTGCTGGGGAAGCCATGGGGCTCGCAGATCGTGGCGTCAAAAGTAGACACGGGATCTCGAGGTCGCAAACCGCGCGACGCCGCCCCGTTGAAACGGAAAGCAGATGAGATAGAATCGCCCGGGGCAACGGACGAAGCGAAGCCCCAGCCAAAAGCCACAGTCGCAGCGTCGAGCGGCTTTCTTCATCTTCTCGCTCCCACGCCCGAATCGTGGACCGCGTCGCTCCCTCACCGGACGCAGGTTGTTTACACCCCTGACTACAGCTACATCCTCCACCGACTGCGCGTACGTCCCGGCAGCACGATCATAGAGGCTGGTGCAGGGAGCGGTTCATTCACGCACGCCGCCGTCCGCGCAGTGTTCAACGGTTATCCGGCAGATGCGCCGCCCGCGAAGAGAAGGCGACTGGGCAAGGTCTGCAGCTTCGAATACCACGCCCAACGGGTCGCGAAGATCCGGGAGGAGGTTCACCAGCATGGGCTGGACGGCCTGGTGGAGGTGACACATCGCGACGTCTACAACGACGGCTTCCTGCTGGGGGATCCGAAGACCGGCACTTCACCCAAAGCCAACGCTGTCTTCCTCGACTTGCCCGCGCCTTGGTTGGCGCTCAAACACCTGGTCCGTGATCCTCCTGACGGGTTGGAATCTCCGCTCGACCCTTCCTCCCCCGTCCATATATGTACCTTCTCTCCGTGCATCGAACAGGTTCAGCGGACGATCAGCGCCCTGAGACAGCTGGGGTGGCTCAACATTTCCATGGTGGAGGTGAACCATCGCCGCATCGAGGTTAGACGGGAGCGATATGGCCTAGACGCCGAAGGCGTGCGCGGAGCAATCGTGTTCCCAAAGTCGGTCGACGAAGCTGTCTCGAGACTGCGCGCCGTCGAGGAGAAAGCGAGGCGGTTTCGTGATGGTCAAGGCCAGCAGAGCGATGACGAAGGCACGCCTTCGGAATCCAAAGCGGCAGACAATAATAATAATAATAATAATGAGGACGGCGAAGACGGCGCTGATGGCCCTACGGAGCCTTCGTCGTCGGCGCCCGCCTCCTCCTCCCAGCAGGTCCCAGCGTTCAAGCAGGGTCGCTTGGTCCACCGCTCCGAACCCGAGCTGAGGACACACACGTCGTATCTTGTCTTCGCGGTCCTGCCGCGTGCGTGGTCCGAAGAGGACGAGCAGAGGTGTCGACAGACTTGGCCGTCGCGCTTGAAGGCTACCGAAGGTGGTCAGCCGACCGGGCCAAAGAGCAAGAAGCAGATGAAGCGGGAGGCGAGAGCGCAGAGGCAGCAACAGCACCAGGGTGAGCCAGGGGCAGAAGGGCAGCAAGGAACGGGTGATATAAAGACCGAAGACCAGAGTGCTGTTCCGGAGCCAGATAGAGCTGGGGATGATCTTACAAAGGATGTGGAGATGACCAGCGCTTGATTGCTCTTGGGAACAGATAGATCATCCATGTACTGTATATACATCATAAGATTGGGAAATAGTCCTTGCTCTATTTGCGTGCGGTCCATGTGGATAGTTTTACGATGTCCAGGAGTCACGATATTGGAAAAGATCTATCTAATTTTGCATTTCGTCTCATCGTCATACGAAATCAATCCATGTCTATCTATGTACAGCGCGTCAAATAATCCCTTGGTATCGGGTCTACTTGCTAACAAGGAAAAACCTCTGAAATTACTACATCGCCCATTGCAGATAATGCAGGCGGGCTGCTAGAAACTCAGACAATGTCCGGTAAAGTTGAAAAAGATCTGGGTAGAAACTGGCTGGACAGAATATTGAAAGCATGAGGGCCCGATTTCTCGGAGAGATCATTAAAGATTATTTTCCTTCTTGAACTTATCCCACGCCTCATTCAATGCGCTAAATACAGCGGCCGCGATCATGCGCTGCTCAGTGGTTGCATTGGTAGGAATCTGAAAGTAATCAAATCAGTCATAATTCAGATTTCATGGAACCCAGAGGGATGGAGAATCAAGCATACCTTATCAGGATGCACTTTTGCAATTCCTTTCATGTATTGCACTTTGACCTTGTTCGGCAATACCAGTTCAGACATGTTGACCTTCTTCCAGCCCGCTTCAGGCCACAGGACAGTGTCGAGACTGCCCAGCAGAGCACGCAGATTGTCCTGCTTTCCACCCTTCCACGCTGCGATTCTTGCGTCGACTTTATCTCTGAGGGCCAGTTTTTCCTCTTCAATTCGGTCTGCTGCTTCGTTGGCTTTCCGTAAGCGAGAGACAGCTTCGGCTGAAGCGGCATGCATCGGTGCAGGGCGTCCTGCAAGATCGTCAAGCGCGGAAGACTTCTTAGGAGCCGTCTTTGGTTGAGCTGGACGCTGCGCTGCCGTAGTTGACGGCTTAGGTGCGGGTTTGCTGATGCCAGCAGCTTTCTCACACCTGTTGCGACCCTGGATACTCGTGCTGCCACCGTGACCTGTCTCCACGGCCAGCTTCCAGACGTTTGCTGCATCTTCCCACCGCTCCAGCTGCTCCAAGGCTTCGGCCTTACGCATCAGGGCCTTACCGAAGAATTCCTTCATAGGTTTATGAGGCTCCCCGTTCCCTAGGTCGATCATTTCCCCTTCACCTCTGGATGGGCCAATCACCTCCAACACGGCGTCTGCATCGGCAATAGCAGATTTGGGCTCCCCAATTTTGAGTGCCGTCATGGCACGATTGCTTAGAAGAATGATGGTGATAGGGTGCTTGTCAGGTAGCATCGACAGAGCGGCTGAAAAGGCTTCATGGGCAGCAGCATAATCACCTCGTTTATAAGCTTCAGTTCCCTTCGCACGGTGCTGGTGTGAGGCCGCAAGGGATGACGGCGACACTTGAGGAATTGTTCGAGGAGGAGCCTTCGGCCTCGCGGGCAATGGCGTGGACAATTTCGGTGGCTGCGAAGGCTGACTCGGGGGTGCCGCAGCTGACGGGCGAGATGGTGGAGACGGAGCAGAACTCTCGAGTAAACCCGTATTAGGCTCTGACTCCTGTGGTTGTGGCGTGGGCCGTCTCCTCCTGGCCGGGCTGACGTACGCTTGCGCCGATTCTTCTTCCACTGCACTCCTTGTCAAGCGAGACTTGGGATCATTTGCTTGCAATCGTTGTTGCTGTTGAGTGCGTTGCTGAAGGAAAGCAGGCTGAGAAACGCGCTTCTCGGTATGAGGAGCGGCATTTGGTTGATCGGATTCTGGCAGCCTTCGGGGCTCCTCTCTCGACCGTGTGGGATTTCGAGATGGCCGAGAGACGTCTGATTCTAGAAGCAGAGCCTCATCTGTCAATCGGCCAAGGTTGCTCGAATCCTGGCGACTCTCTTCCAGTTGATGGTGCGAACGTTGATCATCTCTGGCAAAAGCTGCATCCCTCATCCATCGCGGTTGACTTGGATCGTGTTCAGAGTTGAACTCCTCAAGGGCTTGCTGAAGCTTCTTGCTGCCAGTTTTCCACAAGGAATTGGCTGTTTTGAGGAGATTATTACCGAAATTAGCAGCTATTTGAGCGGGATCCCTCTCCCCGGATGAAGGTGCCCTGCTGTCTTTTCCGCTCCTGTCGATATGAGAGCGACCTTCGTCCCTCATCCACGCAGGGAGGCCACGTTCCCGTCTCCCGTTCGCTTCTCCGCTCCTCTCACGACGGTCGGGGAAGTGAGTTGTCTCATCCGCTCTTGCTTTAGCTTTCTGCCGTGATTCGGCGTGAGCCTGGTTCAGCAGCCAGCTGATAGCAGCCTGGACATCGGTTCCAGACTCTGTGCTCTCCAACGCTTGACGTGCTTTATCAGCGGAAAACCCCATGTCCACCAGCTCTGCGAGCGCGCGATCGAGCGCATCCGAGGGTTTAGGGGATGGACTAGAGTCTTCGCGGACAGGAGACGAGGTTTTAGTCGTTTCAGCAGCAGCCGGTCGAGAAAACTCTGACACTGGCTTCGCAAGGTCCCCGAGAAAATCATCATCAGTATCATTTTGAGTTTGAGCCAATTGCGGTCCTGGGGCCGGCTTTGTGTTCATCTGTCTTAGGCCGAAAGGGTCATCATCATCATCGAGAAGTGATAGCGGATCTCGCTGAGGCGCTGGTGGTTTCCCATTCGAAGTCCCATTGTTCGGCGCTGGCGGCGGGGACGGGCTGGAACTAGGGACGGGGAAATGAGTTGACGCATCTACGGGAGCTGAGGCGTTGAAAGCGGCCAGGATGTCATCTTCATCCTCATCGATAGGGGGTTGCGCCTTTGGGAGATTAGATGCAGTGCCCAAGTGACCATGCTTGCTGCCTCCTTGTCCCAAGCTGTCCCAGAATTGAGCGTTATTCCCGCCGTATTGCGCTTCGAGCTGTGCCCTCTTCTGCGCTTCCTGCTTCGCCCGTTCCTCTTGCAACCGCTTCTGTTGCTCGAGTAGAGAAAGATTCTTGTTTGAATTCGACGAACCAAAAGAGACCAGGTTGGCGAAACTGTCGTTGGCGGGTGTGACGGGCTTTGAGGGAGGGTTTGAGGAGCCGGAGAGGCCAGACAGCGGAGTCGACCTTCCGGAAAGGGGAGTAGGCCGCATGGTCGTAAAGAGCGAGCCTGAGCTCACGGGCGGCGGTTTGTTGGCATCATTCGAGTTGGTGGTCCAACTCAGACCACTCAAGTCATCCATGAGGGCAAGAGTCTAGCGCGAGATGCTGTATGCCTGGAGGTCTAGGGTCAGGATGGTATGTTGGAGAGAGTCGCGTGTCCATAGTCTCACCAAAGCTGCCACGGCTGTTGGTGAATCCTCACAGCGTGATGTTTGCCATGTGCTGGAGACGAACATCCGTTTGTGTTTCTCCAACTGATTGATCGATCGATCGACCGCAGACGCCCAGCACCGGGAGCTCTCCGTCTGACGCGCGGAGGTCGAGACCGGGGGCGGTGACGGTCGCCGGCGCTGTGGCTGAAGTGGCTTTCACTGGCCAGATGACTAAGCAGTCTGTCACATGATACATGATAGAGTCCGCGACATGCTGCGATTGTCAGCTCTGGCTTCATGAGGTACACCATGCTCCGTAGTCGTAGGTACGGAGTAAACCCGAATTTAGACGGGTCTTATTCGCTGCACAACACCAAGTGTCCCCATACATCTTGTGTCTGCCGAGATAATGCGTGTATCCTGCACCCATCTTAACAGATAATAGCAGACCAGCCCCTCGGCAGCATCTGGCTGACAAACCATGGGGATTACTCCGTACAGTATTGCTGCGTAAACAACGATAATGCCAAGAGCACTCTAGAAAACTGTTCCTGAATCCCGGTGCTCGCCCCGTGGACCCAAATTGACAGGTTGCAAGGTGCAACTTGCAACGCGCGAGCCATACGGAATACGGAGTACGCTGCAGACGTTGACGGGTCAAACCAAGTCTCAGAGGCGGCGGAGCCCACGTCTGATAGGACCGCCCCTTTCAGAGTTATGGAGCCCAAATGGAGATGAAAGTTTCCGCTGAATCGGAGCACAACCCGTATGGTCGCCCCACAGCGCAGACAGGTACTAGACCGACCCCTGGCCGCCGCCTGGCGCTTCTTCACCGTGCGCCGGCACGCACTGTTATCCCTCTTCTCTTCAGTCAATGCACCAAGTTCGCCAGGTCGGTCTGTGACTGTCCCCTCCCGTCCGACTCGCTCGGGGGGCTCGCGTGAAGAGCCGGATGTCTCCCGACAGAAGGGTGGATATCATCCAACCGGCTGGCAGCATCGGCCGGTATCGAATCAGCAGAAAGCTATCCACAATGGGGACAATAGTGCCAAGTAGCGACCTCGCAAGCAGGACCTTGAAGAGTTGAAGCCTGCGATTATTGATATGAAAAGGGCTCGTGCGGGTGTTCCAAGTCTCATCTCCGCTCGCCGAAGCACCGCGGAAGCCAAACCGTCTCCTCGACGGGGATGAGTTTTGAGTTCCGGGCCTAAAACGGTCCCAGAGCGAAACCGACGCGACCCAGCAGCGTGGCCTCGGGCTTGTTTACCGCTTTAGCCTCGCGGATGGGTCGTCCAGGCCGGCGTCCAGACTAGAGAAGCCCTCATTTGAGGGGTCTTGGCAAGTGGGCTGCTTCGAAACGGTCTCCTGGCGGCTGTCTCTCCCGGCAGGATCTCTGTACGGAGTAGTCCGTAGTCTCAAGATGTTGGCTGCATAAGGATGGTGGTGAGCAGAGCACATGGAGCATTGTTGAACAGAAAAGGGCAGCACATGCCTGATCCATCCTCCACGGCGACTCTCCGGCGTAACATGGTGTAACAGTTCCCCTTTAGGGGCGGGGGCCGCACTGGACTCGTTCTCTGTCGAGACGGCGCCGCGGTCCGCACGGCAGTTGGTGCGTCCCTTGCAGACAGGCTGCAGCAACTGCTTTGGGGGCAACGTTGGCACGGCGCTGGCGTGTGCGTTCGCGCTGCGGAAAATTCCCAACGCTGGCCGGCGGCGAGCTCTGGCCATCCATGATCCGAGATCTGCGCCTCTGGGCCAAGGGGTTTTTGGCCCTGTGCTCCCGGTCTGTGCTCCTGCTATCGATAGACGCGGTCGTCCCGAATTTTGTACCGCCCGGCGTGCCCCCTGTAGCACTCAGCGCGCCCATTCGAGGGATCGCGGGCCGTAAAACATCAACGACTCCTAGCAGACATTTAATATTAACTCTTGCTAGACGTTTGGAACCGCGACCCCGAAGTCAAATCTGCATAGACCTCCCCCTCGACTCCGCCCGCCTTCTCCTTTTCTCTCCAGTTCCTCTCCAAAACGCTCCCTGAAGCCCAGGTCGCCGGCTGCCTCTCTCCATGTCTCCATCGTGAGTCCTGGAGTCGAAGGATTTGTTCTTTGTTGGATACAGTACCGAGTAGACCGTCCCAATCCATTTGCTGCTCAGCTGCTTGTTCCGCTTTTGCATGCTCGAGCTGCCGCTTGCGTCGAGTCTTCTCCGGTCTTTACAAGTCGCAGACATTCCCCACCTCCTCGTGTTCTGTCGTCGGGGCCTCCTCGCGCAGCTGCTGTAGCGCATAGCGCATATCTTGGTCTGGGACCCTCCCTACAAGTTCCAATCCGACACCCTTGTCCCGCATTCCTAGGCTCTCGGACTCCGAGGCAGATTGTCTTTCGTCTGCGGCCGTGTGACACGCTTCTGAGCACCAGTCGCCATGGGTCTTTTCAGCAGGAAAAACTCGAAAAACTCCATTCACAGCGATACAGAGCAGGACTCTTACCCTTCTGCAAACAGTGCGCGCGCCTCCAATGTCTCGCTCAGATCTCCCGGGTTGAAGACCGGCAGCGGTCTGCCCGCCGCCATCCCCGAAATCCCCATCGCAAAGCCGCCAGATCCAACATTGGATCCCGCGGCATACCTTCGGAGCATCCACGCCGTTCGCGAGCGGTCCAAGATCGTTCTGCAGAAGGCGAAGCGGAACCAGCTAAAACACTTCGATGTTGATATGAGCAAATTCGAGGCCACTGCATCATACATAGTATCTATCATCAAGGTGGGATTTGCCATACATAAACATCTTCCCCCCCCGCGAACGTTTGCTGATCTCTTATGAACCCCAGAGAGATTATGCTCCCGACTACCAATCGATTCCTCCCTATGGCCGTTGGCAGCACTTTGATGTCGGTGGTAGACCCCGTATCAACCAGCTGCTCCAATCATGGCCGAGCATGATCGACGCCCAAGAGCGCACAAGGCGTCTGATCGATCTGTTTGTGATTTCAGTTTTGCTTGATGCGGGTGCGGGAACCAAATGGTCGTACAAGTCCAAGGAGTCGGGCAAAATCTTCTCACGCAGTGAGGGACTGGCAGTGGCTAGCCTGGAGATGTTCAAGAGCGGAATGTTCAGCAGCAACCCCGATGAGCCGTGTCAGGTTGATGGGGCTGGTCTGAGGAAAGTAACAGTCGAGATGTTGGCGAAGGGTCTGCAGCATTCTGAGCAGAATCCACTGCCAGGCCTGGAAGGGCGCGCTGGCTTGCTAGCGAGACTGGCGGATGCCTTAAACAACCAGGAATTCTTTGGTGTTAATGCCAGACCAGGAAACATGCTAGGTGAGCATGACTATGATTGTTCTTCTCATTCTTGGTCGGAAGCTAATAGTCGTTGTAGACTATTTGCTGTCTCACCCGTCGACCCTCGCGTCATCAGTGCCCATTGTCCCGCTACCCACACTCTGGACGGTACTTATGGATGGTCTAGGATCTATCTGGCCACCTTCCAGAGCGCAGATTGATGGTGTGTCCCTTGGAGATGCCTGGCAGTGCTCTACGATGCCACAGTCACCTCCCGCACAGCCTTGGGAGAGCATTGTCCCATTCCACAAGCTCACCCAGTGGCTGTGCTACTCGATCATGGTCCCAATGTCAAAATTGATGAACATCCATTTCGCTGGTACCGAATTGTTGACGGGTCTTCCCGAGTACAGAAATGGTGGTCTTCTCATTGACATGGGTCTGTTGACCCTGAAGCAGCCCGACATGGAGCGTGGTCTGGAAGCATACAGGGAGAACGCCCAGATAAAGGGACAGCCAAGCGTGGAGGTTGTCCCTCTATTTACCGCCGATGACGATGTCATCATCGAGTGGAGGGCCGCCACTGTAGGCTTCCTGGACGAGCTTCTTGAAGAGGTCAATAACCAGCTGGGACTCAAGGGGGAGGAGCAACTGACTCTTTCACAAATGCTTGAAGCTGGAACCTGGAAGGTAAAGCTATTCCATTCTGTGAAGCATTTTATCCGACCTCTACTGACGAGAGCCTTTTAGGGTGGTCGTGAGATTGCAGAGGTCTCAAGACCGAATACTAAGGAGCCTCCGATCATGATAATTTCTGATGGCACTGTCTTCTAATGATGGCAAGGCCTTGCACATATCTACAGCTTCTTCGGACATCGCCAGCCTTGGGCCTTTTTTTTTTCTTTTTCTTCCTTTCCTAGCCGGATTTATCCTCTCATGACTTCCTGACGACTATCTGTTCTTGACCAATATTCCCATCTGCTTTTATCAGTCGTTGGATAGGGATCTCCTTATGACATAATGGCTTCCTTGCGACACTCAGTTTTCGGGGAGGGGAAAAAAAATTGCGTTGGTAATGCCAGAGGCGGTTAAAAAAGTTTCACATGCTGGAGAAGGTGATGACGACAACCTTGTGGGTGACGGCCGAAAGGAAAATTAAAATTGAGACAATTTCATTTCCATGTACATGGTTATAATAGTTCGGTGTGATTCGTTGAAGAGCGGGGCATTTTAATAGACTTCATTCTTCCATTCTAGTCCCTTTCATTATAAAAGTCTATTCATGCAGGGATGCCCGTTTCAGAGATGCAGCGTAATCCTTGAAATCCTTAGGACTTGCCGGGCAAGAAATATTAAGGAGTTGATCATCCAACCCACGTGTATTGGGACAACCCCAGCCCGCCTAGCTGGCTTTCGAAAAGTCATTATGTTATTCGCAAAGAGCTAACAACAATGAGCTGCAGATAATTTAAGCCCGTCATAACTCAAATATCGTCACCTACAACTACAAATCGACGATGCATGAAATGGCAGTATCATTTGTTTAGTGTTTATCAGTTCAGGACCTAACATGCACGTGACCCTCCGGAACATAATTGACCCAAACGAGACACTCCGCAACCTGCCCTCATTCACCCGAACCTAAGTGCGCATCGCAGGGCATGGACATGACAGATCGTCTGTCCATCCAGAGCGGCTTATTCTCTGCCCCAAGGATACCTTTGCTTATAGGTTAAGGGCAGCTGCTTTAGAGATTTCTTTAGAACCAAGGTTTCCCAATCGCTTCCAACTCACCAACGCCCGTGTTGTAAGCTGCCGAGACAACCTCCGCTAGTTGGGACAGCTGCACGGCGAATAGAATTGCAACCATGGATGTCCGGAAGAAGAAGAGAAAGGTGCTCCTCATGGGCAAGAGTGGCTCGGGGAAATCCTCCATGCGTTCAATTATCTTCAGCAATTATGTCGCCAAGGATGTACGCCGTCTCGGGGCTACTATCGATGTGGAACACAGCCATGTCAAGTTCATGGGGAACCTGACACTCAATTTGTGGGACTGCGGAGGGTGAGCGCAGCTCTCTTTTTACTATTTCGTTAAGATTAGATAGATGGTCTTATGACTGACAACTCCCGGAAAACCTGCAAAGGCAAGATGCATTCATGGAAACGTACCTGGCCTCCCAACGCAGCAACATCTTCTCTGACGTCGCGGTTCTTATCTACGTCTTCGATATCGAATCGCGCGAGGTCGAGCGCGACCTCGACACCTACAACGCCATAATTGACGCCCTGAAAGAGTACAGCCCGAACGCATACGTTTTCTGCCTCATCCACAAGCTCGATCTGATCCAAGCTGAGCACCGCCAGCGGATCTACGAGGAACGGTCGGCCCTCATCCGGAGTCGCTCGGAGCACTTCGAAATCGATACCTTTGGGAGCAGCATCTGGGACCAATCGCTCTACAAGGCGTGGGCGGGGATCGTCCACAAGCTCATCCCCAATCTCTCCGTCATTGAGCGCTTCCTGCGAGCCTTCGCGAAGAGGATCGATGCGGAGGAGGTCATTCTCTTTGAACGGTCGACCTTCCTCACCGTCACCTCCGTCGCCTCCGACGTCGGCAACATGAACCCGATCTACGACCGGCACGAGCGCCTCTCGAACATCTTCAAGGCGTTCAAGCACTGCGCCGCCCGGAACACACATACCACGCCGGCGTCGGCCGGGTTCCTGGTGATGCACACCAAGACGCCGCAGTTCAACGTCTTCCTGGGCCGCTTCACGGACAACACGTACATCTTCGTCGTCGTCCCGCCCGGGGAGGCCGCGTACAATTGCGCCGTCTTGAACACTATGCTGGCAAGAGAAGGGTTTTCCAAAGCGGCAGCAGCCGGCCATGGCGGGGACGGGTTTCCACTCCCCCCAGCGGAAGCCTCCGCTCCGACTGGGGCCAACGGCCCAGCAGCACATCATACTACGCAAGATGACACCTCACCTGATGACGAAGAAGAGTAGAGGTCTTTCTCTCTCAGCATCATTACTAGACTCTTTTTGCACCCTCTTATATCTTCTTGACAAATGTTTCTGTCAACAGCATCACCTCTCTCTCTCTTGCTGAAGCGTTGGTGGTCTCCCTGGGATCGTTGTTCCGATTTATGTTTCTTTATTTTTTGTTGTCATGATCACGGCGTTTCCAGCGTGGAGATTCCCATAATTTCTGTTCAAGATAAGATACCCAAGCAGGCATGACATCTGTGGCGCTTCCTTTTTTTTAATACTTGGTATTAATAATATGAGAGAAGAGAGATTTGTATGATCTGAAGCAATGAAAAAAATCGTTCCAATTTGTCAGTAGAAAATTTTGTGTTGCCTTTTTTTTTCCTCCTGGGTTAAGGAGGCTTCACGCTATCTACGGAGTAGAATAGAAAAGGGTTAGGTTGGCTTAATGACGCATAAGTAATTTCCCTGCCACATTTTTGTGCATGAATAATGACCATACCCCTGTCTCTACTGTCCTGTAAGCCTATATCAGTCCCGATCTACTGTATTAATATAGAGCTCGCAGTATGAACGACCCTGTTGAGTTTGGATATCAATTCATCTTTTCATTTCCTGGCCAATGCATTACATTCTTGGGGAAATTATACGCACAACGGCAATAAAAATGGTGACCTCAAAAACCTACTCAACTGCTTAGATTGATCTATCGACCAGCTAGTTCAAATGATTGGTTTTGATGAAAATCATTTTGTAAGGGTGTCCAGCCCTGATACTGCCCTGCAGCGGACCTACATAGGAGGTCTCTGAGTGGTCGGTCTGAGACTGCCACATTTTTCAACAATTATCTCTTTAACTTTTTGCAGCTGCAGCTGCCGGGCGCAGAGATATATTGGTAGTTGATGCCCAATTAAACAAGTCATGAGCCCTTTCAGCTTTTATCTAAGTACCTAATTTCTCCTGTTCCCGATCCTGTTCAATCGTCTGCAAGAAGACGCTCTTGGTACCCTCCAAGACCCTCATTATCCGCCGTCGATTCCGTAGCCCGTGGCAGGTTTCCAACAGCTCTTCAGCTCTGAGGCAGAGATACTGCCAGTCTAATTCCTTCTTGGACGTAATAATCTCGTCAAATTCAAACAAGATGTCCTTGGGAAACCGAGAGCGCCAGTACAAGTCTGGGATCTGCCACTGCCACTTAAAAGCCACAAGAATGTTCAGGATGTCCTTTGGTTCCTTTAAAAGATCCAGAATGATGAATCTGATGTCAGTGGGAAGAATTTCTGGTCTTGAATAATAATAATGATAATAATAATAACGCCCACCACCGCTCCAGGATGGCAAAGAACAAAAGTGGGACAGATTTCTCATTTCCTGTCTCATTCTCTCGCTTAACCGACGCTTGACGGCCTGATCAATCACATCCCGGATCTCGATGATATTCACAGGATCCCGGGTTGCATACTTTTCAGAGAGGCATCCGTCTAATCCATAATACTGTCTGTCGTTCCATCTCTGGCGTAGGGCTTTGACAAAAGATCCAGGTGTTCTTCCACTCGTGGAAGACCGATGATCCGGTCGATCAACACCCAACAGCGTTCATGGACCGGATAGCCCCATTGGCTGCGGTCTTGGTCTTGGTGTTCAGCGTTCATATCGACGACGTGCATCCAGACGATTTTCTCGGGGTTTCTTCGGGCCTTTCCGATTGTGGCTATGTCTCTGTTCCAAGGCACAACGAGGAGACCCTCTGTCCAGTTACCCATCTGGCCAAATCCAGAGACTTGGAATTCCGGCCGAGGCTTTCTTTGGATAACTATCTTTCTTGTTAGCATAGTAGACATACATTGTTTGAAACCTCGGCATATATAAATAGGACGACAATTTACGACGCAGGATCGGTTGAACACTCACTGACTCGAAAGAGGGTGCCCCATAGCCAAGAAATCCTAAAGTACATTCCACTGAGATCGGCCGTGCTGCAACGAGTAGCCTGCTTTACATTTCTCCATTCTGTACTTTCAGTGAAAATTATCCCCGACCCCGTTTCAGCTTCAATAGCATCTCCACATGCGTAGCAGTAAGGATCGGGCTTCGGCACTTTCTCCCGAATAACATGTGACATTCTCGATCTGGATAAGGGCGTAATTATATATTATAGATGAAATGGGTACTTCTCTCAATATATGCCCATGTTTCAAGCTTGCAGGCGCTCTTTGATGTCATTATGAGACGTAGACTGGTGTCGCATCGCTTTTCGTTGTGCCTGAAATCAAATAGAACCACCTCAACCTGACCGAACCTATGACAAAAGACGGTACTCGATTCGGTCAGATTCTGGTAACCGGGTGAGTCTTGCAGTCATCGCACCGGCTACCGTTTGTAAGGCAGCTGTTCTTAAGGATCTTGTGGTTCGAGGTTCAGAGAAGGCTGACAACATTCTGACAGTTCGATTGGAAGCCTGTTGTGTCTAAGATCACTACCTTGCTAGGGCGATTATGATGAAGTATTGTTAGGACTAGGAGGGCCGAGTCAAGTCAGCACCCGCAGACTGCAGAAACACTAGAGCGATCTCGCAATATCATTACCTTAGTAAGCTGAGTGGTTGAGGATGTGATTCTAAAGCGAACTCCGTCCCTTTCTCATTCAGAAAGCATCGTGGGATGAAGAGTTAATCTTGAAACATCTCTGGAAAGGAGAGGTGAAAAGGGATTAGTGGCATATACTCAATGAAGCTGTCGACGTGCTCTCGCCGAAAGTGTGTGTTCAAATTCTCGGATGGAGACAGATTGCGCGTCTCCCTTCTGGCCTCTTTCCTGCCAGGGATAGGCAGCCGGCTTGTCCAGTACTGACAGTAAGGTATTGTAATGCATCCCAAACAGGGGCATCAACTCTTGATAGGATCTTCATGAGCTCCTACCAAGCTCGGGGGCTCCTTTGAGCAATGAGGCCGAGCTGCCGGCGTCACCGGGAGGACGCCTCGATTTTCTCCCACGGCGACGCAAACAGACAATCCATCCGTCCGCGGAGCATTTGGTTGTTGTCATACCGGCGGAAACGGACTCGGGGTAAGGCGGTGAAATCAGTCGCGGCATCCGCAGATGTCAGGCTTCCCCTTCACCCACACAAGCAGCCGTGCGAGCAGAGATCCGCTGCCCTCTTTCTTTCTCCTCTCAGATTTCAACTCCGAGCGTCCCTCGTTCTTTTTCCCGGCAGGGAACGGCAGGGTATAGGCAATATATTATGATGTATATGCAACTATCCCTCCGCAAATGCCAGGGTCAGATCAGATCACGACATCATCAATCGCCCATCGATCGTCAGCTAACCTTGCAGATGGCTCTAACCTCCACCCGCACCCTTCGCTAGTGTGAGATATAATTAGCATCTGCAACCAGGTTAACCTCCACGCTTTGATCTTGCCAGGGCTGAAACACCTACCTTCCTACTGATGCCCGTACTAATAACATCCAGGAACATCAAAGTTTCTCCATTATAGAAGGAAATACGTGAAGACGAACTTTGACACTTGTTCTGGTGTCTTCCTCTCTGCCAATGATTCGGCTCTCAGGACAGCTTGTGTCACGTCATATGAGAACTGCGGACTTGTTTCCTTTCCTTTGTAATAATTGCCATCTCAATTCGTCCCTTGTCCTTTTATCTTTGACCCATATCAACGTCTGTTCGAACTTTGCAGTCGGATAGATGAGATATTTAGTCGTCAATATCACTGCGCTTCTCGATAAAGCACCCTTGGGATGTATGCCTCTTGCATCGGCTGAACTTCTGTGAGCTGTTGGACGACGGTTAGTGCGGGAAGAGAATGCGGGAAGAGAATCCAATCGTGACATTCATGAAAATTCCCTTTTTGTTCCTGTGTCATGTCGTCAGCAATTATGGGTCAATCAGCCATCTGGTTCTGAGATTCCAATCGGGAAGTCAAACTTACGCAAAGACATCTGGAGACATGAGGAGATACACATCAGCGCTACCGCCAGCTAGGCGGTAAGACATTGTGAGCTGTCAAGAATTGCCTGGCAGCCGGTTGGGTTTCTCACATCTTCTGGCCAACAAGAAAATGGTGTATCAGTTCTTGGTTGTTGTGGAGGGGGCTGATGCTTCGTTTTGTGAAGGCTACCCGAGAGGCAACCGCGAGGCAAGCAGACTAACGAACGCCCTGCTGCAGGTGACAGAACGGGAATATGTGGACTGAAAGGGTCTGTGGGCTTAAATCTGCAGGGAGCAAAATACATAAAAGGGACATCTCTGCTGAATTCCACTTCACTTTGCAACCTCTTTCTCAAAGCCCCAGGACACCCAGTTTCTTTCTGCAAATGGCCTGGAACCTGTGCTGGCATTGAATTACCAACGCCTTGTCAACTACCTTATAGATTACGTGACGTCTGCTGCAGCTGCGACCAGTGGCTTGTGGGTCACACGTTGCCATGAAGGCGCGATCGATAGTTCCTCATATGGCCGCAAGCACCCCCGACTAAGGCATGCCATCGGCCACTCTCGAGTCTCGACGGCAAAGAGGTTCGGCCGACTAAATCGAGCCTGCTATCACATGGCATCCACCCGGGAGGAGATGGAACGGACGTTCTTGGTCGACTACGCTAGTATGAAATCGCCCTCCCCTTCTTTCCAGTTGGTGCCCATGTCCGGCTTTCGACGATCCGTGAGGAGTCTCCCTATCTTCAGCCTAAATTTTTACAACACATTCTCATCAGTCCGGACCCCCTTCCACATCTCCATAGTATCTCCGAACTATTTCCTGATATTGGTCTAATCCGCCGCAGGTGATGTCCTTAGAATATGTTGGCCTTGTTGTCGCTGACCTTTCGGTATCTCTTCTTCTCCGGCAATCCAACTGGCCACACAAGTGGTTGCGTTGTCTAGTTATCCAGGGTTTGTCACCACGCTCGGATTAGAATGATTTCGCCAGTTATCTTCGGGTATCCACACATAGGTCCGGAATCCCTTGTGCACCAATTGTCCTCAAGATTGGGCATCTGCGAAAGAGCACCATCCAGACTGCAACGTGCCATGTCATCTTGCTTTCTCTGTCTGCCAACGCTTTTGGCGCTCTATGCTCTCTGGCCATCAGTAATTGAGCCGTGTCCATCGAATTCAAGGGGGAAAGGAGGTTATATCTTCAGGGCTCATTTAGGTGACACGTATGGAGGAGTATCGTCGGGAGTTTTCGGCGCTGACAACGCCCTACGTCTGCAAAAGGCCTACAGATTTCGATCTGCTGTGCGACATTTGGAGTATGCATCACCTCTGGTAAGATACCATGTCAAGTCATCTGATTTGTGATTTGCAGTGAAATCTTTACCCATATCGCCTACACTTCCTGGATTTAGAATCGACCACCGCTCTCCGGCTCAGAGATTACGCTGTTTTGACCACGGTTGACCACGACTTCGACAAATGGCCTCCTTTACGCTTGCCGATCTGACATTTTTGTTCAACATTGTGCCGGTTAAGGTCAAGTGCAGCGCTGTGGAAAATCGCCAATATGACGGACACTGGTATCCTCCAACCTCCAAGGAAGACTTTGTCCTAGATGACTTAAATAGCACTGGCTGGTGCAGATGGACTGTGAATGGAGTTCAAGAGAACGTCCATCCTGTCAACACATCAAACGCCGATGATGATGATGTCTGTTCGGTATTCTTCGACTCAGAACGTGACCAGTTTCTCGTCACCCATTTCGATTGCGTTCAGAAGAGCGTTCGAAGTCTCATTAAGGATATGGGGATCGGTTGGTCTAGAGTAACGTTTCAACACCTGGACAATCAGGGCTGCGGGAAAATCTCAAAGGTTTCGTTTCATACCGATGACCATTGGCTCGCTGCCAGAGGATCACCCACATGGATGCCCCAGTTACTCCCCAAGACTTACGACAACAATGGAGTGAATGAGTACACTGGTCTGATTGGGGAGCTCTCCCTGTTGCTAGCATTTGCTGCATTCAGCTGCGAGCCTCGACGTCGTGACATGGTCGCGACCATCAACAGATGCTTTCGCCCTCCTAGATGGATCAACGAGGAGCGTGAGACACCATCAGTTAGTAAGTAGCTGGAAAACTTGGGAACAAAAGAAGTGATAAGATGACTAATTGTTCGACCAGAATTGTTCCCACACTGTCATGATCAGGGACTAATTGTTAGGGTCCGTCCGGATCCAAATTCAAAGATTGGAAAAGCAGAACTAGAAAACTTTAAGAACGGTGTCTATGGTGTCTTGATCGAGCCGTAGGTACAGTACTGTCAACAGGTGTCGATCGATCTACAATGTTGCCAATTGACTGTGAATGCCGTACGAGCCAAGAGGAATGTCTCATTCGCAACTAGCTCGACTGGCAGAAATACTATGTCATATGTTGGTTGGTTTGAAGTTATCGCGCCCTACTAAAGCAACTCAGCGACCTCTTTGTGAATCATCACTTGCAATCGAGCATCTGTTCTATTCCAAATTTACACGCTGTCCTGGGCCAAAATACACCAATCGCTGCGTCTGTTTCCTGTTGCGACGAACGAAGGGTGTGAATTTCCCCCTTTTCTCTCGACGACCACGCTATCCACAGCTACGCTTTTCACACGAGACCCAACAACTGTTTTGCGCAGACTTGCTAGAGGTTACACTTTGGTCTCTTCGATACGCTTCTATTGATTCCTTCCGGAAGTTGGATCGAACGAGGTATCTGTCCCTCCTAAATTGTCTACCAGGGACTAAGATAGGTCATACATGCAGAATAAGACTGCTTCGAACCAATTTGAAATCGAGTTCCTTGTAATAATATTACTTGCGTACGTCCATGAAGCTGACAGACGCTGTTTGCTTTCCGGCGTACAGTAGAGCGGGGAACGCGGAGTCCCCGAAGTCTAGGGCTCTGTTCCGATGAACCATAGATGCACGGCGTGGCAGTCTATGAGAACCGCTACCGAGCCGATCAACCGAGACAGACACGGTCGTTCGGAGGTAGGGACTGCATCTGCATTAGGCGGGAAGATCCGGCTCCTGCTCATAAATCGATGCGAGATATCCATCAATTGGACTAGGGCTACAATACATCATTGGACATCTGGCAACCGTACTGCTATGTCACCCGATTGCGTAATGTATCGAACCCATGGAAGTGAGGGGTATTGGAGCTGCGATAGGGGGAAACATGTTAGCATTATCTCATTAAATGATAGATGATTGAGTGGTCGAAGGTGGAAGACGGAAATGAGGGCTAGCATTGGATACGTTTGCAAGTGACAGTGCCAGTGCAGGACGCCAGGAGCTGCAGGACAGGGCTGTACGGAGCCACGACGGTCGCATGCACTTGGCAGCGATGTATGGTGAATGACGACGACTGGTCACCCTGGCCACCTCTGCCACCCCCTCATGCCGAACCAGAGGGGCAAGATTGGCAGCCAACACCACCGTTGCTGCCAGGGTGGCGGCAGCACAGTCGACCAAGGTGTTCGTTGGCAGGCAGGGAGAAGCGGCAGGATATCAAGGTCCAGGAGTAGTTCTCCTGTGTTGTGCATGACGAGAGAGGAAAGCACAACTCACCTTTGGCTCAGTGATTTTCAAGTACCGCACCTGGATTCCACTCGTGGTGAAGTATGGAATCTCGAACTTGACGTTGATGGGACGCTTGGCCTTGCCAATATGCGATGCACCACCCATGCTGCCTCCATATCCCCCCGTCATGCCCCCACCGCGCTCATCGTCGCCCTTAACAGATGGTAGACCGAGTTCGGCACGCATGAGGAACTCCTTTCCGCCACCAAACTGCTTGATCTTCCAAATGATCGCGGACTTCTCCGGCGCGTAGTGGACAGTCCCAATGTTGGTACGGAATCGCGGGGAGTCCGCGTCCTCCGGGACAGGGACAAGGATCTCGACGTTGTTGGCGGTGCTCCGGCGCTTGAACTGGGCTTTCGCCTATATGACAAGTGATTTGTCAGACCTCAGGTCCATAACGGTCCACGCCGGATATGCGGTCATCGACGTTCGGGGGATTTGGGGGGGGGGGGGGGTGAAAGCAAGGCGAACGTCTCGGTTACCAGGTGCCGTTCGCTTTCTACGGCCGCTTGCTTACTTACCTTTAGCATGTACTCAATCCGTGAACCCGAGTGCGATTCAACAAGGCACTCCACCCATATCAAGGGCTTCACTTGTGTGTTTAACCGATAGCTCATGAGCTCGAACTCCCCATCGGGAGGGATGAAACTGATCGTCCGGTCGTTTTCAAATCTGGAAAGCCGGACACACTGATGGAACTTGACGTCTTCCATCTCGACCGCCTTGCCTCTGGTGGCCCGGCCTGTCGTCTCAAACATGACTTTATCGTTCAACCCGAGACGGAGCTCCGGCATGCCACTCAAATAGCACTTCATCTTAATCGAGCCCAAGATCTCCGATCGAAGAACATTTCCGTTCGCGGAAACAAGGAGGTTCAGGGACTCGATCACGTCGAGGAATACTTCGTTCTTGCGGTAGCGGATTCCTTCGCTTCGCCACGAGACGGCGTTTGTGACAGCGATAGGTGGTCGTGCTTGGACTTCCAGTTTGTGCGACTCTTGTGTGATATACCTGCAAAGTAGCATTGCTCATCAGTAGCGGCCCTCTGCGCACCAGAGCCTGGCACCACTTACTCCTGCAATATCTTGCTCTCTGTAGTCTGCGGATAGCCAAAATCCATCATTTCGTCCAGCAGTTCGTAGATGATGACGAAGTTATCTCGGATACTTTCCTCCTCCAACACCTTGAAGTACTCTGTGAACACCTCGACAATCTTGTGGAGGAACAGCAGGATCTCGGTGGCATTTGTGTTTCTCTTCGTCAACGCGAGGATGTAGAGATTATTATGGCGAATATAGAGGTACTGGTACACGATTTCTTCTTAGCATTTGATACACGGTAGAATAACACGGTATGCCTGATAAGAGGGCTGGAGCGGAGGGCGCAGAAACAGGACCCGATCGCAAAAGATACGTACATTAATTCCTTCATGAGAGAAGCACGGTGGTACCGCAGAACTTTCTTCTTCCGCTTCGCTGAGAAGGATGGGGAACTTCTCGACCGCGGACATGGGGATGTCACCGCGGTAGTTGCGGGCAAGAAGGGTCTATAATATACAAAGACGCGGTCAGCAACGTCCACACGTAATAGCAATATATTCTAATGAGAGGACTGAACGGCGACATTGCATGACTATCCCCGTGAGGGCATCACTCTGAACAAAGCCATACCTTGCCCTTCAGATCCAGGAAGAATATGGCCGACGCCATGGCGGAGAGAGAGACAGTCGTGGGTAAGTGAACGTCTAGCTCAGCGTCGAAGGCTTTGTGATATAACAAAATGGATCATTCTCCGACAACAAAAAGACGATTACCAGCGCATTCAAGACCCGATTGGAACGCGCGGTATCTGCCCAGATCCCGGCGCAGTTGCTGGGCGCACACGGCGTCGCGAGCTTGAATTCCCCCCGAGGTGTTCTGTTCCAAGACGCCGCCTCCTCTTCATCAGTCCACATGGTCGGTCGGTCGACGGTCGGGGCCCACGGGGGCGGCGAGATGCGCCAAGCCCATATCCAGACTAGCGTCCCGTGGCCTCCACACGGCGACTCGCCGCGAAAATTCATTTAAAGAGGCCGCGCCGAATTTTTCCCTCTCTTTCCTTTTTTCCCTTCTACTACAACATACAGAGCAACGCTCCCAAAAGACAGTGCAAGCCAGCAATCCTGCGTCTACTTCTGGCATTCTGTCAGGTGACTGTCGGGTTTGCTCCATTGCTGATTTGCGATACAGAGGTGCGGAGATGAATCAAGGGTCCATTAAGAGCTGGCCGTGTATTTTGCTTTCTGTTACTCGGGCGGTGTCAGAGGGATCGGACATTTCATTTCCCTTCCTTTTTTCTATCTATCATTCCCATCGTTACAGTAAGAGATTTGGCACATATAGGTACATCTAAAGATAAACCCTCAATGGTATCTGCGACAAATGTGACCGGCAATAATAATATAGTACATGAACTGCGTCCGGATGATGAGAACCTCCGGTAGAGAGACAACATCCAAAATGAAAAGAGGAAACAACGCCTTGAAATGCTCATTCGGTCATTTCCCAGTGAGCCACATTATTATGGGATCTTGAATCCCAAGGGGGCCAGTATCCGTTCCCGCGCCACTTGGTTCGCAACGAGTCCTCCCTTCTCAAGCGCAATAGCGCCGATTATTGCGTACATCGTATGGGCCAGGACGACGTCGATGCCAGAGCTCTGGAGATTGTCCGGCTGCGGGGGTAGCTATCAGTATCGTTATCGTTGAAGCACGGGCGTCTGGAGGGATGAAATATGCTTTACCTTTCTCGGCGACCACCGCACGACTTTTTGCAACTCATACTTCTGAGCAAGCTCCGACAGTTTCGTCTTGCTGGTGAGGAAGTTCTTGGTGTTGCTGGAGAGGTTGTTCAGACCATCCAGGGCCTGGTGGGTGAAAGGCTTGCGCCCAAAGGGGTCTTCCGGCGTCTTCTTCGCAAAGCGGCCCGCGTCTTGTACCAAAGCCAACGAGGCTTGCAGTTGGACTATCCGTTTGCCTGGTCGATTGATAGATATATCAGTAAAAGAAATGTCGCCGCAAGGAAAACTTGCAATGAGCTTTTTCCAGCATACCCAGAAACGCCAGGCGATCGTTGAATCCTCTCCTTCCCTGGTCAAAACTCTTGTGTGTGACTGCGAGCCACTTGACCTCCTCCGACAACATCTTGTCTCCGCCATTCCCAAGCATCCTGATGTAGAATTGGTCGAGGACGGTGGGGTCTTCGTTGACATGGAACTCGGGCCTCCTAGAATTGAAGCGCAAACTGAACGGCGCCTTCGCGGCCGGCGGGGTATACGACCAACGAGGCTTGTTTGTTTGCGCGGCCTGCGTTCCCTCCTCTGTCGATGTTGGCGTCGAAAGTTCGCGTCTTTGGACGACTGCGGCGGGCAAAATCGAGTTGGGACAGGCCGCAGGACGACGCGCGGAACAGGAGACCGCCCTGAACGACCGGGTGGGGAGTTTTGAAGCCATCGTGGAGATGTTGGAAATGGTCGGGAGGCCTGGGACGAAGGAGGGTGAGTTCAATTCACCTGTCCGGCTCTTTGTCAGCGCTGATGGAGAGGATCGAGGGAAGAATTCAGATGCTGCACTAGTACCGATTTGGATGGGTCCGCGATCCCAGATCCCCGCGGCGTCCGAGCCAACGCCAGAAGTATTCCGTAACATAGTCCTACTACGAGTACTGCCATGTTGTCAGGTCTGCAACCATGAGTCTTATATCTTGGTTGCGAAAAGCTATCCAGCTTTCTCTCCCTTGTGAACCCCTCGCCTTTATCCATCACCGCTCAACAACCTGGGCGGAGAATGGAGCTGCTCATTCTTGGAACCCACGTACCTTCCAGGTAGTCACGTCTGAGAATACAGTAATCTTCCCATGAGCCTCAAGCTTTGTCTTTTTCTTTTTCTAGATGCCTAACACGTGGGCCCGTATGTGCGGAAGTATCGTGCTTCAGTGAAACACCCCGTTCTTGACTTATCCGGGATTCCGCTACAGTACTACTACCATGTCGACCACTGGATTTAGAATTTCCAAGTCCTGCAGGGTTCGGGAGGGACTCCAAGCCGGTTGGAGCCGGTACTATCCGTTCTGGTGTATGTATGGCTTCATGCATTGGGAGTTGCACTGGCCTTGGACCCGGAAGTCAGATAAAATGCAGTATGTACCTATCCCTCTATTCCGCTTTAACTGAACGGGATTCGTTGGCCTAAAAAAAGTGAATTCTTGGTACCCAAGACTCATAAAGAAAAAAAATACTTCCATCATCTCAAGGCTAATTGCAGAGCAGAAACCGCCAAGATGCACATCAAGAGCCTTTTTAACAACTACCCCAAAAGACGATTTGCCAAGCATGAAAGCCTGTCTCTCCAAAGTGTCACACAAGACTATCAATTCCTTTGCGGCCACATGAACCTTAAACCGATCTGCTTCACATGCCAGTGTAAGAACAGCCAAGAGACCATGACCTAGTTATTGGTCAAACCGTCATGCTGTGGTTCTTCGTGAGTGCCCAAGAGAAGAGGGCTGGCCCGTTCACTTCTAGAACTTCTCACGTTCTAAAAGGAGCCAATCTGCATTTGACGTCGATTCGGCTGCAGAATATTCTCGAGGTCTAATTTCTTTGGCTTTGCAGATGCTGGAGTTAAAAAAATCACCGTAGGGATCATATAGAGAACCCACGGACATTGGTAGGCTAGATGTATAGAAAATGAATGACAGCCAGCAGCTGAATACCCCCAGTAGTTCTGAAAAATGCATTCCATCACTTACCCTCGTTCTCATTATCGCCTTATCCACGAGTTATCCGTTAAGTCCCAATATCATTGAGTCTGCTGCTTTCCAGTGAGATTCCTCGAGTTTTCTTCCCGCAGCAAAGGTGCTGCAGCTCGCGGCCAGACTCCAGAGTGACACTCCCCACGGGCACCCGCTAGAAGACGACCCCGAATAGGATACTGGCGGCAGTCTTCGGGGATGCAAGGCATCTCCCGCCTTCCCGGTAACACCTTGGAGCTTATTTTTTTCAGCGTGATGCTGACAGCATCTTATTTTCGCCACGTGTTTCTGTTTCAATGCAAGGTAACCGTCTATCTTTCCAAGCACGAGCTGGGCTTCCTTGATAAAACCTGTAATGTTTTCTCTCGAATGTGTGTCTCGCCGACGCGGATGCGGAGGACCAGCGTGGTCTCTTGTTCGACGAGCCGGTCAAGATCTTCTCTTCCACCGTTGGAAGCGATCTTGCAGGTGGGAGCTGCTGCCAGGTACCGGCTGGAAGTGATCCCGCGGCTGTGGTCCGATTGGATGTATGCGGCAATTCACCCAAGTCTTGGGACGCTCGCAAGGTCGCTCTAATCCTCGCCCACGGGAATGCCCGTTCGGCAAGTTGGCTTTGCGTCCACCGCAAAGAATCGGCTGTAAGGAACCGCGGGCTGCGTTCTCTGGGCCGCTGGTGTCACCATGTTGGGCGTTGCAACCCCTGGATGTCGGTGGCCGGGTAGTCTGTCAACCTCACGGGTCTCACCCCGGAGCCTCCCACAACTGCCATAAAATTCTCCAGATCTCAGATACAATTGAGATTCAGGTCCTCGTGGAGTCATAAAGGAGCGTGGAACGTGTCAAACGTAGCCATCGGCCCAACATACCGCACACCGGGTCCCGGTCGGGTCCCTGCAGGTACCCCCCCTCTCGATGTTCCTGCAAGTCTCTTTGATTGCAACTCAGAATCATCCATGAATTCCGTGCAAATGCATCAAAAATGTGATAGCTAAGCGGTTTCTTCCCGTGTGAATGAATGCCCAACGATATGGCGGTGTATTTCCTGGTGGACTTCCCTGGAAGATGTGACGGATGTGGTTCATTCAGGAGATTTGACAGATCTGACCGTGGAAACTATAAAATAGGCGGAGCCCGCCGTCCAAAGCAATGGCTTATCGTGATTAAACAGACCGGAACGATTATAATCCGAGATAAACAGTTATCACAAGATAGAGCTGCTTCAAATTTTGTGTCTGCAAGCAACACCACACCACCCTCTCTCGCATCTGTCATCTTATCTGTCTGATTTGTCTCAGCTAAAAACCTCCTCTTAGTTTTAAAACACCAGGATGGCGTTCCACCTAATTAGCGGCTCTACTTCGAAGAGCTTCTGCGTCTTGATGGCGGTCCACAATATCAGTGCCACGCATATCCCACAGCGTGAGATCAAGAACGGCGATGGATCTGTTCAGGATCCACCCTCCCCCAAGCCCTTTCCACCAAATCCGCCACCAAGTCCTGCTTGAGCGCGCTCTCTCTCCCTCTTACCCTCTTAGAGGAGATACGATTCCCTGTCATCTTGTGTTGGAGCACCAGGTAGGCTCAATGCTGCCCTTTGTTTGCACGCCATCAAGGCAAATCACGTTTTCTCCATGATGCGTTCAGCACGAATCAGTCTTGTCCATCCCCCACAGAGTGCCAATGGATGCTAATTGTTCACACACAACTAGTTGTCAGACGCGTCTTCACAGTATTGATGAGCGCACCATATCATATAGGCAACACGACACCAGCGCATTGAAGACTCAGCAACCGCGACACTCAGTGACTTACCTTCCTTTTTAATCCATCATCATGTGCAAAAAAAAGGACTAGGCGTTGATCATGGAGGCATTGCATGGATTGTTAAGGTGGTCAATTTCAAAACTCAAAAAGTTTCCCTTCTTAGACTTTCAGAGGTGGGATAAGATAAATTTCGGGACGCTATGATTGCCTTTCTTCAGATCCATAGCCCGCATAATGTGATTTCAAGACAGGTTGTCTTGAAATCTTTTCCATAATGAAACGGGTTATCGGGGAGCGGAAACGGCTGGGCGGGAATAATGACTTAATCATAATAAACATAATAATCATAATAATCATAATAATAATCGAGAAACAGAAAAGTAATTCCTGAATACTGCTTCCAATTTCTTCCACTGCAGACTCCTATTCGGGATACTTGCGAGCATGAACAGATTTCAAATGGGACAGCTCAATTCTATAAAGGCAGCGATGGAGACCCACAATTGAGATTTCGACCTCAAACTTGCCAGTCTCGAATACGTCTCATAGAGACAGCTTTAGACAGAACAGAAATGAACATGAGATATAGTATGACAAGACATATCACAGCAGAGCAAGGACGAGCGAGCTAACCACAGTCAAGCCCACCACAGTCCAGCCGGTCTGGATGACCTGCTTGTTGGTCAGTGTCCTACCAAGGTCCCATACCAAGTGCCGCACGCCGTTGAAGCTGTGGTAGGTGAAGGGAAGCGCAATTCCCAGCTTGACGAGGAACTTGGCCGCGAAAGGAAGAGCACCGAATGCGGCAGCGATGGACGCCGACTCGAGATGCCAGCCCAGCAATGGAGCGGCGAGATACGCAGTGGCGAAGACATACAGACCACCAGAGAGAACAGATCCCGTAATACGGTGAAGAGCACTGCCGTACCAGGTGATCTGGGGGCGGTAGATTGAGAGGTGGGGAGAAACAGGGCGGTTAAGACGCTGCTGGGCGAGGATCTTAGTCGGATCCTGGGTGTTCGTGGTCGAAGAGGTCGGTCTATATTTACGTTAGAGCAAATGCCATGCGGACATTGGAGGGGGAAGATCGCATGGGGAATGCGATGTAGGGCTGGTGGGACAGGGTCATCATGCATGACGTATCTTCAACGCCGCATTGAACGTATAAAATAATGGCATTGGGAGAGACATTAATATCCATTCGAAATGCAAACTAACCTCATCTGCATGAACTGTCCGGTCGCAACGGCCGCCGGGGAGGCGAATTTGGCCAGCGACAATGGCTGCTGGACGGCAACTGGAAGTCGGAGCAGGTCAGTATCATCCGGATTCGACCAGCGATCGGAAAAGTGGGATAGGACGTACGCCGTCGCAGCGACTGCTGAGCAACTCTCTGGGGCAGCATGGTGAAGCGATCGATCTGTCCTCGCTCGCGGTACTCTGCAGAATCGTCGAAATCGTGGTCTCTTAAGAGGTCGCAGCGATGAAGTTCATCCGTCGTTCTCTTCACGTTCGGAATCACGGGCGGGCGACCTCGGATCAGCCGAAGTCACGGGACCGCATTCCTGTCCGACCAATCAGCCTTTGGTCATTACAATGCGGAAGAATCTTCTTCCTTTCCTCCGTCGCCCTGAAATTTCGCCTTGCTATGTGGATCGCGCACTTCTTCCCTTCTTCCTCAAAGGGCCTCAGCTCACGTCGTTTACCAGCCGTCCATGCGGATCTGGCATGATGCAGACGTGTCCAGCGACGCCTCACTGGTTTCGGCTTTCTGTCGCGACCGCCCGAGGTGGATAGGAGGCCCTGAGAAGAAGATGGCCCGTCGTTAATCGCCCATTCATTTCTGTCCATGAAAAGAAAGGGTTTCATATCAGGGTTACATACTAGATTTGGTATATCTCTGGCATTCATCTTGTACTGTGTAGACTTCAGTCCTGATAACTAGTCTTGGAGAATTTTCCATCTCTCCGAATAGCTTCCTTCTGGGTATCGCAAACACTGCTGCCCTCCCAGGTTGTAGCTCTGTCTCCATTGCCGTCCATACTTCTCTAACCCCGCATGCATTCTTTCCGCAGCCTGAAGGGGCCTGACCTGGCTTAATAAAATGATTCCAGGATGTTTGTGTTTCCTTTCAAACAGATAGGTAGCTTGTTGCAGTTCACTGAGGTCGAAAGTCGACACTCCTCACAATGGTTGATTGTCGCAACCAATGCCGCTGCTAACAAGCCAACAGCCTGTTCCCGCAGTTTCAGGGACCATCCATACAGATAACATTTGTCTACATTCTGATGATCCTTCCCTTGGCTAGTCGAATTGAGTTCAAACTGCCAGTCTTTTGTTGCACATGTATAATAAACTGGACACCATTTGGAGATGGTGTGACCTACAAACTATCCAAGCGGGAGTCGATCTATTCTGTGTGCATAAAGCGTGGTTCAACCAGCACTCTGATGAGAATGATTACGCTCCATTGAATTCCTCCAGCCCTGGCTATGTTACTGGTGCGGTTTATTGTTCATGAATCATATGATCTGGAATAGGCCCTCGGAAGGTCATCCTGTTGGGTGTGATTTCTATTTCTAACATCCTGTTGGTCAAGCTTCTTCCTTGGCTAACTATGATTCGATTATCCTCTAACGTGATATAATATCGCTAGACTTTTGAAACTGCGTCTCTCAGTCTGTATCTCGTCACCATACGGAGTACTGGCGGGACCTCGGGACCTGACCTGGACCTCCAGCTGGGGGGACTCTCCCGCACTACTACCAGATAAAGTTTAGCTTATCTGAGTACCAGGAGCAGTTATCGCGATTCCTGCTGAAACAGCCTTTAATTAAAGATTGAATAAAAAGAAAAAGAGAAAAATCTAGAAATCTTTAGATAACATAACTACCGGAGCACCATCATTTTTTCCGTAGTAGCTTTGATAATTTCCCGGACATATCGTGCAACAGGTGACGTCGGCAAAGCTCCCAGCCGATGTCAGATCACATGCGAAGCCGGATGTTCATTTTGTATTTCCAGGTGACAGAATAGGACGATGTCGGCATCAACGCTTATGGATTTTAGAGTAGAGTGATATGAAAAGTTATCGGCTATATTTATGAACCGTGCAACCAATCGATTCTTGTTAATGAGGCTGGTTTCTATTCGTGTTGATCTGTATACTAATCAACCCCATGAACTGACCTCGGTAAGTCTATCTCCCCACATAAAGCTCCAAGATCCACGAGTACCTCGTCACCGCTTTCCGAGGATTCGTCTTACTTCAAACCACCTGTTAACATCGGTCGCCACAATTCATAAACTGTCCATCAGGGCTGTGCGAGCAATTGTTTTCACAGCTGAAGTTTTCATTCCTCCTTTGAAGCGCGTCGTAAGCGCGTCGCCCATTTTCCAAGACTGTGCTATCTTTTCCCTTTGTTTGATAAGATTACGTCTAGGTCCCAGCCCCGTCTCACCGATTTGGTATTAGAACATCTCGCATCTCGGGATATTCAGATTTCAATATGCCATTCAATACAGCTTTAACTAGAAAGCTTGGTATTAGAGGTAAGTCTAACCTTCATTCTTCAAGTTGCGTACATAATGTAGACATTCTCCAGTGCCCGTCGTCCAGGGCGGAATGCAATGGGTCGGATACGCTGAGCTCGCTGCTGCCGTCAGCAATGCTGGTGGTCTTGGAATTGTACGTTTTCCCCACATTTTCTTGGGTTTCCTGAAAGCAAAGGGCCCGATAGAAAAGTCAAACAGCAGTCATTCAGCAAAGAGATATTGACATCTATTCCAGATCACAGCTCTCACTCAACCAACTCCTGAAGACCTTCGCAAAGAGATTCGAAAATGTCGTTCCATGACTAAGAACCCGTTTGGTGTGAACCTAACTCTCCTGCCTGCCCTTGTTCCGCCTGACTATGGGGCCTATGCGCAAGTCATTATCGATGAAGGAGTCCGCATCGTCGAGACAGCAGGAAACAGCCCAGGTCCCGTGATCGAGCAGCTTAAGAAAGCCAATACGATAATCTTGCACAAGTGCACTACGATCAGACACGCCAAGTCTGCTGTGAAGCTGGGCGTTGACTTTCTGTCGATTGACGGCTTTGAGTGCGCTGGCCACGTTGGAGAGCATGATATTACAAACTTCATCCTCCTGAGCCGTGCAAGACAAGAACTAGGGGTTCCGTTCATCGCATCTGGAGGATTCGCCGATGGCTATGGTCTGGCTGCGGCCCTGGCTCTTGGTGCAGAGGGCATTAACATGGGAACCCGCTTCATGTGCACTGTCGAGGCGCCCATCCATATGAACGTCAAGAAGGCTATTGTTGAAGCGCAAGAGACTGATACTGCTCTTGTTCTAAGACGATGGAAGAATACATCCAGACTCTACGCCAACAAGGTTGCTTTGGAGGCTCTGAAGGTTGAGAAGGAGAGCAAAACGGGCGACTTTAAGGAGGTCGCACCATATGTCAGTGGTCAGAGAGGTCGTCAGGTATTTCTAAATGGTGACATTAATCATGGGGTGCGTATCATTTCTTGTTTGACTCCTGTATCTGCAGCAAATCTTCTGACATTGTTCCACAGGTCTGGACGGCAGGTCAAGTCATGGGACTTATCCACGATATCCCTACATGTGCTGAACTAATCTCGCGGATTGAGAGGGAAGCCGTTGAGGCCTTGGACAAAACAAGAGCTCTCTACACAGAAGCACCTGTTCAGAGCAAGCTCTAATTCAACTGCACTTTTGTCTTCTAATGTTGGCCCTCTTCTGTGTTCAGCCTAGAGAGAGAGAGATCATGGTTGGAAAAGATGTTTGTCCCATTCTTATCCATAGACCAACTTTTGACATATTATCAACATACAACGCTGCCTTCAGTTCCATAATCAAAGGTTGCGTCATTCGAGACTCCTTTCTGTTCTGTGATGTTGGAGATTTATTCTCAATTTTAGATATTATGCAGCTCCCGCAGTGGGAAACATATAGATTTCGGTGCAGTGAAAACTCATTCCCGTTCAACGGTCCATATTGTCAAATGTAATAATAGCACTTCTTGATCAATCATTTGGGGGTTTCAAAATCCTGCACTGTGCAGAGGATACCCAGGTGCATCCTAGAATAGATCCCTTGGGCAAGAACCGTGCCGCCAGTCCTCATCCTGGCAAGGTTTGGTCAATCATCAGTATCGGCCTTGGACTGCGAATGAGGGCATCCATTGTCACGTTCCCGGATCGTAAAGAGGCCGAGGCTTCGACAGAGGCCGCAACACTACTACCCAGCTTTAGGAGTCTAGGACCATGGATGTCACTCCCTAGTCTGATGGTTCAAGACTGCAAGTTGGCCCTTAAACTCGAAGGCGTCAAATTGAGGACTGTGCACACGGTTCCCAGGAGCCCGAATTACACTGATGCCAAGAAAAACTCCACGGAAAAATCAGGACACCAGAGAAGGATACTCCAGTAGTGCGGAAGACGACGATAAGCCTAGAAGGAAGCGAGGAAGCGGAGAAGTAGCTAGATGTCACGAGTTGTTTAGCCTGGAGGGCTGCGCTTGGCCCTGTCCGGATGCCCGGCGCGCCGGCCTGCTTAACCAGGCGACCGCCTGCTGGCGGCCCCGCTGATCCTCGCCGTTCCTCGACCGTTCCTGAGATTTTCCCTTCTATCGATTTATCGGAACCATTACTTACGTTAGTTCAGGCTCCATGTCCACGGCGCACCGAAGGATCTAGATCTTCTGCTAAGTCCTACTGAGCACCCTTGTTGCACGTTGACTCTGATTCTGACAACTGCTATGCTAGATGTACTTACAGTACAGACCATTTCTGGGGACATGAATGAGCAACGTTAAGGATATTATCCCTGGGGTCCTTGTATGCGACGAACCCATGCCTGAAAAAGAGCCGTTTGTTTGCAACCCCTGAAGTCGACCGGCCCTAAACTAGACCAGAGCTTGGCGCCTCTACCTAGTTCCTACAGAGTACAGAACCATCTTCTGGGGAACACCCTACCAACGCCGGCACTAGTTAGTGACGCGGGACTCTTTGCGGAGCTGGAGAATCCCTCCTTACCGGGTACAACTCCGTACTACGCAAAGATGTCAACTTGTCAATTCTCGCACATGTCGTGCCGTCCTCTCTCTGCGAAAAGCACCGAGTTTATGTTTGAATGTCCCGTCCTTCAGGAGAGAGTAAGCTTTCAAGCCTCGAGTTCTAACAGAGTCTATTTGATAGTTCCCTGCAGTATTATGGCTTCCTATCTGTATGACTCGGGCAAAAGGCGCGCACTACTCTAGGCACCTAAGATACGCAGAGTAGACTTGTCTTCTCGGGTTCTGCCCGCTCGCCCCAGTTCTGAAAATTGCCTCCTTATTTAGCCTCCCCGGCGGAAATCTTCCTGGTTTTGTGCTATGGCTTTCTCGTCGCCAGCGTGTGGCCTTCCCCAAGAGACCCCAATGATTGGTTTATTTTCTACCTTCAACCCGGGACCATGCTTAGCGGCTGGCTCTTTCTTCCCGTAGAGTCTCCGAACGGAGTACGGAGTGCGTTTTCTCTTAATTCGGTACCTGTCGCGTTCGAGTCCGGCCAGGCCGATTCTGAAAATCATCTTTGGCGTGGTCCACTGGCCCCTCTTCCCGTCCGACGGTTCTGACCTAACTAGACCTTAAAAGAATGCGTCGCGGTTCTCAAGTGCTGTTTTAATTCCTCCCGTTTCCTGTGGTCTCGCCTTGTGGATGTATGCTTCTTATCGTTAACTTGGCCTCTGATACTTTTTCTTCTTGACAAGCTTTCTTCACTTTAATCTTTTTCTTCAACATCCGGCAGTTAGCAGCTTCTTATCTCAGCCTTTCTCTTTGAGAAACGACTAATCTCGAAAACCCCAATTCTGGGGATTTTGTTTTTACGACCACTATCGAAGAGCTACCCCTGATCGCCATTGGCTTGCAACGCATAGTTACGCCGTTAAAGACATATTCAGTCTTGTTTTCTGCTGTAATCGATTGCTCTTTGCCTCTTATTTGATCATGGATTTCATCTCCAAGATCTTCCCCTGTATTAAGGGTAGAAAGAAAGCCAATGCGAACTCTGCGCCAGCACCAGAATCCGCGGAGAACGGGCAGAACGAGAAAAGTGGAACGGAGGCAGAACCTACGCAGAAGGCTTCAGAAGATGCCGATGTTCGGGAAGCTGAACGAGCCGCCTCAAAATCCAGTGACGCCCCGGGTCCTTCACTAGAGCTGCCACCTTCTCTGCCGAAGGATAGTATTTTGGACGACTTTCATGCGAAGATCCAACAATCTCATTCAGACGGCGCTACATCTCCGACTCCAGAAACGACTCAGACCGTGCGTAAGGTCGACGAGACCTGTTCCTCAGCACAAGGGGAATCAAGAAACCCTGCTGAAGACGCCACCTCAAAGCCCCAATCACCTGAGGCCACCACAACCAATTGTACGGATGCACCCGATATGAATCAGAGGGAGGTTGAGATGGGGAATGCTGTGAAAGACTCTAACAATGAAGTACAACTCGCAGAAAAGCCGGCAACGAAGGAAGGCCAGACAGAGGACTCTAAGCCGGCGGAGGAGTCATCGGCCAACCCTCCGGAATCCGCGTCTCGAAGAAAACCGAGCACCAAAAAGGCAATAATGCGAATTTTCAGCAAGCGGCAAGCGAATACCTCAGCAGAACCCCAAACTCCCCGTCATTCAAAGTCAGAAGCTGCGCCCACCAGTCCGATGGAATCTCCTATAATACCAGCGCAGAGTCCTGCGCAGGAGTAGGGCGGCGAGGCGGCTCTTGAGGTTAGAGGGGAAGGGCGCAAATGGCAGGAAGGGAGATAGTGACTCATTGTCCTGCTATTAAAACGCTCCTTCTCACCTCTTCTGTTCTACCTTATTTTGTGCGGGCATTTCGGTTCAGATGGCCAATGATCGGAGGCGTGCGGATAATTGACGCTTAATCCTTAATGTTTGGCTGCCTGGTGCTTATCCATTTGTCTTTTGTGGGATATTATTTCTCTCGTTTTCCGCCTAATTTATGAGCAGTATATACACAAGGCTTGCGGACTCGTGATATATACCGACTCTAATTACGCGTTTCATGTATGGAAACGAGTCATGAAAAAATCTCACCATTCTTTTCTCTTCCTGTCATTCGCTGATGTGACACATTTGTTGTTTAGACGTGTTGTTGATGGAAGAAGCCAGCAAAGCCTCTACCTTGTATTTAAACTAGATATTACGTCAATCTGCAATCTGAGCCAGGTAAATAATAAATAGAACATCTCATCGACTTAATCATTGAGTGTGTTCTCTTCCAATTAGATTTTTCCTGCATGAATAGGCTAGGTAGTATATCCTTCCGCAAGCCACTGCCACTCTTCGTCGTAGTTGTTTCAAGTAAACGCACATATTGCTGGCGCAGCCACCAATGACAACAACTGCAGCTCCAATCCGCAACCCAGCTCGCAGCAGCCAATGCCTGCCCAACATACCTACCTAACCTAGGTAGGTAGTTGGAAAGAAATGGAGGAGAGTACAGCATCTCCATACACAGTGCACTGCAATTCAAATTCGTATTTCCCTCTCCATCCTAGGCTCTATCCCCATGGTTCGATTTGTCAAATGGCACGTTTTTCATCAAGCGCAGGGCGTAGACCCGCTCAGCGGCATTCAATTCCACACAAAGAAAACCAGCGCTCTGCAGTCACTGTCCACCACTGGATAATCTCAAAGATCAATCTTGGTTCGAAGTCCACGAAAACATTTAAAGTGAAGGTCCTCGTGAGAGACATTCTAACCGTCTTAGTCATCTGGGGTTCATCTTGACTGTTCGGGACTCCCCGTTCTATTGGAATTGAAATGAGAACGTATAGAGAAAGGGACTCAATATCGCCCCCAGGGATCCTAGGAATATTTGGTCCTTGACAGGGCGCGTCAACATGTCTCCAGCGGCATGCAATAATTGCTTGAATTGGGGCTGCTCCTAGTTCCATCAAAGCCTCGACTCGCTTGACGCTTAGAGTATAGTAACTGTAGAAAAGGATTTTCTGGTATTAGATTCGAAACGTAGGTATATGGATCATAGATAAGGCTAAGGGGCCGCTTGGCAAGGAGGAAATGAGAGGGCCTGCAGAATAATGACATCCACCTGCAAGGGCTCAAGGCGGGAGGGCCTGTTTTCGCGCAAACAGGAGCCTGAACCGTATAGCTAGGAGATGTACAGTACCCGTCCCTGAGCAGTCAGGTCTGGAGAATCCCCGCGGGATCGCCCCTCGGCTCTGCTGGAGGACTCTCCCCGCAAAAAGCCAGTGCGGGGAAGAACTACCGTCGACCAGTCACGGCTCACGGCTCTGCTCGGGACTCGGGTGATGGGCTAGTTCGCAAGGTCAGCTTGGGATTCGGCCCCAACTAAGGCCGGCCGCTGCTCACGTCGGCCAGTCAGAGTGCATGGAATTACAATCTCGAAACTGGCTTTCGAGATCAGGACTGATTTCCGAGATGGACGACGGCCCACGGTTCGGCAATAGGTGAGGGGCGAGAAAGCCGCGATTTCGAGATGGCATTCAGCTTCCAATTCTCCATTTCCTTTCCCAGTCTCTTGCTTGTTTTTCTAGCCTGTGACCTTTTAGTATATGAATCCATGTAGTCTTTTCTTCTTTCGTCGACTATGCCACTAAGATTAATAGAAGATCGGTTACATTTCAATAGCCCCGCATAGCCTCAAGTCGTATTATCCCACAGCAAAGGTAATATGTCTTCAACTTGTTGCACCGAGCGGGTGCTGCAAAAGGATTCTGCCATTCTGTGAATTGAAGCTTGTTCTTTCATCTGATATGCCAAATATTGTGGACCTCCATTTGCTGGATACCGTCGTCCACTTCAGACCATTTACCATTTTGGTGGCTTCCATCAGGAACAAATCTAGTTGCTTCAATACTTATGTGTCGGACCTCGGATAACAATATAGTTGAGGAAATATATGTCCATCAAACTGACATATACATTGTTTTTAAAGGTTACGGACAACGATAGCACCTGATCAGAACTCAAAACCGAACTACGTAGTATTACGATCTTGAGGGTCATCCCAATAGCTGCGATGATGCGGTCGCAGCTTGCTAGCGATCGATGTCTTACACAACGGTTCCTCCGCCGCGGTGTCACTGCTCAATATCCAGAGAGAAGAACGTCAATCCAACTAGAGATCTCGGGAGCACACAGTACGTCCATCTCTGGGTATGGATATTAACTATCCGGTGCGCATTTGCACCCAGTAGTGTCTACATTAGGTCATGGACAAAGGAACTTCTCTTCGACGAGTAGAAAGGCTGCTGTTATGAGTCTTGGGCGAGGGAGCGGAGAACTGAACGCCATAGATCATCGCTATGAGTAAGTCTATTAGTTCTTTCCGGAGAGACACATGCAATTCATATAGCTACTAGTAGGCTCTTTTTCAATTCTTCAACTTGAGTCTTCCTTTTGTTTTCTTGGATCTTTCTCTCCTCTATCCTTGGTATTAGCGTGTCACTGACTGCCTCAGCGCTCTTGTAGTCGGCGCTGGTGGAGCAGGTCTGATGGCAGCAGTTTGTCTAGCGCAGAGTGCTCTTGAGACGGCTTGCATATCGAAATTGGTAGGCTTTGTTGCCAGATTATTTACTTGGATTTTGCTTAGTCTTTTCAGAGGTTTCAATCTCTAACGTCTACAGTTTCCCACAAGATCTCACATTGTTGCCGCGCAAGGTGGCATCAATACTGCTCTCGGTAACATGACCGAAGACGACTGGCGTTGGCATATGTATGACACAGTTAAGGGGTCAGACTGGCTGGGAGATCAGGACGCCATTGTATGTCCTGAGATAGGCGTAACAAAATCTCCTTAGCAAGGGTCAGTAATGTGCATATAGCATTACATGTGCAAAGGACCCCTCATGCAATTCGTGAACTAGAACGATATGGAATGCCGTTTTCAAGAACAGCAGATGGCAGGATTTACCAGGTACATTGGATATTGGCAGTTCGTTCTCGCTGCACTATGCTCAAGAATTGACTAATATCTCGTCTGTCCAGCGGCCAATAGGTGGCCAATCCCTGAAGTATGGGACTGGTGGCCAAGCCTACAGGAGTGAAATCGCTTGTGTGAGCGACCACGGCGCAAACAGACTAGGAGCGAACTCCCTCCTTGATCTAGTGGTCTTCGGCCACGCGAGTGCACAGCACATCGCTGAGAACAACGAAAAGGGGATGCCACACAGGCCTGCTCCGACAGATATCGGCCTGTCCTCGTTCAAAGACATGGAAAAGCTCCGCATGTCGGATGGCACCAAATTCACAGCTCAGTTACGCACGGATATGCAAAAGGCAATGCAATCCGATGTCGCGGTCTTCCGTACTGAGGAGGCACTTGTATCAGGTCTCTCCCGGGTTCAGGAAGTCGAGCAGGCCTTCCGCGACGATGTCTGCGTCAAGGACAAGTCGCTGATCTGGAACTCGGACCTGATAGAGACGCTGGAAATGCGGAACCTGCTCACCTGCGCGGTGCAGATGGCCAAAGCAGCCTTGGAGAGAAAAGAGAGCCGTGGCAGCCATGCGCGGGAAGACTATCCCGAGAGAGATGACGAGAAGTATATGAAGCATAGCTTGACGTGGCAGTCGAGAGAGGCGGAGGACATCCAAGGTCGGATATCGAAATGTTATTCTTGACACGCTGGATCAGGAGGAGTGTCCTACGGTTCCGCCAAAGAAGAGAACGCACTGATAGAACGCTGAAAGTCCTTTTAATTCTACAGAACTCTTACAGCTATTGAACGAGCATACTTCGCGTGTACGAAGGATCTAGTTAGTCCGTGTCGTGATTTCCAATCGTAACTACGCTCTTGGATATGCACATCTACTTTAGCTTCAGACTGTACAAAGTACACTGAATAGCACTGCATCGAGTACATATAAATGAATGTCTAACTTTGGAGGTATTCTTGCCTATGTACATAATTTAACGAGGTTATGAGGCTATCGGCTTCATGCATGATGAGCATCCAAACGAAAAGGGTTTAGGTAAGTTAAGCGTAACCTTAGCGTCGTGACTGAACTCTCCCATCTTGCCTTCTACTTAGTCTTTCATCGAATTATCTAACAAGGTTTACTTTGGATTGAGTAGTCACATTAACATATGCCACAAAAAAAGTTGATTTTAACTACACCTTGCCTCGGTTAGTACGATCTTAAACTTCGGCTGCTGAAGCCCCATACTTGGCCGCCAATCCTTAGCCGGGAGCCCCTTAAGACAGAATAAAGTTCCTCCCTACGGAGAGAAACAAGATGCTTTCACGCTCTGTGCTAAGAATCTCCAGGGATTCCTGGTCTCGAGGCCTCCTTTTTCTGCCTCAAATGCGTCTCACGTCGCAGAAATCCATTCCTTCCGTTGGTAATTTACGAGAAGGCAGGAAACGCCAACTATGGCCTTGGGCAGCGACTTTAGTAGTTGTGGGGTTTTGCGGTGGTTATGTTTCTGCTCAATCTAAATCCTATCTCAATCCCGTCTCTCATACTCTGTCGTCGTCGCCGGTAACTCAGTATGCAGACCGCAAGACGATGTTGGTTGTGAGTTCAGGAGTCCCTTTTTTTATGACATTTGTTATGTATCAATGCACTGAGAACGAGCGCAACGTCTGAATCGTGCATTTAGGCGGCAGAGGAGATCTCCAAAGCACTTGGAGAAGATGCGGTGTCTTACGACGAAGATGTGATCGAATCTCATGGGTATTCAGAATGGTCAACTTCGAATTCCTCTGTTCGGCCGGTGGCTGTTGTCTACCCTAGATCTACGGAGGATGTCTCTCTAATTGCGAAGATATGCAACAAGTACAATGTTCCAATGAGTAAGTGGATTGTTCCATCTTCTCTATCTCATTGGAGATTTTTGTTGGGTCGTCAGGCCATGAATGTTGTTTTGCTGATGACTCTCTGGTTGTCAAGTTCCATTTGGGGCCGGTTCAAGCGTTGAGGGCAGCTTTTCTGCCCCGTACTCCGGCCTGACCATTGACTTTAGCCGTATGAATAAGATCCTTGCCTTTCATGAGGACGAGTGAGTCAGGCGGTGTCTAGTAGTATCAAATATTCCACCAAAAGCTAACAGAAACTTAGCATGGACGTGGTTGTTCAACCGGGGGTAAACTGGGTTGATCTCAACCGGCAAATTGAAAAATCCGGTCTATTTCTCCCTCTCGATCCTAGTCCTACGGTAGGCAGTCCCTCCTGTCGCTTTAATATCCGTATAATTTTAACAAGAAACAGGCACAAATTGGAGGGATGGTGTCCACAAACTGCAGGTGAGATAGCACAGACGAATAGAGGATAATAATATAAGGCTTGATGCTAATTCCAAAAAGCGGTACCAATGCGATGCGATATGGCACAATGAAAGACTGGGTGATCAATCTGACAGTGGTGCTGGCTGATGGCTCTGTTATCAAGACCAGAAGACGGCCGCGGTATGTTTCGTATGGCAAAGCTCCGTAATTCAGTTAACAATAAACAGGAAAACTTCCGCCGGGTATAACCTGACATCCCTCTTCGTGGGAGCTGAGGGAACTCTGGGGTTGATAACCGAAATCACGCTGAAGTTGGCAGTTATTCCGCAGGAGACCAGCGTTGCGGTTGTTCCGTTCCCTTCCGTTTATGATGCTGCTTCTGCGGCCGCGAAGCTCATGAGGTCAGGCATCCAACTGGCTGCATTGGAAATCATGGATGAAATGCAGATGCGGGTTATCAACAGAAGTGGAGGTGCTGCGAGTAAAAGGCGATGGGCAGAGTCGCCGACTCTCTTCTTGAAGTCAGAGAAACCAATGTATCAGCATTTCAGATCCACGCTAACTTTTTACAGATTTTCTGGCACAAAGGAAACCATCAAAAACGACATTGAAAGAGTCGCGAAGATAGTCGCTGATTTTAACGCCGGATCCTTTATTTTTGCAGGAAATAAACAGGAAGAACTCGACCTCTGGTCTGCAAGAAAGGAAGCTCTCTGGGCAATGCTCTCCCAGCGGCCCAGCGGGACAGAGATATGGTCAACTGACGTTGCAGTTCCACTATCCAGGATGGCGGAAATAATTGGTATCTTATCATGAGAACTGACAATATCTTGTTCCATCTCAAATCTGACATGCTATAAACAGACATATCCAAACGAGAGTCCGGTAAACTGGGGTTGTTCTCGAGCGTATTGGGCCATGTCGGCGATGGCAATTTCCACCAATCAGTGATGTATAATCCGAAGGACCCTGAACAGACAGCTGCAGTGGCGAAATGCGTCCATGACATGATGGACAGGGCACTTGAAATGGACGGCACGGTTTCTGTAGGTTTTGTCACGAATGTTTTACACGATAAACAAGGCAATTGACGTCAACATCCAGGGCGAGCATGGAATAGGGATCGGGAAAAAGGTATTACCAAAGCACTACATTGGTGGACATCCACATGGAAGGGGCTAACTGGGCTATCATGGGAATAATAGGAATCTCTCTTGCACGAGCTTGGTCCCGACACAATCAAACTGATGCAAACATTGAAACGCTCCGTCGATCCAAAGTAAGTCCAGGATATACACACCAGAGAGTTGTTAGAAGTGACCTAAACGTCATGGCAGATGGCTGTTGAATCCTGGTAAAGTGTTGGACCCGCCGCAGAGTTGAGCAGGAGGGGAGTTGGGCTGCAGGGATGACAGAATTTATTTTCTCATAGCCTCAAAGGCGCTTGTAAAGCATATACATTGGCAGTCGAGATTGTCTCCTTTGAATAGAGTCGTTTGGAGACGCTGTCGGCACAGGCCGCCTGCGTTCGGGTATGAGGTAATTGTCGGACTATTCCGTTTTGGGTCTAGGTGCCATATCTTCGCAGCCATCAACGCCGCCGGCGATACATTTCCCTCTCTCTCTCCAGACCTGTGTCCTACGACGTCCCAGGACCCGAGGCCTTTTGTGTTGCAGGCAATGCACTTGAGAGGACCTCATTGATCTTATCTGATTTATTTTCTTTGTTACCTTTTGCCCGTAAAGCAGTGCTAATACAGGATGGCTGCCAACCCTCCCCCGAATCCCGAAGACCGTCTTCCCAGTGAAGAGAAAGAGGTGACGGACACAAAGTCCTCGCCCGACACTCCAGCTGAGGAAGCGAAAGAAGAGGTAGAAAAGCAAGCGGACAGACAGGAGCAGGGCAACACTTCGAAGGAGAAAGAAACACAGAAATCGGACAAGGACAAAAAAGAGGAAGGTGAGGCGGAGGGTGAAGCTCCTGCGCCACCATTGCCAGACGAGAACCCACCCCTCCCCGACGAGGCGCCCCCGGGCCAAGTTGAGGACGACGGATGGGAAGCCCTCTGGGATCCAAACTCGCAGGCATACTACTTTTACAACCGCTTCACCGGGGTGTCGCAGTGGGAGAACCCCCGTGTGCCAGACGCGCCGTCCGGCCCGGTGGGAGAGGGTACAGCCGCCTCGTCGACGACGGGAACATCTGACGTTGCAGGCGGCTACAACCCCAAAATCCACGGCGATTACGACCCGACGGCTCCCTATGCGCAGAAATACGAGCAGCAATACCGAGAAACCACGTCCGCGACAGCCAGTGCTGCCGCCATGGACCCGAGCCACATGTACACTGCCACGGCCGCGTTCAACCGGTTCACGGGCAAGTGGCAACCCATGTCGCTGACGCCCGAGAGATACAGTGCGGAGAACAAGGCCCGACGACAGCTGCATGCATACTTCGATGTGGATGCAGCCGCCAACAGTCACGACGGGAGGAGCCTCAAGGCTGAGCGGAGCGCCAGGAAACTAAGCAAGAAAGAGTTGAAGATGTTCAAAGAGAAGCGACGAGAACGGAAGGAGGAAAAGAGAAGAGCATGGCTGCGGGATTGAACAGTTGCTTTTTGTCATTGATTATTGTTTGGATACATATCACGGGTGATCCTAACTCTTGTAACTTCCTTTGGACCTTTGGTGGCATGGGTGGCTTTAGATACCTTTGTGAGCAGACGGGGTTTTGGCGTTCTCTGGTATATGCATGCATAGTACAGTATACAGTACATATAGGGATACTAGCCTTTGTTAGTGGAATCTACAGCATTTGGCCGGTACTATGTCTTTGTCCTCTTCATTTACTTCAAAAGTGCCATTCTGTGTTTACGAGGGGTTGCGTAGGAAAGCTGGGAAACAACTTAGGCAAGATCACAAACTATCTGTTATTTACGGAGTATTCTGTCGAGGTGAAACGTCTCAGTAAATAGTAGAATATAGTAGAATATCCGTAATGGTTCTCTTTGACAATAGTCGAAATATATGATACTCGGCATCCCGTAGACTCACATCGCGGCCCTTGGTTTCCGTTGACGGGACGAAACGCTCATCCGTCCCCACCTCGGCATCGTGCGTCACATGACTTTCTCTTGGGAGGTTTCTTCGACCAGTGAACATCCAGTGTCGAAGGAAAAGGTGTCTCTGGACCATAAAAGTCCCTGGAGATCGCTTTAGGTGAGTATTAAACTATTTTCCTGCTTTCTTAGATGTTAGAATTCGAGTGCCGTTTGTCTGTTGCTTCGATTTTGCCCTCTCTTAAATATGTGCTCTGAAAATTTATCTCACCATCCCACTTTCGTTACTTTTTTGCTATCGATAAGAGAGAGAGAAGAAATTGAATTACTTACACAGCTTGTTATTATTTGTAGACACTTTTTTTCCCTTTCCTTATCTCTTTACCCTCTGGATTTTTTTTAAAAAAAAATAATGGGGTTTCAGTAATGGGATATCAGATCTATGCTCATGCTTTTCCCATCCCAAAGATCTTGTTTTGACCAGAAGAAAAGCCGATGAGATTTATTTCTTTTTCAAGTCAAATTAATGTGGATTTTGCGAAGAAAGACGACGACCACGACTCTCTATCAAATTCTCTGGATATTTTATCTGCTAAGAAGCCGTCTGATTAATTGCATGTCTTTTACGTCTTTTGTTTTATCAAAAAGCGCTGAAGGGCGGACGTGATACTGACTTGATATCAAGGACCAGAGGTCATCCATTAATACCCGCTTTATTTTATTTCATTTCTTCCGGCTGAAGGGAGGCATTCATACGAAACTGATCCAAACACACGATTACGTCCATCAGAGCGGCTCTTTTACTTACTCTAACAGAACCTTTCTCTATCGGCTGCTCGCTTCAAGGGGGAAAGAAAGGGAGAAGAGACCATCCCCCTATACTCTTATTCCCCCCCCCCCCCCCCCTTCATCCCTAGAAAGGATATAGACACAATGCCAGCAATCCATCACCAGAACCCCCAACCTCCCGTCTCCCTCTCCTTCGAGGCCGTCGACGACCTCATCTACGACGCCCGCGTGGGTGACCTCGAGGCGCTCAAGACGCACATCGCCGACTTCAGCCGCGAACACAACTGCTCGGCGTCTGCGATCGTGCGGTCCGCCATCGACACCGAGGACGAGAGCGAGGGGGGCACGGGCAACTGTCTGCTGCACTGGCCGGCGGCGAATGGGAATGTTGGTAAGTTTTCCTTCTCCTCCCCTCCCCCTCTTCCTACGTCGTGATGGGTAATCCTTTGAGAGTGACCTAGTATCAGTATCTGGCTAACTGAAGCTATGTAGAAATCCTCACCTATCTCCTCCAAATCCTCGCCTCAGAAGACGGCCAGGTGGCCCCCGAGATGATCAACTACCGCAACAACTCGGGCAACACGCCGCTGCACTGGGCGGCGCTGAACACGCACCTCGACTGCGTCAAGGCCCTCGTCGAGGCCGGCGCCGACATCGGGATCAAGAACGACGCGGGCCACGACGCCGTCTTCCTCGCGGAGCGGGCTGCGTGGTCGTCTGAGGAGGAGGGAGACGGGAAGAACGAAGGCGAAGAGGGGGAGGGCAAGGACGGTGAGGAAGGAGGGGTGGGGAATATGTCGAAGGGGAGGCAGGTCGTGGAGTGGTTGCTGGGGTGCGATAAGGCGGCTGGGTTGGAGACTGGTGTTGCGGGGACGAGTAACGGGACAGGGGAAGGGGAAGAGGATGCTGGGGAGGAGATGGAGGGGGTTGAGAAGACGGGTGCGAATGGAGTACATAACTAAAAGGACGGGTTTTGAGTTGGGTCTTTTTTGATTGATGGGATACGAGAAGACCTCTTTTTGTTTTTCCGGAGTGTGTCGCCGGCTTTTCTTCTTCTTTTGATGCTATGTCCTTTTCTTTGATGAAAGGATATCATAAAACCCGATATGCATACTTTGTTAAGAAAAGAAAAAAAAAGTTATCATGAATCCAAGTATACACTGTACAAACGGTCGATTAATCATGAAATACATATGCCAAAGAAAACACATCTAATGATTACCTGGTATCAACTCAACCCATTAATCTCGCCTAACCTTGTTCCTCTCCTCCCGAGTATTCCGGCCCTGACTTTGTACAGCACTACTGCGGCCCATGAGCGGAACCGTGCCATCGTAAGAACCGTCCATCGAGACGGATTTGAATCGACTGCTACCAGGAGCTGGACCAATCGCCCGAACCTTCATGTCCAAGCCGACCTTGAAGGTCTGGTCCCGCCAGACGATGGTAACGCCGCCCCAGAAAGCCCATATCCAAATGGGCAGGGCCAGGGCTTCCCGTCCTAGCCAGGCTGCGAGCCAATGCAGGAATGGGCGCCTTGCAGACCCCCTAGGGAGCGGACGAGCAAAGGCCGGCGTGTGCTCGTCTACCTCGACCGTTGCTCCTGAGTGTAACTTCAGATACAAGGTCCAGTCGGTGATGGCCCACAGGGCCACGCTGAAGAACCACAATGCGAAGAACGCGCTCCAGGTGCTCAGATGCGGACATACATTAACCCCATTTCGTTGAAGGCATTGGGCCACCGAGGTCGTCACCCCGAAAGCCCCGTAGACGGAGCAGAGAAATGACTCCGTGCCAGGTTCAACGAAGGTTGCGGCAAGAACCGTAAACTTGCGTACCCGCTGCCATCGGACGCGACGTGCGATGTAGGCTTTTACGCTCATTTTCGCAACGGGCTGAACGGCCAGGTCTCCAAGGACAAGCGCATGCTTGCCCCATCGCTCGCCGTCTTCCTTCTCTTCCCGGATTTGCTTCTTCCAGAGGAGGTCTCCGATCAAGTGGTCCTCGCAGATGTTGTCAGAGAAGTAATCAATCCCGGGATTTCGCGGATGAGGATCAGTCGGAGAAGGGGTAGTGAGATAGTCGAGATGCGAGCGGCGGAACATGTTGGACTTGCCCACGATGCACGGAGCGACCAGAACCGTGTTGATGGCAGTGTACATCTTCGCATGCGACGAAGAGAGAAACAGCTCCTCCAGCCTACCACCATGGTTTTTCAGCAGAGAGCTGAATGTCAATTCCTTGCGGCCGACTTTCCCTACGTCCATCTCATCCCCGACCAGGATATCACCGTCGCCATTAGTATGACTCTCCAGAAGCGCCTGACGCTCCTGTTTCAAGCCACGCTCCGCGTCCACATCCACCGCGATGGGCAGGTGGTGCACGAATTTATACTTCTGCCCCTGCTTCCCAGATCCAAAACCGCACAGTTTGTCGACCATCCGGCCGCAGACACCTCGTCCAACCCAGACATTGCAGTCAATGATCCAGACAATGTCACCCTTCGCCTCCCGATATGCACGGCTCATATTCCTGATCTTGGGGTTCGGGCCAAGCGCGTACGAGCTGCCTGGCTGGAGCAACGGGTCCTCCTCTTCGACGTATATACGCGCATCGACGTGTGGAAAGTCCGCGAGGAGCCTCTCCAGAGTCGGAAAGGCAGGATCTCTCCGGGAATCTACACAGAGGTAGATGGTCAACTTGTCACTGGGATAGTCCTGCCGGAAGGTCGCAGCCAGGCATTCGTAGAGATGCGGCTCGAGGCCCTTGACAGGGCGAATGACAGTGACATGGGGGGCCTGGGAGGGATTCGCAGAGGAAAAGGACCTGTACGACGTACGCGAGTAGTGTTTCCATCTGGTGGTACGGGTTCCGCGTTAGCTCATATCAACAAATCGAATCCGGCGCATCACATCACATCACCAGGCCAGGAAAATGGGAATCCAACACCAGAAACCTACAATTGGAAATATCCCAGAGCGCAGACCGCAACGACCGCGAAGTACCAGATCAAGCCTACCCATCCCAGCGCAAGAAGCCATGCAGGCGCGCCGCCCTGGCCGCCGTCGACGGCGCGTCCGACATCGAGAGAGCTCGAGTTCGGATTGGGTTTTAGCATGGGCGGACACAGCGACGGGCGGACGAAGCTGCGGAAACGCACGCGCTCGGCGAAGAGAGCATCCTAAGAGGAGAGAAGAAAAGCTCTGGACGAGCGACAGGAGCGATTTTCAATGCTGATCCGGACCGTCAAACGGATCGGATGGCGGCGGAGCGTTTTCTTGATCGTCGGGATGCGCTGGCCGGCGCGGTGGACGCGGGCCCCTCCGCCGTGCCGCCCTGCGGTGGGGCGCCGAGATATCCCCAGTCTGCCTTAGCATCTATGTATTTATTCCTGCAACATGTTGTTCTTGTTGGACAGACCAGGCAGACGCTTGGCACCGACATGGAAGGCCAGTCGTTATTATTTATATCAACATCTCGTTTGCTCGTCCGTCGTTCCTCGATATCCGGGAAGCTCCCGTGGTGCGGTTCGGCTCGCCACGGATGTGCCTGTGCCCCGAATGGACAAAGAAAAGCCTGGACCTTCAGTTCATATAGTTCCCTATGCTCAGATGGTCAGATGGTCAGATGCCTGAATCACTGCTCACCCAGCAGCTGATTCAAAACAGGTATTGTGTTCCGAACCGCTGTCATCTCACGTACACAGAGCAATTCATGATCTATAACACTTCGACCCTATGTCTGCTCAGAAAATTACAGAGTACAGATGGCTGGTTGATTGATCAGTTCTATTTATAGTATCTTGAGCTGCATGGTTCCTGGCGCTATGCAGATTTCACCAACACAAAATACCGGCGCTGTTCTGAGTGTCTGCTGGCCAAGACTGGAGACGGTTGTTCTGAAGGCCAGAATTTTGAAAATCCAAATCGGAGGATAATACCTGCAGCAGCTTAAGTTAGGTAGCTAAGATGTAGGTACTAGTAAGAATCATTGAAAAAGATCGCAGTTGCCTAACACTATTTGCTTGGCGCAATAATGGATCAAAACTCGAGCCATAAAACGACAAAAGTGTTGGACAAAAAAGGCAACGCCTACCTGATTTGTCTTGCAAGTTTCCGACTTCATATATTCCAACAGAAAAGTAGGATAGAGTCTACAAGAAAACAATATTTGCAACCCACACGTATTTTCAATCCGATCATCTCCGTTCATTACTACTATCATTGTGCGCCGTTGCAATCGTCTCATCTTCCTCATTGAAGGTCGAGACCTTTGCACCACCCTTAGTCCCTTCAAACCAGCGCACTGTCTTCCTCCTTCTTCTCCCCACTCCCCTGCAAGAAGCGCCAATCCAGAGCCCGAGGAATAAGAGCAATAAAATAACAATCCTAGCAGAAACCGACTACAAAAGTACTTACTATATGGCACGCAAGAACAGGCCAACGTCGAGCGCATAACACACTCCTCGTCAAATACACAGTTTCCCCTGACAGCATTTTTTTGTCCACAAGAATAGTGATAAGCGGTGGTTGACTGGCATCTATCATGTCTGCGGTCGGTCAGCATCTTTCTTGTGGATTATGTATAGGCGGCAAATGAAACGGCGGACATCCGCTGCCTTCTGCGGCAGTTACCTAAGATGATAATACACTTGGAAGATAGAGAAAGGCCCTAATCATTGAACTCCAATATTCGTCGAGGAGATAGACTAATGATTGTCCATGAGCCGAAAGATAGAAATGTAAAGCGTACACGAGAGGCTTGGAGAAGCCGGCACGTTGGCGTTATATGCAGTACGGAGTAGTGGTAGTAGACAAGCAGCGACGTTAGTGGCTGATCTGTCGCAACCAACAACTGCTGGTGGCATTCTATCCAATGTTATGATCGATGCGATGCTTTGCGCTAAGAGTCAACTGGACAGAAATAGAACACGAGGTCGACGGTTGTCTAGCCTCCTCTTCCAAAACAAGAAAGATGCAAACACGGGTTGGATTCGAAGAAGCAAAGAAGCAGATTTGCTTTTCTTCCGCCTAGAGTGCGGAGAAGACAACAGTAAAATAGGATTAGAAAAAGTAATAAAACAGTCTCCGAAGACATTTCTCCTTCCAACCAACAAAAAAAAAACTCCTGGGCCGGTCAAATAATGGTAAACACCTGTTAACTCGCAAACTCCGCGCTAGACTCCTCCCCAATCAGAAACTCCAAAACCTCATTATACTCCCGAGTATACATCCGAAACGCCATTCCAAGTCATGTCTTCTTCTTTTTCCTAACAAAACTTGCATTGAGAACGTTGACACTGGGCGACGGCTCCGGTTGGGCGGATGGTAGATTCACCTCACCATTTTCAGTGCTCGGAACCTTGCCATCCTCACCGTCTTCCTTCTTTCGCTTCCGGACCAGGCCTGTATCCATCAAGTTGCCTGCCTCTGGAGGCTGAACGGTCCTTTCAGCCTTGGTATTCCTCCCCATGACATACTCACCCCACCACAGTGTGTCTGCCAGAGAAGCAACCTTGCTAACCCACGCTCTTGTGCTAGTGATGGAGACTTCCTCGTTTTCAAAGTCCTGCTCGAGAAGGAATTCAATGGCGCTTTTGTAATCCTTGTCGCTCAAAATGACATGTCCTCTTCCAGCCTCGGGCCAGAAAAACGGATTGGAGGTACTTGGCTGTACCCTCGGAGGTCCTTCAATCGAAGAGCTCGGTGGCTGAGGCGGTCTTTCGTCATTCTTCGACTTATCCGAGTCAGGCGCCTGTATATTTTCCGTTACCGAGACGTGAACCTCTGAAGTAGTAGTTGAGCCTTTCTCTGTAGATTCTTCTCGGCGGATAACGGTAACGTTTTCAGTCTGGGATGCCTGTGGCGTAGGAAGACTGAATGCAGCCGTGTCGGTCTCACTAGGCCGAGGCGCTTGATCCGCTATGTCATCGGAGTTGACCAGACCCGGAGGATTGATCACCAACCACAGGAACCCAGTGAGTCTCCCGGCAGAACACTCCTGTCGAAAGGACATCATCTCCCAGAACTGGTCCAAGGACTTGACGCTCTTCCACTGCCCTGCATTTTCTCTCTTGGCGGAGTCGGTCGACTCCGTCCGTTCTGGCAGCTCGTCGTCCAAGTCGATAAGGAAGCGCGCTTTGGGGTCATCCGGGAATCGGGGGACCAAGCACCTTGGAGGAGCTCCTGCGTTCTTGCAGATTTGATGGAGAGGATAAGAGTTGACCCATCTGGGATGGTCCTTGTCATCTAATTTTGCCGTAGGCGGGAAGAATGCTTTTGTCTCGAACTTGTCACAGCCCGGAATGATCAAATACGCGGTCGCCGAACTCTTTGCTGATTCGACTTTCTGGTCGGGCAGACTCTTGTCCTGGGACCGTGACTCCGGCTCGTATTCTCTCAAAATTGGATCAACTACTCGGCACCACCACTTGATCAGGCCTCGGTCGTCCAAGACATGTTTGCCCGCATTGTCCACGCTGCCCGGAAACAAGTACTGGTTCTGAGCGCGCGCAAACAGCGACAGAACAAGTCTGACACCTGGTCGCTGACGAGTCTGCACCAAGTAGGAGAGAAAAGTGGTCGAAATCACCCTGATGAGTGAGATCTTGGGTGGAGTCTTCAACAGGCGCAAGTTGCCAGTCGAGTCCGCCTTAGAGATGAAGATGGTTGTAAGGCGGTCCGTGCTGTAGATCAAGACTTCGATCCCGAAGACGAGGAGCTCCTCTTCAACTATGTCATTGCGATTGATCGACACTGTCAGGAAGTGATTCTCACAGAACGTTGTCTCGGGATCTTCTCCTGGCGGGGCCGAAAAGATGGCCTCGCATAGAGTTGGGGGTGTTGAGATATGATGAAGGGTAATCTTCACATCTTTCGGGAGAACTTCAGCAAGGAGGTCACTGAGTTCAGGTTTAGACATCTGGATTATATACCTAAGCCGAATGCATGTGCTATGGCTGTCTACTCAACACTGGGATGACAGGAGTTTGGGGCCTTTCAAGAAAGGAAGCTTAATAGAAGAACGCGTCGGGAACGCCAGGGCGCGTTCCACTTAGAATCACATCACGTGATCATATACCTTTCCTGGTCCTAGAGAACATTATCTCAGAACTGCACTTTTTTATTGGCATTCCCGTTCAGCGCCTGAGAAATTCCTTTCTGACAGATCTTGGAATTTGAATTCACTGTGGTCAATTTCAATATCAATTCCAATGTGCGACGATTACGTCGTATATTCCTAGTTTCCAATTGTACTGTACATGGCGGGTTTTTTTCATTTCCCATGCGGTATATACTCAAATGAATCACTCGATCGTAAATATTGACCTGGAGTCATCAGTGGAAAGGTGGTCAGTGATAGTACAGGACAAGGCCATTGCCCCCGAGATCTTCATGCCGAATAGATGCAGATATAAATCTCAATAGAGCATTATGTATATATAGTAGGACGAAAAGGAAACAGCTTTAGAAAAATTCTGCCACAGCATCCAAGTCGTCGGCGTTTAGCAAGGTGACGCCTTCCCTCAACAGCGTCCTCCAGATCTCGTTCCGCAGCCTGATCGGGTAGTATGGGGTGTTCCAGTAGCGGACACCAATTCCTCTGCTTTTAGCCGTAGCTATCTGTGCACGGAGCACGCTCAGCTGCTCTTCGGTCAACACAGGATCTGTGTCCGAAGCGACCTTTCCAAAAACCTCTTCGAAGTTTGTCGATGCGATTGGCGAGATCAGCGATGTGACATCCGCGTACTGGGTGTCATTGAGTGATTCGAGATGGGCGTCGAAGAAGTAGTCGCGATTAGCGACAGGTCCCACCATATTTAGCGGAGTATTTCCTGTGCATATGACCGTAACAGGACCATTGATAATAGTTTCATTATCTTTGAGGGTTGTGAGGTAGCCCTGTTCGCGAAGGGGTTCGAGGGCGGAAATGACGGCCTTGAACGTTTCAGGGCCAGAGGTCTTCAGGTCGATAAAGAAATAGAGGGTTTGAGAGGTGTCTGTATCAAAGACGCCGCTGCAAGAAACATTCGAGCATCAGCACGTGGAACGCTGTTGCGGGTATTGGGAATTCCACATGGCCACTCACTTCTTGGTTTTTGAAGTCACGAAGCGAGTAGTGGGGTTCTGGCGTTTCAGGGTATCCAGGATCGGGTTGATATATAATGATTGGAGGGTGCGCTCCTCGGTCAAGGATGACTCGTCGTGACCGACCTGTTCCACCTTGAGCACATGGTCCGTGAGCCCACGAGGGCAACTGCATAGAGGACACGTACATAAAGGGTGCCATTGAACAGCCAAACATCGGCTTCTGTCGAAATGCATCCCTTAGAAAGAGCTAGGATCTCCATCAGCATTGTACGGGTTGAGGGGAAATTAGAGCGTCACATGCGTACCGCTATAGAAGGGCACGTCCCTCCAGTAGTCGCTTGGGGTCCGTCAGCAATTGACCACAGACAAGAGACTCAACCTCTTCCAGCTTATGAGCTGGAGACACCAGCATACTTGTGGGAGTGGACGGGAATCTATAGGTGGGCAGGGCAATGGGTTAGCTGAAAGCTCCAAGCTCCCCGGCAGAGAGCTTCCTATCTCCGCCACTCCTGCTGGGCTGCATCTGAACACTTACGGGCATAATTCCCCTTGTAAAGTCCGTGGGGTAATGATATGCCTCGCTTCCATGAGTGTTCTTCAGGACGTTCTGGAGACTTTGCGAGATCTCAGCTTCCGCGGCAAGCTTCGAGCTCGCAAGGATAACCGCCGATGTAGCGGTCAAGAGCGATGACGTCGACGCGGATGGGAAGAACTTCATTTTCTTCAAGGAGCAATTGGCAACGAAGGGACAGGAGACAGCGAACGACAGGAGAGATTCTTTCCGAGCCAAAGACAAAAAGAAAGAGAGTGTCCTCGGACAGGAGAGCGTACGGAGGTCTTGTAGTTGAATCGTCGATGCTCTCTTGCTCTCCGGGATTGGACGGCAGAAGCAGGGGTCGATCGACAACGTCGATCTGCCGACGGCCGAGCTCCCAATCTCCTCCCCACGTGGAAGAACGTTCGACTTGACAGATGCACAGCCGAGCAAAAGCTGCCTAGTTGGACCATTAGGATCACTTTCGCCATGGGCCATCGAGTCGTGGACTGCATGCGTCGACGCGATTCAATCATCGATCCAACAGTCTGTCGGAGACGCGAAGTATTCAAAAACATCGGCTCTACTTGTAGTATAGACCTCGAATACAATAGGATCCGCAGGTCTGACAAACACCACCATTCAACCAGAGCGGTCAAGATGTGTTATTTGAACTTATCCATTGGTAGATCGCGATGATATCAATGGCTTCCGCCGCAGTCAAATCCTGCTCGTGTCGGAAGGGTCCCTATGAAGAAGCGGTCACGGAGTTGGAAGCAGATAACCAATGAGCGTATCCGACTCTGCAGCAAGGACCGCCTGCGTGCAACGGTGTCTTAAAGAACATCCAGTGGTCCTTGGCAGTCTTTGAGGAAGGGGGAAGGTGGTTAACTAAGGACTTGGGAGCCTTAGCTATATAGATTTAACTGTTACAGCACATTGACAGTCACATTATTGATGTGACAAAAGGTCCCAGTTTGGGCTTCAAGGGGGTAATATAAGAAGCCCATGGCCGGGTGTCTTCTTTTACTACTGACATTTGTTGATATTTACTAAGTAGGCTCCATCTTACCGTGAATCACGAACCATGAATCGGATGCTAAGCTTGACACGACAGACTACCTTTCTGCCTTGATTAACATTATGTACACAGAAGCAACACAGGTGCAGTAGAATCAAATTCCATGTCCAGGGAAACAAGGAAAATGCACCGATATGCGGGAACAAACAAATTGGCCCCGGTCAAGGAACGCCCGCTTGGTATAGAACAACGCCAGACTGGTATCCTCCTAACATATGAAAAAGGGGAATAGAGAAGAAAAACAAAAAGCAATTTCAAATCCCCCAACGAGCTCAAACAACGGACCGTAGATGGTATCTCGATAAATCAAAAGAATATACTATACTTCCCTCACGCTGGGAGCCCTAGATGCATTTTGTGAAGACGTCTCCTGGTTGTTGCTCGTATTATTATTACTACTAGTCCATCCCCTCAGGTTCAAGCTTCCGATCCGCTGCACCAGATTGGTCCCGACGGCGTCCACGGCGCCCTTCGGCGCAAACAGTGACGGCCCCTGCGGGGCCGTCTCTTGGACCTTGAACAATTTGATCCCCGTGCCATTCCAGACCCCAACGGTGCCGGGCGTGGAGCCAGACGCGGAGCCGACGACCATCTCGCTGGCGAAGATGAAGCCCCAAAGTAGGGACTCGTACCAGCCCATGGAGAGCGTGGTCCACTCAAAGGAGTGCACGCGAATAGGGGAAGGCTCGGAGAGGATGGTCTGGATGTGGGGTTCTTCGGCGAAGGTGGGGAGGTTGGATATCAAGGTGCGAGCTTCGGAGCTGGAAGATGACTGCAAAGCGGCATCGGGGATATGAGGTGAGATGGCGGAGATGATGGTAAGAATTGTGTGGAGGGGAAGCTCAGGCAACCAGGACTCGAGCTAAATAAAAAATCGTGAGTAAAAGCATGACCAGAGCGAGTTAAGAAAGATTAACTTACCCAAGCTGCAGTTGGTGTGAAACCAGTGTTGATCGACGGAATAGCTGCAGCATTACCGCTCAGGCTGGTCGTACTATTCTGTCTCGAGAACGACATTTGCCCGGCAGGCATTTTCCCTCGTGCTTTTTCTGACATCCCACGCAGTTGAGGCGGAACGTTATCATCGGCCGATGATGATATCGAGGGTGTACGTGAATTATGAAGAGATGGTGAGGACTGTGATGGAGTATTTAGACCTTCCGCATCCTCATCTGAGTCGTCTCCTCCGATGGCGAAAGGGCCTCCTTCCTCGGGGATGTGACTCAAAGGCGATTTCGCGCCAGACAATCCACGAAGTTCCTCTCCTGAATGAGAACGGGATGGACTCGTGACACTATCGTTTTCTTTCCTTCGCTGATTTTGACGCTCGATCTCCTGCTGTGCGCTCTCGAGCGTGAAAGCTCTGATGGCTTGAAAGCGCTTTCTAGATTTGAGAATGGCGTAGACGAGATAAGGGTTTTCTAGTGACTGTCAGCCAGCAGGCTCAACAATGATATCGAAGGTGAAGAGACGTACTAGTAAACTGGTGTTCGAGAACAGCGTTGATAAATTCAAGCAACGAAGACAAGAGGTTATGATTCATCTCGTTGGCCAACAGGAAACTTGGAGCAGACATTGACGCAAACAACTGAAGGATTTTCGAACAGGTCGTCGGCGACAAATGCTCAGCATAAGCAGCTATGTTGTTTATTATGGCCAGCAGCGCGGGGTAGACGGCATCCAGCTTCCCCTTGCTTGTAGTCATAAGGGTGTGTATCGACTGATAAAATAATTAGCCTGAGAGCATTCACGTTATTGGAGTAATTGGCAACTTACAATGATCAGATAATCCGCATATGAGCCTCTAAAGCCTGAGAGGCGTATGCTCGGCGGCAAGGTATCTTGAGCTTCGAACTTCTTGTTCAGGCTCTTTCCAAAGTTGGGATCCACGCTTAGAGTCTGCAGAATAAAGACGCACATTTTGACCACTCCCTGCTTGGAAGGGTCCGTTCTGTACTCCATGGTATAGAAGATACAGAGGATCATAAAGTCATATACGCGGGGCGAGTCGATTATGAATGATCTGAATCTCTTGTTGCATTGTAGAGCTTCCCAGAATAGAATGAGCATTTCAGGGGCCCACTTAACAAACTTCTGACTACCGGGTAGGTAAGAAGTCGTAGTTTGCATCTAATAGTTGTCAGCAAGAGGACGCAAGACTATATATGGTTGTGGTTGCTACTCACAGGCTGGTTTAATACCCGGGTCATTCCGTCAACGAGAAATTGGAAGTCTTGGGGCCTATGCAGTCGTCCGAAGTAATGGCGATAATAGTTCTTCGGCGGGGGCCCGCGTCCATCCTCGGGGATTGGATATAAGAGAATTACCAGGAGGAATTGCAAGCAATAGATGACAAGAGTCTGCTTTGGATCTCTCCACACAACGTGATCATATGGAACCCTCCATGATGCAGGATTGTATTTGATAGTCTGCATATCAAGCGTAAGCAATCTAACTTGAAATTGAAGCCATTTCTACCTACAGTGTTCAACAAAGAGCAAAGTAATGTCAGGACAATCTGCTTGTCGGGGCACGTTGCGATATACGTAATGGCCTTGACTCCTTGCACAGGCAGAGTATCTGAAAATGTCAGCCCCTGTAAGACACCCCTGTCCGTCGCCACGCCGCAGGACTTACTCAGTGGCATATATATAGCCTTCCCCGTCAATGTAAGCAGGAGTCTGAGGACTTCGCATCGATTGTTCTCCATTTCCCTATTCGATGCCATCGCACTGTTACATCCCACTCCGCTCTGCCAGATCGCATAAGTAACCTTGCCTTTGGCAGCTGGGAGCTTCGGTATGGTAAATCCAGCGTAGAACAGCAGGTCTATGAGGGTGTCTATCAACTCCTCAGCCAACGGTTTCACATCCTCGTAGTCGCTTTCCCGGCGCTGTGTCTGCGCCTGCTGCTCGTCGCCCTGCGCCTGATCAAACAGGACTTCCGATGCGATCTGCGCCTGCCGGGTCTTCTTCTTGCGACGGGCCCAGAAAAATCTCTCTTCCCATTCTTCCAAATGCTCTGCCTCGTAGATGAACGGAAGTAACCGGGTGAGGATGCGAATGCAGTTCAGCGCGTCGCGGTCAGGGGCGAGCTCCGGGTCTGGGAACGAGGGATGGTTCTTGAGAACAATCAGACGAGAAGTCACCGCGAGGATCAGTGTTTCAAAATTCGAAAACGCCGTATCTCGGGTCCGTCGTATGTCCGCAGCTGTAAATAGGCTGAAGACATCCTCGGTCGATTCTGGGAGCTCCCAGAACTTCGGAGAGCTGGTCAGCAAGAAAGGAACACCAAACATCCATCATCAAAGGAATTAACGCACTCTGGCCCAGTACGGGTCGTCCGCTGCTATTTCTTTGTCCTCGGAGAGGCGAAAGATGCCCTGCTTGAAGACAAGCTTGGACTCTGAGGCCCCCATAACGAAGTCACCAAACCGCTCACGAAAGGGATGTCGCTCATCAACTCAGGGAACCTAAAAAACCGTCTGCGATGTGAGTAGTGTCTGGAACGGGGAGCGCTGGCAACTCCAAGTTACGGGCATCGACCTCGACGTGGTTATGCTGCGCGTCGCCTGCGTTGCGAATGCCCGGACACGCTGCAGGTTCTAGGCGAGCCTGTTGCGTCGCCGAGAGCTGCGGGTGAATGCCTCACTACGGAGTACATCTCTAGAGGACTACAAACATATGCATGGCACAACACGGCAATTTTTACTGTGAGAAATATCATCAGAAAGCACATAAAACATTCTATTTATGCTCAAAAACTATATCATAACAATGCTGCCCTAAAACCAAGGTTTTACACTTTTCGCAAAGCCAAGTTGCATAACCAGGACGAGCAAATATCGGATCAGCGACCACTAAAACACAGCATTGCCGGACAACCTTCGGCTGTTTTTCTCATACAACCACTTATTGCTCAGCCCCAAACTGCTACGCTTGCTTCCCACCGGCGATGGCGAGGCAGGTCCTCGCCCAATGCTAGAAGAAAGAGAATCTCTGAATGGCGAACTCGAACTCAAAGGCGAAGGAGACCCGAAGCTCTGTCTACGTACACTTTCCCTGTTCCCACTTGTAACAGCCTTCTGAAATAGCGGACTCGCGGAAGGCGAGAAAGAAGCGCCCATAGAAGCCCTGCGGCCTGATGAAAGGGGCCCGCTTGCTGGTAGAGGGGAAGTCCCTCGGCTGGCCGGACTCGCTTGTCGTGATGCAGAGGAAAGTCTATATCTCGGGGGAGTTATATACTGTGTTCCAGGAGTGGCTGGAGGGGTAACTGTGGGGTCAAGTCCGAGGAGAGCACGTTGCGATGGCGTGAGAGGGATGTCGGAGAGATCGTCCTTTGGCCGAAATAGAGGGTACAGCGCAACGAATATGTTCATAAGGAAGAACAATCGTATTATGAGGAGCAACAGGTCAGGATATGTTTGGTATTGGACGAGCCGCTGCAATTTGAGCGCGCTAGATTCCTGTCAACAACGGAATGCAATACAACACCCCAATGTGGGCTTCACTCACTATGATTTGAAAATGCCTCCGAAAAACCAGGTCGCAGCCAGCGCGCCGCCGTTGCAAAGAATCTTCTTTATGTTGCGGTCGTCAAAGATAGCAGCATTCTGCCGCCTGACAATCTCATTCAGACGAGGGTGCCGCCACTTCCCAGGTGTCTGAATGTCGGGCGCTGGTGATGCGCCGGGGGTCGATGGGACAGATGGAGACGCCATTGATCGCGGGGGCAAATACGCAGGTAAACAGGAACGATATTATTACTACGTGACTGAGTGAGCTCCGGGTCTTTGAGCAGAGGGCACAGGGGCGGGGAACACGCGCACTCACCTTGGGAGGAAACTTACCAAACCTACCTGTGGAGCCCCTCAACCGTGTTGCTCGATCGTTCGCATAGCAGAGAAGATCGAGCTACGGTGCAAAGGGGGCGAGGGTCATAGTCGCGAACAAAGGCTGCTGTCGCTGGGCTTGTTTGGATCTTACTGTCAACAGGAGCAGAGACGCCTTTGCCGCACTTCCGCAAGCGCGTGCCCCAAGCCACCGGGCGGCGCAGGCGTGGGCGGCGGACGCCAGCGCCATCTCCACATCGCGATCATCGCCGACTACCGTTCCACGGCCTGCCCACACCGCTGCCGTCATCCTCCTCGCGCATGACTTCAACGTGAAGCTCCTGAACATGGCTTCTGAGGCGTCAGGTCTGGCGAAGGTCGACGCCTTCGTGGCCGACATCTTGTCGGACTGGAACATCTACTCGACCCTCATCGCTACGGCCGTCGTGCTCTTCTTCGGCTATACCTTGGTATTCTCCAAGGAGCCCGATGTGCATCCGTACTTGCTTGCCCGTCAGGCGACCGAGGCACCAGTCAGACAACCTGGTGAATCTGCGGCATTCAGAAACTTAGAAACGCCGTACGGTTTCCCGCTCAAGTCTGGATTAAATATCAGGGACCCCGGGGCGCCAAGGTGGACTGGTGGAAGAAATGGCGATCTGCGCGAGATCTGGAGGGCTGCTGTGCGCGGCGCGGTGAATGAGGATGGCACGGTTTCTGGGAAGCAAGGAAAGATCTATACGGTCTTGGGAAAGAATGTGGAGGAACATAACCTGGACGACGTCACTCGGGAAATCAACGTTATCGGGCAGTATATTAGGGACTCGGCAGCAAAGACAGCTGTGATATGTCTCCCTGACTCGGTTGAACTGCTTGCTGCTGTATTCGGTTCGTGATCTATACCATCGCTCCTGAGAATATGTGAACGCTGACGATTTGTCGACAGCGGGCGCTTTCTATGGATTTAAGACCGTCATTGTTCCCCGCAATCTCCCAGCGGAAACTCTGTCAACCTATCTACAGAAGGCACAGGCGGAACTCTTGATTGCTGAGGCTGGTACTGTCGACCTCTCCGTTGTCACGAAGGGCAGTAAGCAACTCAGCCATATCGTTTGGGTTGCAAAGCAAGGCAGCAGACATATGGACTGGAACGAGGTGCCGCATGGCATCGGGGGCAGTCTCGAGGTTGCTGTCTGGCACGAATTGGTTAAAGATAAGAAGGGCTTTGTGGGCTCTGAGGTCCCTGCTTTTGAGCCAAAGTCAGAGACACCGTCCGTCGTGACTGTCTGGCCATCTTCAGGTATTGGTGAATTTATTGAGTATACACCAAAGGTATGTCTTTTCAATAAGCTCATTGCTCTGTATTACTCACGCGAATAGAACCTTGTGTCCGCCATCGGTGCACTGGTCTCTGCATTGCCTCGTGGCCAGCGATTGTCCCCTGACGATCTGGTTCTTTCCATCGATTCCCTTTATCGTCCGTACCCTCTGTGCTTGACAATGGCAGCCCTCTTTTCGAACGCGTCTGTTGCTCTCAACTCTGTCGCCGAAGAAGGGGTCGACTTTGCACTCGCCACTGCTGGCGTTTCGCCAACGGTTATCATTGCTTCATCCCGTACCATGTCCGATTACCACGAGAAGCTCATGCGGCCACATACGGGTATTCTCTCGAAAATTGGCCGCTGGTTCCAGGCACGGAGTCTGGATGCGGGTTACATGCCCACACCTAATTTCCTTAGCCGACTTGCCAATATCGGACCAACAGCTGAACTGTCCCTTGACAAGCTCCGGCTGTTGTTCGTTTCCCACCGCGTCGATGCCAGCGATAAGGATCGTCTGAGCTCCAGTCAATTGACTGACCTTAGAATCTTCACCGGCGCTCGTGTGGTGTACGCGTTGACCGGTCCCAGAGTGGCAGGTGCACTTGCCCAAACGCATGTATTCGACTACAGAATGCATGATGGACCGGGTCACTTCGGAGCTCCACTGGGAAGCGTTGAGATTACTTTGACTGGCCACCCAGAGGATTCTGGGCTCGAGAGGGTCGTAGAGGGACAGGTTAGCATCCAACGCTTCCTCCCGCCTTGGAGTGCCAAAGTAGGGATCTGTTACTAACTGCTATCTTCAGATCACCGTGGCTGGTCCTGCCGTTGCATCTGGAAAAGCAACCCTGCCGGCTCGAGGACGTTTCCGCGATGACAACACACTGGAGTTGTGTTCATAGTGATGTTCCGGTCTCTTTTAAGTAAAACGCAGCGCTCACGAATGATAGCGAACTAGTTTCGGGAGTTTTATTCATGATTTTGCATCGGATGAGAAATACTGTCTACTCACTGACGGCTCTTGATATTGACATGAGATTTCTCTAAAAATGTGCAGTTCTGATGGTGATGACATGATTGGTTTCAATCCACTCGCATTTCTGAGCATGTCGCTATTGAACAAACCAAAGACATTTCTTTCCTAATAGGGGAACCGAAGTGTCTTATAATATACAATGGTTATCGTAAACATGAAAGGGAAAACACTAGTTCAAATCTGGGGCCAAGAGCTGGATCTGTTTATAGCCCAGCGTCGGTTGCTCCTTGACCTCCGCTGGGGCGTTCTTCGTCTGCTCCCTGATCAGCCTTTCTAGCTCGTTCACGCAAGCCTTCAAGCCGTTGTTGAGGGCCTTGTCGCTTGCGATGCCGTTCACCTGCAGCGCCAGCTTCATTCCATTGTAGATGGGGACGTTCTCCTGCAGCATCCGGTCGATTCGCACCCATTCCTTGGTCTGCGCGTCGAAGGACCCGAGAGGCCAGGTTGCCAGCAGCCGCTGGGCGTACGCGCGGACGTGTCCGCCCTCGTCCTGGCCCCCAAACTCGTTCAGAGCGCGCGCCGCACTCAGCTCCAGCAGCACGCCGATGACGAAGGGCCGCCGCTTAGGGTCCTGCTGCACGTCGTGCACCACGTGCTCCGGGGCCTCCATGAGCATGGCCGCCTGCTTCGCCAGGCTGAGGGCCTTGTTGAGGTGGGCGCCCTGGAAATCCGCGGCCTGCGCCTTCTGGTGCAGCATGAAGTAGAACTTCTGGACGACGCCGACGTTGTTCAGGCGCAGGCCCGTCCGCTCCGACTGCTTCGCGCACTCGAGCATGATGCCGAGGGCGTCGGCCGCGGCCGCCTTGCGGATCAGCCACTCCCAGCGGTCGGGCTTGAGGACGCGGCGCGCCAGGCGCAGGCCGGCCAGGAAGGGGATGATGTTCTGCCAGTCCTTGGTCGTCTTCATCAGCGACACGACCTTGGTGATCTCCTGGTTCTTCGGCCGCGACTGCGGGTCCATGGGCCGCAGCTGGAACTGCTCATTTTCGCCGATGGTCACCGAGATGGGTTCCTCGTTGAGCTTCTCGGAGTACTTTTGCCGGAACATCAACTTTCTCTGCTTCTCCCCGAGACCGAAGGGGATGAAGAGCTCCTCTCGGAACCGGTTCAGGGCCTGGTCGAGCTCCGGGGAGGACGTCGGAGAGAAGGTAGGAATGGCTGCACGAGAAAGCACCAATTAGCATTGCCACGTAGAGAGAGGAGACATAGCAGGAAAGGATCAATTCATTTACCATTTTTTGAGTAGCTGCGAGTCTGTCTGATGGAAGTGATCGATTGACGGAGACAACTCTGGCAGCGGAAGAGCCAGCCCACGGCGCTTTGCGCCATTGTGTATTTTCGAAGAAACGCACGCGATACCGCTTTTCCCCGGTTCCCAACAAGAAAAAGTGTCCCCCTAACCCTGGAATAAACCAACCCAGGCACACAAAACGAGAAAGGAGGCAGAGATGCGGGGTTGAACGGTCGCGAGACCGACTGCGCTGCGCCGTAAAAACTTCCGGCGGGCAGGCCAAATCTGGAGAAGGACCTGGAGTTGACCCGAACAGGCAACTCGAGGCTTGGCGCCGAATCTCTGCCACGCTCGGACCAGCGCTGGGCTTCAAACCTCGCGGGTTTCGAGATCTCCAAGTTCCTCAGGTCGACACCAGCCCCTCTCTCCCAGCCATGGCGGCATCATTATCGGCCCTGCGGCCGCTGAGCTCCTTGCGGTCCGCAATTGCAGAATTGAGACCGCCGCAGATACTATGTCGGCGATCGCTCACGACCATCTACTCGCCGAAGCCAGAACAGAAGCCTCTTCCGGCGAACCTGCCGCCGCAGTTCTACTCCCAGATCCCGACTCGATACAGACCCGATCAAGGTACGATTTTGTTTTACTGCGATCCTGATATCCTGGCTTGGGAAGCAGAGTTATTCCCCGCCAATTGCATCCACATCGGCTGACCCTACTTTTCGCTCGACGCAGTCAAAAAGCCGCTGAAGATCTACCCCCCTCCCCCATCCGCCGCCACGAAATGTAAAGACCCCGTCACCACCGTCAATGAGGCGCAGCTTGCCGTGCTCGACCCCACGGGCGAGCGCAAGGCCCTCTTCGACTACCGCCGCAACCCGCGCAGCGTCAAGGTCGGCGACATCCTGCGCGTGACCTTCAAGAGCGGCGACCCGTTCGCGGGCGTCTGCCTGAGCATCCGGCTGCGGGGTGTGGACACGGCGTTCCTGCTGCGCAACGAGCTGACGAGGGTCCCGGTGGAGATGTGGATCAAGGTGTTCAGCCCGAACGTCGAGGGCGTGGAGATTGTGCAGCGCACCGAGAAGAGGAAGAGGCGGGCTAGGCTGCACTACATGAGGTGCGTTTCATTTCCTGGAGCCCTTTTAGATCCATCGTGAGCAAAAGGTTGACATGAAACCGGTTTAGACAACCCAAGCACGACATCGGCAGCGTTGAGAACATCGTCCGCAACTACCTGAAGCAGAAATCCGCCCTGACCGGTCAACGCGAGGAGCCGCAGCGCCGGCAGATTACTGAAGGAGAGGAGCAGCAACAATCATGATGTCAATCAAAACTCCCCTTTTTGAAATTTCCTTTTTCCCTCTCATGTGATACGTATCATACAGACTTGGGGAAACTGTATAACTACCTACCTAACATGCATCTCGACATGCCCTGTACCTGTTCCTGGGAGCGGGTTCTTTTATGTATTATTTGCATTTATGCTGTCAAAGTCGCCATTAGCGGGGAAAAAGGAAAGGAGAAAGAGAGCCTCACTTATTTCGCTTATATCCCTACGGAAATGACTTGACTACTCTTTTTGTTCTAGAAAGAAAATAAAAATCAATGAGAGAGCGCTCGAAACGTCGATACGTCGGGATGTCGAACCCCAGGACTTAACCCACTGCCTAGCTACCTAGATAGGATGCATGCATGCACGCCTGCGAAAACCGTCCGCACTGCCCATGGAGTGAGCTTTTAGCGTCCACGTCCATAGCACTAGTAGTATTGCAGAGGTCCTACGTACGGTATGCACAGTACAATCATGGGCTTTTTAAGAAGGTAGATTAGGTAGATAACCAGCCAATGCCACGGTTAAGGTTACCATGATGACGAGCCGTACCCATCTTACCTACCTCCCAGGTACTGTACCTAGGTAAGTACTGTACCTTAGGTACAGTACTCATAGTAGGTAACCAACCGACGTTTGTTAGAACAACCACCCACATAGAATCCAAATCCCAGCAGCACTTTCTTCCCAGCCTACGAACCAGGGCTTTGAACGGATGCCAGTGGTGCAGACACGTGTCAATTGACGTTCCCTGAGTGTGCTGTCTACCTCAGGATGATGTCAGGGCATCCGTCTCTGGGCGCGGAAAGATGACACGCCCGTGGCAAGCATTTGGTACATGTCCCGTCCAGTAATAATAATAATCATAATAACGACCTGGGGACGGGCGTCTTGATGTCTCCTGGCTGCAGGATGTATGTATATGTTCAATGTACATGTAGTACATGTACATACTACTAACGCCGGGGCTGTAACATTAGTACTTACATTATTTGTCTAATAATTGCACAAAACGGGAAAACAGTATATATATGAGTTCCTAGGAAACAAACAGCAGCAACAGCTATTGAGAATTGATTGAAACGTCGCGTGTGAGAGAAATTCAATTCCTTCAAGATGGCAGCTGCTACCCAAGCCGCCACCGTCGTCGAGAAGATCATCGGCAACACCAGCGATGCCACAATCACGACGGACGTGTCGAATCCCGCCCAGAAGGACTATGGGGACCAGGACGGCGCCAGGATGAAGGCCCTCACGTGGAACGGGAAGAATTCGGTCAAGTTGGGTGGGTTTTCTTTTTTTTTTGTTTCCCTCTCTTTTCCTTTCCTTTCTTTGTCCGGGTGGTTTTATCCCATTCGCCTGTTTGTTCGTTTCTGATGAGTACAGTATTTTGCTGACGCTTGTTACAGTCGAAACCGCCAAACCGAGAATCATCGAGGATGGAGATGTCATCGTCAAGGTGACGGGCAGTACGATCTGCGGGAGTGATCTCCATCTCTACCACGGTATGTTGTACTTTCACGATCTTGTTCCAATTCCCCGTTCATTGGTATAATAGTATATTGATATGTATTTCAGGTGTCGTCCCAGAGCTCCAAAAGGGCGATGTCCTCGGACACGAGTTCTGCGGCGTCGTGGAGAGCGTCGGACCAGCCGCCAAAAAGGTCAAGGTCGGCGACCGCGTCGTGGCATCCTTCCAGATTGCGTGCGGCGAGTGCTTCTACTGCCAGCGGAAGCTTTCTTCGGTGTGTGACCGGACGAACAACAACAAGATCGCGAATGTGCTGTACGGTGGCCGGACAGCTGGTAAGCTCATGGTCTCTTCGTCATTGGGAAAAGGCTGGGTGGAGGGGATATGGGTGCTGATTACTGTGGCATAGGCATCTTTGGATACTCCCACTTCACAGGAGGATTCGCTGGTGGGCAGTCAGAGTACGTCCGAGTCCCGTACGGAGATGTCAATCTGCTCCAGCTCCCGGATAACGTCCCCGATGAGAAGGGGCTCTACCTCTCCGATGTGCTCTGCACAGCCTGGCACTGCGTCACCGACACGGGTGTCAAGGACGGCGATGTCGTTGCGATCTGGGGCGCAGGTCCCGTCGGGCAGATGTGTGCGGAGTTCAGCTTCTACCACGGCGTCAGCAGGGTCATCCTGATTGACGGCGGAGACGGAGCATGGCGGCTGGACTTTGTGAAGAAGAGGTGTCCCAAGGTCGAGACGGTCGACTTCACCAAGCTGCCGAAGGGAGAGTCGGTCACCTCGACGCTGAAGAAAATGGTGAACGGAGGGCCAGACGTCGCGCTGGAATGCGCCGCGGGTGAGTACGCCAAGGGGTGGGCGCATTACTTCGAGACATTGCTGGGTATGGAGACGGATACGTCGGAGTTGCTGAACGAGATGATCACATCTGTCAAGGCCTTTGGCCGCATTGGCGTGACGGGCGTATATGTTGGCTTTGTAAGTGATGCCCGTTCCGTGTCGCTCCTTGGATGTCGTAAATGGAATGGGCCGCATGGCTAATATATACGCCAGACCAACCACTTCAACATCGGCGCGCTCATGCAGACGGGTATCCGTCTTATCGGCAACGGCCAAGCCCCTGTGCAGAAGTACTGGGAGCATCTCTTGCAACTCATCCGACAGAATAAGGTTGACCCGCTCGAGATGGTGACCCACCGCTTCAGGCTTGAAGATATGGAGAAGGTGTATAGCCTATTCGACAGGCGTGAACCGGGAGTGCAGAAGGTCTTCATACAGACGAAGAACTCTTTTCCTCCCTCACCCGGTGCGCCGAGTTTGACGGAGCTGTGAGCAGTCTCTGCCTTCCATGCGGATGTGTGATGCTGCAATGTATGGGTTGATGGTTGTCATCAGAGGCGGTCCTGAATATTGCCCTGGTCGGTATTAAGTAGAAAGCTTTTGATGTTGTTTGTCGCTGATTGTCGCTGGACGCATAAAGACGGAGACGAGGTAAGGAGGGTAAGGGTTCGCGAGAAAAGCCGATGGCTATATCTATTCATGACAGATATTGAGATGATCTAGGGAGCCATCAAGCATGTTAAAATCAAACAGATATTCTCCATGGAAGCTGAATCTGTAATTCAAACATGGTCAACGCTTGTACTCCCATTTAATGATGACCTATCGTGTATGATGATGCAGATTCAAACCCACGGTTTCTGTCTTTCCATAATGTTTTCCCGTCCAGGAAACGAACCTGAGAAACCTATTGGGCTGACTGCGGCAGGTAGACGGCAACCTCCAGTCCGCCGTTGAAAGGAGTGGTCATGGTCCTGAATCCATTGGCGGGGTCATGGATATAGTCGAGAAAATCCTTGTAAAGGCGCTTCACGGACGACGTGTTGTCTGCTATGACCAGAGCTCCGTAGCGCAGCTTGGGCTTGACAAGCTTCAGCGTTGGCAGAGCAAGCGGCGTCCAGACTTGGATCGAATCAGCACAGTCCAGTCACTTCGGGGTACAACGAAAATCCCAGGAGAACACACTGTCCAGAAGAAGCAAATCAACCGGGTCCGTCTCCTCCAGTTCCTTTGGCAGGGTCTCCAGCAGGTCGCCCTCCAGCAGCTTGATCCAGGGCTGCACCTCCTGGCCGGCCTGCTGCCAGTGCTCTTGAGCCTTGGCCGCCTTGCTCTCCTCCTTCTCCGTTGCGACGACCTTTCCTCCCCTGCCAGGCGTCACGGGCCCTGCAGACTTGCTGGCGACGTTCTGGCCAACCGCCAGGGCGAGGTAGATGGTCGACACGCCGAAGCTGGTACCGGCCTCGACGACGTTCACCGCCCCGGAGGCGCGGGCGAGCAGGTAGACGAAGTCGCACTTGTCGGGCTCCAGGGCGATGAACTTGTTGCGCATGAAGTCGTCGAGGCGCGACGACCGGACCTGCCGGGAGAAGAGGGAGCGGATGTACCGGCCCATGGAGAACAGGAACATGGCGAGGCTGCTCTCCTGGGCGCGGGACTTGATATGGAGCGCGTCGAGCAGGCTCAGCACCTGCTGGCTGGCCACGACGGGGCGGGGAGCCGGGGATGCCATGGTCAGCACGAGTCTCGAGACTACCGGGCGCTACGGCGTAAGGATGAGGTTCGACTGGCCATGCGCATCAAGCACAGCAAGACCTGAAGCTTGAACGCTGCCGGGATCATAAACGGCATATATACACCGCGGACTTGATAGAGACGACCTCCGCACATGAATACGAGCCCTCTGTCTCTCCACGATCCACCAGAGTTGCAGCTACCGTGAGCTTTCGTTGTACGTGCGCAGGACGCGCTGCCAAGGGTCTCCTCTCGGCATGAGTTGGACGCAGCCAGACACCGATATCTCTCCGATCCGGAAAGCAGACAAAAAGCAGACGCCGGAGTGGAGGTGCGAGCACAGAGGGCTCGGATGCCGACCGCGCCGGTGGGTCCGTGCGGCGGGGGGCTCTTCCGAAGCGGGAATAGCACGATCAGATAAGGGCGCGCGCGGGTCGTACGACCGGCCGACGCGCGGCGCCGAGGGCGGAGCAGGCCCGGCACGTGATGCCGCGCAGCGACATCGGCCGGCGTCACGTGTGGCCCGCACGATAATCTAATCTGATCCTGATCTTTCCTTCCCGCCGCCCCTCCATCGCTCTTCTTCTCCTCCTCCCCTCAAGCTCCCCCGGCCGCTCACCGTCCGTCCGCCTCGTCTCCTGCGCAGAGAGGGGCATTGGATCGCCTGGGTTGACGTCCTCGTCGTCCAGCCCGCCCAAGCCCATCATTGGCTCGAATGCGTGCCCTTCCGTCCTTCCGGCCGATGCCTCAGTGAAACCGCCTGCAGGTCGGCTGTGCCCCAAGGCTTCCCGAGTCACTCTCTCCGGCATGACAGCTGACCGCGCACCAGACTCCCCCAGCTCGCTTCACCTCACCACCATCCACAATGGCCACCCCGGCAAGCGCGTCGACCCCTGCGTCCGCCGCTTCTCCTCCTGCCGACAAGCCTGCTCCGGCTCCTGCCCCAGTCGATAGGCCGGCTCCGCCTCCGCTGGCCATGAAACCGCCTGCGCCCGCTCCGCCCGCTGCGTCCCCTGGTCCGGGCACGCCCGGCTCCGTAACCTCGAGAGAGTGGGTTGTCCCTCCCCGCCCGAAGCCTGGCCGGAAGCCTGCCACCGATACCCCGCCCACCAAGCGCAAGGCGCAGAACCGCGCCGCCCAGAGAGCCTTCCGCGAAAGACGGGCCGCCCGAGTCAATGAGCTCGAGGAGCAGATCAAGAAGATGGAGGAGGAGAACGAGAGGAGCCAGGCGGCGTTCAAGGAGCAGATCTCGAACCTCTCCCGGGAGGTGGAGCAGTGCCGGAACGAGATCTCGTGGTGGAGGGACCGATGTCACGCCCTGGAGAAGGAGGTCGCGGTGGAAAGGAGCGCCAAGGAAGCCCTCGTCAAGGAGTTGAGATCCTCCGCCCCGGATAATAACAATAACAATAACAACAGCAGCAACTCTGCACAGTCGGACGCAGTCCCTCTGCCGCCCCGCAGATCTCCCAGGAACTTCCAGATCGACCACGGTGCCGAACGCAATGGTCCGAACAGCGCCGCTCGCAACAGTGAGCAAGGGCAGAAGGAGGTTCCCTCGGGATGCAGCAACTGCTCGTCGACGCACTGCCAGTGCATCGAAGATGCGTTCAACATGCACAACATCGCAGATGCCCGGGACAACGCTTCTCCAAAACGCCCTCATTCGCCTCACTCGGCCGCATCCAGCAAGCGCCATCGTTCCGAGCCCGAGATCAAGACCGAGCCGGAGGAAATGGAGATCGACTTCACTTCGCGGTTTGCGTCAACGCGGCCGCACACGGATGACTCCCAGACCACTTCTCCATCTGCTGTTGTCGACCCCTGTGGCTTCTGCCAGGATGGCACCCCTTGCATCTGTGCCGAGATGGCCGCCCAGGACGAGAGAGAGCGCGACTCGTTTGAAAACAACCGGCTGGCTCCGATCCAGAACCTCTCCCAGTTCACGCCGCCGCCATCGGATGGGGACGTCCGTTCAGAACTCACGCTCCCGCCTATCAGGGAGGCGACCAACCCCTGTGTGAACGGACCTGGGACCTGCGCTCAGTGTCTCCGGGATCCGCGGAGCACACTCTTCTGCAAGACATTGGCTGCTTCCCGGGCCGCAAGTGCTTCCTCTGGCTGCTGCGGCGGCAAGGGCGCTGATGGCGGATGCTGCCAGTCGCGCTCGTCGACTCGCAGCTCCAATACTCCCACATTGACTCTGTCGTGCGCTGATACCTTCACCACCTTGTCGCGGCATCCCAATTTCTCTCGGGCCACCGACGAGCTGGCGTCCTGGCTGCCCAAGCTGCACACCCTGCCGAACCCGCGCGACCGGCATGGCAACCACCTCGAGAACAGGCCGGCCCTGGAAGTCGAAGCGGCCAGCGTCATGGGTGTCCTGCGGTACTTTGATCGGAGATTTGCCGACAAATAATACCCATCCTTTGCATCGGTTTTCCGGTAAATACCATCAAGCATCAATAATGATACCCGCGCTCTTGCGACAGCAGGAGGGCACTCCCAGACCTCGATGCGGGTCGCATCGAAGTTCCGGGCCTGTACTGTACCATACATACATATCCTCCGACGCGCGTCCGGTCTTTTCCCGCGGACACAAGCGGACCCGCGTCCGGAGCTGATGAGGGGATGAAGATAATGCACCTATCTATCTATGTTTGACGAACGACCACGAAAGGTCGAACTTGAGCTTTTTCGCTCGTTCGACCCGATCTTTCGACCAGTGTTAATGTTTGAATTACGACACTCTGTTTTGTTTCCCTCGGGTTCGACTTTGGCTCTACTTTCATTATTCTTTCCATTTTCTTTTTTTTTTTTAACAAGCGGAGATCGGGCCGGGTCGGCTCATGGAATGGAATGAAATGGAAGGGGATACACGAGGCAGAAGAGGGAGATGTCCTCTCTCTCTCGTGAAAATTGGAAGATGAAAAAAGGGATTTTCTTGTGTGTATGTGTGTATTTAAATTAAAACCCTGGCGAATGTATCTAAGGCGTTTTTGACACGGGTAGTCTATCTATTATCTATGTGGAGGTACACGAGAAGAAAAAAGGATTATGGATTATTACATACCTAGGTACAGAACGGTACATACATAGGAAGTTGGTCGAAACGAGATATGCTGAGAATGATCGATTCCTCGGCCAGTGGCTACATGCACAAGTACCTACCTACCTACCTACCTAGGATAGATATACTGTATGCACAGTACACGTCAACATATATGTCGATCGGATTGACAACTTGCGATTTATTTACAACTGGAGATTTGGAAACTCCATCTACCTATATCTATGTTCGTGATTTTTTTTTTCTTTGAATTCTTTGGCGCCAGATAACAATAATATATTCCATTACTTCTCTTGTCTGGCTACGACGTTCATATTCATCCCAGTCTTTTTACACAGACACAAGCACAGACGCCGAAAAGGATCAACTGACTGACTCAATATCATCAAATGCAAAAGTACCGCCATCTTCGAAAACAGACGGTATCTACCTAACCTTTCTACCTATCTAGGTACTGTATGTACTGTACCTAACCTACTACCTACTACTAACCTATCTCTCTACCTACCTAACTTGGGTAGGCTAGGGTAGGTACTGTACAGTACTGTAGTCATGAGATTGAGCATCGATCGTTATATAGGTTCCTAAACTTTCTCCCATAGTGGGGAGTTTTTCTTCAACCTACTGCGTAGACCAACCGAACACGCGCACACGACAAACACAGAGAGGAGAGAGAGCTCCCAACGCCCCATACCACATCATAACGTAGCAGCCTAATGGTAAGGAGAAAAAAAAGGAAAACGAACAGGAGGTTCAAGGTGACATCCACAGAGAGCGTCAGAGTCCAGTCCATCATCAAACAGACTGCGGGAGAAACAAACGAAAGAGGATATCACATGAACAGTGGATATGGATAGATAAGCATCAATAATCACATCACGTCACTGGCACCCAGTCCCGATTCCCCATCTAGTCTAGGACGTAGTAGTCTAGAACACCCCAGCGTTCGGCCTGGCTCCTCCAGCTAACCCCGCGATTTCCTCGTCTCCGCCCCCGAGGGCTGCACCGAGGACGCCCGCTCCCCAGACCCCCGCGATACCCCACATGCCCACTCTCCAGCCGCGATACAGACCCTGGATGCCCTGGCCTCTCCGCCTCTTCTGCAGCTGCTGCCGTTTTGACGCTGGCTTGCCGAGCAGCTCCTCGGCCTTTTCCGCCTCCGAGGGAGACGGGCTGACGCCCTCCTCGTGCACGATACCCCACATCGTGCCGATGATGCCGCGGTAGGAGCGCGGCGTCGGGACGATGGTTTCGATCTCCGCCGGAGTCTCGGCCTTGCTGCCGTCCGAGGGCGACGGCGCCGTCGGACTCACTGCGGCGGCGCCCTTCTGGCGCAGCGCCGGGGATGTGAAGGTGGCGATCTGCGCGCGACGGAGGACCGTCTCGAGCGGGAATCGGATGCCCAGTTCCAGGCAGGATGTGAAGAAGGAGAAGAGGCTCCAGGCAGAGGGATTGAGGACGGGATCGAGGGAGAGGTAGGACTTGAGGAACAGGGGCGCGCTGGTGCTCAGCAAGTTGGGGAGACTGGAGTGGAGGACGGTGATGGGGATGAGGTGCGGGGGGATCATGTAGTTCGGGGCCGGGAGGAGGCGGATCGCCCGAAGGAGAGAGCGCGGGCCATGAGTCGCGGGGGTGAGGATGAGGAATGTACGAGCAGTGTCAATTGGAGAGAGGATAATTGCTGACAGCGAAGAGGAGATGAATGAGAGGATCAACGTCGTGCTCGGCGACGCCGCCGTGAGGATATCTGCCGTCATCGGTGACGCAATTGATTCCTCCGGCAACCCCAGGATGGCGGACAGGAGGCTTCTGATGAAGGTGTTCAGGGTAGGAAGGAGAAGTGAGTATATAAACGTCGCATTGGTCGCTTTCCACATCGATGTGAGCCCGCTCGTCGAGCAGAGCTGTGATAGGACCTCCATGAGAGAGGAGGGGTTCTTGATCACCAGGGTGTGTTTGGAGGAGGGCGCAGGCGGCTGTATGTAACCACTCCGGTCTGTGATATGATGCTGAGGCCTTCGAGACCTTGAAGTGGAAGACGACGAGGTCGCGGTCGCTGTAGATGTGAAGTAATTACTCTCATCATCGTCGGATGACTGCGACACCTGGTCCAGAGTCAGTATCTCATGCTGCCCAACCCCGCCAGGGACGACGACGGGCACGAAGCACGACGTACATCTTCGTAATACTCATCCCGATACCCCGGACTCTGCTTGCGTCTTCTATCCTGCGCAGTCTGCCCATCCTGCGCGTCCGGCACAACGTACACCTGCAGAATGGTCTTCGCAACATCGAAGGGTTGGGCCGACAACACGCTTGCGTACTTCCACAGCGCGCGGTCCAGCACATCCTTGAGCCAGTCTGATACCGACGGCGAGGACTCCAGATATTCTGAATAGTTCAGGTCGGGGAGGAGGTCCCGCGCAGAGCTGCCAAAGACCTTGGTGGAGGGCGACGCCGCGGCGTTTGCGGCAGGCGAGGGGTTGGAGGCCGGGCTAGCAGGAGACAGCCCGATGGAGGGGGGGACGTAGTACGGGCGCAAGGGGTTTGGCCCTTCGCGGGGGGAACTCATGGTGCCCTCGTGGTGTGCTCGGCTGTCTTTCCTGGATTTCTTCTGTTTGTGCTGGTGGTCGAGCTCGAGGTTGAGTCGAGGGCCAAAGCGATGATGCAGGGCTTGAAAAAAGATGCTCCGCCCGCCGCGTTTTTCCCGCGCGGACGAGAGCACCCAGTCACCTTCCACTCATTCCTCTCCAGCTGCCCGTCTCCTCTTTTTTTTTACGACGCCACGACTCTCCACTCTACCGGTAATTCTAGGGATTCGGCAGGCTCAAATTTTTAAGATCACAATGTCGTTGTGGAGGGAAGCTTGCCAGCAACTGCGGCACGCCGTGCCGAAGGTCGCCGCTGGGGACCGGATATGTATGGCTCAATCGAGAAGACACCTAAGCAGCTCTGCTTCACGAAGGGGGTTTCAGGTCGCAAGAGCAGGTATATCCTCCATGAATATCAGGCGACCGGCCCGGACCTTGAGGGAGATGAGAAATCGAGGTCAAATACAGGGCTTTGCGCAGCCGCGGCAGCAGTTCTCCGCCACCGCGGGGGTTGCCCATGGGCATATTACACCCCCCAAGCCCGGAGAGGAGTAAGTACGTTGCGTTCCAGAATGCCTTACGGAATACTAATCGTGTTAAAGAATCAATGTATCTTTTATTGACAAGGACGGCGAGAGACATGACTTCCAGGTGTCCGAGGGCGACAACCTGCTAGACATTGCCCAGGCGAACGATCTCGAGATGGAAGGTGAGTTGGCGCCTAGAGTTCAGTGTACCTCTAGATGAGATTGCGATATTGACCTTGCTTTTCTTTAGGTGCGTGCGGAGGCTCATGCGCCTGCTCGACCTGCCATGTCATTGTCGAGGATCCGGAGATGTACGAGAAGATGCCGGAGCCGGACGATGACGAGAATGACATGCTCGATCTTGCCTTTGGCTTGACAGATACCTCTCGCTTGGGCTGCCAGGTGAAGATGACTAAAGATCTTGACGGGCTGGTGGTCAGACTTCCTGCAATGACGAGGAACTTGCAAGCAAGCGACTTCGAGGAAAGGAAGAAGTAGACGGGTGACGTTCACAATTTTGGGACATGCCTTGCATCACAGGGCAGACATCCCTGTAGAAATGTAATTTGTAGATAGAAATCATCTCAGTCGGAAGTACCCTGGGTGTATATCAGACAGGACATTTGCAGCTTCCTGTTATCACACGGAAGTTCATGCTGCAACAGCGAAGACAGAATAAAACCATCCGCCCAACGCCAAAAACATGCCGTAAAAAAATGAATGAAGTCTTTTTGCCATTCAAGCCTCCTCGATATTCAAATTCCCTTTCTTCCCGTTGATCAGCTCCAAGAACCCCTGCTTGCTAACCTCATTAACCGCCTTCTCCCTCTCATCTATACCAATGGTTCCCTTCTTCCGCTCTTCCTTAGCAGCCTCCTCACCACGTACTTGCGCCGCCCGCACCGCGTTAAATAGTTTTACCACACCGCGCTGGGCAATCTTCCTCAGTCGTTTCTCCTCCTCAGCTGTTTCTCCAGCAATACCCCTCTCGACGCCTAGAACGTCTGTGATTCGGCCACGCTCAAGCTCCTCTTTCTTCTCCGCACGAAGCTTGGCGCGAGCACGCTGCTCAAGTTTCTCGTTTGCGAGGTCAGATGTTGTCTGTGCGGCCGCTTTACTGCGGGACAAGACGGGGTCGGCGCGTGCGGAGGTGGGTAGTTTGGTGGAAAGAATTTTCGAGATAGAGGTTGAGAAAGCGCTTGGATCGTTACGCTTCGGAACTTTCCGCTGAGTGGATTGTTGTCGGGATGCATTGGACTCGTTGTCTGAATCGGACGATGCGTCGGAATCAGCGTCAGAGCCCGAGTCGTCGCTGTCGTCTTCGTCGCTGGAGGCATTCGAATCGCTTTCGTCTGTTTCCTTTTCCTTTTCTTTTGTGGGCTTCGCTTTTTCCTCTCCCGCTTTTTTCACTTTATTTCCTGCATTTCCCCGCTCTGGTGATGCCTTTTCTTCTGCATCTGAGTCTAGGAGATTGACTGGTGCAAAGTCTCTTGTTTCGCTCCCCTCCTCCTCTTCTGAGCTGCTGTGATACTCGAGCTGCTTCTTGAATTTCTTCTTCGGTCTCGTAATCTTGCCATTCATGGCATCCAGGATCTTGCGCTTCTTGGAGGGCAATGGAGGCGCCATTTTTGCTGCGCCGATGCGGGGTGTCGCTGCTGGACCGTCTCAATGTATTTTTCTTGTGCTGATAGACAGGCGGCGGGAGATTTTTGGGCGGAGCGCCGAAAGCGTGCTCCGATTCGCTGCGCGCACCTCCGCGATCGAGCCACATCTCACCCGCGCTCAAACGAGCCTCTCCATCTCCGCCAGGCACTCCGCATTTCCATCTTCACCAATACTCTTTCTCCAGACCGGTATTACTTGGTCCAGGCTCCAAGTAATTAATCTACTTTATCTGATTTTCCAGTTGCCTGGTCCCCCAAGCACTTTCCGCAATGGTCCTCCAGGATCTGGGGCGGCGGATCAACGCCGCTGTCAGTGAGCTGACCAGGTCAAGCAACCTGGATGAGAAGGCAGGACCCTTCTCCATTTCATGATTTGCTCTTCAACTGACAGGATACTTTAGGTCTTCGATGATATGCTCAAAGAGATCTGCGCTGCTCTACTTTCCGCCGACGTGAACGTCCGCCTCGTCCAGAACCTCCGCAAGTCCATAAAAGCGAGTGTCAATTTCTCCTCCTTGCCTCCGGCAGTCAACAAGAAGCGCGTGATTCAGAAAGCTGTGTTTGACCAGCTGGTCGCTCTTGTTGACCCCAAGGCGGAGCCTTTCAGGCCCAAGAAGGGGCGATCGAACGTGATCATGTTTGTGGGTTTGCAAGGTGCAGGAAAGACCACAACGTGTACAAAATTGGCAAGGCATTACCAGATGCGCGGCTTTAGGACAGCGCTTGTCTGCGCAGATACTTTCCGTGCAGGTGCCTTCGACCAGTTGAAACAGAACGCCACCAAGGCCAAGATCCCGTACTATGGCAGCTTAACGCAGACGGATCCCGTCGTGGTCGCGGCGGAGGGTGTCGCGAAGTTTAAGAAGGAGCGATTTGACATCATTATTGTTGATACTAGCGGTCGACACAAGCAGGAGGAGGATCTGTTTGCGGAGATGACCCAGATCCAGAACGCCATAACTCCCGACCAGACGATCCTTGTGCTTGACAGCACCATCGGTCAGGCCGCCGAGGCGCAATCTGCAGCCTTTAAGGCAGCTGCGGATTTTGGAGCGATTATCATCACAAAGACAGATGGTCATGCGGCTGGAGGAGGTGCCATCTCCGCTGTCGCGGCCACCAATACTCCCATCATTTTCCTCGGTACGGGTGAACACATGATGGACCTCGAACGCTTCGAACCAAGGGCATTTATACAAAAACTCCTCGGAATGGGTGATATTGCCGGTTTGGTTGAGCATGTCCAAGCCGTTACCAAGGATTCTGCTGCGGCCAAGGAGACCTACAAACACATCACGGCTGGTATCTATACTCTGCGTGACTTCCGCGAAAATATCACCTCGATAATGAAGATGGGGCCTCTGTCGAAGCTGTCAGGAATGATTCCTGGCCTCTCCAACCTCACCGCTGGCCTCGACGACGAGGACGGCTCTCTTAAGCTCCGCCGCATGATCTACATCTTCGACAGCATGACTGCCGCCGAACTCGACAGCGACGGCAAGATCTTCGTCGAGCAGCCCTCTCGAATCGTCCGCATCGCCTGCGGCAGTGGCACCACGGTCCGTGAGGTCGAAGATCTCCTCTCCCAGCACCGCATGATGGCCGGCATGGCAAAGAAGGTTGGAGGGCAGAAGAAGCAGATGCAGCGCGCCCAAAGCATGCTCAAGGGCGGTAACAAGGAACAGCAGATCGCCGCGATGCAGAAGCGCATGGCTTCCATGGGCGGAGCCGGCTTGCCCGGTCTCGGTAGCATGGGAGATATGGCGAAGATGATGCAGATGCTGCAGGGACAGGGTGGTGGTGGATTGCCGGGTCTCGGAGGCATGGACTTGCAGAGCATGATGAGCCAGATGAGCGGGCTTATGGGTGGTGGGAAAGGCAAGGGGCGATAATTGTGTCCCAGCTTTAGCACTCTACGCTCTTGACGATGTCTCAGCACATTGCAGAACCAGGAAATAAGACCCTGCCATTCCGCCAAAATTGCGCCCCAGGCGCATCTCCCGAGTCCAAGTCTACAGCTCAAAATCCTATTTCAGCCTCCGCGGCTTCCCTTCGCCCTATTTCTTCAAATAGGGCTCCTAGGAGCCGAGTCCTGTTCCCGGTCATCCATTGGCAACGCTTAAACGGGCCAAAATCGATGCAAATACGATCTCGATACTCCATGCGTGCGGTTCACGACATCGTTAACAACGATGCAATCCGTTACAAATCCCTTCCGTGACCACGTTACAGGTGCCAAAGGAAGGTTGGTATGAGAATGAAGAGACATATTCCTCGGCACCGAATGTGTTGTAATACTAAGATGAATATACGACGGAGCACAGTCCTGGCAACTATGCCGCTTGTACCCTAACGAAAGCGAAATCATGTTATGGTTCAAATATCAAGACAAGGACACAATTACAAGCTCGCTGGACAGCTGCCATCCAGGTCCGGGCAAGTTCGCGAGTCGGGTATGCCGCAGGTGGTTATTAAGTACTATCTACATAGTTACGTTGTACGATTCCCTGTGCTGCATATACATTACATGAGAATCAGATATCCTTTTCATGCAAGGTAAATATCTTGTATATCCGTAGATTGTCGAGGAATAAACAAATGACTTGAGGACTCACGTACTACCGTCGAGTACCATATTAGCATGATGGGGAGATTAGAAAAGCTTATACAACGTTCACCAATCTACTTTCAATGGGTGCTTTGACCAATCCTTTCATATATCGGTAACAAGAATAGCTGGAGAACCAAAAAAAAAATCAAAGAGCCGACAGAATACGGCATCTGCCGGCATCTGCCAACAGATGAACAGAATAGCCACCACCACCACCACCGGCATCTCCCATCAAGACCACTCAAGTCGCAGCCTAGAGACCCTCGCCACCACAATCACGTGCCCTCGGATCTTATCCAATCACCGCGCTTAGCGAACTCGCACTAGCATCGCTAGCGTCGCACGGACCACCAGCAAAAGGGCATAAATATCCCCTCGACCCCCGCGCCATTTTGCTTTCTTTTTCTTCTTTTCTTCTCCAGCTCTCTTTGCCTTTTGGCTTAGATCAAGTGTAGTATCTGTTCTTTTCAGTTTAATCTCTGAAAGTGTTCTAAGGAACACAACATTGATTAATCTTATTTTTGAACCGCGTGGCGGGGCCTCTGTGCTTGCGCATGCCCCGCCGCACCGTGTCATCGGGCTTACACTACCCCCGATAGACGCGAACGAACACTTTTTGATCCTTTTTCATCAAGTTCGTCGGCTTGTTTTCCGGCGGGTTGGAGAAGAAGGACTTCACTCTGCAGTTACGGATTTTGGGAGGTAAAGTGCTGGTAATTGTAGCGAGATGTGAGGTTGGGAGTTTTGGGGTGTTACCCTGTAGCGTGTCTGGTCGAGTGGTGTGAGTGTTACGGGTTGTCTTTATGTACAACATAATCACGCGCTTTGCCCAGGATCATAACTCGATTATGAGTGTGAAACGCCTCTCTGGTAGATAGAGAGGGACTCTGTCCTCCGCAGTTGACCCTCGAGAGGGTGCAGGCTGTCTTCAACACAATCGATCATAAACCTATATGCACAACTGCAATTCTACGTTCATGGTCTCTTCTGCTATACTTACTGCACTCTGGAATGAAGTCTGCTTGGTTGTTTTCAGAGCCGTATACTGTAAATGTAGGTTTTTCTCTATGATCTAAACACAATTTAAGGTAGAATGGAAAGACTAGCAGAGCTTTCTGTCATAACCGGTCTACATATCTAGAGAAAAGGGGTTACAGTACATACAATTCCAAATGAGGAAGGGGGAGGTTGCAGAGTAATCCCCATAAATCATCACCACCGTTCTCGAGTCTTCACCAAGGCGATGGATCGATTGATCAATCAGTCAATCAATCAATCCACCCTCTCCTTCCGCCTGATCTTATCAAGAACATCCCAGGATCCTTCCACAAATACATCCCACGCGAGTTTGGCCTTCTCCTCCAACCGCCCGATCGCTTCCTGCACTCCCCATCCGATCGGCCGCACCTTGTCGAGCATGACCCGACCCGGAGGCAGGGGCCGAGGCCCCTTGTATCCGTACTCGTACTCGCTCAGTGGGACGCTCAGTCGGTATTTCCAGACGGCTTCGCCGTCGATGTAGAGGGTGTATGTGAGGACAGAGCTGAGCGTGACTTCGTTGTCGGTCTCCTCATTGTCGATGTCGATGTCGATCATACCGAACTTGCTATTCCCGTCCGGCGCGTACTTGACGCAGACGTCCTCGTCGTCTTCCTGCCGGTACGTCCTGATGGGCAGGTAGAACATGCTCAGGGGGCCGACACTGAACTCGTGGATGCCGTCACCGGCGGTGCCCGGGACGATGTCATCGGGCTTCAGCTTCAGCGCCGGGTCCGGGAACCGGGTCGCAGCGAACTCGTGCCTGTCGCCGCTCAGGAGAACGACGCGGACGCCTAGCTCGCGCTCTGCGCGCCACATGGCTTCGAAGACTTTGCGGCGCTCGTTCAGGAACCCGCCCCAGGTGTCGGTCGTGCCGACGTGCCAGTTCTTGGTGAAGGGAACGCTGGAGGCGACGATCTTCCATTTCACGTCTGCTGGCTCTGGGCGGGCGAGGTACGCGAGGAGGGATTGTAGCTGGGCCGAGCCCAGCATGGTTGAGTTGGGCTGGGCAGGTTGCGAACGGTAGGTGCGTGTGTCGAGCATGAAGAAGGAGGCGGGTCCGTGGATAAAGGAGAAATAGGTGGTGTTTTCAGGCGCTGCGAAGGGAACCGGAGGGATGGGAGGATTCACACTGACATGGTAGAGAGCGAATGGTTCTGCCGCTGCTGGGTAGGGTGGTGTTGTATTCCCTTGAGCCCAGTCGTTTGCGATTTCATGGTCGTCCAGCGTATGGATCCAGGGGAGGTCAATGGCCGGGTTTCCTTCAGGGACACGCCAGCTGGGGGAGGAATAGACACGGCGGTACTCACTCCGGTAGTGAGCCTTTGAGGATCCAAATCGTTGGGGGACATCGATATAGATAAAGTCTCCAAGGAACAGCATGAAAGAAGGCCGCAAGAGCGTTGGTAGTTTGGCCACTGCATGGCCAACGTATTCAATACCTGGTATGCGCAGGGGATGCGAGAAAACATTGTACGGAAAATTTGGCTTTATACAGCTTGAGGTCAAGAACGTAAGCCTGCTTGCGAACCGCGTCCCTGGCATGGGGGCCGTGGTGAAGGAGCCCGTCATGTTGTTCGAAAGAGAGTACCGGTAGTGCGTGGAAGGCTTGAGGTTTTTCAACTCCACGGGATATGTGAAGTCGGTCGTCTCATCTAGTTTGTAGATTTTGCCTTCTTCGACCCATCCATTGCTCTCCTCCTTCCCTGACTCCTGGTAATAGACGACCAGTGGCAGCTGCGTCAGATCAGGCTCACGCACGAGCAACTTCGCCGTGGTTGGAGAGACATATCCAATGCGGGAGAAAGCAACATTCTTGCCGGGATAAAAGATCAGAGCACGAAGGAGGAAATCAAAAGCAAGAAGAGCAAGCAGGACATTGATCAAAGCGGTAATCAGATTAGCTGTCCCCGACTTCGATGGCAGGCCCGTCAGCAGCGTCTTCAAGAAAGAGCACGCCGTCACTTTATCCCCAGCGCGCTTTTCCTTTGCGCGGGAGTCTTCCGGCTTAGTAGGCATCGAATCGCCTTGCTGCTTCTCAGTCCCTCTGTCCGAAGCAGTTGTTTAGATGAAGTGTCATACCTGTGAGGACTTCTTTGTATGCATTTGCCTTCAAGTCGTTGCGACCAGCTCCAGGCTGTTTGCCCGCATCCTGCTGGATCAGAGATCGCAGTGCGGCCAGATAGATCGCCAACGAGGTGAATATTATCGGCGGAAAATGGTGGCCCGGGATCTTAGAATATACATCAGCCTATCGATCTCCGAAATTGCTCGATCTAGGCGGAATTACCCATCGAAGAAAGCAAAAAGAAGCTAATCTAATGACCGCTGAGCTGGTCGCGGCGGCGACCCGCTGGAGGGAGACCATGGCCGGAGGGACTATCGCAGGAGCGATCTCTTCTCTATGGACAGCTAGGAATTACTATCTCATTGCATTCACCTGGCTGTCGATGCCCCCTTCGCAGACGATGGGTGGTGGCGGACCTGAGAGAGGTTGATCAGGCGAGGTTTTGTTGTGGCTTTGGTGGCCGCAAGGGTTATGACGACATGCATCTCTTCGGCCCGGAGATCTCGGCGCACGTGCGGAGCTCGAAGGTGCAACATGTACGTACCAGGTAAACAGTAAACAGCAGGGGCAAAGCTTGAAAAGTGCTGATGAAAGAATCATAATAGTCTTAATTTGTGCTCTTATTCGGTATTTCAAAAATGGAACATCGGTGTACATGTCAGTGTTTACATTATGTACCTAGGTACCCTGTACAGTACATCTCAGCCATGTTGCCGCATGATTTAGCTAAGGCCCCGTGCCATTTACCATGCCCCAACCAGTATATACAGTAGAAGCCAAGTCAAAATCAAAGTCCTAACCCCGATTCCCCATACCGCCGAGTAAGTTCAGTAAACTGTTTCTCACTGCCCCAGCTGCCAAGATCATCTGGGCCGCCGTGACGACCTCCTTCATCCCCATGCTCAACGACATTTCCGCAGCCCACTGCCACGGCTTCTGCGCTTCGCCCGGCAAAGAATTGAAATACTCCCAGCCCATGACGCCTCCAAAGTTCGGGAACTGCTCGACCAGCATCGCCAGGATCCGCCCGATCGTCTCCCGCGGCACATATCCCTGCGAGCCGTTTCCCGGGTTCGTCAACAGTCCGTACACCACCTTGTGCGGAGGCCATCCCCGGGCGACTATGGCGGCATACATCCGGGGATCCTCTGCGGCGCCCCAGCCATTGTAGAACTGGGCGTTGTACCAGCTGATCTTAGAACCCCGCGCCTGCTCAAGCTGGTGGTAGTCGAAGCCAGAGAGGTTGCCAATGCCCAACAACGCCGCGGCGACTGGCGCGAGAGTGATGATAAAATCATCACCGAGATCGGATTTGAGGCGGTCGATGAGCCTGATAATGCCCTCGAGAGACATTTCCTCCTCCACATCAAGATCCAGTCCGTCGAGCCCGTATCGGCGGATCATAGCCAGCAGGGGCCCGTAGAATTGTTCGAATTGCTCCTGGGAGCCATCAAGGCGTTGGAAGCTTCCCTGGGCTGCTCCTCCAAGCATTCCCATAACCTTGACACCTGCTTGCTTCACAAGTGGTACTTCTCCCCATAGCGGTGCAAACTTGGGGCTGTCTGGTGGGTCGTCGTTGAGCGTGATGTTGCCGGGCTCTGAGTTGATATGTATGGCAGCGATGATTATGTGCGTGATCCCCGTGTTGTTGCGCAACAATGGGAGCATAGAGACATAGTCGCCATTGTTCGGGCGGATGGTTTGATGGTAGCAAATGATCCGCGGTCGGCTCGGGCCCTGTGGCCGGCCTAGAATAGGGGGCATCCTAACTTAAGAAATGAGGGAAACAAAAAACAAATCAGATATGCGAAAAATATTACTGTGCAGATCACAACATGCAACAATGAATGATCTGAAATGGGAATCTTGTTAACACGGCAAGGTCACAGCTCCATGGCACGTGTAAGAATCGATTCCATGATATGATATTATAATAAGTGATTGATTGATATCTTGCTGTCAATATGGAAATCCTGGAAAAGGAGAATAGAAAAAGGTAATTCCAAGATCAAACTGCTGAGAATAGTCCAAGGGGAGCCAACTGTACAGTATAACCGCCACGATGGGACTCGCCAAGACGGCGACCAAAGCCCCGGAGCGGGTGCAGGACAGATTGATGACTAATATATTACTAATCAACAATACTGGTGCTCCGTAAAGCAACCATCGCTACGAACTGTCTAAATGTCCCCAAATCCAGACGCCAAGTTGAAGATCTTCGAATAAAATCCGATTTCTCTTATGTGCGTATGAAGGTGAAACTTTACATTTTTTTTCCTTTCAGAAAGTCCAGATATATCACCAGTAGGAGAACAGGCAACCTCCACTCCCTAGCTTTAAGTTGCGCTGCAAGAGATGAATTGGGTTCCTGATACCTGTATTTTTTTTTAAACAGTTCCAGAATTCTTGACCAAGACTTAGAGGGCGACTTGTGCGTCTTCTTCGCTTACGAGGCCCTTTCTTGTTGTCCTCGCCTACCTGATGCTGGTTATGAATCGTCGAAAGGACAGCGAGAGAAAATTAAAAAATAGATAATTAGCAAAGTTGATAACTCGGGAAAACCAGAAAATTTTGGGAAGTCTGCGCTTGATGGTCAAAAAATTCGCCTAATATCAACAGCTCATGCAAGAAAGATGTCATGGAACCAGATCTGCATGAGGTTTGGGGCAAAGAAACGGTAAGTCTTCCTTGGAAAACCAACGGAGTATGCTGAGTATGGCATGGCCTCATGGCTACCTCGCAGGTTGCTGGCTCTGGCTCTGTCCACATGGGGTTGCACATGGAGGAGCGGAGGATCCATGTTTGGGGTCTCACGGCTGACATCACTAGCACCTACCCGATACCTATGACCGCATGGGGCGCTGGAGGCGACGTCAACCCGGGTTCAGCGTTGCGTATACCTGCTATTTTCATCAACGCAAATGATACTTATATATGTGTATAATAAAGTGCCTTGTATAACTCCCACAAGAGGGTTTCATTCTACGTGACGATGGTGCAGCAGTCTAATTGCAACTTCCCCACGCCATAGCACAGGAGATCGGGACACCCTTTATTGCCCAAGCTTTTTTGCTTCTTGATAGCCTTGTATTGCTGAATTTGGATGAATTCGAGACTGTAGGAACTGCTGATGAACTGAAGGATGTCTCTGTCGCGCACGGCGCACGTCTTGCGACGTGCTGAACGGGAGGCGGATATGACATCATTAGACCCCCGGGGGGTCTGCAAACTAAACAGGACTTCCTGACTGGAGAACAGGGGTATTATAATGTCTAATTGAGCTTAAAGTGTATTCTAGTATTCTAATATCATGGTAAAGTTCTAATAGATAGATCAACTTGTGTTCAATTTTATCGAGCACCATCTTTCAAACGCTTAGCGGCCACGATGGAGGCGGTTCCTGGCTTTATGTACACGAGCCATTGACAGATGTCATCATATGCCTTTCATAGTCTATGGCCGTCGCGAGCAAACCAGAGCAATTATCAGAGCGCCCCCAACTCCGGGTCTCATTTCTAGCCAATGACTTCTCGGTGGCCATTTCCATTGCGCTCACGACCTCGGTAACTGTTGGCTGTTCGGTCAACAGATTACGTGGTAGGCTAGTCTCGATGGAAACGCATATCATTGAAAGTAACATTCGTAGTTAGGATTTGCCCCCTTCATGGGAGGCGCACTGGATAGAAGCATGACAAAGCAATGACATGTAGCAGTATAAAGCGCAGTATAAAGTGATAATGCCAGCAGAGACATCTCACTTTGGCGCTCCCTGATTTGATTTAGAATGTGCAACCGAAACAAAAAGAGAGCAAGTGGACAATGATGCAACGCAACATGCCTCGTTTAACATATTTGAATTTGCCTAGGCAAATTCTGCCTCGAAACATTCGCAGCATGGCCACGCCTGCGCGCCCGAATCCCAATCCGGGCAACTTTGCCAACCGCCCTAGGCATGAGGTGCAAGAAATCGGGCGCAAAGGCGGTAAGAAGGGAGGGAGAGCCAGAGGTGTCGGCGGGTTTCACAACATGGACCCGGAGAAACAGGTATGATCTTCACACTCGATCATTCTGGACGATATTCGCTTATCTGACCCGTGTTTTCCCACCTGTAGCGCAAAATCGCTTCGAAGGGAGGTCGTGCATCGTCCGGGTCGTTCCAAAAGGGCAGTGAACGGGCGAGGGAGGCAGGTAGGAAGGGTGGCGCTGCGCGAGCACGTTCACGTTCTGCAACGCCTTAAACAGCAGCCTCATTTGAAGAGGAGTTTACCTGTAAGGACTTCGAAGTAAGCAATGGAGATGTATATAACCACTTCTAGTTAGAGCTCGTCTTCTGGCCCTGTTTGCAAGTAAAAGCGACGGTGAAATTTGTCAAGAAACAATATGCTCGCCAGTTATCAAGTCAGTATGCTGCGTATCTAAGCGCATATGCACCTAGGTACTAGCTGCACCCAGACTGGGTACTCCGTGCGTACTAATGTAAACAAAGCGTACCGCGGGCAGCAAAATGTGGGGCATGACGGGAGGAGCCAAGACATGAGGCTATCCAATTTCAGCAGTGGTTGTATCGGTTAGAATAAAGGTACTGTGGAACGAGTCAGTGCAAATTGAATGTGGGCTTCGTTTGCCCTCTTTCGCAAGGGCTGGCACTCGAGAGGAGGTTGCTCCGTCAAAAGTGAGGCTTGACAAAAAGACGGACGAGGCGCTCGATGGCGCTAACCGCAAACAGCGGCCCCATAAACAAACGGCTCCACCGACGTTCGCGCCCAGGACGCCAAGTAGAGGCGACTCGTCGAACGCAGAGCTCCAGACTCTTTCACGCGTCTTCGCATATATACCTTGGATTATTGGCTTGGCTATGGTCTCCGGCATATCTATCCCCCCTTTTCCCTCGAGAGCCGTTGACCTCATTCTGGTCAAATAACAACACAGACCGACAGGATGGTTAGTTCGGGGTACTCGTCGCCCTTGCTAACATCCCACGATACGCTGGGTTCTTCGACCCTCGAGACGCTTATTTTCATGCGTCCTTCACCTCCCAGGCACCTGGACTCGATCCAAGAATCAGCAGAGGAATACGAGGATTCAGAATCGGATCGCGTCGCTACCAGAACTGCCGCGCCTCATCGCAGGAGCAGGTCGAGGGGACTATCGAGATCCCCTTCCCCCAGGAACGAGAGAAACGAGCTCGACGCGCGACTCGCGAACTACACGCTTGATTTGAGCAAGCTTCGAAGTGAGGAGCTTGGCCTGGATGAGAAAGACGATTATACGTTACCGGAGTTGAAAGCACCAAAGGAGGACGAGGATAAGCTCTCAGAGGTCGGTGGGCCGCCAGACTTCACGGAAAACATGGAGAAATATCTTTTCGGCGATAGCAGCTCACCTAGGAAGAGTGAAAATGGCAATGATGACGACGAAGAACACGCGCAGCCCCAAAGACCCAAAAGACCTGTCGTCGAAGACGAGGCGGATTTGGTTGAATACAGCGAGTTTGGACCTCCAGTGGACATGTCGACACCATCTCATCTCCTGCGAAGAAATAATGCAACCGTGAAGGATGGAACAAGTCTAGAAGACATTGAAGAGGATGGTGTCAACAGCTCTCATACTGCTACAACGCCATCGACGCGCAAGCAGAAAGCTTCTGTAGAAGACGACACATATGACGATCTTCGTCGACAGGTAGAGTATCTGAAAGACCAATTACGTGATAGAGATGAGCAAATACAAGCGAACCGGAAGAGAGTCCTCGAAGCTGCATCGGCCACGGAGCAGATCAAGCATCTTCAAGCGGAGCTGCAGAGGAAGACAGCCTTGTTAAACGAGATGTACGCAAAGCGCGGTGATGAGTCATTGCTTCGTGAGCAGCTTCAATTGTTGCAGAAGCAGAACGACGAAAAGAGTTTACTCTTGCAGAAAGCTAGGGAGGCCCAATCGAAACTCGAGCAACGTGTAGAGCGCCTAGAGGCAGAACTGAAGAATCGCGACGAATCCGCAGCCGAGGACAAAGAAAATAGCGAGACGATTGCCTCGCTCCAGCAACAGCTGGATACTGCCCGGGAAGAACTGAAGAAGAGAGATGACGCTCTAGAGGAGAGCGCGATGAAGCTGAATGAAGTAACTGCGGCCAAGGACTTACAAATTCGTCAGAAAAATACCGAGATTGAAGAGCTGAAGGCCCAGATCGAGGACCAGCGTCTAGAAATTGAGAAGCTGGAAGAGGACATAGAGCTTGCAAATAGCGAATATGAAAGCTTGGAAGAGAGGATCGCCTCCTTGGAGAACAGGAACCAGCCGCTGGAAGAGAAGAACATCATCTTGGAGAATGACCTTGCGCGAGCCCAGTCTCAGGTCGCTACCCAGCAAAAAGCCCTTGAAACCGTGGCCGTCGATCTCTCTATTGCAACTGACAGCAAGACATTTACCGAGATTCTGGATGCCCTGAAGGCATTATGCCTTTCGAGAATGGCATCTGCTCCAGAGTCTCAGAGAGAAAGCAACGCGCAAGAGGAAGAGATCAATGAGCTGCGTAAGGAGCTCAGCAAGCTCCAGCAAGAATTGAAAGAGACCACCTCAGCCAGGGAGACCCTCGACCTGGAACTGAGACGTTCTCGGGAGCAAGTCTCCGAACTGCGAAACCTCATCACCACCATCGAAGGCGAAAACTCCCGCCTCACAGCCACCTTCGAGGAGCTCAGCTCCAACCTCAGCAGGGTGCAGAACGACCTGGACCGCGTCAAGGAAGAACACGCCCAGGCCCTCATCACCATCGAGCGCCTCGGCAAGGAGAAAGAATCCGTCCAGCGGCAGCTTAGTCCTCCGCCTTCACCCCCAAACGGTATCGTGTCACAGTACGACTACAACGCCATGCAGGAAGCGCACCAGGCGGAGCTGAGGAGCCTCCAGAGCGCCCACGCCACCGCCATTTCCACCATGCGCGACTCCTACGCCCAATCAACCCGCAAGCTCCGCGACCTCCTCGCCGCGGCGGAGAAACGCGAGTCGGACCTGAAATCGGAACTCGAGTCCCTCCGCGCGACGACCTCCGCGCAGAAGAACCAGCTGAAGCAGCTGAACGCCGAGATCGAGCGCCTCGACTCCCTCATCGCCGTCAAGGACGAAGCTGCCGCGGCGGTCGACGAGAGGATCGCACGGTCCGTGGAGAAGCGCGAGAAGGAGTGGGAGCGCAGGGTGGATCTGCTGCTCAGGGAGCGGGACAAGATGAGCAAGGCGCTGCTGATGGCGTGGGGGGAGAAGGAGTTGCCGGATGTCAAGGATAATGGCGGTGATTGTGGCGCGAGGGGACCCAGACAGGGATATCGGTATAAGTATGTTGTGAGGAATTCGGGGAAGAAGTGAAAGTTGTCTGTTTGCCTTCGTGTTCGATCTAGTTCGAGTTTCGAGTTCGGGGACGGGATAAGGATAGTTGTCTTGGTGTCTTGTACTGTACCTACCTTCCTTTCCTTTCTTCTTTGTGTTGATGCTAGGTGTCTTGCTTAGACGATGCTCCTGCTTTTGTGGTCTGGGATTTTCCTCCATGGGTCAAAATTGTTTCACGCGGCGTGATTGGCGTTCCAAAGGGTGTCTGTCGATCGGTTGTGCTGTGCGCTGTGGTTTGGTTTGGTTTTGGTTTCGGGTATTTGCATTTGCATTGAATGTGTGTGTGTACAGCACATAAAATGGTTTCTCTGGTGCTTGCTGCTTGAGTGAAGAAAAAAAAAACCCTCTGAGTCATAATAACCTTGGGAGAAGAATAATGTGCTGCATGCCGGATTAGGCGATGGGATGTTGTTGCTTTGTTTGGAGTTAATAGTATTAATCAAATGTTGGACATTGGAATCGCATATTGGACACTTTTTTCTTCTAAGAAATTGAGAGCAGAAAAGACAACATTGTTCGTCTGAGAAAAAGAAGAAAAACCATATCAAAACGTTGTACCATTATTGAGCCTATCCTAATAGAAACCCACGGTCATGACGCTAGATAGATGGTATTATAGATGCATAACTTCGAGATAAATGCCCAAAAGACAAATCTAATCGTCATTTTCTTTTGTTACCTCTCATCTCATCTCTTCCCGTCTCGTCCCGTCTCGTGATACCCCATCTAAATCAGAAGAGCATGCACGCTCGTCTCTGCGCCCCTCGATACGTGTCATGATCTATTATTGCGTTCCCTGCCCCGGTCGAGACCGCACCCGAGGAGAGGTTCACCGACGACCGCGTCCCTGCCCTCATAATGCACAGGTCGTCTCTGGCTAGGCCGTAGACGCTGCACTGCGGGCGGCGTGTGCTCGGGTACACGATCTCGACGTCGTCACTGTGCGGGATCGGAGGAAGGGCGCGCGAAGGGTCGAAGCGGTGTTGTAAGTTATACCGCCGGGGGTCCTGCTGGCGGTGGTGGTAATGGTGGTTCTGGGAGTGGCGGAGGATTGGGGGTCGTTCGAATTGATAGTGAGGGCTGTTCAAACTACTATGGCGTCTGGGGTAATGACGTCTTGTTCCGTCGGTATGGGATGATGGTAGCGGAGGGCTGTGGCAAGGGTGGTTCGGGGGAGGAGGAACATAGTTTTGATGGTGAGGGCGATAGATTGAATGAGGTGGAGGAGCAGCATAAAAGGAACGGGACTTGCGAATTGTGAGCGGTTGGGGAGGAAGGATTGGCGGCGGATTACCGGGGTTTGTGCTCATTGCCCGGGGTCTAGGTGTTTGAGAACCGCTTGACGGGTTTGATTCGGGATTAGGAGTCTGAGTCTGAGTGACCGCTGGAGTGGGTGATGGACAGGAAGTCTGCCGAATAAGTCTTGGTTGTGTAGACAGGGGGTCAGATTTCAGCCACGCCTTTGGTAGGAATCTCCTCCGTGATGAGGCGGATGACTTCTGCCGCGTATGCTTGCTTTTTGCGGGCGATGATGAAATTTTGGGGGTACCCGCTAGTCCGGCAATGGCAGGGATGGAGATATCAGGTTCGTTCAACTTCTGCGAAGCTGCCGGTGTTGGAATTTGCGAGATAGGCGAGCTACCACTCACCACACTTCCACTGACACTCTTGGGAGCACTCCCAGCTTTCGGAGAAATATCGTCTGGAGAGCTCGATTGGCGATTGATTTCGGTTCTAACAGAGGCGGGATGTGTGCCAAGGCGTAACTGGGGTCGTGTTTGGACCGGAGCCGGATAAGGAATGCTCGGAGGAAGAACAGGTTGCTCCATGATTGAACTGACATTCGGTGACAAATACAATTCACCGTTACCTGGACCTTCGTTGGGGTGTCCACAAAGATAGATTTCGTTTTTGAGCGTCTCACTCCCCCGGCTAGAGCTCGAAAAGAGGCTCTTGTCTCGTGGTGGTCGCTGCGGCGCATATAGGCCCATCAATGAGGCGTCATATGGACGCTCACAAAGTTCGATCGCGCAGAAGAGAGCACAGACAGCAATGCTGAAAGAGGCATGTTAGACAGATCTGGTTCTCAGGTCTAATTCCAGGCTGCTTACAAGGACGAGACTGCAACAATGACAGAAGCCCTGTGGAGTACACAGCTGACGCCGACTTTCCAAAGGACTTCCGAATGCCCTGCGACGCATGTAGGCTGTTTTGAAACCACTACCAAACCTGCCGCAGTGGCTGCCAGCCACAGAATGATCATCAAGTGGGGGAGATAGGAGCACGCAATATGTAGTCTGGTCCTCGGTAGACTGAAGCCAGGTGATTTCTTGAACTGCCACGCTAGGAAGGTGTGCAAAACAATGAACGGAATGGAGAAGAGCGACTTTAACGGGTACAGTCAGCATTCAACGAAAGCATGGGTTAGAAGTCTCGGCGCGTACCGCAACAAGGCTCAATATCAAGCTGGGCGTCATTATAGAATCAACGCGTTTCATGGCGTAAAGTTGAATAACAAGTACGCATTCCGCCAGGGACTGTAGCAGTGTAAGGTACAGAGATATCAATATGGCAATCAGCGTCCACCCCCTCCGGCCCTTTGGGGGTGACCAAGTCCTGTCAACCATGATGTTGATGATCCGAGAAATGGTTTCAAGCCTTAAAGAAGATGATGCCTAGTCGAAATGTATGAAACGGCCCACGAAGCGAGTGTTATCTTAAGGGACCCTAGCGGGTGCTGAAAAAAGGTTATCAAGAGAATACTAATCAATGGACTGGAGATGACAATGAAAGTAGGAAAGGCATTGGGACCATATCCTAACAGTTTCTCAAAAAAAAGGTAGGATAGAAATCGGTCGCAAGGCGGCAGCTTCGAGCACTAAAAGAGAAACGTAATAGACGCTGGACGTGTCGACACGAAGCCGAGAAAAAGAGAGGGGCTGAGGAAGGCATCCCCATGCATGTCGGGCATGAAGGGGACAGGACGCCGCAACAATTGAGAGCGCGCAGAGAAAGAGTTGATAACCAGGAGCACTGGGCATCTTCTGAAATGCGGGGGCGGCGAGAATGTTGTATGTAGGAAGGCGGGGGGTGGATCATGATGAAGAGGGAGCTGCCAGTTTGTTCCAGGCTGGACAGTCTGGAAACGCAGATCAAGCGGGCTTAATGTCAACAAGCTAAAGGTCCGGAGATTTAGGGCTTAATCAATTATCTCGCTCGAGATAATTGTGTATAATCTTCGGAACACGCACAAAATACAAGCATCGCGTGGTTCCACGCGGATATCTTTCTGAGACAAATTCGAGGGATCCCATTTTGCAGACAAAAAGCACACTTGGAAGGGAGGATATGTGATTGCCAAAGAGCAAGCAAGGCGTCTCTGAGACATGGAACACGGCAGTGAAGTTGGAATGCCGACCACGCGTGTCGTGTTTGATGCAACAAGGGAGGATGGTGATATCTGCGGTCAAGATGGCCGAGACGACTACACGTGGTCATCGTTGATCATGGAAACCCAAAGCGGAATAGCGCTGGACTTTTTGCCAAAGACAGACTGGAGCTTGAACTTCAATATGTAATGATTTCAGTCTAATTGAAGCCCTTCGCTCAGAAAAGGTGATGACACTTCTACAGGAAGCCAAGACATTCTGCAATGATGCCTCAAAGAGGCCTACCTAAATGAACATCGGAACATGGCTCGGGACAGAGTCACACTGTATTGAAGCGAAACGCGGGGCGCATCGTATTCGGAATTGGAAGGAGAGAAGAGAGACATATAGGCCGTATACTTTGTCTAATGGAAAGACCCGAGGAACATCATTAAATGTACGGTATGGTAGAAAGACGTCAGCTCTTATATCTCTGTCACAGAGCACTGTGATATTTGTCTGCCCATCCAGTTGCAAAGCTTATATGGAGCGTCAGTGCACGCTGATAATGATCACCTTGAGGGAAAGCTGGGCACTCCATACACCGTGCCCACAGCGGCATCAGATCAGTTCCGCAGGGTTTCCTGGAGAAAAATGATGGCTGCCCTTGACATCGGAAGTTCCCCTGACGTTTGCTCCGACCTGCTTAGCTCCAGTGCACGGCGCCAGTGGTCGGAGCATGCCGTCCAGTTCACACCCTTAGCGCCTGATAAGCTTCGTGTTCATCTCACGCCAAGAGATCACCAAAGAGACTAGGAGCAGATACGGAGTACTCCGGAGGATCCAAGGCATCAGCGACGGGGAGTATGTTTAGGAAAGTTACAGTTAAACCGCAGGAAATGCCTTCACGTCTGTTAATGCGGTTAAGGAAAATGCCGAAGAGCGTGATCTTTTTTTTTTAGCATTCTTGCTGCAGTATTCAAGAGACATAGTGTTCCTCCATTATGTATGTATAGCTATCATCAAAATGAAGGATGTGCAACACCACGAGACTTTCGGTTAAATGCATCTTATGCGACACCTTGAAGCGCTGTAACTGGGCAGAGCTTCTGTCAATTGCGCAAATTATCCACGAAGACAGTACCCCTGCCATTCTCCAGGGACCGGCAATAAGAGAAACTCGGCGCCCGTACATACTGTGATCTAGGCCCACGTGTTCGCTTGACGGTGTATCAGATTCGGAGTGAGGAAGCGACAGGAATCTGCAGGGAGCCGCACCAGCTGGTGACTCATGCTTGGCACGACCAGTAAGCATTGGAGATTGCCTTTCCGGGTATCCATATAGTCACGGTAGCAATACGGCGTAGTAGCACAGAGAAGTGCACGAATTGTCAGAGACGTAGAACGACGCTAGCGCGTTCAGCGCCAACAAGAGTTTCTTGGCCTTGTAGAAGACAAGCGCTTGATTCGTGAAGATCAGGGCCCTGCCTGCCCATTTTCAAGTGCAATATAAATGAAGGCTGAAGACAAGATGAGAGAGGGGGTAGGGCCGACTGACGGAGAAAAGGTTGAGGGGAAAGACGATGGAGATCCGGGTCACGATCCGAAGTTCCGACCAGGCCCCGTCAGGCTTGTAGTGCCAGTGATGGCATCAATATAATGGAGAAAGGGTCCCGAGATCAGATCAGAGGGGCCCCTGAGCGGCTTGAGCCCCTCATCGACGAGAGAGCGAGATGACGGACATCAGACGGAGCGCGAAGGGGAGCGCCGTGGCGGGCGTGCCTGGCGGAAGCCCCAGCCCTAGCCCTAGCCCCGCCCCATCCGTCGAGGTCAACCCATCCAACCTGCAGGCTGACATGGGCTCGACCTTCGTTGCTCCAGACCTCTCTGAGCTCTTCCATCTCCTCCGCCACTGTTTGCACCAGTATCATCCTCATCACTGCTGGCAGAAGCCATCTGGTGCAGTGCCATGTCAGCCTGGCACACCTCTCCCGTTCTCCGCCTGTCCTTGTGGTGGGATCATCCGGTGTTGACCACAACAGCTGGCCAGACGTTGTCGTTCCATGGATTCTACTCAGCTTGCTTCTTTTTAGTTTCCTGTTCCTATACTAGTTGCCTATGCTGGAGATATTCCGGGCCTCCCGTGTCATCTTAGTTCTCGTACCACTACTGTAGCCATAGTTGGGCTGGATGTATCTTTCTCGTCCAATGCCCCATCTCCTAATGCACACCCATGTCTCTCTTACCTTTAGCTCTTCTCATGTCCGGCTATGCGGCTCTGTAACGAGCTTTCAAGCAGACTTTGATACGGAGTCACCAGGTTGCTGAGTACTTCTCTGTTGATGAGATTGACTGAAGTCGAAAGGCTATAGCAGCCAAAAGTGTCATGTTTCTTCCTCACTAGGACCATGTGGATATGCCAGGGTGCACGAAATAACATTAGATGCGCTGTTCCAAGTAATAATATTCCGCTACAGCCTGGTGACCCCGTAAGATAGGATCCGTATCCTGACCCCTGGCGACTCTATTCATAGGGTGTTACCGTTTGTCACCACCGGTATACCGGAGTTTTCCCCTTTCTTGACCCCAGGCACCAGCGGCAGGCCGCTGTTTGCTTCTCTTATTTCTATCCTTCCATGTTCCGTTCATCTCTCGTTCTTAACCACAGCCTCTGACCCCTCCTGTCACTGTCGTCTCGATCGACGGCGGGCTGCCAAAGCAGGCTTTTGTCTGCGTCCCTTCCTTGAAGCGACCACATTTTCTCTCCTGGCCCAGGCCAGATATTCATTCCCTGATAATTAATTTTTCGTCGCTCTTTTTGACAATGGTGTCCGCCAAGTTCCGCGCCACCGTTGCTGCGGTCCCAATCTTCTCATCCCTCGTGTCGGCCTTGGATGTTCAATCGAAGACCAACGTCGCCGTCTATTATGTATGATCTAGTTTCAGAAGGTTTTTACCTAGTCCTAAATGCTAATGCCTTCTCCAGGGCCAAGGAGCAAACCAGAAACGTCTGAGCCACTTTTGCCAGGAGACGTCGCTAGACATCATCAATCTCGGATTCATCAACATCTTTCCGGATCAAGGTCTTGCAGGCTTGCCCGGTAGCAATTTTGGCAACCAGTGCGATGGTCTCACTTTTACCATTGGCGGCCTCCCAACGCAACTGCTCTCTGGCTGCAATCAACTCATAGAGGATATTCCAAAATGCCAAGCGGCCGGCAAGATTGTTCTGCTCTCCCTCGGAGGTGCCACTCCGGCAAACCAAGAGATCGAGAGCGAGGAGTCAGCCATCGCATTTGCTGACTTTCTGTGGGGCGCGTTTGGTCCGAAGACGGACGACTGGATTGAGGTTAATGGACCTCGTCCATTTGACGACGTGGTTGTAGATGGCTTTGACTTTGATATCGAGCACAATGGCGGTTTCGGTATGTAGACAACCCTTTTCTATATTCCCTTCCGGGACAAGCAGTGGCTCTAACTATTGCAGGTTATGCTACGATGATCAACCGTCTTCGCTGGCATTTTGCGCAGGTCCCTACGAGAAAGTTCTATATCTCCGGTGCTCCGCAATGCTTAATTCCCGATCAACAGCTGAGCAGTGCGATTCAAAATGCGGCCTTCGATTTCATTTGGGTTCAGTTCTATAACACGGACGGCTGTTCCGCTCGCGACTTCGTCGAGGGGACCGGCAATCCTGGCTTCAACTTCGACCAGTGGGTGGATGTCATCAAGAAAGGAGGCAATCCCTTCGCCAAGCTCTTCGTTGGTCTACCGGCCTCTCCTGAAGCTGCCAACCCTGGTTTCTACCTTAGTCCAGATGAAGTTAGGTCGTTGATCACCAAATACATGGGTCTCTACCCGCAAACCTTCGGAGGCGTTATGCTTTGGGAGGCAACGGCGTCTGACTTGAATCAGATTGATGGAGGCAGCTATGCGGACAACATGAAGAGCATCTTGAATGACTGCGCTCCTCCGGTTGTGACCAAGACACACTCGAGCACGTCGACAATTTCGAGTACACCGGCGTCCTCGAGTATTCCAACGACTGCAGTATCTTCGAGTACCAAAACGCATTTGAGCACATCAAAGCATTCACCTACGCGAAGCCATTCCACTACACCAGCATCTCCCAGTTTGAGCACCACCACTATGCCTACCCCAACAACAAGCAAGGCCTCGTTCAGCACTGGATCCAGCTCGGTGATTCGACCCTCATCGTCCAGCCCGTTCTATCCTAGTTCAAGCGTCGTATTGACTACTGCACCCCTCTCTTCCGGCGTCCCGACCTCCAGTTCGTCGTCTAGCTCCAAGTCCACACCAGTGGTGGTAACTTCTCCAGCAAGTGGCGCACGCAAATCAACCAGCAAGTTTTATAGCAACTCAACCGCTACAATCAGCCAACCTGGCCCAAGCACCCGCGCGACCTCCTTCCCGATCACTTCTGAGGCTTCCACCCGGACAGCCGGTACCACACCATCTACCTCCAGCTCGGAGCTTGCCACTGTCACTACTGTCATTGTCACTTCGTACATCGACATCTGTCCCACAGGCTTCACCACTATCACTACAACGTACACGACAACGTACTGTCCGGGAACAGTATCCGCGACAACGACCCCGACTGCTCCGCCAACTGGCCCAGTAACGCAGGTACCTGCTCCACCACCCCCAGAGGGCTGGACGACTACTGTCACCGTTTGTTATCATTGCGCCCCGACACCGACGACTGTAACTCTCACTCTACCTTGTGCCACAACTACAGAAGCGGGCTCCGTCTCGACCACACCATCCCCGCTTCCTGAGTCTGCTCCCCTGCCTGGCGAGGGCGTCACCAAGTCTGCCACTACTACCAAGGTCATAGTGTCCACTGTCTTTGTCATCCCCGTGCCTCCATCGTCTGGCTTTGCTCTTCCCACCGGGACCGGTGCTCTTCAACCCACCACCTTTTCTTTCTTGCCTTCGACGGGGGGACATCACGTCCCTGTCCCACCTAGTTCCAGCCAGAGTGGCCCCGTCCCCGTCTTCACTGGCGCGGCGAGTCGGTCTGGCATGGAGAATCGGAGTGTTGCCATTGCGGCTGGAGTCGTCTTAGCGTTTGCCTTGATGATCTAAGCCGTGACGTGGCTTAGGAGAAACTGGTAGACGTGGGAAAGAGTCGATGACTCACAGCTGAATGCCACCAAGGGGAAAGACACTCTATTCGATCTACCAGGTGCACATTTATACCCCATTACTGTGTTTATATATGTAACGCACATCTACTATTTCGAATGTATAGTACGTTAGGCTGCCATGAAGTCTTTCAAGTTGTTCATCCTCAACATAAACTATCTCAAGTTTTTCCCTTCTTCCACTTCTTGATTCCGATGTACCGGAAACTGGTTGGCACTTCATAATCCGGTCCTGGAATCAAGAACTTTCCTATCTGTAGGATTTAATTTTGATTTTCGTCAATACGCTAAAATTTCCCGTTCTGATTTGATTTAATAATACCTTCTCAGTTGAGTCACTGCGGTGCCCCCCCCCCCTCCCCTGCCGCCCCTCTCCCCCCGGCACCCTCCCGCCGTTTCTAGGTTATATTTCAGTCTTACCTATTATTCCCTAGCACCCGCACCTGGGGCGGGCGAGCGGATAGCCTAGTAATCAGTCGGCTCAGTTGGCCAAACTACATAGGCCATGCACACCAGGGTCTGCTGACACCTTCGGTGTCGACGACGAGAACTTCCGATTTGCATTTTCAATATCCTTGACCCATGCTCACGCCACTTATGGAGTATTTTTACCTCTCTATCTTTTTCGTTCGCTGTACATGTATGCCTGTAAATTAATGCCATTATCCGATATGGGATCCCGCCAAGGCTCTATCATTTGCACATCGAAGCTGCAGAACAACATCTACCAATCTGTGCCTTCTAAGCTGAAGATGGCACATTATTCCCTACAATTGCAGGGACGGGCGGAGAGCCTAGAGCTTCATCTCAGGGAAAATCGGTCTAATGCCCGGGGATACTTCATATGAGACATCTTTTTTTCCCCTTGCTCTTCTGCCCCCTGCTGAATAGCAGTGATTATGGAGCACGCAACTTAACAAGGCAATTAGTGGACATCTTCCCAAAGGTTCTAATCATTGGGGCCGCTAGAAGTACAGTACACTAGTCTATCTCACCTTACGGACAACCACAGAATGGAGAACACTTCGGGATTAGGGTTGGAGAAAGCCGTTGAACAGAATATGTATGCTCCCTGCAAATCTTCCGTGCTTGCAGCTGTAATAATCTATTAGATCAGATAGGTATCTGCTAACCTAACCTTATAAGGTGCTCGGGCCGGGCCGTGGGTGCATGCTACATACAAGCACTCACCCCCTCGCTGGGCTTTCCTACACGAGGCTGCATGAAGTTTTGGGATGGGGAATAGTTCTAATTAGGTTAGGCAGGTAGTATTCAGAGAGGTGACGGGTGGTAAAACATGGCCCTCAAAGCAGACATGCGTAGGTGCAATATGTGGGCTGCCTCTTCTGGTAATATAGGTACTCACCTCTTCATTGGCTCCTCCGTATCAGAGTTTGCTCACCTTTGTCTGGAGTTGGCACCGCTATTTCATCTCTATTCAGACCTGCCACCGCTGTAACCGAAGTGCACAAGTTTTGACAAGCGGCTACCACTGTAACCGCGGAATATCTTCCAGCATGGACATGGAGATAATCCCAGCAGTGGAGCAGGTCCTTGGAAAAACATTTGCTTCTCTTTTTGATCGTGGGGACATTGTCTGCAGACTACTTATAATTAGCAACAACTATAACCTTCCCAGTTGTTTGCAGATAAAAGCCATTTCAGCTAAGGAGCACGTATCATTGGCACGTCGCTTTTGCTATGTGGAAAACCTGTTATAAGTAGAGATCTGATCAGCACGCGCACGTTCAATCTTAGCCTCCCAAGGAGCCCTCCTTGCCGACCTCCGGAAACCTGGGGCGTTTGTTAGGTGAAACTGATATCCATGTCGCGTTCCCCCAGATCGAAAGCAAAGAGACGTCTATAAACCCAGCCAAGGGTGCCCCGGGAAGAGACAGCCCTTTTGATCTATCTCCTCTTTCGTTTCTTATTCATTTGTCTTTTCTTCCTCGATTTATTACTCAGTCAGGGAGTCATGGTCTCCAGAGAACTGAGCTGTGCCTCTTGGTCATAGTCATCTGTGGTCTGCATTATCTGCTCAATGGATCTATGACCAGGGTAAGAATCAAGGAAGAGATCTGTACACTGTACCAAGATCTGAAAACTGATAACTTGTTTCAGGTTTCATGTCCGGCGTGCTCATTGCTGATGATTTCCTTGCCAGTATAGATCAGCCCTCCTCTTTTCTTTCGCGCTTGACGGTAAGTCGCTATGAGATTAGATGTTTCTGTGGCTGTATAGTCGGTATCTTTAGTCAGAAGCTTGGTTTGGTTAAAGGTACCATATTATCATAGAAGGGTGTGTGCCCTTGGGATCATCAAAATGCTAGATATAGTAGTAGTTCACACTGGATTATTGTTAGAAAGTGTCGACTTGAATGCTGGATGCTGACTAGGAATAGAGCCTGCTCTTCATGAGAGATAAATGTGAGGACTGACGGATTATATTCTACAGGTGCTGTATTTCATGCTACCAAAGGGTACCTTCTTGGCTTTTGGTGTTTGATGATGAAAGTTACTAGCTTCTCTCTATGCAGGTTTCCGAGCAGTCATCCTGGATTGTTTAGTTGCGAAGTCGTTCGAGGTATATGCCGAATTTCATATATCGGCATACACGGTACCCCATTCTTAGTCATGGATATAGCCTGAGCAGAGGTAAGCATGGTTGTTGCAAGAGCGCATGACCATTGACAATGGCGTGATATTCGACGATCATTAAGTCTTCCTGGGTCGAATGCCCATAACGTCGGTGTCTGTTTGTGGCTTTTCCCTGTGGTGTTGCTGCCTTTTATTGTCACTTGTTTGTACTTCTTTTTTTCCCGGTAATAGCTGTGAACACAAATTGACTGACACATCCACTAATAATGTCAATAATGATAAAGGAGCGACTGGTGAGATGACATGAAACCGGCTACCCCTCCTGATTATTGCGTAATAGGGATCGCGGGTCCACGATCTAAGCTCGGGCCCGGCGGCGGCAACTCCTGAAGTGCACCGCTAACCGGACCTGCGGCATTTTTGGGACTGGGACTGTACAGATTGACCAGCGCCTAAAGTGACAGGCAAGGCACTGCTCGAACAATCGAGACACGATGGTGAGAGTGCTGCAAGAACGAGCGATGATGGCATGATGCCGACGAGAGACGTGGAGAGGGGCAGCCCCGGGCCAAGGCAGGGCCAAGCAGGCCAAGCAGGCCAAGCTTTCTGGGCATGCGGTTGCGGTGGGACAATCCCACGGCTCTTCATGTTGATATTAATAGCCACTGATGCATACATAGCGATCAGCGCGATGATTACTGCAGCGTGTTACCCTCGTGGTGAAACCCAGCGCGGGGCCTGTGTTTCCTTTCCATCCGGCCGCCGTCTGACGAGGACAGCCCGGCCCTTTCACCAACAGGCGCTGGACGAAACCTTGAGATGATTCGGCTCGACGGATCGTGCGCGCCGGGTGCTGATAGGGCAGGACGCCACAGATGAAGGGCCCCGGCAAGCCACTAAGTTAGGTAGTCCATCAGGAGAAAGGGGAGCTCAGATGGCGGGGTCCTTGGCTTCAGCGCGCCTGATAACAACCCCGACCTGTCGCCTCACGTTCTGTCCATGTCTCTACTCTTCTGAATCTACCACTCTCGCTCACTCGAACGGCAGACACTTGAATCAGGATGGAATTTGTCGAGGAGATCGTTGAAAAGGTCGTCGGGCCCAGCGACTACGGCTCCAGCTCTGCTCCGCCGGCGTACGAAGGTCCGCCTCTTCCCCCGCCGTGGATCGCGCGCTGGGAGAGCGAGTACCAGCGCTGGATCTACATCAACGAGCAGACGGGCGAGCGGACCTGGGAGCGTCCCAGCTACGGTTACGGTGCTCCGCCGCCGCAGCAGTACGGAGGTTACGGCGGACAGCAGCCCTATGGAGGGTCCTACGGCCCTCCTCAGGAATACCGCTCCGAGTCGTATCAGCAGGAATATGTCTCCGAAGAACCAAAGAGGGACCACAGCTGGGCGTATGGCGCCGCTGGCGCTGCCGCGGGTCTCGTTGGTGGTGCCATCCTGATGCATGAAGGAGAGAAAATCCGTATGATCAGCTCATCCTCCTCCCTGGCCCCTGTTTGGAGAGGTGTGGTCGGCTTACGTGTGGAATAGACGAGAAATGGGAAGAAGATAAAGACCGGATTGAGAACGACATCGAAAACTTCCCCCAGAACGCGGCGGAGTGGACCGGCGAGAAGGTACAGCGCTGCGACACGACGTCTTTTCTTCCGTCTTTGTTCCATCGGATCGCGTGTGGCCAGGCTTTTTTGAGAGACATGAAGTTGCTAATTGCATGATTCTTTTGACTCGTCCAGGTCGGTGAAGTTGAACGTATCCCGCAAGACATCGAAAACGGCATCGAGCGCGCCGAGGACCGGGTGGAGCAGGGATTCGACAACGCCGTCCAGGACGTGGAGAACTTCCCAGAGAACGCAGCGGGCTGGGTCGGCGAGAAGGTTGGAGAGGTCGAGAGGTTTGGAGACGAGGTGGAGAACTACGGAGAGAGCATCGAGAATGCCTATGACCAGGGAGTGGCAGAGGGCAGGGGCGACTACTATTGATGCCCCTGTGTGTCTCTGTCATCGGATAGCGGTGCGCAATCCCAGTCTGGCTTGTCCAGATCCATGTTGGTGATTTCGGACCCGACGGTGGATGTCGACCTCAATTGGTCCTGCGATTGTTTTGGCTGTAGAGCCCTTCCTGCGGCACCATCTCAATATATTTGGTGAAAGCCAGGCTAACTGTTTCTATAAGTATGCCTACCTACTGTATCTAGCGACTGTCGAATGATATACTCGGTATGTTCGGCTGTTTCCTGGAAGTGCTCAACGGCTTCCCACCTACCACCAATGGCACTTTGTGAGGATATTGGTAGATTCGTGGTAATTATAAGTCCAAGCCGCATCTCAACGCAAGTTTCCACACTATACTTCCCTACTAGGAACGCTCGTCCGTGGATTATGTTGTCTGTCCGCGGCTGTCCGGCTCCACCGAGGCTCGGCTGCGGAGAGCGTCTCCGCTCTGGGGAACTCGGGCGTCCGCCGTCCGGGGACCAGGTCGCACGGCTCCAACACCGACAGCTACCTTGTATTTCTGACCTCTTCTCTATTTAATAAGCTGCTGGCTCAGCGACCGGAAAGAATCAGGGCTACAGGCCTGGGAGCTCTATACGTGGAATCCGCACAGTCACCACTGCAGAGCTATGTCCGCTCCCGCATCTCCGTCTCCGCCTCTCGCGGGCCTCCGCGTCGTCGAGCTCGCGGCGCTGGCTCCAGGTGCGTCTGGCATACAGACACAGAACATAACAGTCAATGGCACACATATTCATATAGATACTAACGACGTCACATACAGTCCCCTTCACCGGCCTCCTCCTCGCCGACTACGGCGCTTCCGTCCTCCGCATCGACCGCCCCTCCACCTCGCCCATGGTCGCGCCCACCGCCGACCTCCTCGCCCGGCGCAAGACCTCCATCACGCTGGACCTGAAGAACCCGTCCTCCCGCAAGATCCTGCTGGACATCCTGTCCCAAGCGGACGTCTTCCTCGACCCCTTCCGCCCGGGCGTGCTCGAGCGCCTCGGCCTCTGCCCCACGGAGGTCCTCCTGCGCCGCAACCCGCGCCTCATCGTCGCCCGCCTGACGGGCTTCCGCCGCGACGGCAAGTACAAGGACATGGCGGGCCACGACATCAACTACATCGCCGTTTCGGGCGTGCTGTCGATGCTGGGCCGGCAGGGCGAGGCGCCGTACGCGCCCGCCAACATCCTCGGGGACTTTGGCGGCGGCGGGGCGATGTGTTTCATGGGCATCCTGCTCGCGCTGCTCGCGCGCGAGCGGACGGGGAAGGGACAAGTCGTCGAGGCCAACATGGTCGACGGCTCCGCGTACCTGGCCACCATGCCGCGGCTGTCGCAACGGCAGCTGCCGCCGGTCTGGGGCGGCGCGCGCGGCGCGAACCTCCTCGACGGCGGGTGTCCGTACTACGCGACGTACGAGACCAAAGACAAGGGCAAGTACTTCGCCGTCGGCGCGCTGGAGCCGCAGTTCTACGCCGAGCTGATCCGGGGGCTCGGGTTTAAGCCCGAGGAGCTTCCGCAGCCCAGAGAGGATAAGGCCAATTGGCCCGCCCTGCGGAAGGCGTTCGAGAAGCGCTTCCGCGAGAAGACGCGCAGGGAGTGGGAGGAGATCTTCCAGGGCACCGACGCCTGCGCGACGCCCGTCCTGGAGCAGGGGGAGCTCGAGAAGGAAGGGTACGAGCAGCGGCTGGCCGTCGGGTTGAGTGATACTCCTGGTCTTCCGTTCAAGGCTGACGAGGGGGGCTGGACGGGCGGCTTTCTTAAGCCCGGGGAAGGGGGCGAGGCGACGCTGAGGAGCTGGTTGGGGTGGGAGAGGGGGAGGGACTATGAGGTACAGAATGGGACGTTGGTCGAGGTTGGGAAGACGAATGCGAAGTTGTGAGTTTTCTGATGCATATTTAGATGGCGCTATTGTTTCTCTGGTTACCGGTCATGTACAGTACATACTAGTAGTAAACGGTTTTATATTTAATATTATTCATTTTTTTTCATGATGAGAATGCTCTTCTCGAACGAATGGATGGATGATTGGCCTGATGAGGATCTAGCATTCTCGGGAATATTATTTACTTTCTCCGTACTTGTAGAATAAATCGAATCAGGTTACACGCATGCATGCATTGCCTTGCGGCTGCAGCCGGAAGATAAGCTTATCTATATCTAAGTAGATAGGCATCAAATGTCGCCGAGTACAAGTCGGAGATGTACGGTCAGTCAATCACAAACGCATGCGGACCTTCGGTCGTAACTTCGCCATCCTTTCTGCAGAGCTTAGCAGATAGGTAGAACCTGGCGCCGACTTGGTTTGATTCGCACAAATTTCGTCGACGACGCAACCCGTTTTCCCCTCCCACCTCGTGGTTAGCTAGAGAAATAGATCGCAGGTTCTGGTACATCCCGGGAATGAAAAGGGGTGTCAAAAAAGGGGTGATGCCATCTCCCATGTTTAGAAAAAGACCTCACAATGCTTTTTAACTGGGTTCATTGAGCCATATGTCTGGTGATTGAAAGAAACCACATCCCCGGAGACCGACAATAATGAAGTCGGCACGTGAGCAACAATTCGCACTCCTCACCTTTCACTTCCTCCATTGGCATGAAAACCTGCATACGAAGCATAATAGATCTGGGCAGCCACCTTCTGCACATCAGACAGAAACATCCTCCCCTATCAGCATGCAAATCAAGCACTGGGAGTATAATGATATCCGAGTATATCAGGGCGGCCGCCCTTCCAATTCACAGATCAAACGCCAGAACGCGTCAACGCGACCAGACCGTGAAGACAAAACATCACGTTATCGGTGTCCTGTTTTCCTCTTCACGTCTTTCCTCTTTCAACTCCTCTACCAGACCATCTCCAGAGCTGTCGGCATCAAGAAGTCTGGGCCTGCTGGAGGTAGCTAGCTGTTCGACCTGTGAAAAAGAGCATCCAGGAAGTGAACAGCGGTCAGCCTGCTTCAGCTTTCCTCTCTTTCTCCAGAGACAACGTGCTTGTTCCGATCTTGTCCCTTTAACTCTTCTTCCAACTTCGGACCTGCCGTTTCAAGGATCCATCGATTGCTCTCAGCTGAGCGCGCTGAAGACATCTCCCATTTGAAAAGACGAGACCATGGGTTGACACATCAAGAACTGTCTCTTTCTTGATCTCTCTTCTTTTCAAATTATCTTCCTCCCGTGAAGCTTCCTTTCTTGGATCCTTGTTCTTGGGGGAAACATACTTTTGTAAGACTTTCTTGGACTTCTTTCTTCCGGTTTCAAACACTCTTCCTCCTGCCAAGGCGACATTGTTGTACCCCTGAATACTGGATACAACGGAGGCCGCTGGCTTCGGACAACTGTCTCTCTCCTTACCTCCTGATATTCTCGATCTGGTCGTATTGCTTCCAGATTTGCAAGGTCACCGTCTCTCTCCTTACCCACCTGATATTTTCTCCGGCATCATGACTGAATACCTAAGGCTCTGGATGATCCAGAAGTTTCTGTCTGTCAAGATATCAAAGAAGGCCGTGCCACGGGAGCTCCCAAAAGACCAACTGGTTGAAGAAGAGAACGCTCCGTGCTATGATCCCTTGCAATATTATCCCGTGGAGGCTGGTCAGGTTCTGGGAAACCGTTATGTGGTGATCCTGAAACTAGGACATGGCGCTTCGTCAACTGTCTGGCTTGCGAGGGACAGGAAAAAGTACGTGCCTATGTCCATGGAAGTTGCGTGGGATGCAGCAAGTGCTGACAAAGCGTGCTAGGTTGCCTTGGAAGAAAGACCAGTATGTAACGGTGAAAGTCACAAACACAGGACCTGTGAATATTGCATCTGCAGAGCAGGAGAAAATTTCACTGCAATTCCTGGCTGAAGCCGATCCCACACACAACGGATACAGATATATCACAAAGTTACTGGACTGCTTTAAGATCCAGGGGCCTGGAGGCAGACATCTCTGCCTTGTATTTGAACCAATGCGGGAACCGCTGTGGCTCTTCCAACAGAATTGGCCGGGAAACAAGTTTCCTGTGCCCATCTTCAAGAGAATCGTACGGGTGCTCCTCGAGGGTGTGGACTACATCCACACCAAAGGTCGGTTGATACACACGGGTACATACCTCTATTCACAGAGTCCTGCTTCTGGAGGCAGGAGTAAACTGACTAGTCTCCAGATATCAAGCCGGACAACATCCTCGTCGGGTTCGAGAACGACCGGGTCCTTCTGGACCATATCGAGAAGGCGCTCAAGAACCCATCGCCGAGGAAACACACATCGTACCGGACTGTATATCAGTCCGAAGGCAATTTCGGACCCCTGCAAGGCCTCCCAAAGCAGCTGCAGATCGCCGACTTTGGTTTGTGTTTCTGGGCGGACAACGTTCGCCCCGGGCAGTCGCTCGGGCAGGCGAACCGTTTCAAGGCCCCCGAGGCCATACTTAGGGCTCCCTGGAGCTACTCCGTTGACATCTGGAACCTTGGTGTGACGGTATTCCGGCCTTTTTCGCTTTCATTCCCCTGGTCATTTGTGCTGTGCTGATCGTGTCCTTCTCGTGCCAGCTCTGGAACATGCTAGAGAATCGAATGCTGTTCTGGGCCAGAGACCCCGTGACCGGCCGCTATTCTGAACTCGTCCATCTCGCTGAGATGATAGCTGTCTTGGGTCCACCCCCGCATGCTTTGCTTGCACAGTGCGAGCGGGCAAGCAAGTACTTTGACGAGAGCGGTAAGTCCTCCATGCCCCTTCTTAGCAGTAATGGGATCTATCGTCTTATCTGACTGCTGCGCATCTCAATAGGCCAATTCCTGGCACCCCATCTCATCCCTTCCAACTTGACCCTCGAGAGTACCGTGGTCTCCATGGAGGACGAGGAGCGACGTGAATTTGTTCGGTTCGCGCGTCGGATGCTAGTCTGGATGCCGGAGCAGCGGGCGACCGCAAAAGAACTTCTCCAGGATCCCTTTCTGCGGGGTGCATGAATGGTGGCCCCTTTACAGGTTTGATGACATGGAATGAAGCTTTTCAATTGATGTTTACTCTGCTTGCTTCTGTTGACATGATCTGGAGTTGCGGAGGGCGTCCTGACGGAAATCTAACATCATCTGACTACAGAGACAGACACAGGGAGCGACATGTGATGACGTTGATATGCTCAGTTGCACCACGGGGTTCCCTCGCCTGATTGTAACGCGGGCAGGGAAAGGTAACGCTCGGGTGACATTGAGATCTGGATATGTAAGCAGGCACTGGAGGGTCCACCGCCCGGTGGTTGGACAGTGTTGCAACGGATGTAACGTGCATCCTGCGAGACCTATTTATAACGTCACTCGACGGACGCAGCGCTGAGACAGACACAATCAGCAGTGCAGTACAGCAGCTCAGGAACGAAGGGAGGAGCGCGCGGACGAGCAGACAGTCGTCGACGTGAGCAATGGATGGATGTTCTTTGTTCCTTTCCAGCTGTTTCTTCCTCCTCCACCTGCTCCGCGGAGCGTCGACGTCACCGGACGCCGGGGAAGCGCCGTGGGAGCCGGTGTCGTCACGTATGGTAAACGGACTGTACGGCGTAACTTCGCCTGCGGTAAGGCCGGCGGGTTCCTGAGCTCTGCTGACGACCCAACCAATCTGCTGCATATGATTGTTTGCTGCTTCGTTTGATTCCTACGGATGCGATACCATGGTGCTGAACACCGACCCAGAGAGTGCTGGAAATTGATCATGTCAGTTCTTGCCGGTTGCGTCTCATCATAGGCCCACTGTTCCATCCTCTCACCCACTCTCCGTTGGCCCATACGCGCTGAGAATGCGATCTCTCCTCTACATCTTGGGTGGGACTATTGGCCCTTATGTTATTTATCAAGGGTTGGCAGACTATTAAGGAGCAACCAGTCGCGCAGTTCATAATGACGCATACTCTGGAGTATGGGCAATTCGTTGTGTCCCTTGGATAGAGGCCTGCGACTGCGCGCGGTCCAACGCCTATTGATTCTCTGTAGGAATCTACCGTTGAAGCATGGAGATTACCATCAGAATGCCACTTGTTCTATCACAGCAGCAGGAAGCATCGTGATGCCTGACTTGTGCCTGAACTCTTGTGCGCACTACTCCGTAGACTTCGTGGGGTACAGCACTGCGTTTTTCCGCTCTGGGATCGCCGGCTTTGGCCCCAAAGCCACGGCAATGTGAACTATTGGCACGCGATCGCAGGGCGGAGGATCAACGTCGTAGTGAATACACTATTGTAACACGGTCTGGTCGAGAGAACACGCGCGCGACATGAGGCTTCGTGGTGTACGGAGTACTCCGTATAGACAGCAAGCTTGGACGGCTGGTGTTCAGGGTGGATTCGAGCGACAGCGCGCCACGCTGAGGTTGATGGGCGCCATCAGCGCCATGTCCACCTATTATACGACTTCTCGCGGGCATCACCCCTCTCCCCCTCGTGCCGGCGACCCGTCGCGCGAGGCCAGGGAGTGACACATTGTAGGAGACAGCTCAGCTGCGGCCCTCACTGCAGGAGTGTGGATTGACAGAGTGGTGGCAGGACAAGGTGCGGAAAGACATGTCACTGAGTGATTTCAGTCCTTAAGTGGGTTATTGATCTGGACAGGAGGCGATCGCGGGTGGATCGCTGGCACGATGGGATCTTGCATGTATCGTATCGTACGATCCTCGGTACCGGTACCGTCAGCACGACACGGTGCGCCTCGCTCAGCCGCCCTCGCCCGGGGTAACTCCAGCTCCGCGCTCGATGAAAAGAAAGGCCCGAGGGCCGTTCTCCCCGTCGGGGCTCTGAAGGATCCCTCTTTTCTCCCCCGCCATTGCCTCTCCCTCTCGCCTCGTTCCTTTCATTACTTCTTCTCCTAGCCGTCGTGCGCGTCCATCCTGCCGTTGCAGCGGCGCCTGTCTCACAGTTCGTGGAAAGAGTGACAGCAGCCCGTGACCCCTGTGAGACGGGGTGCGCAGTCGGGTACCGTCCAACAGAAAACCACCACAGTTCCTCCATATCAAAGGTTTCTGCGAGACCCGTCAGGAGCCCGCCGACGGGCCTTTGTCTCCGAGACAAAGCCTCGACCTCATCGCACCGCGATACCTCCATTGTCAAACCGTCTTCTGTCCACTACTCCCTACCAGACTCGGAACCTCGAAGTGGGCAGCTCGACTCACTGCCAGGCTGCCCGTCGTGCGACAGGCTCTCTCCATAACGTTCGCGAGGCTTCCTTCACGACGACAATCGAGGTGGTGGGTTAGTACATGGCTGGAGTAGAGCTTCAAGTCAACACCATGGCCGACTATCGACTACCAATCAACCAGACACCTCCGCGCAGACCGACCGGCGCACGGAATTCTGCATTGGTATCCCAGGCCTTTGATGGTCCTAGTCCTCAACAGCTTGCCCCAAATCCGGCCGGCCCGTCGTTTTCCCATAACCGTTCTCGAACATCTTCCTCTGTCCTACCGTACATGAACGCCCATCAACATCCCGGTCACCCCGCTCCGCATCCCACACTCGCAGCTCCTGGCAATTACGCACCCTCGAGGCGTCTTTCGAGTGCCACGGCCTCGACGATCTCGACAGGCGGCCACATGCAGACTTACACCATGTCCAGCGTCTCCTCTGATATCCACCGAAGCTTGTCGACGCGCTCCGGTAGCGCCCAGTACAGTTATGTGGCGTTGATGAGGAGACAGAAGGCCACGGTCTGGTGTGACCATGCCCAAGCCGAAGATCCTCGCCTGGTTGCTCAGAGACAGCAGGCCAAGAGGAGAGCGTACCTGGAACTCATTGGAAGCGCTGGCGCTGGACGCACAGGGACCCTTGGGAGCGGTAAAAATAAACACGGAGGAAAGGGGGTGCCGGAATTGTCACCCTCGGCAGCGTATGTTACGGCCACTGTCCCCGTACGGTTAAGTGCGAACGAGGTAGGCGACGATGACGATGAGATCGAGCTTGGCAAGGACGGACTTTACCACCGCCGGACCGGCAGTGCTCGCAGCTCTCTGGGGAGCAACCATCGCACTCCCAGCGGTCATCAACGGCCGCAAACGGGGAGATACAGCAGTGGCCCTACGCCCCCGAACGAAGGAAATGATAACCCGGAGGCGGCGCAGACTTCGGCCCCTGCAGATACTAAGAATGAGAAGAATGAATCCGGCTCAAAAGATGGTGCCGCTGCCAGCGACAGCAGAGACGGTGAAGACGAGGATAGCTTTGGCAGTGTCGGTGAGATGGCAGCACCAAGCGCGGCCGTTGCTGCCGCGCAAAAGGCTAAGAAGGCCGAAGAATTGAGACGGAGAGGCAGCGTGGATGATCGAACGACGACTATGACCGGCGGCGTGAGACTGTTTGTCGCGAACCCAGATACGGATTAGCCATGGCGCAACAGGTTGGCTCTTGGGACTTTTCTTTCCTTGAGCATATTGATGTCTGGTGAAGACAGTGGACCAGCGGAGTGCGATTAAATCTGATGTCCCTCCGCTTGAACCCGGACCGACTCCCTACCTATGGAGGTAGGGTATTTGGCGCCAGTGCCTGCGAGGCCGAATGCTGCATTATGGGCGACGCGAACAGCTCTCAGCGGCACTTTCGGATCCGGGCCGACCTGAGCCCAACCTCGCAAGCGTCGGGTCAATCTACGGTCTCTCTATCACAGTAACTGATTACAATTGGTTTCTGGGGCAGTGGTGGATATCATTGTGATGCAGACTTTTGATTTTCCTTGTCAGCACCAATATTGCCCATCCTCCGTCTCTCCCTGTGCATCAGTGGTATCTTCACCTGTGCTTATTGTCCCACTAGCTTGCGTTGGTCTTGTTCCACTTCTGTGGTGCTTCTTGTATACATTGCATTGGCATTGCTGAGCATGCGGCGTGGTATCCCACACAGAGCACCATATTAGAGCCTCTAGGCTAGCTTCCAAAGCAGGAACATAATGATAATAATACTCTTGTACAGATTAGGATTCCCTGGTTTTAAGACATTACGGTGTAGCTGAGGTAGCTGAGGAGCATGTTAGCTTATGTAACCGTGTCTGGTGCACGGGCCATCTGGCAGAACGCGAGGCGCGAAACTTCAATTAACGCGTCGGAGCTGCAACTGCCACCGCTGGAGATACGCTGAGCCTCCTCCCGCCCTATCGTCCACAACGCACTCCATTGTCGCTCCTGAGAGGTGTGTTCTCTTTCCTATCAGATGATTTTGGATTGAATATTGCCTCCTCCATTCTCCCTTCCAGGCCTGCCCTTCCTGCCCTCATTCAGCTGCCTCGTTGAACCCGTCTCAGGCGTTTGCCTAAGTAATGATCGGAACAGTCCCGTACACACTGCTATCGGGTAATTGACGCATTTGATTTTTTTTAGCCTGATTTCTCTGTTGGAAATAAAAGTATGGACGTCACAATGGAGACGAGTCCTGCCATCCCTTCGCTTTCACAATCATTACCAGCCTCCCCGACCGGATCGCGGAAGCGTTCATTTCAGGAGATCGACGATGCCCCGACAGAGAAGCCCAGTGATGGGGAGAAACAGGACAACCATGCTCCACGGGAGCATGGGCCGCCCACCTCAGTCAACCCCTCCACGAAGACATCGACGTCGGAGAGCAACCAGCCAGGTACCATTGTAGATGGTCCAGCCAAATCCGCAGCCTTAGATAATGTGACTCCCGCTGCTGTAGATGCCACAAAGGAGACCACCGCTGTGGGCTCTGTCTTGACGATGCCCACCCCAAGCGCGACCACGCCAGCCGCCCCATCCACGCCTGAGCGATCCGCTGCAACTAGCACCGCTGCTGGCCCCAACAAGAGACGCAAGCTTTCTCCGGCAAGCAAGGAGGCCAAGAGACTGGAGAAGGAGGCGAAGGAGCGTCAAAAGATGGAGGAAAAGGCCAAGAAGGAAGAGGAGAAGCGCGCAAAGGAGGAGGAGAAGAGGAAGCGAGAGGCAGAGAGGGAGGAAGAACGAAAGAAGAGAGAAGAGAAGAGGAAGATAAAGGAAGAGGAAAAGGCAGCCAAAGAGGAAGAGAAGAGGAAGAAGGAGGAGGAGAAACTGAAAAAGGAAAGGGTAAGTCGCTTCGGCTTCCTTGGGACGAAAGAGACGTGGACAGTTTCGGGATGCGATGCTGATTTCTTTCAGTCTCAAATGAGATTAAATGCCTTCTTCATGAAACCTGCTGCTCCGGCTTCTACACAATCAAGTTCTGCAAATGCCAGCTCATCAGCAGGCGATGGCGCTGGTTCGAACGCTCCAGGCAATGAGTCTGCTCAGAAGGTTATCTCCGACTATGAACGTGAATTTCCAGAGTTCTTTGTGCAGTCTCACACGAAACTTGCACCACAGCATCGTTTCGAGCGCGATTCAGAGGCGCTTGAGCATATTCGTGAAAAGATTGACGGATGGCTTAAATCCGGTGACAGTACTATGCCGGATCCCCCGGCATTTCGACCCTCTGAGCTTTTTCGCATAATGCCATACAAGCGTCGCCGAGGAAGAAATGTTGTCCCTGTGAGGGAGATCCTCTTGAAACTGCAGAATTATTACAACACGATTGATCTTACCGCCGATGGAAAGGCTAAGAAGAAGGAGGAGTCCAACCCGCTAGAGATGCTCAAAAAAGTACCCATGAAGATCCTAAAGTATTATGAAGACGTTCGCCCTCCTTACCAGGGTACATTCACCAAACGTCTCCCTGAGAGTACAGCCTTGAAACTTTGTCGGAACCCATTTCATCGTGGCTTACCGGAGACAAATTATGATTATGACTCTGAAGCAGAGTGGGAAGAGCCCGAAGAGGGAGAAGACCTCGATTCCGAAGGGGAAGAGGAGATTAGTGAAGACGATGACGATGATATGGAAGGTTTCTTGGACGACGATGATGATAATCAGGCCGACGGAAAAAGACGATTAATTGTAGGGGACCTGGAGCCCGTCTGCAGCGGAATACGCTGGGAAGAGAACGGGGTAGATGCGGAGTTCAACTCCTACAGGATTGAAGTCATATCAGGTATGATCCATTGGGTGCTCTCATTACAGCTTTGTCTAACCGGATATCATAGATACGGCCAATTTCCCCATTGACCCGTTCTCCACCGCATACTGGCAGAAACCGAGAGCATCAGATCAGGGCAATCCAAAACATCCTTCTCATGCTCCTCCAGAAAATGGCTCTGTCTCGGAGTCTACCCTTGCGGCTGTCAGCAATTCGAAGCTGAATGCAGATGCGACTGCATCAGCCGCTCAGCCACCTGCAAAGGCTAAACGGCCGTTCCCCCCAGAGCAGCTTGATGAGTTCAAACAGGTTGTTGAGGGGAGCGACCTAACAAAGACGGGTCTCATTGAGGTTTTGAAGAAACGGTCAGTTCCTTGACTTCATGCCGCTATCGATATTTTACTGACAGTCCGAATAGATTCCCCAAAGTCTCCAAGGACGTACTGAAAGACACTCTCAACAGTGTGGCCGTCCGAGTCGGGCAGAAGGAAGCAGAAAAGAAATGGACCTGCATATGAATCTAAAACTCTTCTATGTTTGATAGGTGATATGTGCGTCATTGTTAGCTGAGAGTCATATCAGGGCAGCCGGCAGAGTTGCGGCGCTGATGTCAATTGATTTTTTTTTTCTTTTTGCCGGCTAACTTGTATCTGTGACCACTTACGATTTCTGTCATGGTTGCTTTTGCAGGCCTTTCCATGTTGCTGCTTTTTACCAGCGGGCATCTTGGTCCTGGCCGTGTAGATCTACCTCTGTGAAAGGGGCATGTGGATTTATATTTATCATCCATGTCTGGCCCTGGGGCGATATGAAGATGCCACAGTGGCGTTCATTCTCCATTCATTCTCGCCTTATGCAAGAAGTGAGGGTTAAACATCTAGGGACCTATGCCTCATTTTCCCTGTGTTTTTTAATGAAGGCTTCGGGTTCCAGCAGTGCTGCTCTCTGTGTGCCTTGATTGACTATCCAGCGCTACTGCTTCGTATATTAAAATTATTCCTTTGCTGGGTAGAGTATGTAATTGTAACGACAGGCCTAGATAACTAGACCTAAAGGGGTCGTTGGTTTATCTTGAAGACAAGAAACAAGGGGGTGAGCAATATAAGAGCAAGAATAGACCTGTGTTACTAGCAATGCCTATATGACAGGTTGCTATGTGAGTCGACCACGAGGGTCCGATTCTGTCTGAAAGGAGCGTCATTATATACATGCCTTTTTCCCGAGTCTTGGTGATCATAGTGATCAAGGTGATCAAGGTGATCGCGGTCAGTCACGTGCTGATCAGTTACTACCCTCGGTCCTATAATTATCCGGCCTTTGTATGGCAAGGTCCATAACAGTAATTTGTGTCTAGTAGTCAGCTGTCTCCGCTGTTTTTTCTTTTTCTCTTTCACACATCTTTTTTTCCCCATCCGATGTGATTAATCCGATCTTAATACTGTGAAGCTAAATATGACTCTGTAAAGGGAGGCTGTGATATATATAGCCGACGAATCGGAGATCGTCCGGGCACGGACACAGGCACAGGATGGAAGGTTAATTTCACGCATTATCATTATCCCCATCATCATTGTAACATTGTTTCCCAGGGAGAGCTGTTTTGTTTCGGGTACTCTGGTCTTTTTCTTGATGGTATCGAAACTCTGAAACTCTGAAAGAAGGGATGGAGAGGAGAATGAGGCGGGAACTGTACGCACTTCATCTCTTTAAATTGTCTGCCGACGCCCATTAATGAAGCATATTATTGTTGTCATTCATATATTTTACCTACTACCTAGTAGGTACAGTGCAATACCTATGGCCTATCGCGGGATTCTCCACGGCCCTTGGCTTGATTTTGTGGAAAAGATCATCGGGAAAAAAAAATCTACTTGCCTACTTATGTAAACAAGAAATGTCAGTCTTGAAAAAAGGGTATCATAGTATTCAATGGATATCTGTCTAAAATAATCTTAAAGTAGTTGAGACTCTTATTTAATAAAAACTGGCAGAAAGATTGTTTTCTATATATAAAAAGGACAATAAGCAGATGAGAATGGCCAATGGTTTTTTTTAACTACACATATGCCACTAGGAAAATCGGTGATGATCCATCCATCCGGTCTGTGTTTATTCTCAAGATAAAGTGACAGCTTGGGAAGTTGTTTTGCGGGCGTTGTGGGGAAGTCTTCAGTGTATCACCAGGTTCACTTTCTTGGAAAAGTAAGAATTTTTTTAGCCAGTCAAGAAAGACTCCGATGTCTCATTTCTTTTGTTTCCTTAATGCCTAAGAAAGCGAACGTGCTGGACTGAACTAACCGCGAAATCATCCTGGTCTTGAATTCTAGGAAGTATCCGAACATGCAACGTCCGAATTACAGGCGTCGAGTTGACCCAATCAAGAGAGGACATTTAGCAATTATTATGCAGACCCAGTTAGGTACAGTAGTATTGTACCTAGATTTAGGTAGTTAAGTGGGGTGTTTTGTTTTGCTTTGCCTGCGGACAGGGACCAGCCGGTCCCAATCAATGTGAAAACAAAACCAAAAAAAGAAGGGGTGTATGCAAGTGTAAGATAATTCTCCTGCTGATTCCGGTTCCCCGGGGAGATGATATGCAGATCATTTTTTTGCTGTCCCCATGCTTTTTGCCAGCGTGCATTGCAGCTAAGGGTCTGTTGTCTCACAGGGCAACGAAGCATCTCAAGAGGGCTGGGCTAGAGGGTATTCAACCGAATACTGCTATCGAGTTAACATAACAATGTTACCGGATCAATGGAATAGAGGAATAAATGTGCGAAGAGGGTGTCTTTCTACACTGTAGATACCTCCCTATTCCACCTAGTTGAGTTTTACACAGTAACTAAGATATGTGTTCTTGTGTGATCAGCTTACTGTGCGATAGGCACACAGCATGTCTGCAGTGTGCAATGTCCAGCGACCGATAACATCACAGGTAGAAGAGCTGTCAGCTGTGATCCTTCCGAGTTTGGAAGCATCCTTCTTGTAGCTGAAGTGCTGGAAACGGCAAGTGCGCGGCGACCTCTGACCGGCCGGGCGTCGCGGATACGGCAGTCCTCGACGCACCGCTGGTTTGGATCCCAAGCGACCATTTGTGAGATCTGCTCTTCATGGCAAACACCAGATGCGACGGAAGCTCAGCTACTGACGGGCGTCGGGCTGTCTGGAGAGGTAAGCTCTCTATGGCAACAAGGAACACCAATCACGATGGGGAAGTGCCTCTAATATTGCAGCTGCAGACATCTCCAAGAAAAGATAGAGGCTCTCAAATGGCAAAAAAAACCCTCCGGATCTGGCAGGAGACGCAAGCCCGACACGGAAATACAGCCTCAACAGTCCTGCAGGACGACGTCGAGTTTGTAAATCGCCCCGGCCTGACGAAACGCGACTGGATAGAAGCCCAACGCGTCCGATCTGTTTGGGCGCCTGTCCTCAGCCACGCAAGTGGCCAATTGCCCAGGCAACTACCTAAGAAGCAGCGGAGATAATGACTATTGTTTGATTGTCAGCCGGAGACGTCAGTCCTCTCCGTGAGTCTGTGTGCTGTTCCTGGCGGCGACTGGCCGGCGGAGCTGGAGCTGAAAGCTGGAGCCTGCGATTAATAATAAAAATAATAATGCACTGAATACTGAACTGACATGTTCTTTAGAATATCGAACGAGGCAGGAAAATTTTTTTTCCCCAATAGTGTTCTCTTGCCACATCAGCTGTGACGCTCTCCGTTGTGCGGGGGCTGGAGACCAATCGCCTCATAGCGACGGCGTATCTACAGTATACAGGGACCTCCGCGAACTCCCATCGGTGCCTGACGGAGGCCATGGCTGGACACGTGCTATACATGGCACACCGCGAGCACAGATGGATTACATTGTCAGGGCGCGGCGGACCGCCTACGGCTGTGTCCACCAAGGCCCGCTTTACGGAGCACGGCGCATGCAGAGGAAAACCGTTTTGGCCCCGAGGGACGTTTCGCGATGGGGACGCGCTCCGCTGGCTGGCCATCGTCAAGCACCGATAGCGCTGACGGTCTGTTGCAGGGCGACGACTATTACTCACAACACACGGCCATGCAGCGTCACCGCAGTGGGATCGAAGGGGGCCGTGGGACGCAGGATGGGCGGCGAGCAAATCATGCGGCGGGCAGGGTCGAGAGAAAAAAAACACACATGCAGTGCCAGCGCATCACCGCCAGGCGCATCGATCATTCGCGGCGTGGGCGTCGGAGCATGGCCTCGTCCAACGACGTGGCAGGCGATCTGCGACCGGAAGCTCGACCGCCCAAGCCGATCTGCACGCCCTCGACGCCCGCCTCTTTGCTCTTCCAGAAGTTCGTGTGCGTCTCAGCTGCGTTCTCGTCGGTGTCGTTCGGTCCCTCCCATCGCGCGTTCCAGCGGTGTACACCCCGCAACGCTCCCCTCCCCGTCCAGCGCGTGTTGGTCGCACCAGCCACAGCCAGCGAGTCACCGTCTCCCAGTCTGCTGCGATCTCTCCGGGCCCCGCCGGCCCAGAGTCGCAAAGGGGAACTGCATCAGGCCGATTCGAGTCGCGGCGTGCATCCCGCCACCTGCCTGTTGACGGGACATTGGTCCTTCGGGCCCAGAGGCCTTCGGCTTCGACACCAGGCCGGCTCCGGCTGCCTGCCAGGTTTCATGCCATAAGGGTTCTCTCGTGCACTTGCTGGCAGCAGTCGGATCTCCTCTGCAAGTCATCGTTCCATCGATTTCACCCTACTCTCCCTCCTGCTGTGTCAGCTCGGCCACTTCATCTCTAGCGGACTTCGCCGCGCGCAGACGTCTTCCGACCCAGGCTCCGCAGGCATATCTTCTGGCTTCCTCTGCCCTTCTCCCCGTTAAAAGCAACATCTCCTCAGTCCCTCGCGCGCCTCGTGCGGCTGCTGGGCCTGCCTCTACCCCACGTCACACGCCCTGGAGCACCCGTCTGTTTTCGGCGAGGACCCGGTCACGGATCCCCATGAGGGTCAACTCCCGCCGCCGGAATCGTTAGCAGAATCATGCGATAGAGCGGTGTCTTCCGCCAGGGGCATCTTGCGATCTCGAGGGCTATCTCGAGATAGATGCCGGGAGACTGCCCATGGCAAGATGATCGATGTCCAACATGCCTATCCTCCATCGACCCTGGCGAACACGAACAGTACGTGCACAAATATTATCCTTCACACTGTGTTTTTTTCTTCATCCTATTATCTTGGAAGCGGTTGTCTTGCTGACGTCCGTATTTTCCTTTTTTCAGCATTATCCCATTCTTCAGTCGGCTCCCCTTCGCGATGTGACTCCTCTTCCCATCTAGAGGAAAGAGGGTGTTGCCAGGAACCAGCGGCGATGTCTGCGGCGCTCAAAATGCCCGGCGGCGATGAGCGCCAAAGTCCTGGAGAATCTCCGGTGGCAGCAGGTGAGTCTGGTCACTGTGCCGGCCTCGGTGGGACGTGCAGGATGGCCTCCGATGAGTCACGAGTAGCTGCGCATCCCCCCAGTTCACCAGTGGCCCCTGAAAGGCCTCAAGTGTCATTTGAAGAGTTTGCGGTCCAGTACCGGCAGCGTCAGCACAAGGAAGCTCAAAGAAGAATCCTGGAGCACCGTCTCCACGCCACTAGGGTTTCTATCGGTCTCTCCGCGAGGCTCCTGAGAATCGGGACAACTGTCCAAAGAGGCTTGGTTGAAAGTTTTAAGCATGGCGACAAGGCCAGCTTCGTTACGCTCTACAACACCATCCATGACATACAGGAAGCCTGTGATTCCGCTTCCCGTCGCAATATCCACCGGGAGGATCAGTTGGAAGGCACTCCGCTTGCCCTTGATTCCGAAAGGAACCGTTCCTCTGGTTTTCTGCATCAGTTAAGTCCGAAGTCAAGGACCGATCTCCTTGAAGTTTTGACTTTGCTTCGCACCGATCCGCAGTTTTTGTTTGAAAGAATTTGCAGCCTCACGCCCTCTCAACTTTCGACCCTTGTTTCATCCGCAACTTCTACAGACGCCGGTGACTCTGTTTTCTCCGCTACGCCCCGAACTAGGAGTCAATTCTTGTTCTCCAAGCGCAATTCTACCCACTCCGCTCTTTTCAAAGACCATGCTCTAGCCTTTGAGCGGACTGACCCCCTGTCCGCCCTGCTTTTCAACGTATTCGCCGCCCCTTTGGATTGTGATTCTGCAGAAGCCAAGTTGCGTTTGGATGTGTGGTCTTCGACGTGTGCGAAATTAATTTCCCATGGAGGCAATAGATACTATTCTCTTGTCGGACACATTCTCTCTTCTTGGGCCGCGTGCAGCGATTGGAAAGCCAGATCCAAATTTGAACTCTATTTGATGGACGTCCTGCAAAAAGGTGCATTTCTCTTGGAACACATCCCAAGTCCCCTGGGCCTTGATTTTGGCGCCGAATCCCCAGATCCATTGAGGACCGAGGCCGCGGAGGAATTCTTTGAATCCGCTGTCCAAAATCTTTTCGAAGTCCTTGATGACCCGGATGGAGGATTCCCACACGGAGCCCTAGAATTTGGAAATGCCGTTCTTGGAAAGCTGGCACTTCCCGAAATCCGTGATCGTTTCCTTCAGTACATATTTGTCCAATGGTTTTTCTCCAAGTTCCTCCACAATGCATTATTGTACCCAGAGGTATTTAATTCAAGATCTTTGAACCTATCGCTACCTGAGAGTGTGCTGATTTATCTGTTTTTTTTTCCCCCTTAGACTCATGGTCTACTCCTTGATTTCCACATCGGTAAGGATGCAAGAGAGAAGCTTTTGGGAGAGATTGGCCTTCGGGCACAATCCCAAGTGTTCCGAGTCTTGCACTCATTGTATGTTGTCCTTTACCCAATGACATCTGGAATAAAGAAAATCAAGCTGACTTTCTTGTAGGCCTCAGTTCTCAGCCAATCCCAACGTTAGAAAGCATGTGGTGAGGATGCTATCTCGGTTCACCGGTGTGGTTCCCCAAATGGCCCCGGTACCGGATGGCGATCCTTCTATGAATTTCACCTGTTCTGAAGGCGGTCAAAGCTCACCTGTGCTCTTTTTGATGTTGTCCGCTACAGACATCGTTGCCATTCTGAACGCGCTTTTCCCCAAGCCAATGTCTACCTATGATCCATCCCCGTCCCCAGGCATTCCCACATTATCCTTCAGTTCATCGCAGTCTCACAATGACAGGCCAGGACGAATGTTTGAGCCCAACATTTTCCAAGGAAGGGTCGATGCTTTTTCTGCACAGTCTCCAAGTGCCAAAACGGTGTTCACGACAGAGATGAACTTTCAGGATGCAACAAGAAACTATAACTTCCCTGGTGACCAGTCTAGAGGCTTGCCTTCGCAGCCACAGAACTCCCTAGTTCAGAATGTGAACCGTATCCGTTTTGAACTGTCAGACACTGGAGAGTCCGATGATCGGCCTAATCTGGATCACCCTTCCTCCGAGGATTGGGCTATTCTTTCCATTTCCCATGACGGGAAGTCTCTGAGTTGGACTTTGTCTCCTGAAGACCAGTCGGAGAATTTGTCTGATGACGGTCTCCGATCAACAATTACAGGGTCAGAAGAAAACCAGGAGGCTTTGCAAACAGCCATTATGAAGCTAGTCGATGATTTTGATACCCCCTGCCGTTCAGTCTATGGCTTGCAATCCCGATCCACCCAGCAGACGCCCCGTCTTTCTCTGAAGCAGAGGTTTGACGACGCAATGTCACTCTGCCAGCATAATTCGGACTTCATTGGCGCTCATTACTGGTGGAATGCCTCAAGGCTGCTCCTCCAGGGCGCCGCAAAGTTACCACAGCGTCCCGTTGATGATTCTTGGATCCTCGGTCCGATGCTTGCTTCCAGTGAGCGCGCATTGGCACTGTCGCGCTCTATCGTCGAACAGTGTGAAAGCAGTTTTGTGACGCTCGATCGAACTATGGAACAAATGCAAACAATGGTGAAGGGAATGATGAGAGGTTTGGCGAAATTGCGTAATAAGATGTGGTATATGACCGATGTCAAGAACTCGATGAGATACGAGGACGCGAAACACGTGGCTCTGGCTTTGAAGACGATGGTATATCCACCGAGTCTTCACAGACAGCCTACCAATGAATATCGACCACGTAATGGCACTAGATCTCTGGCAAGTTCTTTGCTCCAAAAACCCGAAATGCAAGTCATGAATGTTATGAAAGCACCCAGCAGCCAGGGTGGACCGAACAAGCTCTCAGACGAGCAGGTGGAGCTCACCAGAAAGTGGCTTACGCATCATGGAATCGATAATTTTTGCAAGGGTGAGGAAAGAATTCATCGATTCTGCTATGAGGTCAAGTCGAGCATCAACAAACTGGTGGGAGATACCATGGCAGAAGCCCCAGTGCTATGGGCCAGCGAATTATTTCAGAAGGAACGGGCAATGTACGAGGGCCCAGGTACCCGGGCTTACCCCGGAATCTCCTCCGCTGCCAGCATCCGTCCATCTAGCATTACGAGCGAAGATTCCCTCTACGGCTCTCAGTATCTAGGCTCGAACCTTCGTGTTTCAGATTCCGTTTTCAGATCCCAACATGAAGCTCCGACCTTGATCCGCAAATCCTCTTTCCAAAGCCTTGCTTCGGACAAATGGCGATCTCCGAGAGATTACAGTACAGCAGATACCTCTTCAATTGGGGATTCACCTGGACGGGCGCCGTCAAGCTTGACAGCTGATTCGTACAGTACTTTTTGGTCCGCTCCTCATACACAAACGCACTCGGCGACAAGCGCATCCAGTTTCCAGTCTCGACCGCCCTCTAGTTTTGGTGATATTCTGATTCCACCCCGCCGCAACGATCGCAATGTACACGGCAAATCGGTCTTCTTGGATGAATTGAGGCAGACCTTGACCAGTCTGCTTCTCAGCGACCTTGGCTCCCCGGTGTGGAGCTGCGGCAGCGAGACCGATGCCTGGTTCACCGATTTTTTGAACCAGGAGAGGATCCAGGCACAGATGGACAAACGTGCAAAGATTCAGAAATTCTTGGCCGAATGTGATTCTGCGTCAAACCGTCAAGCTAACAAGTCAGAATTTGCAGACCGATATCTGACTCGCCGCAGGAGTAGATCCGCCGGCCCTACCGTATTCAGGCATCGAAAATCAGAGCAGGCGGCGTCTACTTCTGCAGCACACCATGATATGCGAGACAATGCCGACCGACCGACGTTCGCGTATGACGCTGCCTTCCGCCAGTTGATAGAAATCTTTTCGCGTCACGCCAATCCATTTGTCAAGCTGAAGGCGCTTCGCGACTTGAAAGTCTTGGTCATTGCATCACTAAACTCATCTAGCGATGGTCAGTCGACCTCTACCGCCTCTGGGAACTTCAATTCCGGGAAGATAAGAACTGTGGGTATACAGCAAAAGAGTCGAACCATGCGTTATAGCTTCTCTGAGCCTTCGAGGCGTGGTTACTCAGACGAGGAATCGCTGCAGATGCCCATGTCTCCTATGGCCGAGTCAATTGGTTTTGGCTCTCGGCGGTCTGACGACATGTCACCCACCGAAAGTCAGATCATTAACGCCATGAAAGATCTTCTCCGAGAAATTAAGCCGAAGACCCTCTTTAGGGATCTTCAATTTATATCTGCTTTCGTCCCCAGCGAAATTCTCAACAAGACAGAAAGTGGGACTGCATTTTTACACTTCGGTTTGGCAGCCCTTAGTTTGAAAGACGAGGTTTGTGACAGCATGGTGGAGATTGCAGATCAGATTGTATCTCAGGAGCTCAGCCGACGCCATCCTCAAGTTTACGATGGCAGTCAAAGACCCGGGCGCGGCATTGAGGACGCAGCTAGGATGTGGATCATCACTGCCAAGGAGGGTAACCCGGTTGCACAGCGCGAGCTCGCTATTCTCTATCTGACTCACCCGGAACTGCTACCCAAGGTGACGCTTCCACTTACCCTGCCCCGAGATACATTCAAGGCGGAGATGATGTACCGTCGAGACAAGGACTCGAAGTCCGATCCGCAAAGCATGTGCTTGGCGCTGCACTGGATGCAGCTCTCTGCTAATGGCGGTGATGAGCTGGCGAGGAACAGGCTACGGGAACGAGAGGAGTTTGATTCCATTGCTTGAAAAATACCCCTTGAGATTCTGATGCGAAACTTTTTTTTCGTTTTATACCCATTTTGACGAGCGGTTACAGTGGGCTTTTTTATTCAGGTCTACGCTTTCCTTCCTTCGTTCCTCAGCTGTGTACAGGAGCTATTTTGGTCGCAGGACGCTTGAGGGTTTTTAACATGCGGCTATGCAACGTCCCCTTGGGACATCGTCTGCAATTCCCTTCCGGATTCGCACGGGTTCAAGGCTAGGTTATTTTTTTTCGCGAGGATGGACATGGTCTTCCTGTCTATTTGCCGTTTCATATGTGATTCCCTTGTTCTCTACTGCGCTCTTGCACCTGTTTGGGCGGGCCTTTTGCTGCATCGCTTGGCAGCTTTCTTTTTCCCCCTTCTGTCGTCTAAATCCTCTCGGAGTTCACCTGTCTTCTACTACCACTACTACCGAGGAGTGCGAGGATGGAGGCACGCTGCGTAAGTCATTTCGCTGTTACCCCTTTTTGTCTATCTGTTGTCGGTTACCCCCTTGCTGTATCTTGCTCTATCCATCTCGTTGTATGTCTTGTCTACAACAAAGGCGGTCTCCTTTCATATGGCGGCTGTCCAGGCTCTCTGCGCGTCGAGGGAACAAGCGCAAGGCGGAGCATTTGCGGACTCGGAGGATCTCTCTCGTTTACCTAGAATGAGGTGCTAGGGTGAAATAAAATCAATGCAAAACCAAGATAGGGCGTCTTATTTGGAGAATACACGGTTGTGATGACATGGTGTCTTTGGTCCGGCTTACTGGTAATTTCCATGGCGGTCTAGATACTACTAGTAGGTACTGTAATTGGTTTCCCCGTGCTTTTCAGCGCCTGCCACCCGCAGCTACAACATGCATGTGTACGGAAATGCTCCCAAGCTTGCAACGCGTCTAAAAAGCATATACTTGATTCACAGTAGCCGGTGATTTGTGCTGTCTCGCTGCGTTGGCCAGGGAGCGCCCTTGTGTTTCCGTCCCACCGACGTCATCGCGGCCTGACCCCACGCGCCAAACCGCCGGGCGAAACAAACAGAACCTCATCGCGAGCATCAGACGGAGAGCCGGTGCTTAAGATAGCATCTCGCGAGGCTTCTCGTCGCCTGCTGGTCGCTGCGGCCGCTCCGCTTTCATTGTCCCACTCTCTCCCCACCAACGGCCGAGCCCGTAATTCTTTCACCACTTTGAAGGTCGGAACCAGACAGCAACCGTCGGTCTGAATCTAACCCCGTCTTCGAGCAACTCGTCTCAGCGACCCCTGCGGCTTGACCTGCTTCTCGGTGTACTATTCTATCTGGCAGAGCCATTTTACTCGGTGACCATCGTTTGAGATTTCCGGTTGAACTTCCACAGTCACGTCCTGACAGGTGCATAACCGGCCCCGGAGCATTGTATTCACCATGACTCCGTCTCACCCTCCTCCAGCAAAGGCGCACAGCAGTGATGAGGTGCAAAAGAGACCAAAGGGTACGGTCGGGCCATACAATCCACCTTTATTGCGCCTTTGGCGTGTTTGCATCCCCAGGCGCGGACTGGCATTGACTCATACAACATAACAGGAATCCTCAAGAACTCCAGCTCCTACCAGACGTCCCCTCACAAGGACTCCGTCGCCTCGACTGTCGGCGTCGACACCAAGGAGCTCACCCTGCAGAATACCCTCCAGAACGCGGGCCGCCGCCGCCGCTCCTCGTCCGGCGCCCAGCGCAGTCCCATCTCCCGACGCTCGTCCGCTGCGGGCATTACCGGCCGCGACGAGAACTCGCCGCGCCTGAAGTGGGACGAGGCGAACCTGTACCTGACGGAGCAGGAGCGCACCGCCAAGATGAAGATCACCGAGCCCAAGACGCCCTACGCGCCGCGCTACGACCCCACGCAGGATGAAGACGACGAGGAGGAGGATCAGGAGCTCGCGGAGGCGCAGCTGGACGCGCAGGACCTGGTCGTCGACGAGCTCGACAAGACCCGCGGCGCGCCGCCCAAGAAGAAGAAGCCGCGCGTGCAGGAAGACGACATCCCGGGCCTGGACCTGGGCGAGCCGGAGGAGTCCATCTCCCCCGCGGGCATGGAGGGTGAGTCGAACCGGATCTTCCGCGAGCCGAGTCCCGGCGCGGATGCGCACAAGGGCGGCGAGAAGCACGTCGTCGTGGGCGGCGATGGTGCCAATGGCGTCAATGGAGATGGTGATGATGATGATGATGAAGGTGGGGAGCGTCTGTTGACGCCCGAAGAGGTCCAGGAGAGACATCGCCAGTTCGAGGAGCGGAGGAAGAAGCACTATGAGATGAAGAATATCAAGGCGCTGCTTGGGTAAGCTACCTTCTGCAACCGTTTTCTTTTTCTTTTTTTTATTCCCTTTTATTTTATTTTATTTACTCGTGTATGATGAGAGACAACAGCTAACATTTGAATCCCCAGTAAGCAACCCTTGGACGACGATGAAGACGAGGAAGAAGACGAGGAAGAGGAAGAAAAAGAAAAAGAGGAAGCTCAAGCTCAACCACCTCCCGTCCCGAAGATCCCTGAGCGTTTCGCAAACGGCACAAAGGAGGAATGAGCGGCGGACTTTCTACACTCCTTTTTTTAATCTTTCTCCTTGGTCATATACTTCTACGACTTTCATTGACCTGTTCATATGACATGGGCGGTGGTTGGGTTCTGCGAACGAAGAAACTTGGACCTGATATACAGTATCAGGTTCCTTCTCGCTTTGATATTCCAAGTTTTTAGTTTAGTTTATATCCCCCTACTTCGTTTCTTGCTTTCTTGCTCTCCAAGAGCATGGATCATCACTCAGGACCAGATTAGGCGCTGCGCTCATTCCTCCCCCTTTTTTCTTTTGCCTGTCTTCTCCTGTTCTAACGTGATGTGATACGATGCAATGCGATGCGATGCGTTTGAGGTGGTTTTTCATATATGTATGTGCCTTTTTCTTTGCTCTTTTTGCTCTTGCTTTCTTTTGCCCTTTGACTTGGGGGAGTAGATGAGAGAGCAAAAGTGGCAGCATATTTTTCATTATTTTTTATTTTATACATAAATTATGGTAGTGAGATGGTACGGTATGGTATGGTATGATATGGCCCCAGTGGGTGCGTGGGCAGTGACAACCACACGGTGGACTTTTGGTCTTGTGAGGTAAATAAATAAATAAAGAATTGAGTGGTAATTGACTTGTATTTTGTTTTATTTTATTACTTCCTTTGTTTTTTGTCTCTTCATCCTCTTAGTCTTCTTCCTCTTCTTTTCTAGTTCTTATTGCTGAGATTTTGATGTAAGGATATTAATATTAAATATATTGGACTTGGACCAGGCCAGGCCAGGATGAAAATCCACATCCGTATTCAGTACCCTTTTTTTTATTCAATAAACACATGCTTGACTTGGAGCAAACCCCTCCCCCCTTGTCTGTCCCCTTCGAAGTCGGGCGCTGTCTGTAGTTTCAGTTGACTACGATTGGGCTTAGTCCGCCCTTGTTCTCATCATCATCTCTATCTATCTGAAAAAAAAAATTGCAAACGAAGCAGCTGTTGTCATTACGGGATGTTGTGTCTCCATTCCTCCATGATGTGATCTGATGTGATGTGACGATTGGATATGAGATGGGATGAGATGAGATGATATCAATCACTCCACCTACCTGACCTGACCTTATTATTCAATGGCTATAGAAGCTAGGTAGATTAGGTTTGATTTCATCAATCAATCAACCAATCAAGTCTCTGTCCCTGTCCTTGTCTCCTGTCCCTGAAAACAGGTAGATAGATAGATAGAAGTATCTCGTACACATAATCCGTGACTCATACATATGACAATTGGGGGGGGGGAAGGGACATCGACATACATATGTACTGTACTGTACACTACTACATCGTACAGTAAGTATTGTACATCTCGAACAGCCCGCTGGGCGGAATACAGGATACTAGTAATATTAGGAAGCTTGGACCGTGTGTATGTATCTCCAAATAGAAAAGGGAGAGAGTGTGGAGAAGAAGAAGATACAATGGAATGAACCGAAGTTGAAAAAACAATTGAAGGTAAGGAATGTGCATTATATATATGCTGTATGGGGATAAACTACCTACCTACACTTATCACTAATCTCGCTGTGAAGAAGAAAGGAAGGAAGGAAAGAAAAAGATAGATAATGTTGGACAAGAAAAAAAAAGACAATGTTACTAGTTTGTCTCGCAAGTTTCCAACTTGATATGCCAACAGACAATTAGATTCATAAAAAGGTACTTAGCCGCTTGCGGTGAGTTCGGGCTAGGTATAGGGACCGTTCAGTGTACAGTACATTGACAGTAGCACTTCTTACTGAGGGAGAGGGTCTTTCAAAAGGCCTCTCTGAAATATTGTAGAGACAGGGCTCGTCATTGACCATCGGCCTGCCGAGAACTCGTTTTATATGCAGTAAAATCCAAGTACAGCGTACAGTACATGGAAGTCAATCAAAGCTGCTTGGCAGCAAGGTACATGTACATACATAGACTAGAAGGTAGGTACTGTACAGTACCTAGTTAGGCAAGCTTCAGAACCAGACAGATCCAGCTGAAATCACAGAAGTGGAACGGAATGGAATGTGTAGATGTGATGTGCTTGCCTCTCTGCCCTGTTATTGCTTTATTATTCCTCCATCCTAGGTTCTCTTGCTTGATGATGATGATGATGATGATGATGATGGTATACAGTCTTGGCGAGAGCTTATTTATATCATGACACAAGTTAAGAAAAATGTCCTGGCTTCGTGGTATGCTTGGCTCGTCCCTGGGAATACCTTCTCATACAGTAGGTTCCCAAAACTTTCGTCAACAAGGGTCCCTTGCTTAGCAGCTTTGGTAGATTGCTATTTTACATCCATGTGATTTCGAAGCTATTGAGGGGTAATTAGACAATTATGATAGGCAACAGACTCTAACCTAAGTCAGTCCGGATCACAATAAAGCAAAAGCAGCAAGGGAAGTGGCTTGAGCCGAGGACCCTTGTTTAACAAAAGTTTTGGCAACCTGGTGTAATTTCCGATGTATGGACGTGTCGAGAAGACCTTAAGAAAGGAGATAGCCGATAAAGATCTTCGTTATCGGTCGACCTGATTGAAGGGGAGCTTGGCAGCCTGATGACTTGAGTTTAAAAAGGAGACCGTTGAAGAGATGAATTAGTAAGGCCACTCTGGGCCGTGGACAGTAAGTCTTGGAATCGACAGTTGAGTGAGCTTAGCTCTGCGGCTTGTCTCACCAGATGGAGACCCGAGAAGAGGCGAGATACTGTACTCGGTTAGGACAGTGCTGTCAATCGCTAAAGTGTCACCCGGACCTCGCAGATTTGAGTGCGAAAATCCAGGGGGCTCAGGAAGATCTTGGAAAATTTTTTGAACCAAGTACGGAGTACTCCGTGCTCCATACTATGTACCGTAAAGGTAAGATCTAGGGGACCCTAGCAAAGTAAACATTAGTGAACACACGCAGTAGAACATCTGTAGCTCATCATCTGTAGCTCATACTCCGTATGTGAGTTATCCTTAGAGCACTTCGCATCTGCCATCTAGTGAACCGTGTTTTTTCGCCCTAGGGCATTTCCGTGTTAGCGCGATGACATTTGAGACATACCTATCTTAGGCTCACGGCAAGCTGTACCGAGATTTGGGGGAAAGAAACTACGGAGTCTCCGTAGAATACTCGGTAATTACTACGTAGATACTTGCCCCGTAAGCTGTCTCCGTACCTGGTGCTCATGAGTCGTCTCTTCTCGGTCATCGAGACTTACCGCATGCACAGTGGCAGCCAACCGGTTGTAAATGCAGCCGCTTGGGCTATTTCTGGAAAAAGATGCTTCGGACTGTTTCAGGGACAAGCTGGGGCAGGGACTAGGTAGGGTTCAGGGCTAACCGGGGTAACGGCCCGAGGTGACCCTCTCCAGGCTCCATGCCCTAAGGATAGACATGCACCAAAGGATCTTGCGATCTGTATCGCGATGCCCCCTTCATAGCACAGTGCGTGAATGTTCTGCATCAACTAGTTTCTGGAATCTCTAGCTCGTGCTGGCTCGAAACAATTCATCTTGTCGCGAGTTGCCGAGACCTAGGTAGGTAACACGTTCCATCCTCGCGCACCACGGTAAAGATTCGATAACAGGGTGATCCCAGTACGATAATTTAGCGGAACAGATTTCCCGTGTCTATTTCGTCTGCTTGATTTGGCATGGTCCAAGGATACAATCTCCGACCGGAAGAGCCTAAGGATCGGGTGGCTAGTAAATTGCTTTCATTAACAGACGCGCTGATGCTGACTGCGCAGTATCTTTCCTTCTCAGAGTCCTCTCTTCCCCGAAAATAATATTACGTACGGAGTACGTGGGGCAGCCTCGCGAATGGAAGCTGTGCGGAGATTGAAGGACCTGTAGATCTTGGCTGTCATCATCAAACAGGGAATGTAGTTATTATTATTTGGTATCGAGGGAGTGACAGGCCAACCAAGAGGCATTCCAAAGCAGCCCACCATTTGTACTCCGTACAATGTGAGCCATGGCGCTAGAGGACAATAGTCGGGGGCAGATCAGCGCTGCGGCGCAGAGAGAGGACCAGCTGGCATTGTTTTCCAGCTTCTGACAGGTGTCGAGAGCACAGGGGACGTGGTGGAAGGCCAGTCGGGCAGCCGAAACGTGGCGGGACGTTCTGGACGCCAGCGGGGAGACGAGCCCCTTGCAGATGGGAGCAATAATTAGCAGCGCGGCGCTGATACTTATTTATCTCGGGCGAGCGCTAGCGGCGGCCAGACCAGGCACGTGACCGGCATGGGCCGCCGCTGCCCCCAGCTCCGGCCGCCTTCGTATTTACGGTGCAGCGTCTCCTGACGCTGCCCTCGACGCCTCTCCTCCATCCACGCTTGCCAGCGACAGAAGCTCACGGCCGCCGTGTTTCTGTAAGTTCTGACTGCCACTCCCCCAGGGCGCTTTCCTTCTCTCGCCGTGTTCTCCGGCAGATCTCAGTTCCCGGGCCCTCCAACTTGGTCGGTGCCTGGCGCATATCGCCTTATCTCCTTTGCTCGCGCGCATCGTTTACTTTGCACAGATGTACACATATATAACACAAACAAACTGCATGATGGTGTACTGATATTTGCATTGGACAGATCCTAATCGACTTCGTACCCTCCACATACACAATGTCTGAGAAGCCCGTCGAGCAGGCCGCGCCTGCAGCCGTCCCTGAGACGCAGCCATCGGAGAAGACAGAGGAGCCGACGACCAACGGCACTACCACCGCAGAGGAGGCGCCAAAGGAAACGCCAGCTGAGGCTACCGCTGACAGGCCCGCCGAGACCACCTCCAGCGAACCTGCTGCGCCCGAAGCAGCTCCAGCTCCCGCCAAGGACGAGCCAGCCGCGACACAGAAGGATGAGGCTGCAGAGTCGAAGCCGGCCGAACCTGCTGCCGACAAGCCTGAGTTCCTTGCCAAAAACCCCTCCCTGAGCAAATTCTTCGGCCGGCTTCCCGACATCCTTGCGAAAACCGGCCATAATGAGATGTGGGGTGTGGCCCTGAAGGACGCGAGCGACCCTCCTACGGCCAACATCATGATCAAGTTCCTGCGCGCCAATGAGGGCAGTGTCAAGGGGGCAGAGGAACAGCTGACCAAGGCTCTCGAGTGGCGCAAGAAGATGAACCCTCTCGCCCTGGCTGAGAACGCTCGTTTCAGCGCCGCCAAGTTCGGTGGCCTTGGATACGTGACCACCTACAACGACCCCAAGGCTCCCAGTGGAAAGGTGATCTTCACCTGGAACATCTACGGTGCCGTGAAGAAGATTGATGACACCTTTGGCAATCTTGATGAGTAAGTCTCGACTGTGGAACATTGCAAGTCCCTTCCAATGCTTACGATTGCAGGTTCATCAAGTGGCGCGTCGCCCTCATGGAAATGGCCATCAAGGATCTGAAACTTGGCGAAGCGACCTCTGTGATGGATTACTCAGGGGAAGATCCATACCAGATGATTCAGGTCCATGACTACCAGAATGTCAGCTTTCTCCGAATGAACCCAACCATCCGTTCCGCTTCCAAGCAGACCATCGAAATCTTCAGCATGGCTTATCCCGAGTTGCTCCGGGAGAAGTTCTTCGTCAATGTCCCGTCAATTATGGGATGGATGTTCACGGCTATGAAGGTCTTCCTCAGCAAGAACACTCTCCGCAAGTTCCACCCCATCGCCAATGGCGCGAACCTCGCTCGCGAATTCCCCGCCTTTGCAGACGAGATCCCGTCGACGTACGGTGGCAAGGGTGCTGTGCTCAAGGAAGGCGGCAGAACTGTCGCACTTGACGACGATGCTCCTGCCGCCGCGGCCCCAGCTGAGGAATCGAAGGCCAAGGAGGAGCCAGCCAAAGACGCCATCAAGGAAGAGCCAGCCAAAGAAGAGGCAGCAAAGGAAGAGCCAGCCAAGGAAGAGGCAGCAAAGGAAGAGCCAGCCAAGGAAGAACCTGCCAAGGAGGAACCGGCCAAGGAAGCGCCAAAGGAGGAGCCAGCCAAGGAAGAGAAGCCCGCCGCTGAGGCTACTGTTACCGAGGCCACCCCGGCCGCCACTGAGAGCAAATAGGCTCTTTGACGGCCTCCCCAGCTGCTAAGATACCCGATATTGAAAGGCCAGTGCTTTCTTTCCCGGGATGAGATTTTGCTTTTTATTTTCTCCTTGTTCACAGTCTTCCACGTGTGGTTAATAATGGTGTGGTTTGTGGCATTTGCAGCCGGTAATATGGTGTGACATGCGACTGGTCACATAGCCATGTGTGCTTGTTATGAGAATGAGCCAGTTGGCTTGATACCCAGAAGGATAGCAGGATTGGCTTAGCCTTCCGTTTTGTGTTTTTTGATACCTTGAGATTCCCTTTGTTCGGCTGCTCGAGAAGCCTTAGTAGAGTAGATAAGATAATATCTCCCTAATGCCAATCACCAATGTCCGCTCCGTCATTGACTCTGTTCTTGCAACCTGCTGAGCGTCTCGACCATTAAGTGCTTCTTTTAAGGCTACGCTCTAACCCCGCGCGGATCGTCAGCCACCTCCTCACGGACCATGTCGATCCGGCAGTTATATATCAACTCCCGATTGCACAGTCACGGTGCTACAGTTGCGCTTGGAGGCACCACCAGCACGGGCTCTCTTTTGGTGATCACTGTGACTTGGAGGACTGTTGGTCGCTTATGGACGTGAATTGGAAGGTGTCAGATGGCTGAGAAGGCCAGCCCTTACTGGCGTTAACCCAAACGGATTGCCAATTCCGTAGTGGAATCTCAACTGACATTACGGACCATGCTGTCTTTCTTGCTTGTCTGTTTCTGAGTTTCACGTACAGTCTTTTTCTTCCATGAGAGAGAAAAAAAGAGAGAAAGAAACTGATAATAATTTTGAGTAATGTCATTGCAACGAAAAGAATCTTTTTTTCTTTCCTTTTGGGGGTGTTGCTTAACTAAACCAATTATTAGATATATATATATATATATATCATATGCATACTCTCGTCTGGATCCATTTCAGGCGGTGAAGGTCGTGTATCCCCGAATCAAGTTAAGGGGAGGTTCAAGTCCGCGTCGTAATGGAGAGGAAGCTTTCATCCAGATCCAGATTAGTAGGAAGAACGCTCTTGCTCTGCGGACTACGATGTCCATGTTCAAGGCTCCGCCTGGTGTAAGGAAAACGCTGCTGAAGAGGAGGAAGAGGAAGGATGCGGGGAAAAAAATTGTGATCATATGAGTTTATGGCTACTCTGGTATACTGTTTTTGAGATGTAGGAAAGTCGGGGTTTTAAAATGATTGATGAAAAAAAAATTAGGTGAATGAAGTGGGAATAGAGTTGAATTCCGGTATAAAGCAATACAAATAAGTAATATGTGAGAACATAGGACTGCTAATGCAGTAGATGTTCTGTTTCAGGAGATAAAAAAATACTATTGCCATTGTCGACTCGTATTATCATACATGGGTTCTTGCTGAGTGGGCTAGGCCTCTCTTGAACCTGGACCGCAGAAGGCTAAAGCATGACCACAGCTTACAAGAACACTCTTGAAGGATCCTCCCAGAGATCTTTCTCACAGTGCAGTTTTGACCAGTTATATGATCCAGAGGACAATGAATCATGAATATAGATGAATGGCGGTAAGAAATGGCAGTATCGGCCAGCTCCTTACTGCACTAGCCTCATGTGGCGCAAGAGAGCCGGTACGGAGAGCAGCGAGACCCAGACGCGCAACTTTCTTCACTCCATCTGAGGCGCATCGATAGCAGCATACAAGGCAGCTTGGGACAATTACCCACTGCTTCCCGCGACCCTCCTACACCTCTCACTCAGGCAGCACATCTGTGCTGCAGGTGTCTTGTTTATAAGTATCAGGGCAACAACTTCATGAGATCTCCCCAGAATGCGAATGCGACTTGCTACCTGTGACCCTTCCAGTCTTCCGGATACCTGAAGCGTTACCCTACTCCGTACATACATAAATAACTTCAACGACCCGTCTTGAGCGCTATTCTTGTGCATCTGGACCAGCAGACGTTGTTCTTTTTCCTTTTTTTCACTTTTTGAATAGGTTACGAAACCGCCCCAAGTAGCATTCTACCATGTCCGTCTGGAATCCTGACAACATCCGCGATGTTGCGGAGTCTGTGGGCATCGCCAACCTCAACAACGATGTGACGGAGAACCTGGCGCGCGACGTCGAATACCGCATTGCCCAGGTGTTGGAAGAGGCGCTCAAGTTCATGCGGCACAGCAAGCGCACCATACTCACGACGCAGGATATCTCGCTTGCGCTCCGCGTGCTGGACGTTGAGCCGCTCTATGGCTACGAAACCACACGGCCGCTGCGGTTCGGGGAGGCTTCCCTGGGCCCCGGGCAGCCGCTGTTCTACGTTGAGGATGAGGAGGTAGATTTTGAGAAGTTGATCAACGCACCGCTGCCCAAGGTGCCGAGGGAGATCTCGTTTACCGGTATGTGTGCTGGCTACTTTGCGACTTAGCTTGAAAAAAAATTAAATGTCTACTGATGACTTCTTCCTGCAGCACACTGGCTGGCGGTAGAAGGCGTGCAACCGTCGATTCCCCAGAACCCCACGGCGGCCGACACGCGAAACCTTGAGCTGGTCTCCAAGGGCCCGAATGCGAACCCGAACCTGGCTGCTATGAGCGGCAACGCCAACACGAACGTGAAGCCGCTGGTGAAGCATATCCTGTCCAAGGAGCTGCAGCTCTACTTTGAGAAGGTGTGCAGTGCGTTTCTGGACGAGTCCAGCGAGGAGTACAGAACCTCTGCGTATTCCAGCTTGCGGGAGGACCCCGGTCTACACCAGCTGGTGCCGTATTTCGTGCAGTTTATCTCGGAGAAGGTGACGCACAGCCTGAAGGATATCTTTGTGTTGACGCAGGTGATGCACATGACGGAGGCGTTGATCCAGAACAAGTCCCTATACGTGGACCCTTATGTACGTTGGAGTTTGCCTTGTCGAGGTCATATGTGCTGCATACTGATGTAGCTCTAGGTCGCGTCTCTCGTCCCCCCTGTGTTGACTTGTCTGATCGGACGACAGCTAGGCGGTAACGCTGACCTGTCCGAGCAATTTGCCCTGCGGGACCTTGCCGGCTCCCTGCTGGGGCTCATCGCCAAGAAATACTCACCCTCGTCACATACCCTTAAACCCAGGCTGGCGCGGTCGTGTCTGAAGAACTTCCTGGACCCCGGCAAGCCCTTTGGGACTCACTACGGCGCGATCGTCGGACTGCATGCGATTGGGGGTCCCGAGGTCGTCAGGGCGCTGATTCTGCCGAATCTGAAGACGTACGAGAAGCTGCTCCGGGAGGGGATCGCCGAGGACGGCCCCCGTAGACCGGAGGCCGAGAAGGTGCTGGGGGCGTTGTTGGCGGTGCTGTCGACGCTGCAGGAAGGGCGCGCGCAACTAGCGAACGGCCACACCGCCGTCGTGACACCTGAGTTGAAGGAACGACTGAGCGACCGGGTTGGAGAGCTGATTGCACAACGGATCGCCGAGGCTGGCCAGGTGCAGCTGGCTCATGCGATCCTGGGGGATTGAGCTGATGAGGGTTCATAGATAAAATTGTAATGGGTTTCGGAGATAGATGTCAGACATTGGATCTCAGGCGTTCAGGGACATATCTGGGGGTTGATGTTGATCATTGAGAACGGGAGACATTGCCTTGCTTTGTGTAACTTAGTCGGTAGCATCCAGCCTGTGTTGACTGCTAGTGATACCCTCTACCATCTAGGATCGGGAGGCCAAAGAAGCGCTTGCAATGGAGAACGTAGCGGTATCGCGCATCGAAGCCATCGAAGCACCAAGGATCTCCACCGTACAGGAGGCCAGGACCGAGCGAATTGCACGGTGGACCAACCGACGTCACCGGAGAAGTGACGCGGTGCCCGACGCGCCGAGCCTCGCCTCACCGCCCGCCGGGTCGCACGACCGACTTCCTCTCCCGCCCAGCGCTTTCTGTCCCCTTCTCTCTCCCTTTCATCCGTGTGTCTGTCTCGTCTCTGGAATCTCTGCTCCTGTGCGACGTGCTTGTTGATCCCTCGATCTAGGACATCCAAGTACTCTCCGCTGGTCACCGCAGGTGGATCTCCTCTCCGCTGCCGCCTGCGCTGACCGTCTCCCTCAAAATTTGCAGCTAACGGTTAGCACCCCCCACGACCTCAGGCCGCCCACACACACCCGACGCAGGGGGACTGCCCTAAGTGCCCAAACCCACGTCGGACACCGTCACACCGAAAATAAGAGCGATATTTCTTCCAGCTCTCTCAGCCTCCCCCTTCCACGTACCCGGTGCATTGACGTCGTGAGGAACGTTCAACATCGACATCCTCTCCGTCAATGTGCTAATCAGAGGCTTTCGTGCTCGCCCCCTCTTTGCAGGATTGTTCCTTGTCCTCCATGAGCCGAAAGGACCTTCTGCGTTTCCTGTCCAAGCCTGCGAAGTAGGTACTCCTTTGTTCGTGTCCAATTCGCCCTTTTCTACCTTTTCTTTTTTTCTTTTCATATCTGTGCCTGTTTTCCTCTCTATCTTCCGCTGGTGATCGACCGCCCTGATTTACTGCTTTTCTATCTGCTCCGGCTTTGTTTGTGTCCCTTCTGGTTGTTGTCATAAAGATACCAGTGATTCAGAGCATCACAGCTGGTTCCCCTGCCTACACTGCTACCTCGGAGGAGAACGCACAAAAACTAACACGACGTTCCTTTCAGGCCCAGATAACACGCGTTTACGACTTCCCAACCCTTAACCAGCAAACCACTTGTGTCAAGAGCAGATCGCCTCGTCTGCTAGACCCGATACTTTGACCGGTATCGGTATCTGCCAGCGCGAGGGTCACCACTCGTAGCCACCATTCCGAGTCTAAGAGCCTTCTTCATTCCTCTCTCAGCCCGACCTCCCTAACGACCCCTTCGGGAACAAAGTCAATTCGTCGCTCTACTGGCCAGTTTTGCCGGCCTTTCTCGTTTCCATACCCGCGGGCCTTCTCTTCTCAGGCGGACACCGCATTGTTCGTCTGGGTGGCAGATAGTGCTTCCCTAAGCTTGCTCAAGGTTTTGCGAACACAGCTTGTGTTCCTGCTCGAACGATCATCGTAGCTTTCAAGCCAGACTACTTCGTTTCTGATCTCCGGATATGGTCTACATTGGGATCCCCAAGAATTACACGACCTCGCCGTCCTCCTTTCTAGGGACGCCGTCTCTGACCATCAATCATGAAGCAACCGTAGACCTTGATTCCACCAATGCATTCGAAGGTTTGTTGCTCTGCCGCCCGGTGTCGACACACTAGGTGCTAAACATCTGAACAGGGCCCGAAAAGCTTCTAGAAGTGTGGTTCGGTCCGTCTCCCCAGAATCTCCTTGGGTGCACGGAGCCTTTGGGGCTCAAGGCGGTTCCGGTGGAAGCGTGGAAGGACATGCTGGATCTTGTCAACTGCAAGGTGCTCTCTATCGTCAAGTCTGACGATGTCGACGCGTACCTTTTGTCCGAGTCCAGCATGTTCGTCTGGCCGCATAAGCTGATTCTCAAGACCTGTGGGACTACGACCCTTCTCTCCGGATTGCCCCGTCTGCTTGAAATCGCGGCCTTGTATGGCGGTTTCCCCAAGTCCGCTGCTCCTCCCTCGGGGGGAATCAGCGTTGCGGCCGCGCCCTACCGCGTCTTCTACAGCAGGAAGAACTTCCTGTTCCCCGACCGCCAGCGTGGCCCTCACCGCAGCTGGAGGGATGAGGTCAAGGCGATGGACCAATTGTTCCTGGGTGGTAGTGCATACATGATCGGCAAGATGAACGGCGAGCACTGGTACCTGTACCTGACGGAGCCGTATACCATGTTGACACCACCAGCGAGCCCCAAGCCGGAGACCCAGACGAAGGTTTTGAGGGTGCCCGAGGAAATGAATGCAGTGAGGTCTGGCTATGAGCACGATGAGACGCTCGAGATCCTGATGACGGACCTGGACGAGGAGAATGCAAAGCAATTCTACCTCGACCATGCGAGTGCGGTCGCAGAAGCCCGCCATCGGAAACTTGAGCAAGAGAACAATGACCACTTCGACGTGTTCAGCAACACGTCTTCTGACATGAGCGACGCCGGCTCTGATGGCGATCAGTTGCCCCCAGAGCTCACCACCGAAGGCCACGCGTTAGGGACCGTGGTTACGGAGTCTTGCGGCTTGGCCGACGTGTACCCCGCGAGCAAATATCCCGGCTCTCGGATCGACTCCTATCTCTTCACCCCCTGCGGTTACTCTGCCAACGGCGTGATTCCGTCTCCTGACGGTGGATCCACTCACTATTTCACCGTCCATGTTACCCCCGAGCCTCACTGCTCGTATGCTTCCTTCGAGACGAACGTGCCGCAGCTCAAGGGCCGAGACACCGCAGACATTGTCAACCATGTCGTGGATATTTTCAAGCCTGGACGCTTTAGCGTGACGCTCTTCGAGGCCAAACCGAGTCTGGACAAGGCGACCCCTGCGGGGAACACCGACGAGGTTGAGGATCTCAAGATGCTTCAGCGTCGCGCGGCTCGCCGGGACGCCAAGATGGAGCACATCAAGGGTTACCGCCGCATCGACCGTATCGTCCACGATCTCGATGGGTACGATCTTGTGTTCCGCTACTACGAGCGCAACGACTGGAAGGGTGGAGCCCCGAGGATTGGAGAGCATGCGCTGTGATGGATGGTTCTGTGGATTGCTTTTTTTTGACCATCACGCACCCCACTCCTTGAGATGACATGTGATGGATTCTTCTGTGCCTTTCTTCAAGACTTGCCTGAAGGCAGTCATTGCTTCGCGTGTTCTTGATATTTCTGCCACTCCCTATCTGTGTGTCTTAATTGTCAATGTCGTTCACGCCTCAGTTTTAGCTCTTGCATTCAACATGAGTTTTGCTACCAGACGTTCGTCGGACTGTATCTGTAGTGCTTCGATATTCCAAGATTAAGCTGTAGCAGAGATACACACAGGCTGATTAACTGTAGGAGCTAGATCGTCCTTTCGCCGCGCGTCTATTCGCGTAGATATTGACAGGGGTGTGATGAGGACTAGCAGCATGGTTAGGGCCTCCTAGCAGATGCGGACAAATCTGGAAAAAAGTACTAAACTTAAGAGGAGTGTGGTGTAAAATATTGTTCCTTTACAATTTCCACAGAACAAAGTGAGAAAGAAAGGCCGTTGTGAGTACCCTGTACTCCATGTACTACAGACATAGTGAGTGCGGTTTAAACGGGTAGTGCAGCTCCACTGTGCGCGTGCTTCGAATGCTTGGCAGAGCTACGCGCGCAGCTTCGATGACCTCCGAGCGACGTCTCCGCCTCAACGTCAGCATCACTCCGCTCCCACGCCGCGGGCTTCTCTCGTGGCTGCAGCGCTGACCAGGGCTCGCTTGAGGCGTTAGTTTTGGCCGGAAAAACGGGAAATCAGCGTCGTGCTCGATAGAGCCTACGCATCAACCTCACTCCGGACTCCTCAACTTCATCTCTCCGCCTCCGCGCCGGTCCGACTGAGCACAACGAACACATCATATCACCGCCGTCGACGGGTTATTTTACAGATTTGCAGAGCGCGTTAAGAGCTGAACATCAATCAGATCGATCAAGATGTCTTCCCCGCCACCGCTGCCAAACCCCGGCATCCCGCTCAAGCGCCCTTCCATCTCCTCCACGACCTCGCAGGGCGGCGGCTCGAACCCCAACAAGCGTCCGCGCATGCACCCTCTCCGGCAAACCTCCTTCCCGTCCTCCTCCGCGGACACGGATACTAATCACCACCGCACCTTCAGCACTGCCAGCGACGCCGGCAGCGTGAGCGGCAGCGTCACGGGGAGCCTGGGCGGCGCGAGCGCGGCGACCGGGGAAGGGGTCTTCGCGAGCGCGAAGCTGAAGAATAAGAGGGGGCGCAAGAGCAAGGCCGACAAGGACCGGGAGAGGGACGTGGACGCGGCCAGCGCGCGGGGCGGGACCATCGATGCGGACGGTAGTTCGGTCCGCGGGGGAGGTGGTGGAGGGGTGGGCGGCGACGATGCGGATGAGGACGAGGATCTGGAGGACGAGGGGGAGCTGCTTGGCGATGAGGATGAGGGGCTGATCGATACGGATGCGGAGAAGAAGAATCTTGCGTATGTGCTTTAACTCTTCTCTCTCTATTTATCTACATCCTGTTTGGCCCTTCTTTTTTCTGCCTTTTTTTCTTTTATTTGCGAGCAGTGAAGATTGACGGGTTCGCTATCTTCAGGATCCTCATCGACGCGTTCAACCCCATCCAATCCGAGCGCTATGATCTGTTCAAGCGGGCCAAGTTGAAGAAGGAGACCCTTCGTCGGATCGTCAACCACGCTCTGTCCCAGTCCGTGCCCGCCAGCGTCGTCACGACGATCAATGGTTTCACCAAGGTGTTCGCGGGAGAGATCATCGAGAAGGCCCGGACCGTGCAGGCGGAGTGGGCGGAGGCGTTCGACCAGGCGGCCCGGGCTGCCTGGGAAGCAGAGGTGGCGGAGGAGGAGGCCAGAGAGGCTGCGGCCAGGGCAGCGGCAGAAGAAGCGGCCAGGGCGTCTGCACCATCCTCCTCGTCTGAGCACACGCAGGCCCAGACGCCGCAGCAGCAGCAGCAGCAGCAGCAGGCTCAGGCTCAATCTCAGCAACAGCCAGCAGCAACAGCAGCAGAAACTACCGCAACCTCAACGCCGACGACGGGGGAGAACGGCGTCGTGAAGCAGGAGCCGCCAGAGGGCAACGGAACCCCCGTCACACCGTCCATCCCGCCGCATATTCCTCCTGCCGCCTCGACATCCATGTCGTCAGCCGCTGACAGCCAGAGCCAGAGCCAGACTACCACCACTACTGCTCAGTACAGCCCGAGCAACCCGCCCGCGTCCCAGCCGTCGACCGTCGACACCAGCTTCAGCCAGGAGCAGCCCGCCCGGCCGAAGCGCGAGTTCAAGCCCCCGCCCAACCCGCACCGCGGGCAGCTGCTGCCGTCGCACCTGCGCGAGGCGTGGCGGCGGTACAAGCGGGACCAGGAAGGGGGCGGGGTCGGGACGTCGGGCCTCAGTCTGGGGAACCAGGGCGTCAAGGGCGCGTTTACGTGGAGCATTGGCAGTACGGGGAGGAGGCTGTTTCGGTAACGGTTACCCTACCTTGACTTGCCTTGTCGTTCGTTTCCTTTCTTGGAGCGCGGGGGGGCGTGGATGCGATGCTGGTTGGGAGTCTGTTATCTGGGAGTCTGGAAAAAAAAGTTCACAAGGGATAAAAACTGTTTCATGTATGTATGCATGCATATTGCATCTGTGATACCATGTATGTGTGTACAGTACATTATTATAATGCACCTTGCTCGGTTCTGGGCCTGAAAAAAAAAGGAGTTCATTATGTACTTAGTATGGTGAGATCCTTCCCGTTCCTTGGTTACCTAGGTATGCAAGCAAGTCCACTCTCAGAACTAACCGACTAACCAGCCAAACCATTAATTAATTGCCAATTCATTGTTGATTATTATTCAATGCTATATCGGATCGGATCAGGAACAAAAAAATTCATCCATTCATAGTTCGCCTGAGCAGCGAGTGGTAAGTACTTCATGTTCACATCCATGTCTATCCTATGCATGCCCAGCGGGGCCGGGGCGGGCGAGTCGGTTGGAACGGTTACGGCCCTACTGACTACTTACCACCAAGCCAAGTCCGCTCTCCGCTCTCCGCCTTCCGCCCCCGGAGCATGGATGTTCCGCTGCCCTTCCTTCCTTCTCCGCGGAGAAGCAAAACAAAGCACACGTCCCTTGCTTCGACCTGGATCTGGACCTGGACCTTGACCTGGACCTGGACCGCCGCCCCGGGAATCCGCTGTGATGGGGCCGCACCGAGGAGCATGAACTGGACAGGCATGTACTGTACATGTACTGTACACCCCGCGCGGGGTTCCCCAGATTTGAATACCAGTGTACCCTGTGCCTGGCTTGTCTCCGTCCATTGGAATCAAATGCCATGTGCCGCCAGAGAGGAGGTTTTACTATCTGGAATGGACCCTGAATGATGCAGAGGCGGGGCCAGTTAGGGGACATATCCAGCTTTTACCAGCACGCTGGGCAGTTGCCCCGCAGCCTTGTGACCGTCGCAGACGTTGCAGAATACACCGTAAGGGAATAGGGAGTTGGAGAAGGTCGGGGAGGCGTCTGAGATGGGAGTGCAGTTTGTTATCAACCGAGTGATGTGCAGGAGACGTAGTAGGCACCGGAAGCATGATGGTACTTAGAAGAACATGTATCTTCTCAACGGACATGTCGATGGGCAGAGTGTCTTGTAGCAGTACGATCTGGCTGATCTCGATACTGTGGCCAAATCAAAGGGCTGCAGTCGGGCTGCAGTCAATGCCTTCTCCGAGTGAAATTCCGCAGCGTAATAACACCGAGGAAGAGCATGCTCGCCACCATCCTATCTAGCAATGTTAGATCGCTGACATGAGGATAGATCCACTGAGCAGCGCGGTGCAATGGCAATCAACAAGCCATATCGCACAAGAGAGAGAGAGAGAGGGAGAGGGAGAGAGAGGGAGAGAGGGAGAGCTGGCCAACGTATCGTCGGCACTGCCATGCAGCACGTATGCAGCCTGTACATGTAGCTATCTTGTAAAGATGGTAGATCATAGTAGATGTCAAGGCTTCCTTGTTGCTTGTCTCCAAACCCTGGAATGGTGTTCGAGAAACCCGCGGGACTGTACATGGTATCAAGCGGGACTACTCCGCGGAGTAGCAGGAGCTGGCATGATAACTCAAGTGGCAGTTGTGCCACAGAGCCTGTACTCGTTCCGCTGGAAAGGGTTGAGACGTTCCGAGCTCCAGAAGGCCGACACTGCGGGCTCTTGGTACCTGTCCATGTCGCTATGACTGCATCAATCTCTGACATTATACAACTTAATTATCGCCAAGCAGCAGGGGTAGAGCCAGAAATGATAGATATGCCCAGGACAGCTGAAATGTTGGACTTGCTCGGCGGTTCCTACGTGGAGTGCCGCACCGCACGGCTTGGCAGCAGCATTGCAGAAGCTGAGTGGGCAGGACATGTTAGCACGAGAGCGGATGATGATGAAAAGAGAGAAACCTGAGAACGCAGCGAAGATATGCAGACAGATCGATGGAACAACGAGGAGAGAACATGTGACACTCATGACACAGAAACCAGCCACAACAGCAACCAGGAAACGAGAATAACGTGAGATGGCAAGGACAGCACCCCTGCGACATGGGGCTCAGACGGGAACCTGCCAGCGTCTCTCTTCACGGTCCTCCCGTATTCCTCTCTAAGGAGGTTGCGGCGGACGCTGCCAAAGATGCCAGCGTCCTTCGCTTCCTCGCCAGATCAGCAGGTGGGATTGAGCAGCCGAGCCGAACGGCTTCCATGCCCCGTCGGTGCGACGACGATCGTCATTTGCGCTCCCGTCCCCGTATCCCCAACGGGACAGCTTCCGTTTTGGGGATATGCGGACTGCTTCGAGGTTGCCATCGGCGATGCTGGTGTCTTGCGATCGCATGGAGGGGCTGTCGAGGAGCATGGTTTGCGTCTCCTTGACTGCAGCAGACTTGGATGCGGACGTTTCCCATCTGCCATCTTTGTCTACGAGATGCCTCGACCCCGTTGCCTGAACGTTCGGGCAGCGGCAGCACCTCTTCAGCTGGTCTCGTACATTGGCAGCTGCAGTCCCCTGTCCGTCGGTGCCACGAGCAGTCACTGTCCTGTCAGAGGGATCCCGGTAGCGACCGTACCGCGTCGTATGTGACAGTAGGATGCACCCGGCGACGGTGGCCCTATCAATACCATCGGGATCCATGACGGCGGCAAGACCCCTGGCTGTGGCTGACACGGTGACGCGGCACTCTGATGCTTATCTGACGGGCCGGTCTGCCCCGCGACGATGGACTGCGGGGAGACGCCAGGCACGGCGTGTGCTACAGGGGTGCAGACTCATGCCTGCTCTGTGAGCTGGCAGAAGGCATCCTGGCCCCGGACAGGGTCTTGAGCAGCCGAAGTACATCATGCACAAACGGGCACCATGTCACGGGAGGCAGAGGCCCGACAGCCAATCAGGCCGGACGGCGGCGTTGCGCACTGCCGGACTGGGGAAGCCAGGGTTCGGCGCAGGGGCCTCGGGCCAGCCACAGCGCGCGGAGCAGGCGCGTGCCCGGTTTCGGTGGCGAGGAAGAGCCGGAGCGGAGCCGGAGGCGCTCAGCGTCTCTCCCGCTGCTCGTCGCCTCCGCCAGACCGGTCGAGCGTCATGGCCGGGAGGGCCACGCGGTCACAAGGGCCTTTCGACGCTTCCCGGCCGCGTGTCTCCTCCGCGCTGATGAGGGAGCGGCGGCGTCGCAGCATGTCGATCTCCAGCGGTCTCCGGGCCCCGGGACGATGGCACCATCGCCCCTGGGGATCTCATCATGCCCGTCGCCTCTTGGCCGGCTTGGCCGTTTCTTGGCTGCGACGCGCCCGGGTCTCTGTCTCTCCAGGGCCTCCTCCACGCCCTCTCGCCTCTCTCGTTCCTCTCTGATCCGCCCTCCGTGACAGGCGCCAAGGCTCTCCGGTCGTTTTCAGGTCCTGAGATCCCTCTTTTTCCACTCTTCTTTGTCTCGTCACTCTTTTAAGGCCCTCTACTCCGCTGGGTAGGGCTGGTTTTTTTTTGTTTTGGTTTTTTTTTCTTTGCTTGGAGGGACATGTGCTTTCTGCCCGCGGTCGTTTAGCATCTTCTGCCATGTCCTCTTACAACCCTTCCTACCTCTATAGCCGCTTGCGGGAGACCATCCCCGCGGCCCTCCCGTGGAACAGTGGGGATCCCAACGTGAAGGGAGACCCGAGGAAGACCGTCAAATGGATCGATGTATGGATGACCGTCCCGCCGTCTATGTATCCTGTTCAATATCGCTTGTCTACCTCCCTGTGGTGTGGTTCCCCCCCCCGCTGACGGCCTGTCCCATGAGATCAACAGGGCCTACGAGGCATTGCCTCCGTCCTGGTCGTGCTCACCCACCTGGCTCGCGCCTGGGACTACGACCTCTTCTCCCCGCGCGACAGTGAGGACGCCGCGCCCCGCGTCCTGCAGTGGCCGTTTCTCCGGATCCCCTGGCAGGGCCGCATCGGGGTGACCATCTTCGGCTTCCTCACGGGCTATGTCTGCGCCCTCAAGCCCCTCAAGCTCTCCCGGGCCGGCAACACGTCGTCGGCCTTCTCGACCATCGCCCGGAGCGCCTTCCGTCGGCCGCCCCGCCTCATCTTCCCGGCCACGATCGCCATGGTGATCTCGTGGGTGATGGCGCAGTGCGGAGCGTTTACCGTGGCCAACCGCTCCGATTGCTGGTGGTGCCGATACGCCGCGCCGGATCTGGAGGACTCGTTCGGGAAGGAAGTGCTGCGGCTGTTCAAGAACTTCCTCAGCACGTGGACCACCGGGTACATGGCCTACGATGACCACCAGTGGGCGCTGCTGCCCCTGCTCAAGGGCTCGATGCTGGTCTACATCCTGCTCTTTGCCACCATGTATGTCAAGTTCCGGTACAGGATGCTGATCTACATTGGCATGATGCTCTACTTCCACCAGGATAATGCCAAGGATACCGGTAGGTCGTCTCTCGGCGGGCCGTCCGAAGTGCAAGCTTGCCTCCTGCTGACACCGTGACCAGAGACCTTCCAGATGCAGTGCGTGTACGGGATGCTCCTGAGCGACCTGTCCTATGAAATGGCCTTCAAGGAGTTCATCGACTACCACAGCTGGGGTCGAAAGATCGTGGCCGCCTTTCTGGCGATTTTCGGCATGTTTGTGGCGGGGTATCCCGGAGAGCACCCGGAATGGTCCTCGTGGTCCCGCTTCATGCTCTGGCTCGCCCAGTACATCTTCCCGCCCGACGTGAACATCCCCAAACGGTACACCGCTGTCGGCGTCGACTGCATCATCATGGCCATCTACATCTCTCCATCGACGAAGGAGTTCCTCTCCAACAGACTGCTGCTGTGGCTCGGGAAGCAGAGCTTCGCGGTGTACCTTGTCCACGGCACGCTTCTGCGGACGGTTCTCTGCTGGATGCTCTACGGGATCAGCGGACAGCCGTGGGAGGAGAAGGTCGATGCCGATGGCAACGTCATCCAGCCGGAGTGGCTGCACATCCGGCCCCCCTGGGTCGTTGCGATCAGCATTCCGGCCTGGATCGTGATCGTCTACATCTGCGCCTCGCTGTGGACCAAGTACGTCGATCCGTTCTGCGCACGGATGACGCAGAAGCTGGAGAACCTGATGTTCGAGGAGGACGAGAAGCCCGAGCCTCCGATGCCGCTGACGTCGATGCCGATGCGGACGACCTAGTCATGTGTCGCCATGGCCGAAGTGAATGCGGATGCCTTCTTTTTTTTTTCTTTTTTTCCCCCCATTCTGCAGCAACCGAATGGGTGTAATCCACAGCATACATATTTTAATCTCTTTACCGTAGATCACGAAGATCCGACTTTGGCTGGCCATGCAAGGGTTTTCCGTGTAGCGCCATATACAGCGATATCTCTTTGTTTCTCTAGCATTTCCGAGGCGTCCAGCTTCTTCAGCGAGAAAGATTTCCTTTGGCGTTTTATCCGTCTTTTGTTGACTGTTTGAATATTGTCATTTGTCTCCTTGCATTTCGCTGTTTTGGGAGAGCAAGACGTGTCTGGTGCCTTGTTCTGCTCTGCATCTGCATTTGATTTTTAATACACACACAGACACAGAGAAGTCGACGGTGACATAATCCTCGTGCTCTAGTTCTGGATCTCGAGAGCATATCTTCAGGTAATGTGCATACATGTACTGTACAAGCCTTTATCTACCATTGTGCATTTACAGTGAACGTCCGCATCGATTAGGATGTCACGATGTATCGACGAGATAGACCTGTCGCTTTCAATGCAGCCTCAGGCGGTTACCTGCTGCGTGCACGCTGTGCTCGATATGTAGATACTACTCTGTACACAGTACACAGGCCCCCCCCCCCCTCCTTGCTCGGATCTCTGCACAAGGCAGCTCGGGTGCTGTTGACATGTGCTCTGTTCTAAGAATAGAAAAGAGGGCTCCCTCCCTCCCTCCCTCCCTACCCCACTGCGGTCTCCCGTCTACATACAGAGAGCACTGTACAGCGTACAGCGTACAGCGTGCTCTGTGGCTATTATTATTATCATTATTATTGGCCAGACCCAGGCTGGGGGTACTTCGGTAGTGGTACGGGGGCTTTACTTTAGGTTTAGGTAGGTAGATAGGGACAGGGGAGTCATCAGACAGGGTTCTTACCGAACTACCTTACTACCTAACTAGACTAGTTAGGTACAGTACCGTACACTGCTGTGTATGTACGTACTGTACCTAAGTGAGTAGTAGTTAGTATGTATGTCAGGGTTACTAACTACCGGTAGCTAGCTAGCTAGCTAAAGAAAAAGCTTCTTCTAACGTCATTCCATCTCATCGCATCTGTGTACAGTATGTACATACCAAATATACTGTACTGTACGCATCTCCCAGGGAGATATGTACTGTATTTCCCAGTCTCGGGGAAGGCCGGCGCGAAGATGATTACTACCTAGGTATGATAGATAGATAGATAGATAGATAGATGGAAAGTATACTTAGGCACTAATGATGGGATGGACTTCAGGTACTCTACATATGTAGGTATGGTGTCAGTTCAGTTCAATCTATTTGCCTTTTTGCCTTGCCTAATACTATTTTTTTTGTTCCCTGCATCTTATATCTACTGTACTGTACTGTTCATGTAAGTACTATCCCCGCTGCATTCTGAACTGAATATCATATCTAGGCACAGTACGTACATGTCCGTCGAGAAGAAGTTGCTAACCCTCTCTCTCTCCTATCTCCAGGGGTAGAAAAAAAATTAAAAAAGATAAAAAACAAGAAGGGAAAAAAAAAACAAGAAGAAGAGAATCAACCCGCCGCTCCATCATCCGTGCATGTCCATGTATGTGCACTGTAGAGGTAGGTACATGTACCTACGTATGTGTATCTCCGTCCATAACTACCCACCTAAGGGAACTAACCACCACGAGTCCTGATTGCCCGCTATCTACATCCTTCCCGAGCAAGCTCATTCACCCATTCCACGACTTATGTTATGGGGTATAGCTAGCCAGCCAGCCAGTCGGTTCAAGTTCAATCAGTCCGACTCGAGAACCTCAAACGGCACATCCTGCGTCTGCGGCCAGATGCCCTCCGCCGCCGCCGCTTCGAGATAGTCGTAGCGGTACCACAAAAACCGGCGATCCGGATTCTCGGGAGGATGTTCCGGCTCTGGCTGCTCCGGGGAGGACCCGGTCCGCTCGTCGGCACGCTCGGCAGGAGCAGCAGCAGCAGCAGCAGCAGCAGGGGATGGAGGAGCAGCTGCTGGAGGAGGAAAAGCCCGAAGAGCGCTCGACATGCCGAGGGCTCGCCCCAGCGCGAAACTGACCAGGCCGGCGAGACCCACCATGAGGAGCTGGAGGATGGTCACTTCGGCCATTGTGATGTTATGGTCCGTTGGAAGGTCCGTGTGCAGGAGGGATGCCTGGTGAGTTCTTGGATGGCAGAGTTGGATTTTGTCCTTTGCGCTTTTGTCCTGTCTGTTCTGTATACCGGAGGCCGCCGTGAGATATTGAAAGAAAATGTGAAGTTTGGTTTTGCTGGATTTCTTTTTTCTGTTCTGATACCATCTATGGGAGGACCCTGTGTCAGTCTATCGGTGGAGTTTCTTTCTTGATTTTTTTTTCCCTTGCAGCTGCGTGTATGGGAGGACGCCGTGAGAAGTTGAACGGTGGAGTTGCTTTTTGCTTTTGCTATTATTTCTCCCCTTCAGGATGAGTGAGTGAGTGGGGTGCACAGGAGTGCTCCAAGTGCACTGGAAAGAAGAAAGAGGATTTGCCGAACCTGTTCTTCTGGGTTAATATCCGTGTATCATGCAAGCAGGGAGGAGTTGGAAAGGCTGCTGGTGGTGATACTTACTTGGATAGGATTGGGTTGATGGCAGAGGACAAGTGCCGGCGGCGGGATCTGGACGTGATGATGAGACTTGCTTTGGATGATCTTGCGCCGTCCTGAGAGACAGTCAGTCAGTCGGACAGACAGAGAGATATACAGACTCTGCTGGTGCTGCTGATTTGTCTGTGTAATATCCATTGGGATGGATGAAAGGGGGATCAATCTCACCGGACACGTCCACGCCCCCTGAAATGACAAGACAAGTCTTCTCAACGCCGGGGTTGTGCTGGATGAAGCGATCTTCTCCTGGCAGATGGAGAGGAGAAAGAGAGAAAGAGACACATTCACAGGTTATTATTTTTGCAAGCAATCGTGTGATCCGCGTGTCCTGCTTGCTTAGTCGTCGTCCGCCGACGACTAAGCGATATGTTCACCGTGATTCTCCCCCTGTCGTAGCTGTGGGCTACCAGACAGATTCCCGGAGCGTTCTGAATGGTGAAGCTGAGTTTTTCTCATATTGAATAATCTCCCTCAGATATTCTCTGTTCCCTTCTTCCTTCTTGTTTGCTGCCTTGCAAACATCATCCATCCACCTCCTGGATCTCTGTCCCGGGCAAGCAAGGTCTTTAACATTACAAACTTTCTGGCTCTGTTTTCCAAGTTAAAGAAAGAGGCTCGGCTGCAACTCACCGGGAAGACAAATAAACAAACATCCTTTCTTCTGCTTCGTTTCTTGAATCCGAAACATACAAGGTTCTGGATCGGCGATGGCGGGCGAGATCCGTCCTGATAGCGACTTCGTGGACGCGGAGATCATCTTCGTCATGGGTAGGTATCATTCATTCTCTGGCTGCCACATTCCACTCAAGACCAAATGCGATAATAGAAGCCGTGCTGACAGCGAACGATCACATCCAGGCGGCCCCGGCGCGGGTAAAACCACCCTCTGCGCCCGTCTTGCAGAGGACCTGGGCCTGATCCACCTCTGCCCGGGCCAGATGCTTCGAAAGATCGAAGAGACCGGCCCCCTCGGCACGTGGAACGTCGTCAAGGACGCCATGCACGAGGGGAAGCTCTGCCCCATCGGCCTGATCATGCACCTGCTTCAGAGGGAGATCGTGCTGCGTATGAGGGAGAGCGGTGCCCGGACGTTCCTGATCGACGGGTTCCCGCGCTCCACGGAGCAGTTTTTCGATTTTTCGCGCGTGAGTTTTGCTCGTTTCTAGTCTCCTCATGGTTCTGGTCGTGGTCTGGTCTGATCCTTTGCCTTTTTCCATTCCTTTGGTTATTACCTAACCAAAAAAAAATCAAACCGGGATAGCTGATGATGCTTTTCAAAACCGTATGTGATGATTGATTGTGATACAGTACTGCGAGGCCAAATTCTCCCTGTGCATCAAATGCGCCCCGACGACACTGCACGACCGCTTCACGAAGCCCGCCATCATCGACGATCAGAAAAACGGCACGTCCACGTCTCCCGACGACGACAGACTAGAGGTCGAGTTCCGGAAGCGGATGAACCAGTTCTCGGACGCGAATGCGCAGGTCATCGGGTACCTGGATAGTGTTGGGAGGGTCGTTACGGTGAGTAAGAAAGATATATATATCTATAAAAAGAGGAGAAAAAACCAGAACGGGTTTAAATTTAAAAGGGTATCCGGAACACTGACATCGAGAGGGTTGGTTTCCACCAGATCGACGGCGAACTTCCCCTGGAGGAATGCTATGCGGCTGTTAGGGCAGCTGTAGAGGTATTTCCTTTTTCCTTTCCTTTCCTTCCCATGTCATGTGTCGTGTGCTTGGCTTGATATGTATTATGTCATGACATGTGTCTCAAGTGCTGACAGACCACCGTCGAATGCCTAGACGAACCTGGCCCGTGTCCATGGAGGAGAAGCTGCCTGATTACCAAGGAAGGGCACCACCTGGTGCTTTGCTTTTGGCGGGGTGTGGGTTGGGTTGTTGGGTTGTGGTGGTTTTTATTTTTTTCCCTTTTACTTTTATCGAGTTTAGTTTGATCACGAAGAGAAATGAATCTGATGAGTTTGTTGGTGAAAGTTCATCCATATGCGGAGAGTGGTTCTCTCAGGATACATTTATAGTACCTTTGATGTATCCTTGGTGGCAACAAAGTCATCTTTCTACGCAGAGATCGAGGACAAGCACTTGCAAGTGAATCTCATATGGAGATTGCTTCTGGTCGTATCGATTCATTCTTTTTAGACAGGGGCAGAGGAAAACAAAAATCAGTGAATAATACAAGAGGGCATATCTTACAGATCATAGACTGGGACCTTTCTATAGGTGGTACTAATCCCCCAGAAAACCACCTTAGAAGCCATGCTGCCGCTACTTCTCACACAAATCCATACCACCCCATTCGTCAGCGACTGAAAGGTCGGGGAAAGGAACCTCACATCACTCCCGCCTGACCTCGGCATCATCCTAAGGCTGCTTCTTCAGCCAGGAGCGCGCCGCCTTCTCCCGCTCCGCCTCCATAGCTCTCAGGTGGGCTTCCCGCCGCGCGTGATTCCTCTCCTCGCGCTTCCAGTCCTCCTCTTCCTTTCGCCGCTTCTCGTACTCGGCGGCCATCTTGAGATCCTTTTCGCTAAGCCTGGGCGGCAACGCAGGCGTGCCGTCCGGGTTGGTCGATTTGCGGGCAATCTCGTTGATCCTCTCCGTCGCCTCGCGCTTGATGTTGCTGACGCCGTCCTTGACCTTGTTCACGGCGCGGTCGATGATGCTGATGTTTTTCTGCGCCTCAGCCTCGGCGGCAGCGGCGGCAGCGGCGGCAGCCTTTTGCTTTTCGGCCTCAATGGCATCGTAGATCATCTGGAGTCTCTTGTTGGGTAATGAGCCGCCTGGGCCGGCCTGCGAGTTGCCTTGTTGCGGGTTAGGGATCTCGAGGTTGGCCCATCTCCGGAAACTGTGAGAGCTGAGCAGGTAGGATTGACCCAAAGCAAAGAGACCGGTGGTCACGAAGTAGAGCTGGAGCGAGCTGGGGAAGAAGGACATGAAAAGGAATGAAATAGTCGGGAGACCGTAAAGGAAGAGTTTTCCAAACGAAGAGTTTTGCAACTCGTTCATCCCCGCCTCTCCACCTTTCTGTCACGCAATTAGGTCAGTGTCAGAGATCAACGCGGGGTCAGGAGAGGGGGAAACGTACACGAAAGCTTAGGTACATGAATCCTGCCGTCGCAGCAGGGAGGATGAAGTATGGATCGGAAACGGTCAGGTCTTTCAGCCAGGCAACACTCTCCGAAGCAAGCCCGGGAACCGGCAACGCAGCCATGCCTCTGACAACTCTGAAGCATCCATAACCCAGGGGGATCTGAGCCATTGGGATGAAGCTCTTCCATGGCTTGATACCGTGCTTGTCGTGGAGAGCCTGCAACTCTGCCCTAGCTTTCATGAGTTCGAGAGTGTTCTGTGACCGCGCGTGATGCATCATCGAGAGCCGAAGAGGATTCGTGATGTGTTTCAAATTTTGGATCTTGGCCGCCGTGTCTGAAGCCCCCATCATGGGTTTCAAGAGGGCCAGGCGGATAAGGAGACCAGTCCCGACGATACTGGCCCACCATGGCAAACCGGTCCAGATGTGGATATGTTCAATGATCCATTCGATCAAGGCAGACGGACCCCAGCCGTAGTCCAACCCCAGGTCCTTAAGATAGCCGACCTTCTCGGGGAGTTGCGTAATATCAAGGGCCGAAAGGTCTGAGACGTCGGTCGCCTCTGCCTGCGAAGCTGCGCCTGCGGCATTGTCGCCCGCCGTCGTCGCTGCTGCCGCCGGCGCGGAAGATGCAGAAGCAGCCGAGGAGGTAGAATTGAAACGAGCGGGAATCAAGCGGGGCGCGGGAGATGCGGGTTTCCAGGACAGGTTGCCTGACAATGCCGGGGTACTTCTACCAAAGCGGGCCGGAAATTGCGAGGACTGCGAGGCCCAAGAGGAGAGCTATATATATGAAAATCCATGTCAGTTTCGGGTTCGGAGTCGCAATGCGACGGGAGACAAACCGGTCGACTTGAGCGCAGGGACGCGGTCAATCTCTGCCTGGCCAGGCCGGCTGCTGCGCCAGGCCCTCTCATACCTGTCCCACCCAGCATTGTGAAGTCTGGCGGCGGAGCAATTCCTGGCACTGGAAGTTCGAGAGGAACACGCCTGTTCACTAATTCTCGATGTCGCGCGGAGTCGCTTGGACTTTTTGCGCCAAGAGCTTTCTGCCGGGCGGCCGGAGACCGCCCTGGCCGAGCCGACGGGAAGCACGGGGCACCGCGAAGGATACAGTATCATGTCTTCATCTATGCTATTCGATTTCCTTTCTGAAAGGGTATTTCAGCATGGTAACTGTCGGCTGTGGCTCCTCACGACCCCAAACCCGAAATATCCTCCAGACGCCATCCAATCGGTCCCATTAGTACCCTGCATCTAAGTATGTACAGTACCCGGAGACGACATCACAGAAAATGGAAGCAAAGAAACCATAACCGCATATGCATGCCCCTCGGACATATCAGTTGTTTCAGAGACAAGGAAATCTAGTTCTCGCCTTTTTCGTATATTCATTCCAGAGACATCGTATCGCTCAGATCCACCCCGCTCCTCCGTCTCCTCTCCCCAGGAAGCTCCCGGACTTCGATACCCGGTCCAAGAGGTCTCGATCTGCGGTATGTAGGGAAGATCTGCAGGAGCTGGTCAGCGCGGGTATTCGTGTCTTGTGCGGTAGGAAAGTGCAAGAGGGAGTCTCCGTGCCAGAAGCATCAAAGTCGGCAAGGACAGAGAACAAACACACCTTTGTACCAGACCAACCCAGGCGGAAGGCCGCCTCGTGCGCGAGCAATTCCCCAAGTCCCAGCATCAGCCCGTTGACGAAAGGCAGAACGAGGTTGATCGCAGCCCCCCGCAGGATGCTCCAGAGCGTGGGCGGGCGGTAGAGGATCAGAGGCGAGCTGGACGTGGACGGCGGCGAGGAAGACATCTCATTGTTGGCAGAGTAGTTCTCGGAGTCTGATGGGACTGTCAGAGAAGAGTCGTAGAGCTCGATCCGCGAGCCTGCGTGGTCGTCGGACGCCATATTGCGGGGAGGGCGTTGAGGTCACCGGTGGACCTGGAGAGTATATCGACGCAATGCAGCTGAGACGGCAAGGACCAGTCTTGCTCAACGGTGCGGGATCTCCTTCAGTTATGGCCTTGCTAATGCCCGATGTGCTCGACTTTTTCGCGGTGTTCCGAGTCTCATGCAGTTGGGATGCTCGCCCGTATATCGCAGGTTTACCGCCCGCCCGCCGTTACCTGGAGCCGCTTTGGGTTATGTAAGCGCCCTTGGTTTGCTCCGGGCGGGGGCAGAGGGAGAAACGAAGGAGTATCCCAGCAAGGATGTCCTATCAAGTAGAACCTCTTTGTTCTCCTGGTGACTTGGTTAAACCGACAATTCTCTTGTTTGCACGTAATACGGGGAAAGGAACGGCGACAGGACCACTAGCGGGGTACCTGGTATGTAGTCTTCCGTTTGGGGTCGAATGGATGAGGGCAAGTCTGTTTGGCCCAACAAGGAGCCAACAAGGACTTCTGCACGCCTCAGGAATAAAGATAGACGTTGAAGCAAAGGAGTAGAAATCCCCTTTACAACCGCTTCTTTCTTTTATATGGACATGGACGCCTCGAAGCGCGCACCGGGAGAGGCCGCCGGAAGATCCCCGGGCCGGACGACCAATCAGGCAACCGTGACGTACCTGAGGTGCCTTCGATGCTGTTCTCACGCTCAACGCGGAGCTCGCAGTCCAGACTCCAGCGCAGCCACAGACCAGACACGACACGGCACACCCCCAACATCTCCTCTCCTTCCCTTTCACTTTCGTTTGCCTGTCCGTTCATCGTTACTACAGCATCAGAGACTTGCGTAGGTATCCAGCCCCCCTTGCCGTTCTCTTCAGCCCATCATCATGGCGTCGAACCCCGCCGATCAGGATGAGATCGTCTCTCAGTTCTGCGCCATGACAGGGACGCGTCCTTCAGATGTATGCCGTCCCTTCTCTTTCTCCAAGGTCTCCTGCGACATTCTTGCTCACTCTTATTTTCTACAGGCGCGTCCGTTCCTCGACGCCAACGGGTGGGATCTAGAGGCCGCCGTGACGGAGTTCTTTGCAGAGCAGGACGAAGCCTTGCAAAGCATGGACACAGGAGGTGGAAGGCGGCTAGGCTCAGATGACCCAATGGACAGGCCATCCGCTGGTCGGACACTGGGAGGGGCTCCAGCGCCGTCTTCTGCTACGCCTCAGCAATCATCTTCAACCTCGCGGAGAGCTGCTCCTAAGAAAAAGTTTGCTACACTGAGTGACCTCACCTCTGGGAGTGCAGGCGGCGACACCACCGACGATGACGATACGGAAAACCAGGATTTCTTTGCTGGAGGCGAGAAGTCTGGACTGGCGGTGCAGAACCCTGACGAAATCAAGCGGAAGATCCTCGAGAAGGCCCGGAGGTGAGATTCCGTTCCCGTCGACGCTACTGGTGAGAGCTGCTGACTTGAATAGAACCAAGCCTCCTGCTGATGAACCCAAACCCAAAAAGACCTACTTCACAGGCACGGCGCGCACGCTCGGTGGTGACGACACTCCCAGCCGTATCATTGAAGATCCGAACGCGAATCTTCCGCAGAGACCACCGCGCGTCTCGAGGACGCTTCACTTCTGGGCCGATGGTTTTTCGGTTGACGATGGTGAATTATATCGGTCAGATGACCCCCGAAACGCAGAGATCCTCGAGGGCATACGACAGGGGCGTGCCCCGCTGTCCATCATGAATGTCCTGCCAGGCCAGGAGGTCGACGTTGAGATCAAGCAACACGACGAAAAATATGTGAAGCCGAAACCAAAGTACAAGCCCTTCTCGGGACCCGGACACAGGCTGGGAAGTCCGACTCCGGCCATCAAGACCGAGACTGCCCCTCCACCTGCCGCCAGCGCGGAACCAGTGAAGCCCAATGTGGACGAGTCTCAACCTACAGTCACCCTGCAGATCAGACTTGGAGATGGAACGCGGCTGACGGCACGCTTCAACACCACACACACCATTGGGGACGTCTACTCGTTTGTCTCTGCAGCCAGTCCCGCTAGCCAGACTCGGCCATGGGTTCTGATGACTACATTCCCGAGCAAGGAACTCACCGACAAATCCGCCGTTCTAGGAGATCTTCCTGATTTCAAGCGAGGCGGAGTGGTCGTGCAGAAGTGGCAATAAACGTTGGGCACATGGTAATGGTATCCTGGGAAGTCCATAGGCCTGAAGGGACAAAGGCAGAGAGCAATTTCATTCCTCTGGTTTTATTTTTGAGAAGCTAGATACTCGGGTATTCAGGGACAGGGGCAGAGAGGGCTAAGCAGAGGGTTCCGGTCCCGACGATCTTATCATGATATCCTTGTAGGGGCTTATTAGACCCCGCACGATAGAGAATGAATAATGCAAACATGATGGCTTCGATCTTCAATGTAGAGACGACTAATTTATACCTCTAATGTTGCCGATATACATACAGTATACTCTCCATTTATGTCGTGATTTCCTACACCATTAAAAAGTCCCGAAGGGACTTTTTTGAGAGCTTTTTTTTTTTTTTTGAGAGCACACCAATATGCATACCTAAACCTGATACTGTCCAGGCCGTGTTGTTGCGTATGCTGCGCGCGCTAAATGCCAACAATGGTTTTTTTCCAACCGTCTTAAAGGCAATAGATAGGGCAGATATGGAAGCAATCAGCAAGAGATCATCCGTGGACAGCGAGCAAATACATGGGACTACTCGACTGGTCCCTCCTCGAAAAAGACTTGGAGCAATGACATCATCGTTGTCGATAAAGAAATGTGAATGAAAAAAATAAAAATGGAATGTTATGACCCCGGGAGAGATCATATTGACGAGCTTAACTAAAGCTACTCCTGGCGCCGGGAGAAGTTGCGCCTTGACAAGAAGCAACAAAGTTCAGAAAATCTGAATACCTGAAAGGGCAAAAAAAGTTAAGTGAAAAAAGGGTAGTCCACTGCCCGGTTCAATTAAAGTGCGACATGAATTAAACAAATAAAACAGAAAAAAAATCGACAAGATAGTATCTACAAAATAAAAGATGCTCCCGCGCGGGATCGAACCGCGGACCTTATGATATACATTATGTTATACCTTACAGGTACAAGTCATACGCTCTACCACTGAGCTACGAGAGCTTCGATTGGCAAGAATCTCCAATGCAGTTGGAATTCCAGGACGCCCAGTTCAGCGCTTCCTACTGGAAAGACTTTGAGGACAGTGAGCAGTGAGCATTCATGCGCGCACGTGGCATCAATAATGTGGCGCAGTTCGTCCTCAACTGCCACAGAGAATATGAAGGAATTCTCCCTTCGGCAACATTATTTGAAGCTTGCCTTTATTCAGAATTCTGCCTATTGTTTCACTGTGGAGTTCCACGGCCAAACCCCTTGCCTCTGATCATGCTTCAATTAGTCTCAAGGAGTTGATCTCATTCGTCTTTAATCACCTAAAGACGTCGGTACAAATTTGCATCTTCTTCCCAAGGTAACCCACAATGGAAGTACCAAGGCCTTCATTTCATTGCTGCGGACCTCGGAGATGGGTCATTCGGTAGATTAGGTAGCTACTGTACTTAACATTCTTCTCTTTTGTAGCTCAACCAGAAAACAGAAAGTGACTTGGAGAGTTTCACAGTTGCTCACACAAGTTTTGGACAACAGATGGAGTATTGTCAGAATGACTGTTGAGAGGGGGATATTTTTACAACTTGCGCTGGTGTCTCTTTGACGGCCTCTGTCCTGTAGGTCAGTGCGCTTCAGGGACTGGTCCCACTGACAGGGGTCAGACTTGATGCCGCCTTGAATGTTTGCCTGTTAAACAACTACTCCGTATAGTGGCGACAGAGTAGGTCCTTTGTAGGCCTATCAAGGCTAATTAGGCGAGAACGCTAGCAGTGAAGTTGGATGACAGCATCAGATCAACACCCCTGCCAGTGGGACCGGGATCAACCGGGTAACGGCAGTGCAAACATCTGACCATCCGGATTTAGTGCACAATACCTGCATTGACGACTGTATTTCGGGGAAGGATTGCTAAAGTTAATAACGCTCAATAGTACGTCGCTTCTTTCGGCACTATCACAAACATAGCTTGGCATAACTGCTTATCCAGGAAATTGGACGGGATCATTATTGATGTTGGCGCCCCCGGCCATTTTGAAGCTTCGACCAAGTACTCCCTTGCTGTGCTTTTAAACCCATGGCCGGAACCTCCATCTGCAAGTAGTAAGGATTTATATATCTGTCTATTCGAATTGGCAGATCTTACCATGGCTCCTTTTAAGGTTATCATTGCCGGCGGCGGTGTGGTGGGCCTCTTTCTGGCCTTGTGTCTGGAGCAGGCAGGAATCGACTATGTCTTGTTTGAGAAGGGAGAAATCGGACCGGAGCTGGGTGCCTCAATTAGCCTACATCCCGCATCATTGAAGACGCTGGGTCAGCTGGGAGTGGTGGACGAGATACTGAGCGGCGTCGTGCCGCTTCGGTACAGATTGGCTTTCAATGCCAAAGGGAAATGCTTCGACGAATCTTGGGCGATGAAGGTAATCGAAGAGAAGTATGTTGGCCACTTTCCGTCGATTGTTCAATAGTAGCCCCCCTTGCTTTTCAGAACAAAAATTTGATCGTCTGATTGGTAGAGAAAGATGCTCATGCTTGTAATATGGCACAGGCTAGGGGGGCCAATCATTTTCATGGGAAGATGCGAGTTCTTGCGCATCTTATACAAGCACATTCGGGACAAGTCGCGAGTCCTGGCCCAGACTGCCGTTGTCTCTTATGAGGAGGATGAAGATGGGATTACGGTGACAGCCTCAGACGGTATGAAGTATTGTGGGGATATTTTGGTCGGGACTGATGGGGTACATAGTACCGTGGCTCAGTTGATGACTGAAAAGCTCAACAAGGAGAAACCAAGCATCAGCAATGATTTCCAGAAAGGTTTGTATTTCTTCTTCCTTCCCCGCCCCCCTTTAAGAGCTACTAATTCAGGGACTTTTTTTTGCGCTGACATTTCCCACGTGAAGCATTCACTTGCGAATACAAGTGCGTATTCGGCATATCCCACAATGATCCGGCTGCTCCCTTTTTGGCAGAAGACGGCGTAATGCATTATGGCTACTATGACAAGTATACAACTATCTCCTGCACGGGTGTGCCGGGCCAGATATTCTGGTTTATGTTGGTCAAGATACCCTTGATAAAGGGACTGGACTGCCCACGATTCACCGAGGAGGATACCTTGGCGGTTATCGAGGAATACGGGGACGTGAAAGTGGGACCCGGATACACGATCAAGGATCTCTGGAACAAGCGTATACGGGCATCAATGGTGTCTCTTGAAGAGGGAATACTACAAACATGGCATCATTCGAGGGTCATCTTGATGGGGGATGCCATCCACAAGGTATGTTATGCTACACTCACTGTCGTGTGGCATCACTCTCGATGCTCACGGTCCGCAACGAATTATTAACTGATTTGACCATATACTTACTTAACACGCATGACAGACCACCCCTAATTACGGCCAGGGCGCCAATCTTGCATATGAGAGTGTTGCACGTCTCACAAATTTACTCCACTCCCTCCTTCAGAAGAACCCCAATCCTACCTTGGCCGAAATCAAGGATGTCTTCGAAACCATTGACCGAAAGCACAGACCGAGAGCAAAAGAAGTCGTCAAGGTCGGGGGCACATTAACCCGGATCGAAGCACACGATAATCGGTTCTTCAAGGTCTTGGCTCAACACGTTTTGCCTCGTCTTAGCGATAAGACGAAGCTGAAGGCCTATTTCAAATATGCGCGCCAGGCGCCTACACTGGACTTCCTCCCTCTCCCACAAAATATGAGGGGCCGAAGCCAAGGCAGAAAGTGAGGGATAATGGAAAGGGCTGTCAGTTGCGCGTCTGGTCGCTTCGTCGCTTTCAAGTGTAGCTATCTGTTTTCCAAAGGAACCATACCCTGTTTAGCGTTATTTCAGACTTTTTGCGGGTTTTTATTGGATGAGTTCTGCTTCTACAAGCAGTATATAGAGATTCGGTCTCGCGGACTCTCATCTACTTAGACGATATAGTCATCATTCAGACGGAAAAGGCATGCACTGTACATAATCTATATCGAAGACTTATTACAACTGCTTCTGGCGATAGCAAAGTTTCCAAGACAGGCTGTTGCTGGTCATGATCAGTTTACACGCAGTCATCTGTTAATATGTAGTGATCTCCAGGACCAGATATGTAGTTAAGTAACAGCTCTCTCTTAACTGGTAATGGCAGACCTTCAACATAAACTAGATATTTACTATCCAAAATACTCCATGCCTTCTATCGATCACACTTCATTATGGCATGGCAATCTAATGGGTACTGGCTCAGCAGCCATCTCTTGCATGTGGATTATAAAGCGATTGAATAGGCATAAGGGCTGTTGTCGCCTGGTGCTCTTTGAATGGGACGTCCCATGTCGTACTGTACTTGGTAGGGGTACTGTAGTGCCAAAGTCATAGGACTCCTGCATAAAGAGAGGTCTGCTTGTCCAAAGAGTTTAAACAAAAATATTCCAGTCATCTATTGTGTTTTGGTATAAGATATCGAGTCCCGCGCGGGTCAGGATCGGATCGGGTGTTCAAATAGTCCGACCGCAGCACCGCTTGGTAGATCACGTGCATAGGGCAGGGCAGCGAGCTCCGGACGAGCTTCAAGGTCGCGGAACCGCGACGCCACTTGGGATGTCTAGATGCAAAGGATGTCAGACTTGCGTTCATAAAAAGCGATTCCATCTGAGTACCCTTTCTCTTTCAGCTGAGCATGGCATCTCATCAAATTGCCATTGCGAAAGCTGCCTTTTCGGCAGGGCTGCTGCGCCCTGATCCCTCCTCCGTTCCCCGCGACGAGATCACCGCTTTCCACTCATTACTAGACAAAGCGCTGTCGCACTGCTCTCCCGCAAATATCCAGGTCTGAAATTTTTGTGTCCTTGGCTGTCGATCGACGAGTTTACTAAATCTGTGAGCGTGGAATAGACTTGCAAATCATGGCTTCTCAAGAATGTCATCTTGTCGGCGAACAGGGTGGGAGTGTTGGGCAAGTACCTGGTCGCGCTGTCGGAATCCTTCAAGACTGGAGATGACAAGCCGTCTAAACCTGTCGCTGGTCCCTCAGAGCCATCCGGGAAGCGCAAGCGACTTCATATCCTCTACCTGCTGAACGACCTGTTCCACCATGTGAAGTACCATTCCGACACCACCACAGCCTTTTCAACTCTCAGCGACTCGTTGCAACCATACGTTGTCGACTTGCTGGGCCTCGCAGCTTCATTTGATCGCCAGAAGCATCCAAAGCACCACAGAAGGCTCGATGAGCTTCTCGATATATGGAGTGAACACGGATACTACAGCTCAGACTATGTCAATAAGCTCCGCGAGGCAGTGAAGAATTCAGCCTCGGTCGATGCCATCAAGGCATCGGTTGGCATCGTGGATGGCGATGCGGACGCAGAAAAGAAGCATGCGGCGAAAGATGCGCCGTTCATCATGCCGCCCATCCACGGGGATGCCTCCACGCCTTACTACGACCTCCCAGCGGGGAATCTTATCCCTCATATTGTCCCGAACTCAACGACTCCCATACGGCCAGATGCGGTGAAGCCGCTGCAGTTTGTCGCCGGCCCTGCAGACGAAAAGCTGGTCGCAGCGTTGAAGAAATTTCTCAAGGACGTGGATCGGATATATGGCTCCGATGAGCCCGAACATGACGAGAACGCTATCGTTGACTACGACGAGCTCGGTCAAAAGGTCATTCGAGATGAGGCTACTGGAGAAATAATCGACGGCGATACGTACTACGGATGGTCGCGCGAATTTTGCCAGCAGATGAAGAAGAGGAATGGGAAAGAGTCGGGAGATTCCCGAAGTCGCAGTCGAAGCCGAAGCCGAAGTCGCAGCTGGAGTAGAAGTGGGAGCCCTCGGAAAAGGAGACGTTACAGTGATAGTCCCAGTCTCGATGGCAGAAGACGATCCGATTCAAGATCACGGAGCAGGTCTTTGTCTCGTCGACGCGGTCCTGCGCCGCGCCGGGACTCTTATTCTCGCTCACAAAGTCCTTCGCGACCGAAGTCACGATCACGGTCACGATCACGATCGCGGTCTTATTCTCCGCGACCTCCATCTCCTCCCCGGTCATTCCCTCCACGCCACTCTTACCCTCCACCTCAAGGCGCTCCTCCGCCCCCTCCGCCCCAGTTCCCGTTGAACAATGGTCAGCCACCGTTCAGCCAGCCTCCTATGGGACCCGGCGGGGTCCCTATTCCTCCTCCCCCGCCGCCAAACTATCACGGGCCATGGCCACCGCCGCCGCCTCCTCTGCCTCCGGGAGGTATGCTTGGTTTCAATCCGCCGTTTCCACCCCAAGGGGGCCAGTATCCACCGCCACCTCCACCTCCAGGTCAGGGGCAGCAGATGCCACCGGGCTCGTATCATTTCCCTCCACCTTACCCGATGGGCCAAGGGCAAGGAAACAACGGCCCATGGGGCCAGTCTGGAGGAAGTGGATATTCATCAGCGGGCCGTGGTGCAGGATGGAGATAGTCGAACATGTATTATGTACAGTACGATAATGATACCTTATTGGATTAATGAGAGAGCTTTTGATTCGGTTCTGCTCTTCACATCTCTTCTATTTTAGATGATTATATCAGGGTTTAAATGTTCTTAAGCTGCATAAATAATTCAAAATCTTGATTTCTAGTATGTTCGCAGTCATTCTCATCCTCCGTATTTTCATCTTGATCAAAGATCAACGGCAGACTCTCTGAATTTACACATACAAAGGTATCGAAACAAATATTCTTGGTATTGTCCACGCTCTCCGTCGATGAAGAGCTGGCCTGTTCCAGCAACAATAACGCCAAAATGGTGTATTCCATCCTCCGCAGGGGTGAAGGTCCCTTCCATGTCAACGTAGGAAGTCAAGGACTTGAGCCTCGGGTTGGTGTAGTCCATGAGGTAACCAATCGAGTGGACAAGGTGGATCTCATCGATGAGTCTCCTGTCTTTTCTATTCGACCTTGTTGTATGCCCTAAATAAAAACCCAGGCTTTCCGTCAGGAGTCTTCATCAATGGACCAAGCTGGGGCAGCTCCTTGTGCGCGTAGGCTCCCTGGGAGAAGAAGACATCTTCCTTGCTCTTCGCGGAAACACCTTCAAGGGGTTCGCAACGTAGTATGCCGGCAGCACACTAATTGATGCATTTATCCTGATGGTGCAGCTACTTGGAGGAGCTGTTAATAGAGGGCAGTGTATGTGGCTTTAGGGGTGGGCTTGTGGGCGATTTGGCCTGTCCGATTGATAGGACCAGATGTGATTCAGAGCCCCTATAGGCACCACTGACATACGAATTATCCACTGGCATCCCCGCGATGATCTCTATTATCCTCGATAGGGACGGGCTGAAGCGCGCCGAGGATTACCCGGCAGATAGGCAATCAGCCCTCTTCGAATCTTCGAGACTGTATGTATGCTCGGCTCGTTGCAAGAGGAGAACCGTGTATGTCTATTTGGCTGCTGCCTTGGTGTCTGCTTTGGGAGAAGGGACGGTCCTGGATGATCCCAGTTGTCGTTTCCATGTCGCACGATCGCTGTGTTGCTTTTCTTGTGGCAGAGCAGGTGGAGAGGTTCGGGGAATGTTAGACTTGGCGAGGATGAGAATGAACATGACTTGAATCGCTTTAATTCCGTCTCCAGGGCAGCTTCTGCCTGCATGATGAGTCTGCTGTGCACCTAGTAGACCATCCTATGCAATGTTAAGTTCATGATGAATGAAGTTGGGCTGATGCAGGCCGCCTGCAGACTCGACACGCTGGTTCTCTCGAAGCTCACACTATGGAAGTTCTTAAAACCACAACACTCTCAATTGGGCTGATGCACACATGTAACCTAGCTAGGAAGGAAAATATGCACTGTCACTCTGAATACAGACAGTTAGTGGAGCGTCCTTGACCAGTCAGCCTCCTGAAATTTCCGGAGGAATTAAAGGTTATTCACCCGTGGTCATTTAGGGTTCCCGCATTGAACAGCGCTGGTAGATAGAAGAGCCACAAATACATAAGTTCAAATGAGCATTTGAGCGCCGCGTTTGTAGGATGCAGTGAATGTGATAAAGTTCCAAGATACAAGCAGAAATGCTCATACTACATTGAAAGTGTTGAACATCTCTCTCTAATTTCTCATCCTCGTTCTCTGGCAGAAATGAATCATAACAGCCGTTCAAATTTTGATCGCGCTGTCTTCTTCTGGTTTATATATTGGAATTCATGTAAGACTTCTTTGTAATTTATTCGAGTCCTTATTAAATTCGAGATATCTCTGTTGTCTTGATCGGTAGTTAGATAAGTCATGGAAGAAAGATGCTGTACATAACTAGATTGTATCTATCAACCACAGCATTCTCTAAATGTATGGCTTCATAAAAGAAGAAAAAAGTTCGAATAAATCAAGATAAATAGAAGCTGATACTGTCGGACATAGGAGGTTCTAGTAGGAAGTCTGAGGAATGGAAGGGTGAATGGATGACTAGTCCCTTGAAGGAACGTCAATGGAGATTAAACATTAGCAATTCGAAGGGGGAAACCACAGCCCGTAGGACGCAGACTTGCTCGAGCCACATGAAAGGGAAAAAAAAGAGTTTAAAAGGGCTGAAGCGAATTAAATAATAGATTAGTTATCGATCCCCCCAACCTCCTCGCCCGTGTACCAGTGAAGATATATGACGTGGTCATTAAACTCATATATATATATATATATCGTCCCTTTTAGCTATTATGTAAACGAGCGGCTCGAAATGTAGCATGATAATGAGTTGCTAGCACTAACCTGGGTCCGTTATATGTCAGAAATGAGCATGAATGTCTTGTGCGTTTTTCTTCAATGTGCGACTGGATACTTCTGGCGCTGTATGGACAGCAGCAGTTGAGGAAGAACTAGCACCAATAGCTCCACGAGCTAGCTCACCAACAGTCGAGGTATTGCTTCGACCGCTAGTCTTGCTACTCCCGCTGCTGCTGCTGCTACCGACACTGTTGTGTCTGTTTCCGGGATCGACATCGATAAACGCGGCCAGCTGTCTCAGGGTATATTCGAGCATGACCCTAGAGTAATCATCCAAGCTCATATTGAATGGGCGACCTCTCAGAGAGGTCATTGTTGCACTTTGACCACTGCTTCCATCCATGGGAACTATAGGTCGCCTGTCCACCGAAGTTTCTCCAGCTGTCGATATGGAATGCATAATGTGTTTTGTCTGCAACACAGTCAGTCCACCAGTCCCAATGGTATCCTCTAAGGACAACATAAGAAATCTCTATTCTTCGTTTGTTTATCTGTTCAATGGATTGACTGATCTCTTCTTTTTCTTAGATGATGTCCACAAGACAATACATGGACAGAAATATATGTCCACTTTTAGAAACAAGGTAAACAGGCTTTTTGAATATAAGAACTCCAAGCTCACCTTCTGAGGAAGTTTGACAGGTAGTCTGGGCAGAGGAACAAAAGCCTAAAAGAAAAACAGAACCTAGCCGAATATCTGTCCAGCGCAAAATCTTGTCGAGGCAGAACGACGATAGTATCTTATAGGAAGGGCAATGAGAGACAGCTGTCTAGCTCAACAGCCATAAGAGGTAGTCGAGTGGAGTACGAAAGCCTCACACATTTTCCGAATGACTTTGATTCGTTCAGCCTGCACGTACTAGTAGCCATTGACGTTGTGACAGCACCCATGATATCATCGCATCCCCAGGGGCCGAGCTGCCGCCGACATCATCGGACGGACGGTTGCCTCTCATTTGCAGATGGCCTGCACGCGTCACCACGCTTCACTAGCTTGTGGATGAGCGGGGAGTCTGTCATGCAATAAGAAGAGTCACACGGCAATGCGGATTGTGGGCGTGTATTGCTTGGTAATCCTCATGACTTACCTAGGTTAGTAGTATGAGGTCATTGGGTGGCTGAGGGTTATGCCATCACAGGCGATGATGGGCCGCCCGTTATCGGCCCATCACACCGGCCCCTGCAGATTAATTTTTCGGCGGCTCTACCTGACAACTCGTCTGTCGGGTCTCCCAATCTTCAGGAGTCATTGGACCTCGAGATCATTCCCGGGTATCCAGAGGGCCCATCCCAAAATAGAAGTTACCCATAGCTGCCCAAGTTGCCCACGAACCATGGCCAGGAACTTTTGGCTAATCCAGATGTTCTCACAGCGTCAGGCATTCACGGTGAACTGGCTCCATACGGCTAGTTCTTGGGCATGAAAGTTTCGACTGAAGGATGGAAACTCAACACGAAAATTGAAACGCCCAAAGAATCACTTCTCTCGACCTAGGGCACTTTGAGAGGCAATTCCATTATTCCATATCGCAGGTCATCCGCTCAAATATAAATATAAGCTCGAAAACACGTATTGTGTTTGTCGTCTATGAGCCTTTGTGTTTTAGATATCTCGTCGTGTAGCACAGGCGCCACAGACCTGGGTATCAGACATCCGCGAAAGCGTATCGAATAAGGCTTTGACCGTATCAACCCATTAGAAATCCTCCGGTGGCGGTCGCAGAAGCATTGGCCAAGAGACATACGCCGATTGCTTGACGGTTGAGAGTAAGCAGTTGGATGTGGTCCCCCGCGTCCCTACGTGTCTCGCGGAGGTCGGCTTGGAGTAGGCGAGTGCCTGTGACGTCATGCTGCGCCGTCGGCATCTGCCGCTAAGGGGAACAGAGGGTCCAGCCATGCTTTTTCTAACAGCTTCTCGATTCAACCAATTGATGACTCCCCTATTTTTATTTCCTATAAGCTAGTGATAGTCTACTCCAAGTCGTGTTCAAAACGCATGCGTAAGTTACAGCGGTGTTCAGCAGATCAGCGGGATACAGTGCATTCATTCGGAGAGACGCGTTCTACCGCATACACGGTGATCGCGGATAGTGTCTAGGTTTCAGAAGGCCCCCAAGGGCCAATTGCCAGCACCGAAAACGGGTATTTATTTTCGGCCTGCGGGATGCCCTTTTGCGACTTATTCAGAACTTAGTAACCACTAGTAAGCTCCAATCCTCGACGCAACTAGACGTCATTATCGACAAAGTCCCGTAATGTCGTTGGGCAAACCAAGATTTTATCGCCCCAGTTTCACTTCGACGCGCACATGCTCGTATACCCTGGAGTATGCTGCAATAGTAATCTGATGCCAAGGTCAAAGGCAACAGAATGACCACCAGCCTATGAAGTAGCAAGACTTATGAAACAGAACATTCCCGAAAACGGACGGAGGATCTGTCAATCAGACAGTTGAACTCGAATCTCCTGTGGACAAAGACCTCTCGTCACATCAAGATCGAAAATTGTATTTCGTACAATCGATTCTATTAAAAGACAAAAGCCATGTCATGATATGCTCCTAGGGGTGGAGGGTCTGGAGTTGGAGGCATGCGACAGCGGAGAAAGGGAAAGCCATTTTTATGCGGATCTGCAGCACGACACAGCAGTCACAGCGTTACACCGTACGTCATCAGCCGTGGTCATTGCATCTCCTGCTGCAGAGCAAACCATACCGGCACGGAAAACATTTTTGCATCGAGGTGGGCCGATGACCGAATACTCCATGCATGCAGGACACCGCTACTTTTCCTTAGAAGCAGCTGACAGCAGTAGCAGCAGCCTAACCCCCTGCAGGAAAAGACTGTTCCAGAATCGACACTATCCATGCACTGAAGTCTGCGTTGGTTTCCATGCCAGGCTTAAGCATTAATAGTAGGTTAGCACTGCAAGAATACAGATAACGAAAGTTAAATCTGCTCAAGTAACAGCGCTATCTTTACACCTGCAGTGGCTTACTTGTGGGCCGTTAAGACTTGAGTGACGGAAAAAAAAGCACTGGATGCCTTCAGATAGGCATCTGACCACAAAGTTAAAGCCGGAAAGAGAGCTAGTCAAGTCGTATTGATTTCCCGTGGCCTTAAATTCAACAACCTATAGATAACAGCAGATATAAAATACACGGAACGGTCCAAATCACATTATTATCTATGATCATCACACGTAGCCTAGAAATAAGTTAGCCGGCAACGCACTCCCGTCAAGTCCGCAGACACGTGATAATGTAAACAAAAGAACAACCATGACGAAATGCGAGACAAGGTGCATACCTTTTCTGGCTCCCTGGAAGAAGAATCGCACAATAAAGACCTGAAGACCCGCCATAGAAATAATCATCAGGCTTTCGATGACACTGAAGTTGAAGATACGCCGTTCGGTGCTGCGCACGGTGCTAAAGTTGCGATTCTCACGTGTTCGGAAGTACTTCTGGTTGCGGGAGATTGTGGACAGCTGAGCGGAGAGTTTGAAAATAGACTCTTCGAGAGCTGAGGCCTGCTCAGGACTAGCGCCTTGCTTAGAGGGAAGTTGGGTGCGTTGTTCGTTCTCGACCTGCAAGGTTAACAGGACGTCAGTCGGAGGCTCGTCAGTTGGCTACCGCTGATGGAGTTGACCCTGCCAGGGATGGTTTATCAAGGTCGATAGCATCCTCGGAATGTCGAGGAGTTGCATGGCAGACATTCTCAGGATGCCGATCCAGCAAAGGTAAAAAAGCGGAATTGTGAAAGGTGCTCTACTAACCGCAATCTCAAAATCCACCATTTTCTCCGCGAATGTCGACATTTCGTTATTGAAGCAGAATCGGTATTCTCCAACACTCTGGGCTGTGAAGACAAAGTCGCCTTGTCTCTCCTTGGTTCCCTCCATAATGACTTTCTCGCCGGGCCCGACAACGGAGTAGTCGATATCGAAGGAGCCGCCGGATTGTACCTTCATTCAATAACAATCAATCACCACCATTCGCGAAGAGAAAATGAAGGAGTGGTAAAATCCAGCATTAGTTACTCACCGCAAAGTAAAAAGCGACCTTGACATTCTGCTGGTCGACTTGGGTGTAGAAGCACGCCTTCTCGTTGGCATCCAGCTTGTAGGTCAGGGCGGTCGCCGAGACGGACGAAACCGCTGTGGCCAGCAGGCCGAGTATAAGGGTCGCAACGCGCATCGTGTTCGGAAAGGAGTGAATGTAGCGGGTAGAGACAATAACCCTTCCTTCTTGATGGCTTGTCTGCTCCTTGACCCAAGCTGTTGATTCAGAAGTTGGGGTTTGGAATCTGGACAGCTGTGGTTCGTCCACGTAGTAGTGTTTGGTTCGTTTGCATTTATGCCTCAGGCAGTTGCCAGCCCGTCTCTACGCCAAGCCAGCGGATAGGCAGTACAGAACATGAACATAAACTACAGGTCTTCGAAAATTTAGGAAAACAAGATATATACGTGAATCGATGCATCCTTTCATTGCTCACATACTTGTACCTCTACACAGCTTGCTAGAGACGCTGATGCAGAAGCGAAACCGGCAGAAATGACTTTCCTCCAGAGAAAAACCGACCCAAAGCAACGCAATAGAAATGTGATGGAAAGAATTGAAGTCAATAATATCCCACTAACCGGTTCCCGTGATTTTTATGATCTCCTTTAATATGCGCGAGTGGATAGGTAGGAGGTAGGTTCATGACTACCCACGTCATCCATGTGGTTGACTGCTGACACTTCCTCCTATGAACTCCAGCTGAATGACCAATGAGAAGGGGAGTTACTCCAAACGCAAAGACCCCCGCCCTTGTGATGTCTATTTGATGAAGAAAGATTCGCTTCTATTCCAGAAGCCCCTGTTCTTATTTACATGGTCGAGGCCGAGGAGATCATCAGGATCGGTAGCTATGTCTGAAAGGATGTCATCTACAAAACACGATATCAGCAAATGGCCAAAGGGAGAACGGGGGAGAGACACTTGAAACGCACCGTCTTCCAGATATCTTGGGTTCGAATACATCGCGCGAGGGACAACAGCAAATTTGATCTTTTCAAACTGCTTGCCCTTGATTCCCGTCCGCTTCGATAATCGCTCCTTGGTTTCTTTGAAGATTTCGCCCTACTGACCGTCAGAATACGAACCCCCATTGAGCTTCTTCAATTTACTTACTGGCTTGACGACAAACTTGAAGGGAACTCCATGTGGCCTATTCGGCTCCCGATCGAAGTTGAACGCATTGATTGTCCGTTCACCTTCCTGCATGTTGACTTCTTCTTCCGGCACCTTCTCAGCGTACAGCGTTACGAACTCATTGACGCCAGCAATGCTGAAGTTGTCGCTGAGTTCCTTGTAGATCTTGCCACTGTGCGCCTCGTAAACTCTTACATCGCGAATGGTTTCTTCGTCGAGATTCGCTTTCTTTTGCAGTCCAGCCAGAAGGTCAGAAATGGTTCCATTCCTGGGTACCAAAACCTCAAAGGTTTGCTGAAGTGTGGATTAGCATCAGTTTCTTAAATCAATTTGGTAATCACTTGATCACCGACCTCTTTAGTAATTCCTTCCGGGAGCCATGTCACTTTGAGACATTTCTTAGTCTCATATTCGCTGAGACTTGTCTCTAGAATCTCATAGTATAGCGCGTCCGGCCGATGCATGCTATATCCATAAGTTCCGTACTGGCCATTGAGGATCTGATAAAGATTCTGGCCAATATTCCGCTTGATGAATTGCTTTGGCTTTCCAGTGCTTGCGAGAACGGGAGCGAAGCGCAGATGAGTAGGATCAACGTTGAGATGCTCGCCAACCTTTTTCGAAAATTGGTCGTATGTCATCTTTCGACTAAGGGTTAGCGTGAATTCCTCCCCTTCCCCTGCTTTGAGGGGAGCGAACTTGACGTTCATCCGGTTGAGCAGATAATCATAATACTGTCTGGCCTCCGTGTAGATCGCAGTTGGCGGTAATCTATTCAAGTTAGACTCTTCAGGTACCAATCTCACTACACCAAACATTACTTACTCGGACTCTTTCATTGTCCGTTGGAAACATATTATGTCACCGTCTTGAATCTCTGACTGCTGGAAAGTCTGTTTCGGTTTCATCGGATCGATCATAGTGTGTTTGATTTCCTGGTGATAGCTGTAAGAAGGAATCAACGGAAACTGCGAGAGGACCTGCGGCCTACCTCGAAGAGTAAGAATTCCGTGCCCGCGGGCCAATTCATTTTCTCCAAAATAGTCGGGGCAAGATCTGCGACTTTCTGGTTCTTGCGAACGTAGGTAGAGCAAATACCGGTCAGCGTTTGTGCCGGAACATCGAAGTGCTTTAGAAACACGAGGACCGAATCCTTTCCATCCGGCCAGGAAATAGTCCCATCTGCTGCAGGCTGGCCAACTTCCATCCAGACCCTGAATGGGTTTCCTTTCGTGCCAAATCTATTGTAGGCTTCTTCAACGGTCATATCATGATCCTTGATGACTTGATCTGGACGCGTCGTTTTATTTTGACGGTTGACCATTACCCAGAACCGGATATGACTTGGGTCAAGACCCTTCTCTTCCGCAATCTGCTGCGCAAATTCCCCGACCTTCTTGGCCCTGAGTACTCGGTACTGTTTTGGCAGCGCTGGATCACCGGCGGGAAGATCTACACTCGTCAAGTCAAACCCGTGATGGGATTTGAACGACTCCTCGGTGAGAACGCCAATGTTGATGTAGAGATGAGCCTCCTCCCTCTCTTTCTTTCTGCGCGCTATTTCAGCACGTTCCTCGGCAAGTTTCCTCTCTAGGAGCCAAGTTAGCGAAGCAAAATACGATCGAAGAGGACATCATACCAATGTGAGGGGGAACATCATCATTGGTTATATTCACTAGAACCTCGTCCAATCTTGACTTTCTAATGTAAACCAACATGTACGCGTTCATCGATCGCTTCGTTGATAGACCTCGCGCATACGGTTGTCGGATGCCAATGGAGCCGTTGGAAAGATCGTATTCACCACCGTAGTTCTCATCAAGCACTTCCTTCTCCGTAGCTCGGATCACCTTGTCATCATCAAATTTGTACCAAAATCCGTCCTTGGTCGGCTTAATGAAAGCATAGTAATGACCAGCATTGAAGTCGCCACTGTGCACAAGCACGCCATGTAGTTGGTAGAGCCATGGCTCCGACTTGTCGGCATTTTCTGAGAGGTAAGGCGAGGCATCAAATTCCATCGGAAAAGCGTGTCGGTCGTTTATCTTCATCATCGCATCTCGATTGATGTCATACTCGAATCGCTTAAGATGGAGGTGTAGAACAGGTGGAAAACTCTCGAAGATGACGCCCTTTTTCGCGTCCTGCAAGCCATATGGTGGTCCAGCATCATATTTGTTCTCACCTTCGAGTGTCTCCACCTGAATATAGTCTTTAAAGCTATCGTCAAGTGTCTTGTTGCCTCTGACATTGAGCTGGATATCCCAAAACTCTTCCACTCGAGAAGACTCATAATTAACGTTTATACAGGAGATATAGGTCTTCGTCTTTCCAACGAAGAGATCGGGAAGAGCCTTTTCGGCTGGCGTGCCCTTCATCTTCTCTTCTAGTCTCTCCATCAATTTTCTCGAAAGCTCCTGCACATCTTGTTGCTCAAAGATTTGTCTTGATTCCCAGCCGAAGGAGGCCGTGAGTTCTGTCGTCGAGACAGGGTGATCGCTCGTTTGGAGGGAATAGAACAGCCTCTGAAGAGTCCAAGCACTGTTTTCCTTTGTGGCTTCTTGTTCTGTTGGAATTTGGTAGACGGCCTTGGATAGATGCTTAGATTCCAGTTCTTTTTTTTTCGGCTGGGAAATTGGGTGGATCCTACCTTTCGGAATGCATTGGTGAAGTACAGTGACTGTAGAAGAGAATTGAGATAACAAGTCGCTCCCTGATTTCTCAATCCGACCATTCCAGTTTCCTTTTTGGAGTCATAACTAAACCCAGTTAGCACAATCGAATGCAAACCGGTTACCATCTTCATACTTTTGGAAACTGTGCCATAGGACACCAGTCGGATCCTTGACCACGCGGACATAGGCCGTTATGTTTGCCTCATCATTCTGCACTAGAGTCGCCCCACGGCCTTCCCACTGCATGTTAAACAGCTTCCGCAGTTCACAGAAGCGAGTGAAACCCCAATCGCCTTCATCGGCATTGAACCGGTGCGTTGCAACTGGCCCGGGTCAGCAAGTAACCGCAAAATGCGAAGTGGGAATTTCGTACCATGAGATACATATATCGATGGATCATTTACATTCCAAAGCACCAGAGCAAACTGCACGCATGCGTACCAGTTTTCAGGCGGCTCCTTCTCCCATGCTTGTTCTAGGTAAAAAGATGCATGTTCTACATGGTTCCCGTAAGGGAAGAACAGAATCCGCCTACAGGCGTGTTAGAGAATGCCACCTTCAAATCTCTCAATATCTGAGCTGAACGCACCATGGATAACCGGCGCAATGGAAAATCGGCCCATGCTCCTTCCGCCGGAGCTTCCGCCAGTCTTGAATGTGCCATGTGTGATATGTCTCGTCTTCGGTCTCCAAATCGGGGTCTTTAGGGAGGAGTCGGGCCATCATGGCCTCGTCTGCATATCAAGAACACATTAGACAGTGTTTTCCAGATGAGGGATGCAAATCGTGGGCTCGATGGGCTGTCGCGCAGCCACCCCGCATCTCCCGAAACTGTTCCAACAGCGCCACCGAAAACCCGGAGGGGAAAGGATGAAGCAGGGAGACTTCGTATGCGTCGCGGGAAAAGGCAAGGAGGGACCATACAATCATTTGCGAGAGGTTCCGCTTCAGGCTCTTCGGAGCCCGACCGGGAGACAACGACAACATCTGTTCTGTCATTGTTATACTGCTCATATTCGTCGACGAGCATATCATTGTCTGTGAGCTGTGATGTAGTGATGTGCATGTTAGCAAAGTCTTCTTCCATCCTTCTTTTTGCGACCGTGTCGCGATCGTCTGCCTCACGACTGCGGGATCCAAAGGTGGTTTTGAAGAGAGAGGCGACAAGGCCTTACGTTGTCCATGGAGGAAAGAGCCTCCGCGCACTGAGACCAGAAAACTGCCGCTTCACTGAGTGGTGGGAGAGATCCGGAAAAGAACACAAAGAAAAGACAGCAGAGGAGAGGAGCGGTCGGGATCGGTGCAGCACGGAACTTGATGAGGCGATGTTCCTGAAGAAGTTCACGGCAGACTCGCTACAGATTCCAGCTCGCGGAGGGTCGAAGTTAGTGGCGGAGTTCACAAATCCAATAATCGAGCTCCAGCAGCCCCAGCACCACATCATCCTACGCTGCACTCCTGCATCTGTGGGGATTCAACTACATCTTTGAATTCATCATTTTCTCCGTGAATGATATATGTATATTTCTTCTACAAACCTCTGTGCCTCAGAGCCTGCCTGGGATTGTGACTGAGTACAGTGTCCTCCTCGCAGGTGGGGCCATCCGGCAGCCAAAGCTGGTCGCTATTCTTTGGCCGTGATATCATATTCATCCTTGATGAATCCCCTGAAAAGCGTTCTAGTTTCTCTTTACCTGTAACTTGGATAAATATTGAAAGAGTAAGCAACACACTCTCCAACAGGGACTAATCCATCCGGGTTTGGTAGTAAACACTGCCCGTTTGTCGTTTGCTTATCCGCGATTTTCACCACCCTTCCCCCTCCCCCTGAGGCACAAACCGCAAATTCTTCAGTCTCCAAGTTTCCCGTCTACCAAGCAGTAGTCAGTAAGGATACGAATTTATTATTGACAGCAAATCTGGTGTCTCTTCGTTGCCAAAATGCGGAGTTATACATTGAATTAGAGCCAACCCAAGCCATTCATCCGGAAGATTTTGCATCGCCATTTCGTCGAGAATATCCGCATTTCATACTTCTTCCTTTTCTAGTTCTTACATTTGTTTCCCGTAGAGGCTCTATAGCTCAAAATTCTACCTGCTGTCTATTTCAAATGGTTCAACTACCGCAGTCCATCGGGATTTAGTAGCGCTCCATGTATTACATGGAGTCCAGCAAATACTCCAATAAAGCCTCAGTTAAATCTCTGCCACATGACTGGCTGCCCTAAATAGATAAGTGCTAGAAAAAAACAGTTAAGTGCAAGATACATCGAGGGACATAATGCACTTTGACAGTCCGCGCGCTCATGCAGTGAAAGAGTGGGCTGATCGGTGGAAAGCCGCAGCTTCTGATATTGTCACCATGGAGGAACCGTTGAGGGTACAGTGTCTTCTCAAGAGTACGGGACAACGATGGACAAACTGTATTATAGAAGACTATGGAATGACGGACCATTCCGTGATGTCGGCTTCTCGGCAATAATAAGGAGAATGCTGACGATGCGTCATAAGCCCAAGCAGGAATGTGGCATTGTGCTTGGCACTCTCGAGGTCACCGCCCTTGCTCGCCCACGGGAAGACTCACGCGTACATCGACGACTTGCTCCCAAGATGACACACGCAAGAGACATCTCCCATCAAGGCAGATGACGGCCATTGGTAAGCCATGTTTTGGGCACTCAATTATTCCCTCACATTGAACAGAATCCCCTTTTGCGATCAGGAACGCTCTGCTCGGACAAAGCATTGCATGGCACGCCAGCATGCGGCATCGTCATCCAGCTCGATGTTGGCAAAACATCCGGCTGAGATGCGCACCCAGATCTCGGTTTTACTCAGGAATACCTCACACTCAATGTCCGCCTCCATGGCGGCCAGTGTCTGTTCTCGATGAGTATGGAGATCTTGTTCTCTAGGAAAGACTTGGGAGCTCCTATTGACCCTGCGATAGATGGGTGGAGCGCGAAGTCAGGCCAATCAGTCTGAGACAGCTTACTTTCTTTGGCCGAACATTGACGGAATCGCGATTGATCAGCTCTGCCAACTATGTTCGCACGGAGCTTCCTACCAGGTTGGGTATCGTGACCTCTCTCTTTGGCCGTGATCACTAATTTGTGACAGAATCGCACACCGTCTGCGAGATATGCAGAAGCTTCCCTATGTCGTCGTAGCCAACCCTCATATATCCTTTGTGTACGAGCTTTACTACAAAGCATTTGAGAGATTCAGAGTGATTCCGGAGATTAGGACTCTCGAGGATAATGATAGATATTGCGCTATCTTGCGCGAGACTCTCAGGGAGCATCTCACCGTGATTCCAAACTTAGCTATGGGTGTTCTGGAGTGCCAGGATCTCGTCGACCCAGACGAAATGGATCGATTTATGAATACCATATTACGAGCTGTATGGAGGCTTCAACTCACAATTGCTGGATTCCCAAGCTGACGTGGTTCTTTTGCTGTAGAGAATCTCTCGTCGAGTCATAGCGGAGCAGCATCTTGCTCTAACTGAAACGTTCAACTCGCCGTGGCACTTTCCTGATTCGAAGGCACGGACAGATTTGAACGCGGATTTTGTGGGCGAAGTTTTTCTGAAATGCAATGCGAAGGAGGTTGTTGAGCGTTGCGGGAAGCTTGTGCAAGATCTTCTGAGGCAGAGTTCCGGGTCGGATAAGATTCCAGAGATTTCCGTACAGGGTCATCTTGAAACGACCTTCCCTTACATTCTCAGCCACCTGGAGTATATCATCGGGGAGCTTCTGCGCAACTCGGTACAGGCTGTCATCGAAAAATACAAGGACTCTCCCGGGAAGCCGCCGCCCATCGAAGTGCTCATCTGTGAAGCACCTCAGCATGTGATCATACGGATCTCTGACCAAGGAGGGGGCGTTCCCCGAGAGATTCTGCCGTACCTGTGGTCTTTCAGCAAGGGTCCTCGTACTCAGACCCGCTTGAAAAATCTAGGACAGGTCCCCACGATGGCCGCTACTATGCAGGAGTTGACTGTATCTGCGGAAAGAAAGCATGCTGATAAGGAGACATACCGTGAAAGTTCCCTAGCCTCTCTGAGTTCCCGACCCCCCAATCTCCGGCTTGGTATGGGTTTACCGATGAGCAGGGTGTATGCTGAGTATTGGGCTGGCAGTCTTGAGCTTCACAGTTTAGAAGGCTATGGTGTTGATGCATTCCTTCAAATATCGAAACTTGGTAATAAAAACGAGCAGGTCACCACAAGAGCCAGCATCGATGCTGTCTAAGCGTTTAGGCGAAGACATATTTCTTGGGCATTGGTGTTTGATTCTCGGTTCATTCCCGCTCACAGTGACTAATTTAGCAACGATAGATTAAAATAGCCTATCTCGGATCGCTTCGGCTATTCCTCTATACACGATAGTATTCTCTAAGGCTGCTTTTTTTTTAAGAAAAATTTAGAACCACACCTGTTGAGGGCTAAGTTGCAATAATCAATGTCAAGACCTCTGCAAGCTTTGCTACTGAGTGATAGAGCAGCGAATACCTGACATTTTCAGCTTCGAGTGTCTACATATTCGTACAGGACCTACTTCTTGGGCAGGTATCCTGAGAATGGATCGCAAGTCTAGTTTACTGTCGATGAATTCCGGTTCAGAGACTTGGGAAGTGCCTCTATCCCCTCTTTCTTCCCCGGTGATCACGTTCATGATGCCCCTTGTTTGACGGATGTGGAAGTCCTCCGTACACACCCAACCCAGGGTTACATATGGATAGTTGCATCAGATGCCTGAATTTGGTGCAACCGGGGTCATTGGCTTTGACATCCCTGTCTATTAATCTCCGCTGGTAGAAGCACACAATACAGGACCCGGGAGTGCCTCGCCTACATGAAAGGGATCGGGGGCACAAGAGACTCAAGGTCACATCGGGAGGATAGGAGACGACGGCATGATCAATGATCTGTCTCTCTGCTTTGATTTTGACAACTTCGCAGCCGCCTTTGAGCTCTTTGCGTCTAGCATACTACTCCCGCTATGCACGGAGTATGTAGTACGTTAAGGCACGGTCTTATCTTTCTTTGCAGGATCACGATCGACAGGGGAGAAGTTGTCTAGGCTGCGGTCCGCGCCGACGCTTCCGCTGCCCCTTTCCCTTGAAGATCCCTGTGTTCTCCTTTTTCGATTTCTGCACCGCGAAGGCCTGGCCCGATATCACTGATCTGTTATTGATGGCCGGACCATTCATTGATTGAAAATACCCCAGGTCCTCAGGGGCCGCTGAGCGGACTGTGCATTCCAGCAGTCATTCCCCGGCGATAAGCCCCGAGGATCTGCTATCGGCCAACCTCTGCTCGTCCAAGCGTCGATCAATTGAGGGAGGCCTCCAGCATGCCGGGGGAAATCACCAGTCTCCCCACGATGTACGCAGTACTGCACTATACAGTACTTATATCTTCCTGTGACTCCGCAGTCGTGGGGAAGTCAAAGTCCTCCGAGGACCCGTCATTCGTTTTGTCTCGTTAGATTGGTTGACTACATTGAAAGATGGCGCTCCGCCATATTATTGTCTTGTCACTCTTTTCCCTTAGCTACTCTCTTGCTGCTAACAACAGCAACACATATTGTGATGTCTTACAATATGTTGTCCGCTGATCGGAAGTGCGAATGGAGGTAATCATCTGTTTGCTTTGTCTGCTTTTCCTTGCCACAAATCTTGACCCGTCGTCATAGGAAATGTCTTCGCTGGTGCTTCTCTGCCCTACGGTATGGCCAAGGCTGTGGCGGACAGCCAGTTTTCTCCTACGACGGCTCAAAGATCACAGGCTTCTCCAACATGCACGATTCTGGAACTGGCGGCCTTCCCTCTCTCGGAAACTTCGCCCTCTTCCCTTATGGGAGCTGCAAAGATGACACAGTCGACGGCTGTGTCTATCCAAAGAAGGCCAGGGCGACCAACTACGTGGACGAGTCGGTCAAAGCCAGTCCGGGCTACTTCGGCCTCAACATGGAGTCGGGCATCCGAGTCGACATGACCGTTGCTCAGCATACGTCCCTCTTTCGCTTCCGCTTCCCGACTGCTGCAGATGCCACGGGCCGCGCGTCGAGTCCTCTGATTCTGATGGACCTGACGGACCTATCTGATTCTAGGCAGGACAACGGAACTATTACTGTAGACCCCTCGACGGGGCGCATGACAGAGAACGCCCGTTTCCTGCCCAGCTTTGGGAGTGGCAGTTACGTGCTCTATTTCTGCGCGGACTTCAAGAGTTCGTCGAAGCTGCGCGACAACGGGATCTTTGTTGACTCCCGGGCGAGCACGGATGTGAAGCATCTCAAGATATCGCGGAGTATCAACGGCTACCCACTGCCAATCTGACCCGCCCATCCGTCAGTTTGATCTCTCTTTGCTAATTGTATTGCTTAGGGGGGGCGCATTTGTCAGGTTCTATTCCCCGCCAGGCAATACCATTCTGGCCAGGGTAGGTGTCAGCTTCATCAGTAGTGACCAGGCCTGCTCGAATGCAGAATCCGAAATTCCGACCTTCGACTTCGATTCTACCCACTCTGCGCCGAAAGAATTCGGAGGGAGAAACTCAGCCCTATCAGAGTATCTAGAGAGGGAGTCGACTCATCTTTGCTCACCAACTTCTACGGTGGAATCTACCGGATCATGATCAACCCTCAAGACTATACGGGTGAAAATCCTCTATGGAATAGTACGGAACCATATTTTGACTCCTTTTACTGGTATGTGTGGCACCTTTGATATCCAAAAATAGAGCCTCATATCGGTTCTTCATTAATCCTTTGATAGTCTCTGGGACTCGTTCCGGTCTCAACTTCCATTCCTGACGATTCTTGATCCGAAGTCAGTCACCCGGATGATTCGCTCGCTTATAGACACACAGCAGCATCTGGGGTGGCTTCCAGACTGCCGAATGTCACTGTGTAAAGGTGAATCCCATTCACAAATTAAAGTAGCTCTCTTTCTTATAGTTAATGTGATACACTCAAGGCGGTTCAAATGCAGATATTGTACTCACTGATGCATATATAAAGGGGCTTTCCGAGGGGATCGACTGGGAAGCCGACTATGCGGCTGTCAAGAAAGATGCCGAAGAGGAGCCGTACGACTGGTCGAACGAGGGCCGTGGTGGCCTGCGCAGCTGGAAGACGTTGAACTATATCCCTGTGCAGGATTTCGATTACTGGGGATTTGGGACAATGACGCGAAGCATCTCGCGCACCCTCGAGTACAGCTACGACGACTTCGCCATCTCACAGATCGCTCGCGGACTCGGGAAGACCGAGGACGCTGAGAAGTATGAGGCAAACTCGGGAGACTGGCAGAACTTGTTCAGGCAGGATCAGACGTCGTATATCAACGGCAGAGATACCGGGTTCGTAGGGTGGTTCCAGCCAAAGTTCTTGAACCAGAAATGGGGTTATCAGGTAGGAAGGACATACAGCCGAAGAGATTGAAGTATGGCGCTTATGGGGGATGACCGAGCTAAACGCAGGACCCTATTACATGTTCGAACATTGATACCAGTGGGCGAGCCTGCTCTCTGCAGAATAACGCAGCAGAAACGTTCGAGTCAAGCATCTGGGAGTATCAATTGTACGATTTCCTTCCCTTGCTTAGTCCCAATCCTCTCTCCTCCACTACCAATTCCTCTTACCACCAAAGCAGTAAACCCCTTCCTTGTCTATCTTACTCTGAGTGCTGTCCACTAATCATTGTCAACCACCCAGCTTCGTTCCCCACGATATGGCAACCCTCATCTCTTTTCTGAACGGGCCCTCAGAATTTGTCCGCCGCCTTGACTACCTCCATGATAACGGCATCACCTACATCGGCAATGAGCCTGCTTTCCTGACTGTCTACCAATACCACTACGCTGGCCGCCCAGCGAAATCTGCCCTGCGCGCGCACTACTACATTCCCCTGCCGGCTTACCAGGAAACAACGACTCCGGTGCCATGGGTTCTTTCGTCGCCATGTCCATGATGGGCTTATTCCCGAACCCAGGGCAGAACGTGTACCTCATTACTCCCTCGTTCTTCGAATCTGTGAGTATCACATCGCCGATCACGAATCGCACCGCGACAGTGCGTGTGAAGAATTTCGATCCAACATATAAGAACATCTATATTCAGTCAGCCACGTTGGACGGGAAACCGTATACGAAGAATTGGGTCGATCATGACTTTTTCATACAGGGAAAGGAGTTGGTGCTTGTGTTAGGACGGAACGAGAGTCGGTGGGGGACGAGGGAGGAGGACTTGCCGCCTTCGCTATCAACAAGAGGGGGTGTGAATGTGAATGCAGTGGATGAAAGGGAAATGAGGGGACTGGCGGGAGTGGGAGACGCAGGGGGGATGGGAGTTGGGGATGTGGTCAGGAGGAGCAGCAAGGGGGATGCACTCCATCTCCCATCACCACGCGAGGATGGCCATGGGGAAGCATTGGGCATGATGGACTATTAAGCGCATGCTTAGAATAACACAGTCGTGTCCATCTGTGGTAGTGGTAGTGCTAATCCTGTTATTATACACATGCTCGCCATCCACGAACGACCCAGAGCAGAATCTCACCCTCTTACCATCCATCTGTTCTATACTCGTGAATAGTTATTGAGCGTAGATGATTCGAATGGCGCTGTTGTTTTCAGGCCACAAAAAGCAGTTTGGAATGTAGAAATTCCTTGAACATTGAAGCATCAGTGATCCTGGGTAAAGAACCTTATAGCCTGCTTTATGGTCATTGAAAGAAATTATTCAAAGTAGTCAGATCTTCTTGGAGCTTTCGAGCAATGTCCTTACTATCTAAAGCTGAATTATTCGTTCAGGAAGCTCCGATGGGTAATGAAGCGGCCGCGTTCATTGTGCAGGTAGGCGCAATTTGGGATAATAGGAACCTCCTTCCATTCGATGATTCAACATTCCGCCTGACACTTCCCTGGTGACGTCCTATCGGATTGAAAATCTGACTGACCAAGGAAGATATCTGTCAGACTGAGCAAACCTAGTAATCCGAAGGTATGATGATGATGCTCTGATTTTCTTAATCTACCTATCTGACTAGCTATTTATCTCATGGATTAAGGGCCTATGACCTTCCGAATATGGAAACCCGAAAATGTGATATATCAAAAGTTATAACAAAGGAAAATAGGCGACTATGGGAATAGGCAGTATGATTCCTTTATTGCAGGGATTCTGGCCTTCAAGGGTCCGGGTCGGCTAGTGCTGACTAGGTTGATAAGATTCTTGGCATACCGATAGGTTAGAGTGGTAATATTCGGCTGACAATATCTACGCACGGGACCAGAGTGATGTTGGTATCTGGAGAGATGACATCTTGACCAGCTGTCTGTGTCGATCCAGGGCAAAGGTCGGTGACGTCCTTTTTGGCCGAGTACGAAGCGAATAAGATACGTGAAGGGAGTCTGCAACGCCCTCTGAACTTTTTTCCTTTCTCTCTCTTCGAGTATATTACTCTCCAATTCGTCCTTCGACTACCAGGCCTTCTCCGGTGAAAATTTCGAGAGAGCTTATACCCCCAAGGTCTTCAACAAAAGCTCCTGTTTTCTGAACTGGAGGAGTCCTAACTAATTAAGATGGTTGTGCTGAGTCAGGATCTTGCTAGCTTCAACAGCTTGGAAGACATGATTGGAGCAGTGGGACGACACCAAAATCTTATGATCAACGGTGTAGACATAGACACACCAGTAGGGCGATCCATCCTACACTGTCATCTACACTGTCAGCTTCTTCAACATCATATCTTCCTTGGAAGATTTTACACCTGACGGTTCGCATTTCACTAACAGCTTTCTGCGTTGCCTCAAAGTTGTTTTTAACCCATTTATCTTTAAAATGTTCAATAACAGCTCTTCTATGTCTTTTTTTCTTTCAATGAAGATGTGAAGCACCACACTAGTTGATGAACAGGAGTTTCCATCAAATTTGCATTGACAACTTGAATTGTTGTCAGTTGATGTGAGTTAATAGCGCTTTTTTACTGTCAATGAGCATGGAAGTTGTGCTATTTATTTTCGAACTTCCCTCTATCGTGATACCCCATTACTAATTGGATTTGTGAATACTGCAGATCCGCAGGCTATAGTTATTACATTGAAGATGGAGGCCAGAGAATCTATAGCTCCTCAATTTCATTCTTCGGCTTTTAAAGGAGCCTGGTTTCACAGAGCATGATCACGTACTCCTTGTGCTACGGCGTCGCCGGTATCATCTTGTGAACATGGCTGTTTCAACTTTGATTTCACCCTCAAATCGCCAACTGAATTCCAGACAATGAGTCCGTCAGTCAAAGAACGCACTGAATCAGTCCCAGAGTCCACGGTAGGGCCTTCGAACGGAATCAAGCCAGGCATCATGGAGCAGGAGGACACCAAGAAGCATTCCAGTGGCCCGGTATCATTCTGTGAAACTATCGCGGAACCAGAAGTGAACAATCAAGTCCATGGCAATATCTCGAACTTATCGACTCACAGCGGCCTCTCGGGTGACTTGTCCGACAAAGACGTCCCGATTGCAATAATCGGGATGAGTACGCGCTTTCCTGGAGGCGCCAGCAGTCCTGAGGCTCTTTGGAAAATGATATCCGAAGCAAAAAGCGCCTGGTCTGAAGTGCCTTCTGAAAGGTTTAACCAGGATGGTTTCTACCACCCCGACGCAAATCGGAATGGCGCAGTACTGTTCCTTGCTCAAATATCGTCAGGGATACACTGACTAATGAGCCCTAGATGAATGTTCGAGGTGGACACTTTCTTAAAGAAGATATTGCCTGCTTCGATGCACCCTTTTTCAATATTAGTGCGAATGAAGCAAATGTATTACTTTCGCCCACCTTATATAATAGTGAATAGATGCTAACAACTGCAGGCTATGGATCCGCAACAAAGACTCCAGCTGGAATCTGCCTATGAAGCACTTGAAAATGGTGAGTATCATGTATCCCCGACCTGGCTTTCTTAACTAACTTGCATAGCTGGTCTCCCGATTGAGAAAGTAGTGGGAACTAAGACAGCAGTCTATGTCGGTGTTTTCAATAAAGACTATGGCGACATCGTCTACAGAGATCCAGAGCGAGTGCCGTTATATTATTCTACTGGAAATGGGCAAGCAATACTATCGAACAGGGTGTCATACTTCTTTGATCTCAAGGGACCAAGTGTTACAGTCGATACTGCTTGCTCTGGAAGTTTAGTTGCATTACACCTTGCCTGTCAGAGTATTCGGACGGGTGAAGCAGATCAGGCAATAGTCGGCGGGACAAATCTAATATTCAGCCCGGATGTTATGATCTCCATGAGTTTGCTAGGGTAAGTTCATCAGTTCCCTATCTCGTGCGCGTTCTGCTCACCTCCTTGACAGATTCCTTAACCCAGATGGAAAGTCCTATACATTTGACCATCGTGCAAACGGCTACGGACGTGGAGAAGGATGTGCTACAGTCATTCTAAAACCGCTTGAAACAGCCCTGCGTGACGGTGACCCAATCCGAGCCGTAATTCGAGGAACCGGTGTGAATTCAGATGGGCGCACGACAGGCATTACCCTGCCAAGTCGAGAAGCCCAGGAAACTTTGATTAGGTCTGTGTACGCAAAAGCCGGTCTCGATCCGCGGGATACAGGATACTTCGAAGCCCATGGTACTGGGACTCAAGCAGGAGATCCCGCGGAAATGACCGCCATACAGAATGTCTTTGGTCCTGGAAGAGAAGAATACAATCCGCTTTTCGTTGGGTCAATAAAGACCAATATCGGTCACCTTGAAGGTGCTAGTGGTCTTGCTGGAGTGATAAAAGCAGTTCTTTGTCTTGAAAAGGGCCTAATTCCTCCGAACATAAATTTTGAGAAGCCAAATGAGTGGATTCCTATTGATCGTTGGAATCTCAAGGTATCCTTGGCGTAACTCCAACTCACTGTCGATGACTAACATATACCAGATTCCTACCACCCTTGAGAGGTGGCCATCTTGTGGCATCCGACGAGCCTCAGTTAATAGTTTCGGCTATGGTGGCACTAATGCCCATGTTATATTGGACGAAGCAAAAACCTACCTTGACGATCGTTCATCTTCATCTTTAGGATCTGCATCGCGAGCTTTTCCAGTTGCAAACCATGTGGTTGAAACGGCGAAGAGCCGTAAATTATTTGTCTTTACGGCAAATGACGACATTGCCGGAGCAGGAATCATTCGTCATACAATCAAGTATCTCAAAGTCCACTGCGGCGACGATGAAAAGATACTGCTAGGAGATCTTGCATTTACACTTTCGGAAAGAAGAACAATGCTCCCACACAAGCTAGCAGTATCGGCTTCCACGGTGACCGATCTGATCCAGGAACTGGAGAAAGACAAGAATACTTTCCGCAAGTCTTTGCGCGTTCCGAAACTAGGGTTTGTTTTCACCGGACAAGGAGCTCAATGGGCGGGAATGGGTATTGAACTCTGTGGAGTTTATCCAATATTTGACGATACTCTCCTGAAAGCGGATATCTTCTTGGGGAAGCTTGGTTGTCCGTGGCATATAATGGGTAAGAATGTTCTTTTTTTCCCCAGTTTCAGTCAATGGTTATGGTTCTCACTTTGTAATAGATGAACTACGCCGAGACAAGGATACCACAAAAATCCACGAACCCGAGTTTAGTCAGCCAATCTGTACTGCAGTTCAGATTGCTCTCGTGGATTTGCTTCGCTCTTGGGGCGTGAAACCGAGTGCAGTGGTCGGCCATTCCAGTGGTGAAATTGCTGCAGCTTACGCAGCTGGTGCTCTATCGCTAGAGTCAGCTATGATTGTTGCATACTACAGAGGTCTGCTCTCATCTCAGATAGCAGGACTAAGTAAACCTCAGGGTAGTATGATTGCAGTTGGCTTGTCCGCGGACGAGACCCAGAAGTATATTTCTCGGGTTTCAGTTGGCAAAATGAACATTGCATGTTATAACAGTCCTCGGAGTATGACCATCTCTGGAGACAATTGTGCCATATTGGAGTTGGAACGGCTTCTTCTGGCTGATAAAATATTTGCCCGTCTCCTAAAGGTAAATGTTGCTTACCATTCTCATCACATGAAGCAAGTCGAAGGCAAGTACTCGGAGTTATTACAGAACCTGCGGGTACAAAGCAGCGGTGATGTACAGTTCTATTCCTCGGTGACAGGCTCTTTAGTCGACAGACGTCAACTCGGAGGAGACTACTGGGTTCGGAACTTGGCGTCACCTGTTTTATTCTCGGCAGCTTTGCGGAACATGTTCTTAGATCCAAAGACAGATGGCAGGAAAACCTTGCGGACCGGTTTGAACATCGACATGCTGATTGAGATCGGACCACACTCGGCGCTGGCCGGTCCCATCAAACAGACCATCAGCGATGCCGATTCTGGACAAGAGCTAAGAAACGCGAAAATACCTTACTCATCCTGCCTGATACGCGACTATGACGCTGTACAAACCCTGCATGAAACGGCCTGCGAGCTCATTGCAAATGGTTACTTGATTGACCTTCGCCAGGTCAACAATCCGGCAGACAAGTTTCAACCTCGGACCCTGGTTGATTTGCCTCCATATTCATGGAATCATTCGACAAAATACTGGCATGAGTCTCGTATTAGCCGTGCATATCGACACAGAAAGGATGCACGACGTGACCTCCTCGGTGCTCCAGTGGCCGATTTTAATCCCATAGAACCTCGCTGGCGCGGCTTCATTCGAGTGCCCGAACTGCCATGGGTCAAGGATCATAAAGTGCAGCGAAATATTCTATACCCTGCTTCAGGTATGATAGTAATGGTCATCGAAGCGATGCAGCAGATCTCAACAAGATCTTCGGTAGAGATTGTTGGTTTCAGACTTCGCGACATCAAGATTAGCAAGGCTATAGCAGTTCCCGATAATAACGAAGGAGTGGAGACTACATTTACACTCAGGCCTCTGAGTACGTCATCCGTCGCATCATCAGATCAGTGGTACGAATTTCGTCTCTTCACTATCTCAGGAGAGGGGGTATGGACCGAACATTGTCGTGGATGTGTTGCCGTGATAGTACCAAACGGTTCGGGAGAGATAGATAACAACAAAGAAGTACGACACAAGAAGCTGGCCGTCGATGAGCTCTTTGCGAACCATAAACGGTTATGTGAAAATTTTATCGATATAGAAGAACTGTACGAAAAGCTCGATAATATTGGATTGTCGTACGGCCCTGCTTTCCAGAATTTCCTGCAGTTACAGAGCTCAGAGAACGGAAACCTCTCTTTAGGTTTAATTTGCATCCCGGATACAACTAAATTTATGCCTCATAAATTCGAATACCCATATATTCTGCATCCTACGACTCTTGACTCAGTTATACAAACGGTGTTCCCAGCTTTGACCGCGGGCGGCAGGGAGCTGCAGAATCCGCTCATACCTACCTTCATCAAAGAAATGACAATTTCCAATAGCGGACTGAACGTCCCAGGAATGAAGTTGAAGGTGGCGTCTTCGGCGTCCTGGAAGGGGTTTCAACATGTCAATGCCAGCATTGCAGTATCGGCAGACGATGATTCTCTCTCGGGGCCATTGATTGATGTTAAGGATCTCAGATGCTCTTCTATTTCTCACGCATCCGCAGGTAACGCTGAACCACGAAAATTATGCTTCAGTATGATCTGGGATGACGATATTGACCTTATCAATTTTGCTGATGCAAAGCATATTTTCCCTAATTGGGATCGGGACGAGAAATTGTCCTCAGAAATATTAACACTCGAGGAAACCGCGTTTATGTATATGAAACGAGCACTCCGCGAAATTAAGCCTGTCGAAATCGAGAAGATGCAATCACATCATCAAGTGTTTTATCAATGGATGAAGCGCGTAAGCGAAAAGGTGGCTAAAGGAGAAATGCAGCACCAGAATGCAAAATGGCTATCAGTAACAGAGCAAGAAGAGCAGGAATTAATTCAGTCCGCTGAAAACTGCCGCGCAGAGGGACGGCTGCTCTGTCGAGTGGGACAGAATCTAGTGCGTATTCTTCGGAAAGAGATCGATCCATTGTCATTGATGATGGAAGGAGACCTCCTTTACGAAGCCTATCGCACAGCCTTTGGCATGGATCGTTGCTATGAACAAGTAACCGCGATAGTAGACAAACTTGCCAATAAACGGCCAGACCTGAAGATTCTAGAGGTCGGAGCTGGAACTGGCGGAATCACGTTGCCCATTCTTCGTATGCTAGGCGGATACGGGGACAAATACCCTCGATTCTCACATTATGATTTCACGGATATCTCGGATGGATTCTTCGAAAGGGCACGATTGAACTTCGAGCCGTGGTCTTCCTTGATGGACTTCAGGCGATTGGATATTGGAGATGATCCAGACACCCAGGGATTCACTGCAGGCAGCTATGACTTAATCATTGCTGCAAATGTTTTGCATGCAACATCCGAGATAAAGAAGACCTTGCATAATGTCAGGAAACTACTCAGGACTGGCGGAAAACTCGTCCTCTTGGAGCTCACACAGCTACCTCTCCGGCTTGGGGTTGTGTTCGGGAATCTTCCAGGATGGTGGTTTGGTAAGTACTGAAATACTCGACTGAGTCACTACCAGCCTCACAGATTCTAACAATTTCAATCTAGGTTCCAGGGAGGGACGTACCTCTGGCCCAACACTCGATGAAGAGGAGTGGGCTATTGCCCTCAGAAGCACCTCATTTTCAGGATTGGATATCTGCCTTCGAGACTTTCCGGATGAAATTGACCATAATTACAGTACAATTCTCTCAACTGCAGTTGAGGAAACGCAACATTCGTACCCAGAATGCGTTATTGTCAACACCTTCGGTGGAGTCCAAGTCTCTGTTGATGATCTCGCAGAGTCAATTGAAGCTCTGAGAGGATCCAGGCCTGCTCTCTGCAGCCTGGAATCTCCTCCACAGGCATTTGAAAATAAAGTTTGCATATTCCTAGACGAGTTGTCAAGACCTATTCTCCACAACATTAAGCGTGAGACATACGAGAGAATTCGCCGCATGGTAAATTCTAGCAGAGGAATTTTCTGGTTAACTCGTGGCGCGACTATAGAATCTGTCAGTCCGGAATTCAGCCTCATCAGCGGCCTTGCGCGTGCTATCCGGTCTGAGGACCAGAGTAAGAAATTTGTGACACTCGATTTAGACGCTACACAGCCATTATCAGACAAAGAGGCAGCTGAAGTTGTTATAAGGGTCTTCAAATCCTCTTTCCAGAATGTTGAAGGGTTCGGAAAAGCAGACTTTGAATTCAGCGAACGAGGTGGTCGTGTGATGATACCACGCATCGTAGAGGATGTTGCATCCAACAATTTTATTGCGCGAGAAACACGACAGCCTGTGCCTGAACTGCAGCCCTTTGATCAGCCTAGGAGATATCTGAAACTTGAGCTGGGGATCCCAGGACTCCTCGATACCCTCAGGTTTGTCGAGGATCCTGCAATGCAACGAACACTGCTTGATGACGAAGTCGAAATCAAGATTATAGCTTCAGGGCTCAACTTCCGTGATTTGATGGTAGCCATGGGTCAGCTTCTGGATGATTACCTTGGCTGTGAATTCAGTGGCATTATAACACGGATTGGAAAGAATATCACAGACCTGAACGTCGGAGATCGCGTGTGCACTTGGACATTCGGGGCATGTAGCACCTATGCTCGCGTTCTAGGGAACCAGGTGCAGCGAATTCCGGAAGGTATGTCCTTCGAGGCGGCTGCATCTCTACCTATAGCCCATTGTACAGCGTACCTGTCAATTGTGGACACCGCGCGGCTACAAAAAGGGGAAACTATCCTTATCCAGTCCGCTGCAGGTGGTATCGGTCAAGCAGCCATCATGCTTTCGAAATGGATCGGCGCAGAAGTCTTTGTGACCGTTTCGACATTACAAAAGAAGCACTTTATCATGAACACTTACGGGATACCAGAAGACCACGTATTTGACAGCAGGGATGCCTCTTTCGCCGATGGAGTTCTGAGAATGACCAATGGCAGAGGCGTTGATGTCGTTCTAAATTCTCTTTCCGGTGATCTCCTCTGTGCAAGCTGGAGTTGTATCGCCATGTTTGGAAGATTTGTTGAACTAGGAAAGAGAGACGTCGAGTCCAATAGTAAGCTTGAAATGGCCCCCTTTGTCAAGAATGTGACATTCTTCGGTGTCAATCTGGAAGCTGTCTTCCGTCACCGACAGCCGCTGGGAGCTACCTTGATGGCCCGAGTGATGGAATTAATTAAGACGAAAGCCATCACCCACATCGGCCCACTCGATGTCTACCCCGTCTCTCGAGTTGAAGATGCTTTTCGAGCAATGCAGACTGGAAAGCATCTTGGAAAGGTTATAATAGTCACAACCGGATCTGACGAACAAGTTAAGGTGAGGAACTGTAGCTTTGCCATATTTCCAACATTTCCACGATTGCTGACTGATATAGGTGCTTCCAATGCCTACAAAAACATTCCGTCTTAGGGAAGATGCCTCTTATTTACTTGTTGGAGGACTTGGCGGGCTAGGGCGATCCGCCTCGTGGTGGATGGTTGAAAATGGTGCCAAGAATCTGATATTTGTGTCCCGATCTGGCGCAGCAAAACCTGAGGCGTTGACTCTGGTTGAGAAATTGAAGCAAGCTGGTATCAATGTTGCCGTATATGAATGTGACGTCTCGGATCTCTCTCAGCTCACTGCGGCGATGGAAAGCAGCAGACACCAGATGCCGCCGATCCGGGGGATAATCCATGGCGGAATGGTGCTTAATGTAAGAAAACCGTGCCCATATCCGGAAATCTATATAAGGAGCCGCTGGTATTGACCCAGTTTGGCAGGATTCCATCTTTAGGTCGATGTCTTATGACAAATTCCAGGATGCTCTCCGGCCGAAAGTCGCAGGTACTCAGAATTTGTACTCATTGTCGACAAACATGGATCTAGACTTTTTCATCCTGCTGTCATCGTCAGCAGGGATCGTCGGCACATGGAGCCAGGGCAATTACACAGCCGGCTCTTCCTTCCAGGATGCCTTTGCCCGCTATGGCACCGCGAATGGACTGCCTATCGTCACGCTGGATCTTGGCCCGATAGCTTCGGTAGGCTTCGTGGCTGAGAACCAGGAGTACGCTTCGCGCGTCGTAAACCGTTCTGGCTTTGTTGTTGTTTCGGAAGCAGAGTTTCTCTCCATGCTCAAGCATGCCATCCTCGAGACACGGCGAACTCAAAAGTCCTGCCAGGTTATCACAGGGCTCGTCACTCCGGGTGCGGTTGAAGGCACATTGAGCGCAGATAGCGGCGATGCACCCTTCTGGTTTCATGATGCTAAGTTTTCCCACTTGTTCCAGATGGGGAGAGCAGTGACGAGAAATGCCCATACCGACACCAGCATCCGCCTGCGAGATGCCATTCCAACGGCTGAAACGCTTGCCGATGCGGTCCATGTGGTCTGTGATGCTATCGTCGCCAAGATTGCCAACATGCTTGCAATCCCTGTTGAAAGTATAGACCCAGGCCAATCTATGGCAACATACGGCTTCGACTCCCTGGCCGCTGTTGAGCTGCGCAACTGGCTCTTCCGAGAGGCGAAGGCCGACGTGGCTGTATTCGACGTCCTGGGTAAGACATCGTTGATGGAGCTAGCGAGTGATGTAGCCCTCAAGTCACCATTGCTAAGCTCCGTTATCCGCAAGGAAGCAGAGGAAGCGTCAGAGCAAGCCGATGGGTAGAGTCCAAGGTCAGCAGTGTATCTGCGATGTCGAGATTTTCATGTCGCGGACATGAACTGTTGCTTTACTTCTGAGATTTGCTGCTGACGGTACATCCATGTATGTCTTTCAGACTGTTCTTTTCCCTAGGTCTTTAAACGTCCTGGCCAAGATTGCTACCTTTGAATGTACCGAGCACTGTCAAAGGATGTTTTCCTTAACCCCGCTGGTTGTCCGCATGTCCAGATGGAGGAAATTTGCCCGTAGATATTTTATTTAAACCCCTAAGAGAAAGGAAGCTGAACAGCTAAGGATCACGTATTCTGTCTAATCTACGCCTTGAACCTGTACAGTACATGATGCCTGAGGTATATCCCGGGATACATCTCTGTCAGCCCTACGCCACGTGCTACCACGCGTGCCGGTGCGCGCTAACCCAAAGCGGGCCATGACAGCTCCCCGGCCGGTTTTGTATAGATGACGTCACCATTCGTCGGCGATGCCGCGGCTTCCGCGCCTTTGATAACGCCCTTTTCCCTCCTTCTCCTTCGTTCCCTGGGCTTCCGCGCTGTCCTTTCTGTCGCTTTGGTTCCGTCCATTTAGAGCTGTCGATTGAACTGATTCACCCAGCTGACTAGGCTGGCTGAACACCGTGGCGCCTTGGAACTTACGTAGATATATATCCAAGTTTCCAGTCTATTCTATCCCTTTGATTTTCTTCCGCCCCTTTTTTTTTGTTTTCCACATGAAGCGCCTGAACTCCCCGATCGACGACAACGTCCCGTACCTCATCTTCGTGCTCTACTTTGCAATCATATTCCTGAGCTATCTCTGCTCGTCCTGGGAGCCTTCTTGGTCGGGGAAGCAGAAAGCGCACGGTCCAGCTCGAGCGGCTCCAGTCGTAGCGGAGGCTGTGGGCGAGCGAGTGCATGCGAATTGAGATCGATCCATTGATTGATTGATTGATTGAATTGCAATCGAATTGAGTTAAAAATCATGGCCGAAACGGGATCGATCCTGTGTCTTGTCATTATCACGTTGTTGCGTATGTTCTGATTTTTTTTTCTTTTTTGGTTTAGAGTTCTTGTGGGGGTTTGTGTTTTTGTTGTGGATTCATGAAGAAGCTTGGTTCATGAAAAGGACATTGATTGCTTCTTTGCGCATGACCCGTGTTTCTGATTGCAAATGATACTGTGCCATTTCTCGATCCTTCAACGAAGTTGAAGGGTGATATATTACTGGGTTACTAACAGGCTAGGTACTTAAATCTAGTCCCTCCGCTCGGCGTGTTCATCATCTCCGGCTGCAGCGTCGACTTCTTCGTCAACATCCTCCTGACGATCCTAGGGTAAGTCGATCGACCTAAAGCCGTATGAACTGTGTTCACTTACAGTACTTTTTTTCACTCTCAGCTACTTCCCCGGCCACATTCACGCCTTCTACCTCGAATACGTCTACTACGACCGCCGCGCCAAGGGCGCCCAGGGTCGCGCGACGAGCGCCAAGGCGCCGGGAGTCTACTCGGAGCGGATCCAGAACGGGGGGCACACGGGCGGGGAGAGTAGTTATGGGACGATTTGGGACGCATGACCGACCGACCGCTAGTTCTGGCTTGGTATTTTCTTGGATACTTGAACTTTTTGGGTAGTCTGAGAGCTGGAGCTCGCGATTTAACTCCATATTGTATCTTTATTTGTTTCTATATGATTTTATGTTTGTGATGTCGCTATGTTTTATGAAGATTGTTCCTCCCGACACTGGCGCCTTCAACCGGATTCCGGGAGGTGTTGGGAGCTGGATGTGATGAGTCAAGAATTGAGTACAATGCGGGGTTTCTGCTTCGTTCACACCAGGAATAATTCGTGTTCGTCATTAGTGAAATGACAAAGGTCCCTTTCTGAAGTTTACCAGCTGCTTCTTCGCAGCACGAAAGAAACCCAAGAGCTTTTACAAAACACGCTCCGCCGACTTTATTTGTTCCCGATAAGAATCCAAGCACCAGAGACAAGACGGTAACATGACCACTTTTTTTTCGATTGTTAAACAAAACTCCGCATTTATACTAGACACAGCGCACATGTTCGTTGGCTCAAGACTCCTGCACCTTATGCCTACTCGCCTCTCCTCCTTCCGCTGCCCTCGCCCCATCAGCCCTATTCCCCCCCTTCAACGCAGGGAAATCAAACGGCTTGCTCCTCCCCGCCTTCCCCGCCGTCCGGGGCACCGCCCCGGTCCCGGGACTCCACCAGAGCGCGCCCACCCACGGCTGGACGTTCCAGCCCACCACGAGCGTCGCGTTGCCCCGCTCGGCCATCTTCCCCGTGATGTCCGTGATCTGGTACTTGGCCTTCTGGTTCCGGAGGCGGAGGACGCCTGGGCGGTTGTTTTTGTTGTTATTCTTGTTGTTCCTGGCGGATGATGAAGCGGACTGTTTGCGGTTCTTGTTGTTGCTTCTGACGGATGACTTGGACGACGGGAAGAAGCGCTCGCGCAGGGACGCGAGGGAGTACGGGGACTCCGGGGCGGGGATGATGGTGTCCCAGATGATGGATTCGGAGTTGGTGGCGTTTGGCTTGGAGGAGGAAGGGTAGGAGGCCAGGACGTAGACGAAGAGCTGTTTCGTGTTCCAATTGAAGAGGGGGGAGAGGTCTGTATTCCGTTAGTATCCAGATGCGTAGCGCAGAATGTAAGCTGTGTTTGCAAGAGATTGACGGTATTTGGAGAAAGAAAGGAGAAAGAAAAGAAACGAAGTAATTACGTACCGGCATCGAGATCAAACTGGATCCGCGCATACTCCTCCTTCTTGGCCGAGTAGTAGTGCGGTCGGCCTTTGATACTGCGCTCACCGGATCAGCTTTCCGCCTGGTTCTCAGGGAGAAATTCAATGAACCCTCCGAATCAGGTCACCGCATACACTTGCACATTCTTCAGCTCCACGCTCGTCGTCACATCGTCCGCGGGGTGCAGCAGCACTGAGAGCGCGGCCAGGGCGCCGACGAAGAAGGCCACGGTGGTGAAGAAGCCGAAGACGGCCTGCGCGCGGTTCAGGGACGAGTGCATCGTTGTTGGTGCCAACGAGCAGCCGGGTCTGGCGGTCAGACCCCGTTCTGCTCGGTAAGATCTTGTCTTCTGGAGAAGAAGAAGAAGCAAATGGGCGAGAGGAAAGCAGGACGCTTTTTCTCGAGCTGAGCTCGATTGATGAACTGTCTGTCTGATGTCTGGGGAAGGACACGAAAGCCACAGCGTGCCTGGAGGCACGGTGGCGGGAGTTGTGGCTGGTGCGGCGGACCGCGCAAACACGGCAAACACCCTGAGCGCTTATCGATAAGGGCGTCACTCCAGCCCACCTGGAGATCCACAGTACATGCCATCTCACATACACGGCGGGATCTGCGGCCGGGGTGGTTTCCTGTGGGCTCGTCGTGTCTGGTTCCATGTTCTGTCTTTCTTTGACTTAGTTAATGAACAATTGCATTATTCAATCATAGACAGGCTCTCTTCGATCTCCGACTGTTTCGCGCGGTTGACCTTCGACATATCTCTCATTACTAGATAGCGGTTCTATCCGCTAAGGACAATGGGAGACCACACGTTTTTCTTCTATGGTAGGCCATTGACGTCCTCCTCTGACTTTTCTACCTGATCAAAGAGCAAGAAATAGCAATTTCTCTTTACGCTTCTCGAGCCGGAGAGACCAAGCGCATGAGGCCGCAATTATCTTGCTAACCCCTCCTTCAACAACCAGGCACGCTTATGGCCCCCCAGATCCTCCACCGCGTCTGCCACGGTCGCCCAGACCCCGAACCCTGGCAGAAAGCCATGCTGAAGATCAAGCCGGCCATCCTGCACGGCTACCGCCGACACCGCGTCCGGGGCGCCGACTACCCCGCCATCGTCCCCGCCCATTCCACCACCACCACCACCAGCTCCTCCTCCTCCACAACCCCAGAACCCAATTCCGAATCCACATCCGACCCCCACCCCTACGTCCTCGGCACCCTCGTCTCGGGCCTCACCGACGGCGACGTCTACCGCCTCGACCTCTTCGAGGGGTCGCAGTACGAGAAGCGGCGCGTGCGGGTGCGTACGCTGCACGAGGCCGCCGGTCTGGGCGGCCGCCAGGAGGCGAGCGTCGCGAAGAAGGGGGACCAGCACCTCCGGGACGTGCTGGACGCCGCGGGGGCGGAGATGGCGGACGAGGGGGACGAGGTGGAGGCGATGACGTACGTGTGGGTCGGCGGGCGGGAGGAGCTGGAGGACCGGGAGTGGGATTTTGAGACCTTCAAGAGGGAGAGGATGCGTTGGTGGGTGGATGCGGATGAGAGTGAGTGGTAGATTAGGTACCTCGTAGGAGGATTCCCGGATAATTTGTGGGGGAGGAGGAAGGACACGTTGGGATGGGGCGGCCTTGGTGATGGAGAGATGTACCGTATGTGCCTTCTATCAAGCTTATCAAGCTACCTGCACTTAATATGCGACAGTATAGTCTTTCCTTTGTTGGTAGGGGATCAGGTTCTGTGATGATATCAGCGTGCTATCTGCAAGAAGAATGATTTGATGATAATCTAATAATGGTCATACCTGACAGGAACCTGATAGGAAGGACCTGAAGGGAGGACCTATTTCGAAAGGCGGATGAGGATGGCTTGACCGTTGTATTGCGAGATGACCTTACTGAACGTAGGCCAGCGATGACATCTAGAATGAAATCAAGATATCGATAACCTGTAAGATAACGGTGGCCCAGCCACGGCTGGTAATACCTGCAGATTCCGAGATACAAGAATGCATATTTTATTGAAAGGCGTCATTGCTCCGCAATAGTGGTATCATATTCAATAAACTCCTTTTTCAGGTTCATTTGCACTCGATCATCCATCCCATCCCAAGTCATTCAGACCACCCATGTAAGATCCCAACATCAGATGCAATTTTTGAACACCTCAAAAACCGGAAGAGTAATACAAAAATAAAAAAAAATGAATGTTGTTAGTTTTGTCTCATCGTGGAAGATCCGCTCCGCGATCTGATTCGAACAGGGATAACCATTTATGGAACATCATTCAATCACTTCAATGTCAGGATTTTCCTTGTTTTTCTGCCTGGCCTGCCGCGGACTTCTGCGTGGGCTGTCCTGGATCAACACAGAAGGTTTGCTACTATAAGGCGGCGTTCCAGGGACCTGTATCTCCACTGCCACCCCTCCAGGCGTGTCTTTCGGAGGTTCCGGTTCTCCGCTTGCGAATTCACACAGTTCCCGGCTGAACCTGTCTTCAGGTTTTTCATCGTCCAGAATGATCGGAGATTTCAAGCTTTTTTCTTCTGCCTGAGCACTGCTGGTGAGTCTGGGCGACGACGGTCCTGCGGCTTTTGGTGGCTGAATTTCCGTAACGTCATTGATATCAGGATCGGGGGCCGGCTCCTTGGACGAAGGGCTCCGCTGCTGCGTTAAAGATCGTCCTGCTTCGGTTGCTGGGGATCTGGTATCTTCTTCGCGCTGGCCTGACGCGATTTCGGTCTGTGTGACCGAAGCCTGGCGTGACGCACCATCGGACGTCTGACTCTCGCCGGAGGGAGATCCATCACGCGGAACTGCTTCTCCGGGGGAATGGTTTCTTTCAGCCTGCAACTCTTCATTTGAAGACTTCTCCTCGACATTGTTGGATTTCGACTGCTTCTGACTGCGTTCGTCCTCATATTTGGCAGATCGGCTTGGTTCTGAGGGGCCAAGTAAATATGATATCGGCTTCCGGTCAGCCATGATATTCTCCTCTCCGGCCTCATTGCGCTTGATCTTCTCCTGCTCATCCTGCAGTTCGAGAAGGAACTTGCGAAGACGGCGCCGCAGGAGGCCGGATTTCAGAGGAGGCCAGTCCGTGTCCGTCCTCATCTCCCTCAGAAGCACCCTAGAAATGAACCGATCTGGATCTTGCACAAATTTCTCGAGATATGCAAGCAAATACAAGCCGCAGTCCGAAAAATTTGGTTGCAGTGGTATCTCGCGCGCTGTCATTCCCTTGATCATTTTGGGATCAATCTGAAGCGCACGCTTCGATTTACCCTCCTCCTGAAGGTATTCTCGGAGAATCTTGATGGTCGGCGAGCGCGCTAAGTCCAGAGAATCAAAGGTGATGATGACTGGCTGCTCGGTGTCATATTTCTGAGGAGGGACTTTGGCCTTTCTTTTCTGTTTCTTGGCCTTTTGAGTAGAATTGGCCTCTTCTTGGTCCTCCTTTTGGTCTTGGGCTGCTCTTTCAGCATCATCTTTTTCAGAAGGGCGGGATTTGCCGCCAGAGCTCGAGAACTTTGGGGGAGAGGATAATATTGGATTTTCTTCTCCTTCGGGCCAATCGTCATCAGCTTCCTGTACGGCCTCAGTCGGCCGGTCTCCCTGCTGATCCATCACCTCAATCTCTGTCTTGTCAGATAAGGTCATTGAAGCAAAAGACTCCCGAGCTTTGTCAGCCTCCGACTCTATTTCGCATTCCGTCTCCGGTTTCTTGACAGGATCCTCTTCAGCAACAGCTTCGGGGGTCTCTGGAATTTCCTCTCTGTCCACCGTCTTCGCCTCAGTCGAAGCATCTTCCTTCTCGTCGTCGGGAAACCCCTCAAACTCTGGACTGTCTTCCAACGTGCGTCGTAAGCTTGGCAGATTGCATATTATGGCAAGGTACCAATGTGCACTTTCATTGATGGGAACCACGATATAATCATAGCTAAAAATATCGACTGTCCTTGTCCACTTCTCGACGCCTTCATAGTTGATCCCACGCTTTCCCCGGGGCGTATTGGTTAGTGTTGCAAAGAAGTATGAATTAAAGAAGTATATTCGCTTGGCGACGTCCTGATTGGTACGTTCCAAGTGATGCTCAAGGAAGCGTAGATAAAAGCCGATTATGTTATCGTTTAAGAATTCCCCATCGCGGAGCCGTTCAAAATCATGGGAGTCGACTTCCGCTTTCCTTTTTCCCACACGAGGGTAGACAATTGACCTTTCGCATAGTCAGCATCAAGCACTATAATCACAGAGATATTTACTAACTTGAACGATTTCGTTAGCCTATCATCTGACGGGGGTTGCGGAGCCTGCTCCGCATCGTCGTCGCTACCACAGCATGTGAGTCGCCAGCTCAAGAACAAAAACGGACAGTTCACAAACCTGATGAGTTCTGTCAGATTATGCCGTGATTTCGATCGTGTTTGCCGCATATCTGAAGAAATAGGATTGTACTTTTTGACAGGAATCGGGATGCCCTGATCAGACTCATTTCTGGCAGGATGACTGTGAGTATCTGGATTAGGCGCCTCTGCCAGATTGTGATCGTCGCTTGAAGTATTTGCTGGACGTCTAGGAGGTCGATTAAGGATCGTGCCGACCTCGCGATTGACATTTCCATCAGCATCCTGGAGAGAGGCCGAAAGCTTTTGTCGTTTAACCGGTTCGGGTTTAGGCTCCGGGGGAGTTTCATCCTGGAGGGCCTCGGTGCTGGGACGCTTCGTGGCATGGACCTGGCGCGTTGCATTCTTCTCACTTTGAGCAAAGAGTTTGTCCATCCATTCGCTTAAAGAGTGTAAGCCACAGAGACCTCGATTGGAATGACGAAGTGAGCATACCTCGACTTGTCCTGAATTTTTATATCTCTGTTGGCAAGGACAGAACATAGATCCTCTTTTTCCTTCGGCGAGGACAGCTCGATGTCCATTTTGTCATCCATACCTTCAGCTTTCGACAACCGCAGTTGAATCTTGCGACTTTCATCCTTCCCTCGGAATACCGAGAGCACTTTTCGTAGGGAAATATGCACATTGTTTGCCGTATCAAGACAGGCATCTTCTAGTCCAATAGTGCCACGGACGTTATCAATAGCGACTTCAAGGGCCTGTCCAGTAGAGGAAGTACGCTCAACGGGTCCGAATCGGAAGAAATTTACTTCAAATAACCGTTTGTGGGTATTCCCCTTTTCTTCTTTTTGGATTCTGCGATTTGGCTTCCCTTGTCCTTGTCGGGATGCACTCGCAAAATCAGTTGGTCGAATGTCGCTCGGTGACGATCGTCGACGGATATCCCTTTCGGCCTGATGTGGAGATAGAGAGCCGGAATTGACCTCTCTTTTACGTACTGAGATCAACGAGGCTGGTACACGCGGGACGGTTACATCTCCCTGCAACTCATCCGGGCTTTCCCGTGTATCGGACGTGCGCCGCTTGCCTTCTGTTGAAATGAATTGTCTCTGAAGAGGTGGACTTCGTGGTTCACGGGATGGAGCTGCAGGGTTGCGAATCTCGACGCTTTGGAAGACTGCTGGCTTCACACTGCTTTTCGATCTTTCAGCCTCAATTTGCTTGTCGCTGGAATTTAATGCTAGAGCGCGTCTCGGTTTTGTCGCACTCTGCATAACCGGGCCTTCTTGATCATCATCAGCGACAGAACTAAATTTCTTACTAGAGCCACGCTGAGGACTGCTTTGAAGCCGATGACTTCCCATTGTTCTCTCTACCTGTCTGAACTCTTCAACCTGATGTCGGGAGTTTCTTGACTTCTCCGCTCGTATGGAAGGTTGACTGGATGTCGAGGAGAGCTGCGATGCACGTTGAGCAGAGACTGATGTCCCAGTAGGTGATGTTTGGAGCTCTATTTCATCGTCCTCCACTAAGTTGATGATGCTGCCGGACACTCCGCCCGGCCCCTCTCGACGCTGACGCTTGGCTGGTCTGCCAACCTCGTTGTAACCAGCGGATACCTCCGTGCGAGAGAAACCAGGAGTAAAACGGTTTGAAAGGCCGCCACGCTGCTTTAACCTGCCCTGCGCACGAACCGGCCCACTTTCCCGCGAGTTGCGCGAGAGGGTGTCAATAGGCCGAAACGGGGAGAACGACTGTAGGAGGTACATATTAGATAGGAATCCCATATCCCTCTTCCGCTGCGTACCTTGAGTGCAGAGCTTCCAAGTTGTTTGAACGTTTGGCCCGGTGTAATCGGCACCTCACCCTTGTTCTTCCTAAGACAACCCGCATATGAGTCCCGTGGTTACTCAGCAATGAATCCTTGTACACCACATACCCGTAATAGGGAAATAGCCTGCGCTCGTCTGATTCGGGCTCCACGCGCCGCTGCTTGCTGAGCATCTGGTCTCCCGCTGTGAAACTAGAAGCCGGCGGAGTCAGCACCAGGAACTGATTGTTGGCCTTCACAGTGCGATATATTTACAGACGATTCCCCCGGGAAGCGGACTGAGGATCGGTCTGCTTTGGCAGTGGACGTACAAATCGAGATTCGCGGGCAGGTCGTAGTCTCTGGGCATAGTCGCGGTCCAGCTGTAAGATCAAGTGAGCCTCTGGACTTAGGTGAAAAAAAGGCGGAGGCCGCCGATGGCACGAGATGGCTGCAGAAATCAGGAAAGGGACAAAGAGGGACAAAGGCAAGCTCTTACATGACAAGACCACCCTGGATCCTCAATGTTTATATACACAGGAGACCAGGGTTTAAACAGCTGTTCTTCACACCGGACGTCTGGGCCGGCTGTGCGAGCTCGGAGTTGGCATGGGCTTGTGGAGGGTGAACAGGGCTTGTCGCGGGTTCTGGCTGCCTGCGGGCAGATGTCCAACTGGAGAGATGGTGCGAGAGATTCCCCAAGAAACGCATGTATTCATCCAGAGGGACATTGGATCACAGGAGGGGCATGCGCATGCTGCGTTTGCACCCGCGACGTTGAGTGTGGGCCGCACTGGGCAATGCATCATGATGGCACTCCCCAGGCGGCGGGAAGGCGGTCCGTTTCTGCCACCAGCCCTGCCAACGCATCCACCCTTCATCCCGCCTAGCCCTCGCGAACGGAGTATTGTCTTACGGACCTGGGAAGGTAATCTACAGACTGTCCACTAAAGACGGAAGGTTGCCGATAAATTGTAGCCTTTTGTAAGAAAACTCAGGTCATAATCTAGGTGATAGCACACCCCTCATCAGAAATTTCCCCTTCCGCATGACATCTGGCATTAACTAAAAAGCAGCCATTGGATTCGCCCAAGCCCCCCTGCCCAGAACCAATATAGAACGCATGCCAATAGGATTTTTACTGTACATGGCCATACCCAGGCTCTTATAACCGCTTCAAGACGCCGTCCCTTTCCCCTTATCCCCCTTAGAGTCATCATTGACATTAGCCCTCCGTCGATCGGTCCCATGGTGGTGGTGATGGTTTCCCGCGGCCTTCTCCTGGCGAGCCTGGTCAATAGCAGAGCGCTGGGCAATGCTGTCATCGTGGCTCTTCCACACGATGTTAGTGTCTGCAGGGAATGCAAGCAGGCGCTTGATCGTTTCCCTGTACTGTATTAGCAAGAGAACCGAGAACGCATGTGGGAACGAGCAGGAACCATACCTGATCTTGATGTTTCGGCCACCATCAATTCTCGTCCAGACACTCAACACGTCTTCACCACTCCGCACGCTGAGGACGGCCCCGCAGACCTCGTCCCCAGCTTCTGCGAACTGATCGCCCACCATTGCGAGGAGAAGATCCTCCCAGTAGCGATCAGCCACCCCCTTCTTCAGTCTAATAATCCATTTTCCACCCTTTTTATTCGCCTCATCTTCCCAAACAGGGCGGATGCCCTTCTTGAAGATGTGGTAATCCGAGACCGTAGGGAGACGTGATGGTCTCTTAAGGTGAGAGTAAATGGTCCAGAAACTCTCGACGGAGGATATGGACGCAAGCGGGACCGTGGACTTCTCGTAGTCGGAGTATTTCGGCGTAGGTGGGCGGTACCAGACGACCCAGGTAGTCTTCAGAGGATGCTCCTTCAGTAAGGAAGTGGAGCCCTTCGACTTGGCCCCGTCTGTGCTCGTCCCCTCCTGTTCGTTCTGCGAATCTCGCTTGTCGCTGGACCCTTTCGAGGAGCTCGACTCGAGAGTGCTACCGGGGGTCTTGGGGGTCTTCGTCGACGATCCAAAGGAAGCGAATGCGCCGGAGCCCAAGCCAAATGCGGACGAGGCGCTAGAAGGGGAAGATACACCGGCAGAGAGGGGAGAAAGCGCGTTGAAGGGATTAGAGCGCCCGTGGGCGCTGTCGGGTCCGAAGCGCTTTGATGCGTGACTGCGGGGAAGATCGACTTTGGCGCCGCCCTCTTTGCTGTCTGTCAAAAGGGACAGTTTGCTGGAGCTGCAATCACGATCGACATTAGACGAGAAAGAGGAAGGAGTGAAGAAGAATCGAGCCAGAGACACTTACTTCGATCTCCGCGTCCACAGGTTTGCGTTATCCATCGAGATAGCGGCAAGGACTGCTCAAAAAAAGAGCGGTCATCAGGCAGGGAGAACCAGGTGGGTCAAGGGCAGGCCAGAACGAGTAACGGGAGGGACGGGGACGATGACGGAGGTTCACACTGAGGGTAACGGCAAAAAACGATGGAAGAATTGTCGTGGTAAAGGAGGGGAGGGGGAGGGAATGCCTTTGGCGGATGTTGTCGAGAAAGTAGGGCAGAGCATGGCGTCCTCCGGCTCTGCGTCTCGCTCACCTCGAGCTCTGTCCCTTGCGGCCAATCACCACAGCCGCGCGCCAAGCGCTGCGGCTCCACCCACAGTCTCTTTTCTCGCGCCCCAACGTCTTCCTCGCCTCTTTTCCTTTCCTTTCCTACCATTTACCAGCAAGACCACCTACTCAAATCGTCGCCAGCTGCTCGATTCTCACCCCCACGCTCTGGTGATTCCGATGTGTGTGTCGAGATTAATCATGTCTTCTAAACCCGCATCTAAAACCATCATCACGAGGGCTCTCCAGCTACCATGATGCGATGATGACCTGAGGTACGGGACAGTCTTTTCTGATGTAGCGCCCCTGCCATAGGTTCTCGGTGGTACGTTTGATCTTAGGCACCAAGTGGATAGCTCCAAGGCAGGGATTCTCTTGGTATGTGGATTCCATCAGGTTCATTCCAGCGCCGTCGCCTTCTATGAAGAGAGCTTAGCTCTGGTAATCCGAGGTGCTCAACCGCTGCTACACTCCTGCTTTGCGCAGGATGCTGGTTGAGCTTGAGGTCAAAGGCAAAGTCTGATGATTCCTCTGTCTCGACAGCCCAGCCACAATTGCATCTACTTCGATTCGTTCTGCTAACGAGGATAGTAGTATGCTCTTGACCGCTAGCCTAAAGTTTTACCAATTGCTTGTCTGATGCTGGTTTATACGTATGGTTTGATTAGTTAGGACATAATGAACTGCGACGGAGATTCGTCGTTCTTCGTTAAGTTGATAGAGACCGAGTGCAACGCCTTCTCCTTTCCCTATCGTACCGAAGATTCGAGTTCGTATCCAAAGGATTCAGATTATTCTCAGGTACTGAAGGTAGACATTAGATAATGATTTAGATCACCACAATCATCATCCAATGGTGTTAAATAAAATGGTTTCTATACATGAAGAAAAGCCTTGCACATATAAACACTAGCCAGCTGCACCGTGTGGTTCACAATCCAGAGCCATAACCAACATGGAGCTCCACAGTAAAAATCGATCTGATTTTAATGTTTTCGAGCTGGTGATCAAATATTCGCATATATAGTCCCATCCCTCAGCTCGTGTATACTCTCCCTATCAGACGGGGATCCGACCTCCATGTACTTTGTCCCATCCCTCAGCTCGTGGATCGTAATCCTCCGACCTCCATGGGACTTTCGACCACGTCGGGAGCTCCGGGCTGACACAGACGAATCTGCGCGTAACACAGAGTCGGTGCTTCCGGCTTCGCTGGCGGGCGCACTGCTCGATGGAGTAACCTCCATGTCCTCCCGGTCGACAGAGAGTTGCAGCCTGTGGTCCGCGACCATTGCCGCGCCGTCTTCATAGTACCACTTCTGCAGACGCTTAGCATAAGCGCGTTCCTCGTCGCCGTATTCAACCGGCGGGCCCGTGATGAGGGCATCGTCACCTTCTCCGGGGAAGACCGCCCACGCGCTACTTTCCGAACTAAGAAGCATCATGGAGTGGTTGAAGCTTTTCACTTTGAAATTGCGGAGGAGAATCACATCACCTTCCTTCGCGGAGGGAAGAGCGGTCTTGAAAGGTCGGAAGATTTGTGCAGGGAGCGTGGTGCCAGCCATGGATGGATCAGTGAGCTGCAGCGTCAGATAGTATTCTTTAGGGCCATTTCTGGCGCGGATTGGCGGAGACGTTTCAACAACGACGGAGATCGTATCGGTTAAGACGTTGAAGTGGTCAATGAGAGTAGCAAGCGGAGCGAAATAAGAAAGTTGGCTTCGCAGACCATTAGCGTGACGGTTTGGCTGAGGTGGAGGAATCCTTGGAGTTTCGGTGTCATCGCTTTCGCGCAGGGACTGGTCCTCTTCAGAGAGGGCAACTTCGTCTTCAATGCTTTCCTGCATTTCGGGATGTTCCTCCATTTGGAATTCTTCCTTCTCCGCGATAGGGGAAGATGACTCGGCATTCTCAGGTCGTGTCGAAGTAATTTCGGAGCTCATCATACTTTGACGCAAAGGGCTAGGAATAGTTTCTTGCCTTGGGACATCTTCCTCATCGACCTCCGCTTCCGCAAAAGACGACACTATCTGAGATTGTAGCGAGGAGTCAATGGCAACTTGCGTAGCTTGTGGCGTTGGCATTGACGCTTCTGCCACGGTATGCTTGGTCAGTTTCTCCGAATCAATATCTGTCACCTGAGACGCATTTGGCGTAATGAGTTGATCCCGAGGTTTCAAGAGAGAGTGACTCTGAACCATATAGGTTTCATTATCAGGACACGGGGATCCTGCCCCATCAAATAACAAGCCGGGTTCAACTTGTCGACCCAGATCGGACGAACGCTGCGATCGAGCCGACCGGTCCTCCAGATGGTCATCATCTTCGCTGCTCTCTTGGTCGGCATCCGAGACAACTCCTCCAGAGGTGACTCCGGCGTGGAGCAATTCTGGATCCATCGCAGACTCGCCAGGTTGGGGTGTGCGTTTTTGATCCGGATGAAATTCATCTTCAGACGGAGTCGGTGAAACGCTACCACGACGGCTGACAAGTTCCTGAGGTTCTAGTTGTGGCATTGAGATGTCCACTTTGTTGCCTGGCTTGGAATCGACCCTCTCCTGTTCGAGATCAGATTCTCCCTCAGCGATGTCCTGAGACTCTGATTCGACAGTCTCTTCCTGCTGCTTGCCGTCATCAGACATCTCTTTGTCTTCCTCGCTTTCAGTAGCCTCTTCATCCGACACTTCAGATTCAAGTACCGGTGGGATTTGAGGCTCCTCCTGCTCCGGTGTCTGCTGGTCCGCCAGAGGACTGACGCTCTCGTGCTTTGATTGGGTGGATTGGGGCCTTTTAGTTGCATCAAGAGGTTCAGGATCGCTATCGCTATCCAGAACAATGACTTCTGGATGTACAGTCCTTTGCGGAGGCGGTGCCTGAGGTCTTGTCGGGTAATTCTCATCTTCCGACTCGGATTCAGACTCAGGATATCCTTCGTATTCTTCTTCGTAAACGTGTTCAGAGTCATAGTCTTCTTCGTAGCCCTCTTCGACGTCAAGTTCCTCATCTTGATCTTCTTCGCCCTCATCATCCGAGATATCGCTCCCATCGTGTCTCCTGGTCGATATCTCTCTTTCGTACTCTCTATTTTCATTTTCCTTTTCTCTTAACTGCTCCTCTTTCTCTTTTTCTTCAACCACCTCCCCTTCAGCATCGTCTTCGGTTACTACTACCTCATCACCCTCCATTCGTTCTTCTGAAACGGAAGGCATCCGACCTTCTGATATCTCCTCCTCTTCGTCTTCTTCTTCCTCCTCCTCCCGCTCTTCTTCTTTCCCTTCCTCATCTTCTTCTAGTTCTCCCTCCATTTCTTCTGCTTCTTCATCCACTTCCTCCACCTCTCGCTCCATTCCTCCTCCTTCATCCTCCACTTCTTCTACCTTTTGCTCAATTTCTTTCTCCTCCTCGTCCTCCACCTTCTGTTTTTCTTCCTTTCGTAGATCTTCCAGAGTTTCGGCGGCCTTTTCGTTGGCCACATCAAATCCATGCATTTTTGCACTCTCCACAGCCGGCGCTGGCTCCTCTTGTTGAATATTTGACGGCAGCGCCAATCTTTCGTTTGTTGCAGCAAAGCCAGAAACTTGAGAAACAGTGCCCAACTCTGTTTCCACTGGCGCAGCCTCTCTCACATCAGCGTCCATGCTCGCTGCATCCCTCCCAGGATCCACCGGGACTCGTTCAGCTTCCTGGTGCAGTTCGCTGTGTATCTGCTTCTCGGACTCCATGATTGTATCCGCCATTGCGACATCTTCTCGCGTATTCGTTTGCTGCGGAGGAATATTTTGGTTTGATTCCGTAGTGGGTGGCCCAGGAAAGCATCCTTGGGGAGTGGTTGGCGCTGTCAGCAATGGAGATGGAACAGCAAGGCCTGGAGAAGGAAGCGGAAGTAGACGTGGAGTATCTGTAGGACGGCGAGCGATATGGTCTGTAGCCATTTGTCTATCCTCATTATCGAGCGGCGCCACGACTTCAACCGTCTCAGGCTGAAAATGTTGATGAGCCGGCTCTTCCAATCTTTGTTCAGCCTGTTCAGGTGGATGCTCTAGGCAAATTTCTTTCGTGCCTTGTGTAGAATTTTCGACTTCTGCGCCTGCTGGAACGGAACCCTCAACCAGTATTGTGGGGGGTGCAACATCCTCCTTATCCGTTGCACGTTCTGGAGTTTTGATTTCTTTCATGTCCGCGCTAGGCTCCACGCTGCTGGTCATTGCCGTCTCCTCAATTTCTTGCTCGGTCGCTGCAGGCTCCTCCTCTTCTTCGTCTTCCATATTGAGTTCCTCTGTCTGGTTCCAAGCGGTCCGATCTTCTGGAGGACTTGCAGGTTCGTCGACAAGTCGCCACTCATTGCTGCGCATGCTGAAACGAGGCCGCTTTCTTCCTCTACCCGGTATGTAGCCATCTTCCTCCACGAATGGATCGAACGCAGAGTCGGCGAGAGGGCCCAACGATGAACGAGTGAACCGTAAGAAAGCCGGCGAAGCCCATGTATTCGATTCTGCGACCAGTCCATCTTCTTCAGTTGTGATACCGGCGGGCGCGGGCGCAGCTGGTGTGGTTAACGTGACGTCCTCCTCCAGCCGTGGAGACGCTTGATGATCGACTTCCACCGTCGCTAGACGCTGAGCATCTCGAGATATCTGGATATAATATTTAGTTACCGCACTATACCTGCGAAAATGGTCGTAAATACCTCTAGGGCTACACGATTCTCAAAGTGGAGATCCCAAGGTATCCCTCTACCAGGCGTTGCTGTTGCCGCCTCATTATCGGCCCATCTCGCACCGTCCAGACGGAGGACGACTTTGTCACCAATTCCGACCTGGGTACGAGCAACATCCTCCGCACAGAAGCCATGAAAGGTGACCTTGACCTGACCGTTTGTGCGTCGAAGACGAAAATCCGGCTCCGCGAGTAGGAGGCTGAGACATCGGCTCGAAGACGAAAAGGGCCACACGAGAGTAACCACAGCGTTGACAGACCGTTCTCCTATATTATCTAGTTCCGGGGACAGCTGTGCGATAGGAATAGGGTTCGACTGTGCGAGAGCCCCGGGGGGCGGAGACTGGTCACTGGATCCCATGATGGTGGTTACTGGACGAGGGCGGTTACAAACATTGCTCTATCGCAAAGTCTGCAAATCGGAGAAGAGGGAGCAGTGCACAGCGCAAACCATGAGCAATTTCGAGAGGAAAACGGCTGGCGGCTAAAGGTGCGCTGTCTGCTCTGGAACAAATACTGGACCCATGCGCGGCGCGGCGGTTTGTCTGCTTGCATCACGAGCTCGCGCTCGGCGTCCGTGGTTGTATCGGCGGCGTTATATTACAATACAGATCCACCGGCGCCTCCCCATTGATGGCATTTCACGTATCAACAAAGCCCAGAGCATCAAAAGAACGAGGTTACGGACTATTTGACGATCTCTATGATTTTGATCTACTGTAAATAAGAGTATGATTGTTGTCTGTTATTATATTGCCCACAGGACCTTTAATCCGACGCTTAATAGTTCCAGCCCTGTCTAAATTGTTATCCATGCTCTTTTGTCATCCACATCCAGCTCATGATCTGGTAAATATGGTCACAAACAGCCGTGTTGTCCCCAACGCTTAGGGAATCCCATCGATCCTCGAGCATATATCTCTTCGAATGAGCTTGAATAAGTTTCGCTATGTTCTACCTATGTATGAACAACATAACTATGTTCATTGCGCCAGTAGTAAACTTGCGCTACAGGACCTTCCTCGCAAAACTATTTTAGGGCCCAAAGACACTGTTTCCGCAATCGGAGCCAGCGAAACCTGACAGTTAGATCAGGGTATCTGAATATCCACCGGAGGCAGCTAAACATGCATCATGTCGTCTTGTCGGCGCCGTGCCACAAAGCCCTGACTTCTCCAGATGTTTATGTTTGTACAAATGCTGACTACAAAAGGAGCTTTGAAAGTATATCTCAAGCTCTATTACGCCAAGATATATTGCACCTGATTTGATGATGTTTTCCGCGTGTTTAACCAATTGCATATCTACCTAGGAGGTAGTTTTCCTTGCAAGGCATCGTATTCCCTTCAGATCCACATTCACTTTTCGTGCTTCTCGACTTTTCGTTCAATCGATCACCTTGGTTCCGTTATTAGGGCGGCCTTTTTAAATCTTTTCGTTTATCAGGACTGAAACCTTCCAGTGGAAACCAACTCGTCCGTTTCGGAGCAAGAGCTTTTTCTTATCTTGAGAGCAGTTTTGCGGTGAATAGGGATTTCTCTAAGATTTGGTGTTGTCTGCCACATGAATGGCTTCTATGTATCACTGTGACATTAAGTGACTGCCAATGCCTTTCTCGTCACTACTGATTTTCATCGCTGCTGGGCAGTTGGTTGCCTGGCACTCCAAAAAACGTACTGTACAGATACGAAAAGCCATAGATCACTCTTGCTCGACAATATGGAAATTAAATTTGACCCATGAAGGCCCTTTACAAGGGCAATTATCAAGCTGACTAATACGGATTACTGGGAATGTCACAAAGTTCTATGGTGTGAGGGAGAGTGGCGTGATTTGCGCATCTGATGAGCATGAGGTATCTGCATAGTAATTTCATGCGAATGAGCGCTGCAATATGAAGGCTCTCGCGTCGACTCTGAAAATTTTTGAAAAACATGAGAAATCGAAAATGAACCCACCGGGAGCTCTGCTGAATCAAAACTTATATGGTGGTCGATAGGTTTGTACCGTATGTGCTTGCTGACGAATTTGTTTCCACTCTAGATCTGCGGTACCTCTTGAGCAAAAAAAAATAGATCTGGTACTCTGTGGTCCCACCTTCGATTACTTGAGTCCAAACCGAAATACGGAAACACATCTTGCGTTCAGATGTGACTCTATGGTTCAGTTACTGATTTGAGCCATCCATTTTTCAAAGTATGAGAAGTAGAATACTGGAAGTGTCTTTTAATTGAGATTTACGCGCGTGTTGTTAAAGCGGCGCAAGTGTGGAGACGCGGCCGGGGCAAAGGGGCGCCGATGAACGGAGCGCCGGTGGCTCGATAAGATAATCGTGCGTGAACTATTTATTTAGCGCACCTGACGCTCAAGCCCCTCGATACGGGTGTATCTTGCATGCTGCCAGTAGACTCTGGTGCATTGATTGAGATATGACAGCTCTAAGCAAAGTTCGTAGCATTGCAATTATTGGCGCTGGGCCGGCTGGTCTTGCGGCGGCCAAGTACGTGGGTTCATGTTCCGTCACTACTCTTTTCAAGCTCTCCCACTGCACGCTCTGCCCCGCTAACATCGACGAGCAAGGTACCTTCTCGCTGAGAAATGTTTTGAAAAGATTGATATCTTCGAGCAGCGGAGCAAAGTCGGAGGGCTTTGGAACTACTCCCCCGCATCTGACAAGAGTGGCATTGCCACACCGATCCCGCAACTGAGCCCGCATCAGCCAGTTGACGAGCCCATATGGCACTCGACAGGCAAGGCCGAGGCCCCGCGGGCAGCGACTTTCCTGTCTCCCATTTACCAGGGACTTGAAACGAATATTCCTAAGGATTTGATGCGGTATTCAGATAAACCCTTCCCGTCTAATTCTCAGCTCTTTCCCAGATTTGATACCGTCACAAAGTATCTCGAAGAGTATGCAGAGGATATCAGCCATCTCATCCGCTTCGAGAACCAGATTCTGGATGTCAGGCCCGAGAATGCTTCTTCGAGCACCTGGAGTGTGACAAGGAGGGACCTCAAGACAGGTCTGAAGGAGACAGTCAGTTATGACGCCGTGGTTGTCGCCAATGGCCACTACAATGTTCCTTATATTCCCGCAATCGAAGGGATCGAGGTATGGTCTAAAGCATATCCTGGAGCGATTTCCCATTCCAAATTTTACGACTCCCCGGAACCCTTCCGTGGGAAGAAGGTCATTGTTGTGGGGAATTCGGCCTCGGGAATTGATATCGGGGCCCAGATAAGTGAAGTCTGCGAAGGACCTCTGCTTTGCTCGTCCAGATCGGAATCCTACCTGTCACCGGGCCCGGCCACAGACAGGGTTGAGTGTCCAGAAATAGTGGAATTCTTATCGCCCAGCACTCACGAACGTGGTGTACGATTTGCGGATGGTAGGATAGAGGAGAATATCGATGCTATACTCTTCTGCACCGGCTACCTTTACTCCTATCCGTTTCTGTCCTCCCTTGATCCTCCAGTTATCCAAGACGGCACCAGGACGCTGAATGTCTACCAGCACATCTTTTATATAGACCGTCCTACAATCGTGTTTCCCGCACTGGCACAGAAAGTGATCCCATTCCCTATCTCCGAGAACCAGGCTGCAGTTTTTGCCCGTGTCTGGTCCGGACGGCTAAGTCTACCGTCGAAAGCGGAGATGAGAGCTTGGGAAGACTCCATGGTTGCCGAGAAGGGAGCAGGGAAAGCGTTCCACGTTCTGCCTTTCCCTAGGGACGCTGATTATCTCAACTTTCTATATGACTGGGCGGCGAAAGCTAAGCCACAGCCCGGGCTGGAGAACGCTGGGAGGGGCAAGCTTGGAGTTTGGTGGGGAGAGAAAGAGAGGTGGATGCGAGCGCATTTTCCAGAAATCAAGAAAGCATTTTTGAATAAGGGGGAGAAGCGGCATTCCATTCGGACCATTGAAGAGATCGGTTTCGATTTTGAAGCATGGAAAAGGGAGCAGGAGCGGGATGAGCCATAAGTCACTTAATTCTCTCCACGGTACTGTACTGCACATAGTACGAGGTGGCATGTGCTTCGGTCCTAGGATACATTAGGTACTTTAAGCCATTGCACAGATGGCAGGTACTGTACGTACTGTACATAGATACAGGAAGATAGAAGCAATGCTGCCACGACGGAAAACGAGGTGTATCTATGGAAACATCCTAGATTATGGTCCATTCATACTCATATCCAGAAGCCTCTAAACTGACCCAATTGGGAGGACGAGGAGGGCATCCATGGGTTGAAAACCAGCACCGACCAAAGTTATCACGTGTGGGCGATCATCCGCCGCGCCCGCCCCGACTCGCCGCGAATGCTTCCCTCACTCTGGCTTCTCTATTGTATCCAACACAACTCATTCTTGACCCCATTCACCGTCTATTGAGAGGAGCCACACTCCTCGTGCTCCCGATAAAGCCCCCTTGTATCATTCATTCTTCCATCTCTTCTCTCAACATGGACCACGCCACTTGCCAGACCCTTAGCCGACGCGCATAATGGGGCGCAAGCGCAAGGCCTCGTCAACGGCGTTCACCACTTCAAACAGTCATTCTACTAAGCGTAAGCGGAACAATAAATTCCCCTCATCCGATACCGACAAAGAGCCCGTTCAGATTGGCGACGAGGAATATCCCATCAATTGCATTCTCGACGAGACGCGAACGAAATACCTGATCGATTGGGAGGGGCCGTACTCACCAACCTGGGTAGGTTACAACGTTAAAGATTCCTTGCATCTGCTGTTCCACTGGAGATTGCGACAGACATCTTAGCGCATAACGCATTTTCCTCTGGTCTTGCGGGTGCTAATCATAAACTGTCTCAAATAGGAACCGAAAGAGTGCGCGAACGACGCTGCGATTGAGGCGTGGGAAGAGAAGAAAAGAGAGAGAGCTGTTGAGCCCAAGAAACAGCGCGGCCAACTGCGAAGAGGTCGACAAAACTCAGGCTCCATCTCCAGTACTTCAGGCTTTCAACATTCCGCTCTTGATCCGCGCACAACATCCCCTGAGCGACAACAGTCTGTTCGTCCATCTCCACTCTTTGTACCTCAGGAGACAGTTCCGGAGACACAAAGCCCAAGACAGACCCAGAATGCAATAGAGGGAGAGACTGACAGAGTAACTCCAGCGACACCTATTCTACGAGAGACAACTGAATCGAGTACCGCGAGTGCGAGTTCGTTCCAGCCCGGAATTGCTTCATCGACCACACCATCGAATAGGACAACTTCCTTTGTGAACGATACCATAGTGTCTTCAGTTGAGGATTTGTCCCCATTGCACAACGGATCAGGAGATTTCGTAATTCCTCCTACGCAACTCTCTCACAGCTCCCCCAGCTTTGTCCCTGCTACTTCAACCACCGGTACGCAGTCGGGATTCACGAGTTCTTCCCACCCGCAGGGAGCCGTAAAATCTCAGGAGTCTGTGAAAAGTAGCCTTCTCAGCTTTCAGGATACACAGGTCTCAATTACAACATCTGATAACGTCAAGAACGAAGTGGATGAAATAGCGGAAACGCCCTCCACCCTTTTGCAAGTCCCCGATCGTTCAGGAGAGCTATCACAGGTATCATCTATTTCAATAAGCTCCGTACCGTATTCCAGCTCTTCTCTATCCCAGCCTCACTCCACATACGGGTCTGGCATCCATACATCTATCACAGGTTGTCCTATTCCGCCTTTACTGCATTAAAAACTAGACTGACATTTAGATTTTACATTTTCAACCAGGTGTATTTGTTTCTTCGCAGCTAAGTTCGATTCCGGAGACAATCCCTGGTCTTTACCACGATCCGGCAACACCCCAGCTGGAATCCCAAAACTCAAATAGCAGTCAGGGAGCACCGACTTCTGCAGGCATCTTATCCCAGTTATCCAAATTCCGCGCCGGAACCATGGATAACCAAGGGACTGACCGTAGTACTGTTCCACCCCTGGCTGAGGTCATGGAGAAATACAGCCATATTCCTGGCTCTACGCCAAGAGAGAAGATGAGGAGCTTACATGCTCAGTGGCGTGCTAATTTTAATGCATCTCTGCAGAGTGCCGGTGATAGTGCGACTCCGTCATCTGCAGGCGACATTGAACCTTCTGCTCCAGTCTCTGGGCCTGAGGCCGCATCACCACTAAGTGTTCGAGTGGATAAGGAACCTGCTTCTACACATGCAGCAGCTCCAGTTGAACCGGAACATCCTGCAACAGAGAACTTTGTAGCACCGACACTACCCGAGTACTCTGAGCAGCCTGTTGTACAGACCATTCAGCCTAGCGATCTGACGGTCAGGAACGCCGAGGAGGTTCCCCCTGGTTCAGTGCAGCTTGGACCATCTGAGTTTGCTATAACATTGCCGATGGACTCTAGAGTCAAGGATGACTATGAAAGAGTTCTAACAGATGAGGCACGGAATATCAAAAAGTTCCTTACTAGCTTCGTTTCCGACCCTGATGTCGGAAACAATGAGGTAAGCCGTAAAAATTTAACGGCTTTCTTGGGACAATCTAACTTGTCTAGCAGGATGAACACCTCGTGCCTAGAATGTATCAAATGATAGAACAGTTGAATAATATTGCCACTCATCCTGACCTGAACATCGCCGAGCACATCAAAGATTCGGCATCTGACCCTGAAAAGGAAGCCGCTTGGGCAGAGTACTCAAGCTCCAAGTTTCGATTTCTCGGTCACTTTATTGAGATTGCAGAGAACCATGATCTTCATATCATCATTATGGTGAGGGAAGGGAAGACTGTCGAAATTGTGGAACGATACTTGCTAGGCAAAGAATTCACCTACACCAGGCCACGCCATGAAATGGGTGGCGGCACCAATCTTGAGCTATCTATGGCAAAAGGATTGCTGAGTTTCGGAATCCGCTCGACGCAGACTGATGGTATTGTCGAGGCGTTCAAACGTCCATCCGCTATAATTGCGCTGGATTCATCCTTCAACGCAAAAAATCCTTCTGTCGAGCATTTGCGAACATGTTATGCCCGTTATGGAAACCTGCTCCCTGTAATTCGGCTTCTCATATCAAATACCAGTGAGCACATTGAACGTTGTCTGCCCAATGTCTCTGAACTCCAGCGACTTCGCCTGCTTGTTCACTATACAACTCGTCTTCGTGACACAGTAGGCGACCTCCAGGACGATGCTCTTGGTGTTCACGAAGATGCAGAGGAGGTCTTGTCTTACCTACTCTCAGACAATTTCAACGCGAGCTGGGCTTTGCCTACAATTGAGCCCCTCCAGATCATTGGCCAGGATGAAGTTGCTTCTGCTCTGGGCCCGGAGCCAGTGGATACAAGTGCTGAGCACCTGCCTTCAACAACTCCTTCCATGCAGAAACGCTGGTTTGATGGAGAGGAAGTTGATGTGCCAAATGCTAAGAGACAACGGATGACGCAATCACAGGATGCAAGCCAGCTAACTGACTCCACCAGAGGTCCTAGTCAGACTTTGGACAACGACTTGAATACACTAGAAAGAAATCTCATCCAGATGAGAGATGCTCATGCAGCTGAGCTCAGGAAACTACAGTCTGCCTTGGCTGATGTTCAGTCCCGCTTACAGGAGAAGGAGAAAATGCTGGAGGCGCTTCAACATCGCTATGAGAGTCGTACAAAGGAACTTCACAAGACCCGGAAGGAACGCGATCAGTTAGCCGAGGCATCTGTGAAGTCCGAACAGAGAGTGGAGAAGCAGCGAGAGGAGATTGCAAAGTTGAAAGATGAACGCACGCAGTTGAAGCACGACCTTGAAGCTGCTAGGGAGGCACTAAAATCAGGTGGTGGCACTATGGCTGAGTTGGAGGCTGCGCAAGAAGAAATCCGACGGCTCACCAAGGAAAATGAAAGCCTGGAGAGGAAAGCAGAATATGAGAAGAAGCAGGCTGACTACACGCGGGAGCAGTACCAGAACGCTTCCACGATTGCAGCACAATCTGGGATTGAGATTCGTCAGCTTCGAAATGAAAACGAGGAATTGAAGCGCAAGCTTGCCGGCGAAGCAATCAAGCTAAAGGAATTGAACATCAAAAATGATCAAAACACACATCTCTCTCGCATTGCAGAGTTGGAAGCTACCCTCGCTTCGCGTGAGGAGTTACTGCATAGAAAGGAGGAAGAACTCCGGGAACTCAAGAAGAATCGTCCGTCTACACGCTCCACGAGCACTCAACCAAGGAGCCCGAAATGGGCAGGGAACAGTCGTCCCACCAGCCCGAGTCTCAATAATTCCGGCCTCGCAGGCAGAGGTAGCTCACTAAGGTTCAGCTCTGAGATGTCGCTCTGAACATATCAGCGTCTCATTTTCACGGTTAATAGGATCTGGTTTTTTAGGGCATGATAGGTCTGCCAGCTCTTTCCCAGAAACTGCAAATTTCGTTGTTCTAAAGCAAATACATAATTCATCTCCTCTTTTGTTGTTACATCGTCCTCGTTGTTTTCTTGGCGTCCATGGCAAGGTTGATTGAGGCGGTTCATGAGTTTATTGTATCGCTGATCTGCTGGGTTTTGATTCCCACTCATGAAGACGACGCAATGCGTCTTTTATTTTTCCCCTCATGGAGCCCGATTGGTGGTCTTTTTTTTTCTCTTTTTAACGGAGGTCGTGCGAATGGCTGGCTTGTTAGCTCCGCTTTACAGTACGTTCTTTTACTTGCAGTAGAAGTTGAGCTTAGTCGTCCTTAACGTCGAGTTCGATGCCATGCCTTTTTGTATTGTGTGCACTGCAGCGCATTTACTATTCGGGAAACACTGCTGCTTCGATTTGAGTAGATATTAGGTGATGTCCTGCGGCGAACTGCCGATGAAATGCATTGAATCGATTTGTTGTTCTTCTGTTTATGATCCTCATCCGGTGTTGGAATTGATCTGTCGTACATACAGTATACCTTGATTCTCAAATAGTGTGTGTGCGGAGTATGCCTATTCAGCGCGGCTCCCTCGAACGACAGGCACTGGCAATGTACAGTACCTAATGTACGGGAACTGCCAATCTTTGTCAAAGGATGACTCCAATCTGAGACCTGTGTAACTGTCTCCTGTTGACGGATGCCCTTGGAATCATTCATCGATGATCGATCCCGGCAGGCCGCCGAGTTCCTAGTGTGCTTCGCCCTCGGTGTTTTGTGCTTTCTAAGATTCTCAGATTTGTGGGGAGTACGCTTTCGGCAGCTTGACGATCACAGAGAGAGAAGCATTACAATAACAAGGTATAATTAAGACCTAACTATTGCAACAGAAACTCATTTTCATTGGTTGAATAATAATCTTAGTCTATATAGTATATTCCGATCAGGATCCCCCTCACAATCTGGTTGCATCAGCACTGTGCGAAAGCGGGGATAGCCAATATAACTAATTGTGCAGTGAAAAAAAAAATCAAAAGCAAGTCTAATACATGAAAAGAACTGGAGATACTGGCAGAGGAAAGAAAAAAAATCAATTTGCCATAGCCTTCCCGATAAACCCAGCCAGCTCCCTTGCCTTGTCTCCCTTCATCATGGTGAAATGGTTGGCACCCTCCAGCACCTCGACCAGGGCCACGTTCTTCTCCCCGACTAGTCCGTCCCAGCCGTTTGGTCCCAGATCGGTGCGGTCGTTGAGCAGCCAGAGCATCTCCCGGGGGTCTTTACTGCCGTCAGGAGGAGGCGCCGGTCTCGGATCGCCGGGTTTGCCGCACACGCCGTCCTTGGCCCAGACGAGATACGTCTTGGGCAGCTTGTTCTTGTCGCTGGGCGGGAACGGGACCGCCTTGTATGTGTCCAGGGCGTCGATGAAGGCCAGGAAATGCGGCAGGAGCCATTTCGGCGGCGGCGTCTTGCCTTCCCCGAAGAGCCCGATGGAATTGAAGAAGTCGTAGAGACGGGGCGGGAGCTTCTCAAGCCCGACAGGGAAGGGGGAGTCGAGGAGCAGCAGCCGGTCGACCTTCTCCCCTTCTTCGAAGATGAGGTGGCGTGCGGCGTCGTACGCGCATATGCCTCCGGCTGACCAGCCGCCGAGGTTATAGGGACCCTTCGGCTGGCGCCGACGGATCTCCGCCACGTACGGGCCAGTCAGGTCGGCCAGACCACATTTCAGATTCTCTGGTGTCTTCATGTATGGACAGTTTAGTCCGTACACGCAGACATCGGAGGAGATAGCCGGAATGGTGGCATAAGACGTCGCGGAACCGGAGCCGTCAGGGAAGAGGAACAATGTCTTGGTGGCCGTCTTCGGATTTCCTTGCAAGAGGATGGACGTGGCAGGAGGGTGTACTGGTTTGGATTTGGTTTCTGCTACTGTCTCCGTCTTGACGGTCGTTGTTGTTGCTGCTGCCTGGATCGGCTCGGGAGGGCCAGGACATACCTCCGGCATCTTGGGCTTGAGGTCAAGAGCTGTTTCGATATCGTTAAGCGTTTGGTTTTCCATAAAGAAGTCCCCGGGCAAATCCAGGTCCAGGGTCTCGCGCAGCTTGCCGAGAACAGTCAGCGAAAGGAGAGAATCCATTCCCATTTCTCCAAGGTTTGTGTCTCCGGTAATCTCCTCAGGTGAAACGCCGATCTCTTCAGAGAGAATCGAACGGATTGTCTTCAGGATATCGTTCTCCTCCGTTTGGATAGCCTTCTCTCCTGGAGCCCGGAAGTCTTCAGGTTCCCCGGGAGTAGAAGGCTCCGTAGACGAAGAACCGCCGACTGAGAACCTAGACTCTTCTGATGATTCACCGCTGTCTGAAGGGCTCATTTGTGCCAAGAGCCGTTTGAAGTCTTTGATAGTTGGATGGTCCATGAATACAGAAGAGTCGATATCGATCTCAAGTTCTTCGCGGAACTTGCCGGCAATGGTCAAGGAGAGAAGGGAATCCACACCGTAGTCCGCGAAAACTAGATCGTCTGACAGCTCTGACTCGGGTACCCCAATCTCGGTTGCCAAGATGGCAAGTGCGCGAATCAATATACTGGGCCCAGGTGATTTGACGGGGGAGTTTGTATTAACCATCTGTGTACGTGATTTTGTTTTGACGGCGGATTTGGACTTCTCAACACTGATAGAGGCGGGAGGCGTCTTCGCGAGTACTTTTGCAGAGGACTTGGAACTTCCAGCAGGAGGAATGACAGTGTCGAGTAGTCGACGCGGGATTCCTTGGAACTGTTCCACAGTCAGCATACTTTGCAGAAGAATTGCCCAAAAGGGTGCTTACTTTGACTCCGCCGTACACGGCTATGATATCATTGCCTTCAAGCACGTAGACATCACCGGCATAGATAGTACCCTCCCACGGCTGCATCTTTACATACGTCCGATAGGTGGCATCAGCTGAGAACTTCTTCAAACAGCGCATCGAATCCCACCCATGGTTCACGAAAACCTGAGTCCTTGAATCGACAGCATCATTGGCATTCATGACAAAGCCAGTTATATGGCCGAGGCTGTCAATCCAGAATGGATTGCGATGGAAGTTCCCGGGCTTGGCTTGGAACTTGACGTGCGCAGTGGCCTCATACTCCTCACTGTCGAGAATGACTTCTTCGATTGACTTGTAGTTGTCGTCATACTCGACAAGAGCACTGAACAGCTTATAAGCCATTCCTCGTTGCATCCTGTGGCATTGACCATCCTTAGCACTTTTCTGAAGCCGCTCGATGCTTCTCTTGATAAGATATGTGATCCGTTTAAATTCTTGCTCCCAAACACTGCAGTCAGAGAACTTCACGGTACAGCTTGCATGATCTGTGGTCTTCTTCCCGTCTGCATTCACCGAGTATATCTGTACCAAAGCGCGCTTGTTGACCCAGTCTGCGGTAGCTGAAGCGCGGAAAAGCTGATGCTCTCCAGATTCCTTTGCGATAAGAGGCTTTGGAACAGTCATTTTGCCGACATCAAGACCTGATCCCTTCAATTCAGGTTTGTACTTCTCAATCAAATACTCCGCAAGGGTCTGGGCAATATCTGCGTAGAGAGACTGGATCTAATGTTAGCGACAACCATGCTTCTGGGGGCTGAGATACGTACAGATGGACAAAGCGCCGCTCCGTTTACTTTGTGCCCATGGATAACTTGACGCAAAAGAGGATCTGACATATCAGATTGCATCACAACCGTGGCTCTCGAGCCATCACCGTGTGTCTCGACGATCTTTTGCACAGAAGTGGTCAGGGACTGATGCGTTGGCTCGGCTTCAATCTTCCCAACAGTAGGATCACCCTTCGTCAGACAAAAGTTATTGTTGTAGGGAATCCAGTAGTTCTTGTTGTCCCAGCTGTATGCAGGGAGATGAAGGACTTGATGGCTTGAACTGAAATCCTGATGGTATTCTCTCCATTGGATGTCAATCCCGGCGAGATAAAGAGACGAAAGGCTGTTAGCTAGCACCTTCCACGTGTCTTCACCGCGGCGAAGAGACGCAACAGTGTTTACTTGAGGGCCAAGCGTTGCTTTTATCATCCCAGAGCAAACAGTGTGAGACCCTATCTCAATCCACAGTGTCTTATCGCTCATGAGCTTTGCGTGTCTGGTTGCTTCAAGCGCAGCGAGGAATTTAACGGTCTCTCTGCAGTGCCGTTTCAGGTAGTTGGGACCAATGAGATCGGATTTATCTTCTGTGATCACTTCTCCAAGAAGGGCAGACACGATCGGAATCAAAGGCTTGTGGAAAGTAACTCCTTGAGCAGTCGATTCCAGCCTTTCGAGAATGGACTCAACCTGAGCAGAGTGGAATGCATAGGGGACCCTCAGTTTCGTTGACTTGAATCTCTCAGCTGTGAGCTTCTCAGATAACGCGTCAATGTGGTTGCTCAGCCCACTGACAACCGTCTCTCCTGGTGCATTGATACAAGCTACTTCATGAACTTGATCATCCAGGTACGGCTTAACTTGCGCGAGGGACGCTTTGATCGCAAGCATAGAGTGGGTTCCCACTTGGCACTTCTCTGTCAGAAGCTGGGCCCTGCGACCACTTAGATATATCGTGTCGCTCGTTGTTAGAACCCCGGCAACGTTGAGCGCCGCGTACTCTCCCAGGCTGTGGCCAAGGACAAATGCCGGCCTTGCTCCCAATGACACCCACAACCTAGCCAGTGCCATTTGCATACAAGTAGTTCCGAGTTGTGTGACAAGAGGACTCAATTCCTCAATGGGCACACTGCCATCAATCAAGGGAAGAATTGACGGGAATCCCTGGCTTCGACCAATACGGTCGAAGTGCTGGACGTTGGCCCGGAACTGCGAGAAGTGCTCGTAAAGTTGCTTGCCCATGCCAGTGTACTGAGATCCTTGGCCAGTGAATATAAAACCTATGTTAGGCGGCGATGCAGGTACCGGGTTGATATTTTCGCGGCGAGCAGAGCTCAGCAGTGCATCACGCACTTCTCGGAGGTTGGAGCCACTGACGATTGTTCGGAAAGAGTGATGCATGCGGCGTGCCGTTGTAGTATAAGATAGCTTGGAGAGAAGGCCTTCGTCATTGTTGCGACTATTTTCGTCGATGTATCTCACAAGGGATTCAATATTATTTATCAGAGAGGACTTGGACCTTGCTGTAACGGCGACAACATGTGTAGACCGCGGGTCTCGTGCATTTTCTGTGCAACGAGCCGGCGCATCCTCCACAAGAAGGGCCGTATTGCCGCCAGCAGCGGAAAAGTTGTTCAGGAAGACTTTCCGCTTACTTCCTTCCGGCCTTTGCCACGGAATTGGCTTGGAAGCGATGTGGACATTGCGCTCTTTCAAATCAGTCGGGAAGTTATGGTTGATCTTTGTTTTGATCCCACAGTGCGGGGGGATCATATTGTTCTTCATCATCAAGAGCACTTTGATCAATGAAGTTACTCCCGACGCTGATTCTGAATGACCGACATTCGCCTTTGCAGAGCCAAGATGGAGTGACTGACCAGGCCCACGTCTGTAGTCAGGGGCGAAAATATCAAGCACGGATTTCATTTCCACTGCATCCCCAGCCTGGGTGCCGGTCCCATGCATCTCAATATAGCTGATTTCGAGAGGGTTCACATCAGCCTCGTTTAGCAGTTTGTCGAAGATAAAGGCTTGCGCTCCAACGTGAGGACGAGTCATCGATACAGCTTCCGCAGAGTGATTGGTATAGGCCCCAACGATGACCCCCAAAATAGGATCATTATCCGCTTGGGCATCCTCCAGTCGCTTGAGTATGACAGTACCTACAGCATCTGCTCTGCAGTAGCCGTCAGCACCATCATCAAATGTGTTGCAATTGCCCTTTCTGGATAAGAAATGACCGCGATCCAGACCAGCAAAGTTGTCAGGATTCGTCAACACATTTACACCACCAGCGATAGCAGTATCACAGTCATTTCTCCATAGAGAATTGCATGCCATGTGAATTGCCGCCAGGCTGGAGGAACAAGCCGTGTCAACGCTGACGCTGGGACCGCTGAACTTAAAGAAGTAATTGATCCGCCCCGGAGTGAAAGCACGGTTTCCACCTGGAATAAAATAAGTGTCGATGTCCTGACCACTGTTCACTTCACGGTAATCATCACTGGTCATTCCGTAGAAGATACCGACGCGGTTTTTCTGGGTAGATGGAGTGCTGTCAGGGACAAATCCTGCCATTTCAAGTGCTTCGTAGGCTGTCACCAATGCAAGTCGCTGGGCAGGATCTGCTTGGAGTGCCTCGCGAGGGGACATGTTGAAGAAACGTGGGTCGAACAGTCCAGGCTCTTCAATCCAACATCCATATGGAACTCTGCTTGTGTTTTTCCTTTTACCTGATAGATCAACATGGGTTTTAACATCCCAACGGTCCGGCGGTACTTCTCGGTGAACATCGAGTCCTTTATACAAGATATCCCAGAAACGTTCTGGATTTGCGGCATCTGGAAACCTTCCAGACAGGCCAATAATCGCTATTTTCGACTGTTCTGACCTGCCGGTCGAATTCGCGGCCTCGGAGCGCTTGAGTGATTCCGCAATGCCATTATCTACGGTTACGTCCGAGATACCCGAGCGTTTCAATGCTGACGTCAAGCCGTGCGAGGCAGTGGTAGCTATTGGGAAAATCTTGCACGTTGAGGTCTTCCGAAGCTTTAGTACTGACGAACAGCCATCCAAGATTTTGTCCCAGCTCAGCTGCCGCAGTAATATCTCCTCCAGAGCAATTCTCAGAAGCACTTCCAGGCTTTCGGTTTTGATTGGTTCCCCCGTGGTGTTTGAGAGAACGGGAATTTGCGGTACGTAACCAACAAAATCCTCTCGGGACCATTTCTCCAAGATCCTGTCCACGTCCCGGCTGTCATAGAGGTGAGGAGCATGGTATGGAGCGTGTATCTGGACCTTCACAGGCTTGTGTTCTCCAGACAAGCACGACTTGGTAAACTCCTCAAGAATCTTTGGAGGACCACTGATAGTCAAACTGTGCGAATTGATAGCACTGATATACGGTTTTGACGAAGGAGGTATAGCCTAGCTTTGGTAAATAACTGTCTAATCGTACAATGATGTCCTAACTTACCTTAATGTGACAGAATTCTTCACGTAATGCAAGAGCTTTCTCTTTCTGGATTCCTGAAACAACCATTGACCAGCTGTGGCCTGTCATCCCATTCTGATCGACAAGCTCTCTCACTTTGAGAACGCATAGTCCCAGCCGCAACGCGAGAACTACTGTTTCAACTGCTAGTGGGATAAGTTCTCCGATGGTACGCGAAGAACTAACGGCAGCGGAGGCCAGGAGACCTGTGCAAAGTCCAACAATGTAACTTTCAGAGCCCAGAGGATATGTCTGACCTCCATCCCCATAGTAACTACTTGCTGTTAGAGCAGGCTGCAGACTATAAAATTTGAGAACAAACTTACTTGATAAAACAACCGAGCTGGTATATGCAAGTCAACGCACTTTCAAGCGCCGGGTTAGGGCCAGATTCGCGATATCTCGCCAGCAAATCAACCACGCTCGTGAAACGGGGGAATATCTGCCGTTGTGTGGGCGATAGCTGAGCAATCTCATGGCGTAAAGCATAGAAGCATCTCTCGAAGAACGAAGTCACGAGGCTGTTGTTCTTCGCCTGCAGCAGGCGACGGAGTCCTGCGTCAAAATCGCCGGTCTGGTCTCCGAAAAGATAGACACGACTGGCCGCCGCCATACTTATGCACTTGGTGACCAGATCGATTGGCCTTTGATTGAGAAAATCCTAGTAGGACTCGACTTTAAGAGGGGTGCACAGTGTTTTAGACCATGATACAGTGGCTAGAGTGGGACAGAATATCTCAGAACATAGAACCAGTTTATGTAGCATGAGCTTCTCTTATCTTTTCTATTCCGGAGATCTGACAGAGTCCCTAATATAGGCCATCCCTAAGATCCACCCATACCAAGTCAGGGATCTTGGTTGCAAGAGTGGGGGGTTGTCTCAATGGACTTGCTACTGCGGAAGGAACAAGAGTATACACATAGAACGGCCATCTTGATAGTATTCCTGGCAGTGAATGAGGCTGTTAGCATTGAGAGACATCGGAAGCCCATTGCAAGTCCGCAAAACAAACCTGTCTGGAAGATTGCTAGAAGTCTTCCCCCGGCTCGAAAGAAGTGCTGCTGTTTGCGGTTCCATCAACAACTCAGTCTGGAAGATGATCGCGCGAACAAGTTGGTACAGTGAACATCACAGCGACGTTAGTTGCATGGTTGTTCTGGAGATGGAGTTGCTCAGCTCTGTCTGCATGCGGTAAGGTTACAGCCGTGACCTCACCTGCTCTCAAATCACATGTCATAGATAAGCCCTATACAACAGACACCCCGATCCGGGGTGACCCAAGTCCAAGGCATCTTCAAAGCTTCTAGTGTAGCCTGGGTGGATAGGTTGATTATCTGTCTATCCCTGCTGCATCCGCCAAGCCGCCGCCTGCCCGAAAGGCATATATGTATTCGACCATTCAACATGGCACGAAAGTAGAATCCTACACATCGCTCAGACCCTTCATCCCTGTTCGACAGTCATCTTCTCGGCTAGTTATTCCAACAGAACGAGACGTTCCTCTTCCTCGTGGCATTCCAGCCCTTACATGCATGTCCAGGTTTGCCACCTTCCTGCACTCGTACGATCCCCATACTTTGATGAGGCATTCCCATAATCTCCCGCGCACTAGGCTTTAAGATTGTCGCCTGGATGCGAGATTCGATCTCCTTGAAGTCGATCATACACACGTGCACTAACATTCCTGCACGGTGGGCGGATCTCAGATCGTCATTCAGGAGTAGGACCTGGCCCCTTGAGCATAGCATAGCCACCTAATGTCTTTAGACGCATCTAGATGTCTCACATTTTCGACTCCCAGGCTGAATGCCCTTAGTCAGATATTCTCCGCAAGGGTAAAAACTTAAACCACCGGAAAATAATGCACGCATGTGTCAGATCGTTGCGTCATCACCTCTTCGGTTTTGAAATCGGACCATTCTAGATTCAGCGGAGATATCCGTTTGTCGACGGATACATGATGAAACGAAGATGTATCTTACATGGCCCTTGGCATTTTCTTGAATAGGAATGCAACATTACTAGTTTATTTTACAAGTTTTAGACCTTATATACTCCAACACATTTCCGAGGTTAAGCAGATTTGACGCTGACGCCGGGGAGATGTTCCATCTACGCACCCAAGACACAACTCTAGAGCTTTCTTTCAACTTAATTCGAAGCTGAAAGCGTGAATTAGTGTGAAGAAGTAATACTTTGGTCACTATGTCTGGGAGTTCAATTGACGCTACGCCGTTCCCGTGAATCGATGGCCTGTTGTCGACAATATATTAAGGCCTGAATTATATGACTCAGTGGCAGTGCTTGATTGTTAGAAACCTAGGCCCCTGGGCAAAGCCTAGACCCCTACGTGAAAAAAAAAGACCACAAGGTGGCAGCCGCCGGCTGCCATATGCCCGGGACCCCATATAAACCTTAACTAATGCTCATTGCTCATAGTGGCTGTCTGCCGCGCTCACCTAACATTGATGTGGCTCTATTAACTTAAAGGAGGGGAGAGATTCTGATATCTGTCTATTCTTATCTATTTTCATCTAGATTGCTACATTTATCATCTCACACCACAGTGACCATCCAAATAGAAGCAGATAGTTAGACAGGTTAAACGAATTAGAGACCTCCTACTATAGAAACTCTCATACAAGCATATACTGAATTCAGTCAGTCCAACACCTGCTATGCAGACAGTGGAACATCATTCGTGGTCTTTCAAGATGCTGTCACATATCTTGGCTCCCCACCGCTCCGGGCTCAATCACAATGCTTGTGTACTTACATATGCAGACAGAGAATAGTCGAAGAGAACAAGGATGGAAGAGATGATCTCATAATTACTCGTAAACATCTATGGTATAGATAGGGGGAAAATTTGCTAGAAGTATAGCATCGACCTCTAGAGCTTTTGAGGGAAGAATCTCTCATTCCTCTTATATTCTCGATATAGTATTGTACAGGGAGTAAATGCCTCATTGAATTTTTTAGCCAATTGACTTACTCCTAATTTGTGAGGATCTGTGAAGCTAAAAAAAAATCATAGCAAAACATTGAGAACAGGTGGATTTATTCATTATATGGTGTTATTTATAGAAATTCCCTTGACGAAAAGCCCCCACCTTCCGTCCTCTTAAACCTTCACGCGAAATTTTAACAAAATTAAGACAAATACTGGAAGACCCTACAGAAAATACCGCTACAGGAACAAGCGGGAAAGGTCATAAACTTCAGATGGCATACTCCGGAGGAACTTTAGGCCACTGGTCCACTCCATCAAGCAACGCAACACCCATCCCACCGGTCAAATGAGTCTCGATATGGCAGTGAAGGAGGAAGGGACCGGGGTTGACGACCTGGTACCGCAGCACCATCCACGTGGGACCGAAGGGGCCGTTGGTAACGAAGGTATCCCTATAGTTCGGGTTCTCGAGGTTGAAATTCCGAGGCGACTCCCGAATCGCCTCGTTGACGCTGGTCCAGTTGAAGAATCCGTCACCGGAACCGATCATGAAGGCCTTGTTCGAATGTTTGTGGATGACGTGAGGAGCTTGGATGCTCGGCGTGTTGGGGAATATGCCCAGCTGCAGGATCAGATCGACCCAGGTGCCGTTTAAGGTGACGAGCGTGAGGTTCTTGGCCAAGTTATCCCTCGCGCTCAGATCGAATAGGATCGGGGTATCGGCGTTGGCGTTCACGTCGTAGAGGTCGGTGCCATCCAGGGTCCACGTGTACGACGAGTTGAACCGGCCCATGGTAAGATTGTACATGATATCAGCTGTCTTTGCGGGCTTGATATTAGGGTAAGGCGGAAGCGTGTTCACATTCAGTGAGACAACGTCAGCTGAGACATTCAGGCCTCCGTAGTTTACGTACGGCTTTGATGGCCCGAGATCCTGTCCGCCGATGTAGGAGAGGGTGGCAAATCCGGAGATGATCTGGTCGACATTCGTGTCCGGGATTCTCATCGTGTAGTTCTTGGGCAGCTTGTCAAGCTTGATCATGGCGGAATAGCGCTCTCCGTTGTAAATGGGGAAAGAATGAACGAGCTGTGGCTCAATGTATCGTCCATCGACCTCGTAGATCCACATCGGGTGCTCGTCAATTGAAACAACAAGGGACTTCATGAAAGCCGCACTGATGAACTTGAAGCTCGCCCAACCTTCGCTGGCATCCACTTCGAAAACTTCATGGAGTCCTTTGTTTGGACGACAACCCGAGTTGACGCCTGGGGGGACCTTAGACTCGTCATACGAGTAGTTCCCCTGGGTTTCGAAAATGTTTGGATAGCATCTGTATAATAAATGTTAATGGGGGGTTTGCTAACAGCTTTTTCTTTTCTAGAACATACCCCTTGTCAGTAAGATTGAGATTGTCGATGGCGGCCTTAAGGTATGGAGTCTCGTAGCTGTAGAGTTCATCAGCGCTTAGGCAGTAGATGGCTCCTCTGCCATTGATCAAGACGCTGTCAACGCAACTATCATGGTGTTAGTAATTAAATTTTAACCAGGGATATTCAACATACAATAAGTCAAGCCCGGAGTATTCCTGGTAATACATGTATTGTTCGGAAGTTAGGTGCTCCCAGTCCGACAGCACGACCAGACGGGGATTGGCCTCCGCACGAAGCATGGCTTGGATGTCCTCCTCATCCTGGGATATCAATCCAAAGGGCGTCGGGGTACCAGGCTTCGGTCTATGCCTGTTGTCAGTGTACATTGACCATAGTATGTATAACTGGGAGCTTCACTTGATCCAAATTGCGCCGTAGAGCCCATCGGCTACGGTACCGCGCGAGTGGGCATGGTACCTAAAGTTTAGTTGTCAGCCACAACGCGAAATAATTTGCCGTGGAATGGTGCTGAACCAGTATGTGCCGTATTGAGTAGCAGTCCATCTATAAACGAACGTTTCTCCAGGCTGAATTGGCTTTTGTGTGAGGCCAGGGACGCCATCGGACCATGGAGTCTTGTATTGCCTACCCACAGTTAATATGCGTAGCCACATATGAGCATCAATATGGGCAAATCATACTCGATACCATGGAAGTGAACGCTCGTATTAAAAGGGAGGTGGTTATGGACGGTAAACTTTAAATACAGTCAGCATGATGTTTCTACGCGGTGTTCTTGGGACTCAGACAGACCTCAACCTCGTCACCCTGATCGATCCTCAGTTCTGGACCGGGAAACTGGCCATTCATAAAAATCATCTCCCTCGGTTCACCATTCGGTGCACCCACTTCCCATGTGAGGCGCAGCTCAAATGGAACAAAGGCAGCGTATACTGAAGACGCCAAGGTAGCGGCACAGAGCGCCAGAAGCGACCTTAGTGGTGCCATGATGTCGATGTCAGTACCTCTCTTTTAATACTTACTTTTGTCTTAACCCAAGGGCCACTGTTGGAGACCTTCGACAATTGGCAGTCAGTGAAGAACTGCAATTCAACCTTCGTTCAACTAAAGGAACTCTACACCAAGTTATATAAAAGCCACTATTGATACCTGTTCTCCCATGGAAAACAAGTGGCGTCTGCAGGATGTGCCTACATTCCAATGACAATGGACACACGGCACGCCAGCTACCAGTTGAGGAAAAGTGTATATGGATCTCAGCTGAAGAGATACGGGATCACGAGATGCAAAATGACTACACTGTCAATACTCAAAAGTAGTCCGCGGACCGTGTTGTAAAGAAATATCAAAAGTATCCACTACGGAACAGTTATGATAAAGATCAGAGCAAATCCACAAGGAAAGAGCATGTCAGAGTACATGGAAAAAATTGATGTGGCTCACGTTCTTGTAGGCTTCTGCTGTGCAGTAGGGATACAGCTCCCCAAATGAACACGACCCAGTCTTACAGTGGACTTTGACAGCTGAAAATTCGAGTTCTGCCATAAGCCTTGGCCAGCTTGTCGTGTCTAAGACATCCTCGAGGGGTCTGCATTCCAGAAATCTGATATCATTTTTTTCCCTGCGCCTCTAGTTGATGTGGGCTGACCCGGAACGTGAGCGGCGGAATGTGGCTCTCCGTATGGTATGTTACCTGCCAGAAGTTGACTTCAAAGCAGCAGAAGCTAGGGTACAGGACTGTGCTCTCGATCAAGTTTCCGGCAAACAAACTCGGAAGGGTAGAGAAACTCCGTCGTGCGTCCGGTGTGCAGTTGACCAGACCAGTCCATCAGGACTAAGCATCAGCTGGGAGGTTTCCAGCCATTCGTGAGGACATATCATGGTGCAGTAATTTCTGCAATGCAGTCCAGCGCTGCATTATCTCAGGGGCTCCTTATCTCAAACAGAGAAAAATATAGAGCAATAGAATTGTCCAGGGGTTTAACAATCCTTCTCGAGAGAATGAAGTTTTCTCATTCCGTTCAACAGCTTCTCACCAGAGATACCATTAGCCACTTCCATGTTCAGATTGCATCTTCCATACATAGGAAATTGTGGAAGTAGAGCTCTGTCTTTTCTCCGAATCCAAGACGCCAAAGTCTTTATCTCGGACAGGGACTGCCAACCGAAACGCTCCCTGGTTTTCCGGGACTGTTAGCATGTTCTTTCCCTCTGCCATTGATCATATGACCACGTATAGCTTTGAAACTGAGACAATTGCTCAAGTTATCAATGATGTTGCACAGCATTACCCACAGAACTGCAGCTGGAAACGTGTGCGGAGGAGTATTTCCGTGCTCCGTTAGTCTCCGTCTCGGGCAGGACAGGGGGTTAAGCGGGGCCGACTGAACCGGAACTTTTCAGTATCATGATATCAACTTAGGTTTCGAAAGCAGTTACCGACCCCTCCATCCACAGCCTGGCTGTGCGATATTACCACATTTCTTGACTAGCTGATCTAAGACAATATGCAGGCTTCTTACTCTGAATTAGCAGATATCCCCCCGATCTCCCTTGTTGATCCCGCCTATGCGTCCAGACACCGTAGCCTGGACGAGAAATGCGGACCCGGATCTGCCGGATATCCATCGAAGCGTACATATGAATCGCTGTTCCTAGGCCTGAGACGCCTGCGCACCGACCACCAGAGTGGCGCGAAGGAACTAGCGACAAGCGCTCTGGAAACACTATTATCTACGGCAGAGGCGTGGGCAGAATGTATCAAGATCTTCGCCAACAGCGAAGAGAGACCACAGGATGTGGATCTTCTACCCATATGGTGGTATGCAGCCCGGAAGATAGGATGGGTCCTCGGAAGATATGGGCGAGTCAGCATGGGCGCCGCCATCACCTCGGTCATTATCAGAGCCTTGGAAGCTGTAGAACGAGAGCTCGAGGCGTCAACTAACAGGGATCACTTGGCTTTGATACAGCGAGGAGTTACGACGCTCCAACGGCAGCTCGAAGCTCGCAAAAGGGCAACTGCTCACCAGATGGCGGCAGCTCTCGCACAGCTCATACGAGAGCGGGCGATCTTGCACCACAAAGGAGATTCTAACAAGTTCAAAATCCTGACTCTGAGTTACAGCTCAACTATTCGAAATGCACTGGATACAATGCTTCGTACCGCCCTCCAGAAGGGAGAAAATGTTCCCCATATCATCCTACGGATCCTAGAATCCAGGCCTCTTTACGAGGGGGTGAGAATGGCTCGGGCGCTGGTTCAGTCTGCACACGCGAATGGCTACCACGACAAGCTACAGATAGAGATAGCAACTGACGCCAGTGTCGCTATGCTAGCCCGGGATGCGGACCTTGTGTTGCTGGGCGCAGACCGGATCTCCAGCGACGGTGACGTGAGCAATAAGATTGGAAGCCTTCCGGTTGCATTGTGTGCGAGGGCTGCTTCAACACCAGCCCTCGTAGCTGTCATCTCCGAGGCAGAGAAGATTGCGAGGCCGGGGAGCATGGACGATCATGGAGCGGAGGAGAATGACCCTAGCGAGGTCAGTGAGGCGTGGGATTCGCAGAACACGCTGGATCTCCCGCTAGAGCTGTGGAATAGGAGTGTGGAGGTAAGGAATGTGTATTTCGAGTGGGTGCCTGCCCAGTATATCGATGTATATATCTGCGAAGACGGCCTCCTGCGTCAGGACGAGATAGGGGCGCGGTCCACAGCGGTTCTGGAGGCGGAGCGGCGGATGTTTGCCTGCTTCGAGTGAAATAGAAGTTGTGAATAACGACAGAACTGTTGCTGAGTTTATGTTCGATGTTCATTCAGTCTGTGCACGGAGCGGACCGAGTTAAGCTTATCGATAAGCCCGCCACGCCGCGCTAGTCCCAAACCGGCGCACACGTAAACACCCCAGCAAAACACCGTCAGGCCTCGCCGTCCCAGCCACAGGGCGCTGCTCTCGTTTGTCCCTCGTTCGTTGTCTTGGACTGTCATGCTCCCTGCTGCTGCGTCTGCTGCGTCCGCTCTCAGTGGCGCCAGCAGCAGGTCCAAGCCCTCGTCAGTCTGGTCTCTCTCTTCTTGATTATGATCTTCACCTGCTCGCGATCCTCTCTGTCCGTGGTTCGACGACCGTGCGCCCTAGTCGTCGCTTCTGCTATCAGCCGCAATCCGAATCCACGCTGACCGCCACGAGGGGTTGAAATAGACGAGCACTTCAGTCGTACCACTGTGCTTTCTTGCTCCGACGTTTCCCCTGGTAGCTAATACCGTGGACAGACGCCAAAAATCCAGCCACCATGGCGCCTGAGGCGCCTCCAATACCCACTCGCTTCCCTTGCTGGTGTCGAGCAGTGTACTCATGGGGAGGAGAAACAAAACGAGATCTCGGATTCGTGGAAGGAGACCTAATAGAGTGCTTGAATGCAGGCGACGGACAATGGTGGATGGGACGACTGCGCCGAGATAGGCGCATGGTTGGACTCTTCCCCTCCAATTTCGTCACGGTCCTGGGAGAAGACTTCGTGCCTGGCAGCAGATCAGCGAGTCCGATGACCGGAGGTCAATCCCAAACAGCCGCCCCTAAGAAGCAAAAGACGGTCTACAGAAAGCCCTTTCAAGCGCACAAGGAAGCGGTTCCACCTTCATCGGAGGCCTCTCGGCGGGCCAACGCGACGGTATCAGATACAGTCCCAGGAACACCTCCCCGCGGCAACACACCTCCTAAAAGTGTGCAGCCTTTGCGTACATCCGTAACGGCAGTCAGGGAACAAAGCTCTCTGCCCAGGCCTCCTTCTCGGTCCAGACCTCCTTCACGATCAAGGCCTCCTTCTCGATCCAGACCACCATCCCGTGCAATCTCTCCTCATCCTTATCAGGAACCAGAACCGTCATCTTTGGCGTTAGTCAAGCACCGCGGCTCTCATTCGGGGCCTCCGTCCCGCCAGGTCTCTCCGGAGACTTATGAGCAAGAACGCGAAGAGTCACCTCCACCCCCTCCCCCGCCTCCTCATAGAGTTGCGGTCAATAGTCAGTCCGCTAGGAATGTACCTCCTCACATGCAGATGACTGATCGCTACAATGCCGTCTCGAGGACGCCGTCGCCGGTCCCACCTTCTCCATCGATCAACGGCCATACGCCATCGCCCCTCAGGGACGCAATGGAGGATGTCATGTCTTCATTGCAGGACATGGGTCTTCCTCGAGATGATCCGTCTCCCTCACCGCCGTCTTTCGGTCATCCCTGGTCTCCGGAGTCTTTCGATCGATATCGTGAGAAAAGCCCGTCACGGTCTAATGCCCGACCTGTGTCATCGCTGGGCATTGGTGGGGACGACGATGGATACGATGAAGCTCATGGCTATGAAAGTCACCACAGCACCCTTGATCGTTATCACGATGGTCCACCTCAGCTCAATAACTATGTCCAGAGAATGGAGAGCCGGTTACGACAGCTGCACGGGCAGAACGACAAAGATGAATTGCACCTTCCCCCCGACGATATGAGACCACGGCTGTCTCACGGAAGACATCACTCGATCCCGGCCCCTCATCCACCGCTAAGAACTCGAAGATCGGCTTACGACCTGCTGAACCGTAGTTTGACGAATAAGTCAAGTGCCACAAATTCTTCCAGCGGCATGCAAAGCATCGCCACCAACGGGACATCGAGTACCGGGAGGACCAGTCACAGCTTGATGAGCGGTGTCTCGGCCGGTGGGATCAGTGCGACAAGTGCAGGAAGTTATGCGAGGCGAGGAAAATTGGGAACTTTTGGGACTCAGAGACCAAGCAGCGCTCTGGACACCCTCCAGACAAGAGGATACGGCGAGATGGGGAAGATGTCGGGTAGCTCGAGACCGCAAACACCTTTCACAGGGATTTCCTACCACTCAAGCCACAACACATCGAGGCAAGGTGCTGCGTCAGCCGTGCCCTGGTCCGATAACCACGGCGCTGCAGAGTCGCCGGGCGTTTTTGGTGGCCTTTCCGCACCCAAGCCGAAAAAGAACGGGTTCTTCAAGAAGATCCTCGAGTCGGCGAAAACTGGAGCTGCTAATGCCCGGAACAGTATCGTTGTGGGCCAAAGTGGCGGGTCGTCTTCCCCAACAAAGCTAAAATTGCCTGGAGGGATCTCATCGTCCTCTGTCCACGCTGGCAGAGAGGCTTCTCGGGAGATGGGTCTCGGAGGCGGTGTTGACTGGGTCCAGGTCCGGCGGGATGTGAACCGTGCAACTTCTCCAAGCCGAAACGAACGCATTGAGAGGGCTGAACGATGCCAGTTGATGGACCATCCGGTGATATACGCAGTCGAAGAGCTTTATGAAACTGCTGAGGGCGATGAAGGCATCGATGGACTGCCTCTTAGTGAGCCAACCAATTGGGGCGCTCTTAATCTCAGCATGGTTGACAAGAGCGCTCGCTTCATCAACAGCCTTCCCCCAATGACGAACCCGACAAGTCTCGCGCAAGGGTATGTCTGTCGGCCTCACAAGAGCGACGTCCACCGACTCCGTGCGATCTTCACATGGGTCAGCGAGAAAATCGTGTGGGAGCAACCCATCGATGATGACGACGTTGACATGAGGAGGGTCATACAGACGAAACGAGGCACTCCCCAGGAGGTGGCTATCCTGGTCAAGGAAATGTGCGCGGCAGTTGGGCTTCATGCGGACGTCATCAGGGGCTTTCTCAAGACTCCGGGAGAGTTTCATGATATGGACAGCCTTTCGCGGCCGAACCACTGGTGGAACGCCGTGCTGGTTGACGGCGAATGGCGTATAATTGACTGCTCACTCGCGAGCCCATCGAATCCAAAACGAAGCCTGTTCGTCAGTACCAACAGCCAGTCTGCTGAGAGTTGGTATTTCCTTGCCCGGCCGCTGGAAATCTGCTACACGCATATCCCACTCTATCCCGAAGAGCAGCACATCTGTCCGCCCATTTCGCCCGAGGTTCTTCTGGCGCTTCCGACTGCTTGCCCCCCATTTTTCAAGCACGGCCTCCAGATGCCAGACTACGACACCAGTCTCATCCGGATCGAAGGGCTTGAGGTTATGCAGATCCGCATCCTCGTGCCAGCGGACGTCGAATGTGCCGCTGAGGTTGAGGCTCCGGCCTTCGCCCGCGACGCCGACGGCGACTATTTCGAGAACGGAGATGTCGTGAAGAAGCGGGCCCTTGTGCAGCCAGACTGGGTCCGCGGCCAGAAGCGATACACGATCAAGGCGGTCCTGCCAGGGGATGAAGGACGCGGCGTTCTGAAGATATACGCGGGCAAGAAGGGTTTGATGCACTCTAACAGAGATATACCGCATCCTCTGGCTCTCGCATTGCCCATCATCCATACGGGCGAGAACCCGCCATATGACTTCGTGCTCCGCCATCCGACGCCTCACGCTCAGCGCCATGATCTATACATCATGCAGCCGCAGTGCGCGAGACTGGCCATCAACAATACCTTTGTCTTTGCCGTCCGCCAGCATCCGTCGTCGTTACCATCTTCCACAGCCAACGATTCCAGCGGGCGGCTCTCGCCATCAGTGTTCGGTCGGCCGTCCAGCGCGCTCAGCATGGTGTCCAGCACTGCTGGCGGCTCGAACGCGTCGACCATCTCCAATGAGTTTTCCGCCTCGACTTCTGCCATCTCGTCCAAGTCCTCGCAAGGACGCGAGAAGCCCGCGAAGCTGGCGATCCAGTCGCCGTCGGGCAAGATCCTGCGGCTCACGCGCAAGGCCGATCACATGATCAGCACCACCAGCAGCGCGGACGCCGAGCCGACGCCGGATGGCACGGTCTGGGAGACGGTGATCAAGATCGGCGAGCGAGGCGTCTGGCGAGGGCTGGTGCTGGCCGACAGGACCGCGCGGTGGTGCGTCTTCTGCGAGTGGGAATGTGTCTGAGATGATGACGACCGGTTTTATGACCCATGTTTTTTTTTTCTCTTCTTTCCGAAAAAAGTCGATTTCTTTTGGCCGTACGGTGGGTACATGTTAATTTGACCTGATGTTCTGCGCTATGGGATGATTATGATTCGGATGTTCTCATGAAATCTTTGGTGACGATCAGCAAGATCACGCTTTGGTTCGTACGGTTAGTTACTAGGATCAGACAGCAGCAGCAGCAGCAGTCTGTTTGGGTTTACGCGATCATGTCGGTTGATTTTTCTTTTTTTTCATTTTTCAAGAATGTCGATGTTTGGAGTTACGGAAACTGCTATGCTCTGGCCATGATTGTTCTCTTCTTTTCGTTTCTCTTCTCTCTTCACAAATCGGATGGTGTGTGTGGCCGTGGCATGGCGTGGATCTCGGACGGCGTTGTAGAGATGAAAAACTTTCAACTCGAAACCCTTGGAATGATTCCCGTTGGCGCGTTTTTTCTTGTCATGTTAGTTGTATCAGATCGTCAATCATATCGACATTATCAATATCAGCCTTTTGTCTATCTTCGTCGCGCGTATCGAAGTAGCTTTTTTTCCCTCTGTCCTTCAACATCTCATGCATAATGGTCTTTATGGCTTTACTTCTTCCCTTCCAGTGGGTCGTTATTACTATGATTATTGTTATTTTTTTCAGATTATTCCGCAACCGCTGCCCGCAGCAGCGGCGCAACCTGCTTCCTGCTCTTCGTCACGTCCGTCTGGCGCCACACCCGTCTCCAGCCTTGTATCGTCGATCCCTCCCCGCTGTTCAGCTCCGACCGTATGTCCACAGACTCGGCCGCAGCAGCTCCGTCCTCTGGAGCCGTCCAATCCTCCAGCCCCAGCTCCCGCACTGCGCGATCCGCAAACCGCCTGGCGGCCTCGACGGCGGCGCCCTCCTCGACGTTGACCGCCCACAGGAACAGCTCGCGCCGGAACTGCTGCTGTTGTCCGCCCTCGCCCCCGGGAGGCGTAAAAGCCGTCATGACGGCAACGACGTCGATCTCCCTGTCCCGTGCGAAGCTGCGCAGGTCGCCGAGGAACTCGCGCGCTTTGGCTTTGCCGGACGCGCCCGAGGCGGTCACGCCGCCGGCCTTGGCGACGAGGTAGGACACGGGCTGCACGACGGAGCAGATGCCCACGCGGAGGGTCTTGCCCGTCGAGGCGGAGACCTCGGTCCAGTCCTTGTAGTCGCGGCCCAGGATCTCGTCGAGGGTGAGGAAGTCAAGGCTCTCCTGTTTCGTGCGCTGGACCGTCTCGAAGAAGGAGAGGCGGTTCCATTCCAGGGCGGGGTCGCCTCCGGGGGCAGCGGGGACCGGAGGATGAGATGCAGGCCGGGCGTGTCTGTGCTTGAGGAGGCTACGCTGCTGCGTCTCGTAGCCCCGTTGCACTTTGGCTTCGAGGAAGGCGACGGCCGAGCGGTCGACCTCGGTCACTTTCCCCTCCGCCGTCAGGTTCGTCGTGTCGATCAGGATGGCTGCCAGGGCGAGTTTGGCCGCTTGCGCCTCGTAGATCGCGGCGCGGCCGATCTCGTCCTCGTGAGTAGTAGCATCGGTCGGTGACGACGTCGTCGTCTCAGGCCAGAGACCCCGCGCGCGCAGTTCGCGGACGACAAGGGACGTGCAGGACCCCGGGCCGGGCTGGATCAGGCGCGGATAGTCCTGCACAGGCGTTGGCGGGACGAAATTCTCGTCGACGTGGTGGTCGATGCACCCGACGACGTCGATCTCCACGCCGGGAAGACTGTCCAGGGATCCTCTCCCGGGACGCTCTTTCGACCTCACGGGGAGCGCGTTCCAGTCGACCATCAAGGCCTCGAAGTTCCATTTAGTCGCAGCCCCCCCTTGACCTTCCTGCTGCTCCCGCCGCAACTGCGCTTTCAAATCCGCCACCGTGACGACGTGCTCGCGGAGCATGTTCGCCCCGGCGTGCGCGTCGTTCGACCACCCCGCGGAATCGCCGTCGTTGGACGGCACGGCCGGGTTCGTCGAGAGCCACAGCGCGGTCGCGAACTCCGGGCGGAGTCTGCGCAGCTCGGAGCCCGAAGGGACGTCGTGCAGGTTGATCAGGGGGACGTAGAACTGTCTTCCCTGCTGCTGCTGCTGTTGCTGTTGCTGCTGAGTCTGCTGCTGCTGCGCGGGTATGCGCGGGCTCGCGCTGGCGAAGTAGGAGTAGATGATGGCGGAGATGATGGAGTCGAGGTCCGCAGAGGGGTTGCCTAGGACGTAGATGGGTGCGGCGGCGGCGGAGGATGACGATGAGGAGGTAGAGCTGGCGACATGCTGGGCGTGGAGGTGGCGGGCCTGCTTGAGGAATTGGAGCAGGCTGAGCTGGAGGGGGCGGTTTTCGGGGAGCATGGTGATGAGGGAGGGATGGCGTCGCGCTCGAGGTCCCTGGCGGTTTAGGTATGTTAGTGGAGTTCGTTCTTCATAACTTTGGTGATGTCGAGCTCCGCGGTGATGTCACAGACCGGCAGAATTAAGGGCGTTCACCGCCTTGTATCAACCCTATATCCATAGATGCACGCAATGTGTAATGCATCATATGGCAATTTCATATGAATATGGGGGGATTGAGACTGTTTGTTAAGATGTGCACTTCAACAGAATATGGAATTGCTACCCGAAATAAACTCGCACTATTTTTAAATGTTAAGGCAGCTTCTCACCTGGCACTCACTGACAAAAAAGAACAATACAGCAGCAGAATTAATACATATACAATCACTTCATGCAGTCTATGGTACACTGAAAGAGATAACAATTGGTTTTAACCATCTTCTTTACCCTCCTTGTCTATGACCATTCTTCCCTCGACTAGCTTTCTTATGTACTGTAGAAGCCGATCCAAACTGCTATGATCGGCGTTGGCCAGATTATAAGTTGAATCTTGGTGCCCCGATTGCCTGGCGTGGTCCCGAATGTATAGCTTCGTATGAGACAATATTCGGAAGAAACTTCAATAAAAAAAAAGTAACTTCTGGAGCACCAAATGCGCACATTGTATATGACAAATCGAGGCTTGGTATATAAACGTGGCTTCATACATGTGCCATCAAACAAATTGCTTTTATATATATTTAATTCTTGTTTTTATAAAGATTTACTGCTAAGATATATAGAAAGATCAGATCACACACACATATAGAGAGAGAGAGAGAGAAATTAATTATATTAGACTGCTGACCTTTAAATATGCAGAACAGATTAGATCCATACAGTAGCTGCAATTGCAGAAAGGAATAGATAGACAGATGAACGACAGTTATAAGATAGAAGAGTAGACAACCATCTAGCAGATGAGAGAGATGTGAAGTAAGAGAGATGAGAAAAGAGATTAAAGAGGAAGAAAAAGAATAAAGCAGCATCTCAGATAATAAGTACCCAATATTTCTGCTGCTAAACAAGAGTTAGAGTAGCTCCTTTCATTCATTCATACATTCATATATTCAGATATCACATGCTCAAATCCGAAGCGAATGATGTCTCTGGAAGCACTTCGTTCACTACAACACATATAAAAACTCATAACAATGTTATGCTCACAGGCTTTCTCAGGTATCCTCCCAATCCACCACTATCATCATCCTCCTCCTTCATACCATCTCCATAAACTGTTACCATTTGGCCAGTTCTTTCCTCCATCCACTAGGCACATACACACTTCAGAATCATCCCTCCTCCTCCTCCTGTGTCTTCTCCCACATCTACACTACTACCTACCTACCTGGAAAAAAAAGCTTCAACCAACATGATCCGCGACCCCCCCCCCCCCTTCCCCGGCTGCCACAACTGCGGCGTCATCGGCCACCGGGTCTCCGAGTGCCCCGACCGCGCCTGCAAGTGGTTCAGGAAACAGGGCCACGTCGTTACCAGCTGTCCGACGTGTCCCCCCTGCGCGCGGCGCGGGAAGAAGGGCCACACGGAGCACCAGTGCCGCGAGCGGAGATGGAGACCGAGGCAGTACCAGAGCCGGTATCGGAGTTTTCCGTTTGGTGGTGCTAGTGCTGGTGCTGGTCGTGGGAATGGGAGTGGTCGTGGTCGCGGTGTTGCGAGCTCTGTCTCTGCTGCTATCTCGAGCAGTGCTCAGCAGGAGACAATGGTTTCAACGGGCAGAGATTGCTCCCAGGATGAAGAAGGGCAAGGAGATGATGGAAGTCAAACTCATTCCGATTCTGTGCTTGGGATAGTAGTTTGGTGTCTAACAGATACTGCTCGCTTTGACGATTCAGCATTTCAAGGATACCACGAAGAAATCACCAGAAGAGAAAGATATCTCTGCATCCAATGTATCGAAGAACAGAGATGGCGCCACAGAACTAGCGAGATCTCTCTGCGGAGCCTTTACCGACGACAGATTGTCTGATAGAATAAGTCCACCTGGATGGATTATGTGCATTGTGGCAGGAAATATTTGGGCAGAGTTAGGGCGTGACTAATCAGTTCAGGTCGGTGAGCAAAGAAGCTCTGGCTCAGATGGGAACGTATTGTTTATGCATACAGCGGCAGTCGGCGTTGGGCGCATACGCAGTAATCTAGGGATGTATGGTCTAGATACGATAGGAACTTCAAGAGATACTTCGATGAATGCGAGATTGCTAAAAATACACAGTGTATTTCTTTTAAGCTAATATTACAGGTCAGTAGAAGAAACGACAGAAAGGGGTAAAAAAAAGCACACTGCAAGTATGTTGCAGCGAATAAGAACCTGAGAGACAAGATCCACCTGGTTGTATCACCCCCCGCTAGGTTTACAGTAACATGTAGCAAAAAGCAGAGAATAAATAAAAGCAGAACCTTCATCGTGCTCATCAGGCGTATCAAAAGACAGATTTGCAACACAGCACAAGCAGAAAGCAAGATACGCATCGCACACCACAGAACACCATCTCCAGCATCTCATACCCAGCCCCACTCCATACACACAGCTTCCTCAAAGGCGAATATGAACCCTCAAGAACAACATAAGCGAACCGGGAGTATCAGGTAGTGCACATCATAGAGTCGCAGGACAAAGCGAAGAGAGGTCCATATATAGGGAGTGGCTGGCAGGAGGTCGGGGCAGATCGAGCGAGCTCCAGCAAATATAGGAAAAAAAAAAACCGACAGGTAACTCCGAGAGAAAGAAGTCGCTTCCTTGCAACGCCGTCACGATGCTTCGATCTGCAAGTGGGATATAGGCGAGTACAAAATGGAAGTGAGTTTCTCATGAAGTCCCAACTTGTTCATTCCCAACCGACGCCAGTAACCCCAAACCCCACCATAGCCTCTAGAAGAGAACAGACGAAGTAGGAATCATGAAGAGCTAGAAAAAGAAGCCATAAAAAAGATAGCAAGCGATCCGTAAACACAAAGAGCAGCCCGGTGACCGCCCGCTCAGAAATCATCTCCCAAGTTTTGGGAACCGTCTCCACTGCCACCAGCTTCACCATTTTCGCCGTCTTGCCCGCTGCCCTCCGCATCCCCGCCTTCAGGGGTAGAGCCGGAGTGGTCATCACCATTACTCGCATCCAGGACTTCCAACGCTTCATTTGCATGAGTGTTCTCGGGCTCTGGCTGGGGCTCAGACTCTGGTTCCGCGTCCTGATTCGTGAGATCGGCGAAAACGTCATCTAGATTCTGGCGGGGACTGCTGCCGAACGGGTTATTGTCGTTCATATCAACTCCAGACGGTCCCTCGTTATTGTCACGATTAAAGCTGGTCGGGCTAAACAGAGGCTGATCAAGCCCCTGATCCTGTGAGGGTGGCGAGCGTGGAGGGAAAGAGGGAGAGTGGACGGTGGCATGTGGCAGGAAGGCGGAAGAAGAAGATCCAGGTGCGAAGGCCGGGGTGCTATCGCTGGCGGGAAGAGAGTAGTTTCCTGAGAAGGGATATGGCTGGGATGATGTTTGCGCGTCAGATAGAGAGCTCAGGGTCGGTACATTGTCAGCGGAAACAGAAGGCTGGCCCTCTCCAGACGTCTGAGGTGCTGGCTGCAGAGGCGGCGGCCGTGAGGTTTGGGACTCTGACGACTTGCGCTTAGCAGACTGCTTGCCGCGGAGGTGTGGCGGGAGGTCCTCGGGCCGTTCAACGCCCAGCTGTGCCATGATCTTTTGCTGCTTCGTTGGACGGGGTTTGCGGGTGGAAAGCGACTGCTCGAGAATTGGAGGAGGCTCGGGAGCCACGGGTGCCCACTTGTGGATTTCTTGACGGAAAAAGTTCGTCTCATAAGCCAGAAGAACCTCCGCTCCTTCGATCTTTCGCAGATAGAAGATCAACGTTGGAACCTCCTCGGTAGTTGTGCAAGCCGCATTGGTGAAGCTCTGCAAAAATTCGCGGAAGGCTGTTGCCTGGTTGATGATGTTCCCGAGAACCTCCTCCTCATCAGGCTGGAACGGCAGGGAGGGAATCTCCGCCTGCCACTCTTGGAGATCTTCGAGTTTGGGACGAGCGGCATCGCGAGGAATCTTCCTGCGCCAATCGCAGATCGGGCAGGTATATTTATCAAACTCCTTGACTTTGCCCCTCGCAATCTTCAAGCACTTGCCATGGTACCTAAAAGCTTGTCAGTCACGTACGCGACGACGCAATAACCAGCCAAGTCGTAAAGCACTCACCACTCGTGGCAGACTTCACATTCGATCATCATGCCAGCCTCAGACTGCCTGCAGATGCAGAAAACATCTCTCTTCCGAGATTTACCGCCCCAGAGACTGCTGCTGTTGTTCTCAAGGAGACCATCGGGGCTGTTATCCCGCGACGCAGGTTCCACCGGCGGACGGCAACGATCCTCCAAGTCGAAGCAGCAAGCATTCCTTCTCTCGACATACTCCATATGCGACTTCAGGATATGCAGGGGAGCATTAGCCTTGCCGAACAACTTCTTTCCTTTCCTCATCCAGTCTTCGTGGCGCTTCTGCTCTCGCTCCAAATCTATCGCACCGCTCGGTCGGCTGTTGAGTTGTTCGAGCGACTCCATGAGCTCACGGACCTCCCTGTACTTTGGGCGTTTTCGAAAGTCAGGGTCCTTACTCCTCTCGTAAATGCTCTGGATCTGTTTCTGTGCCTCGCGTTGCTTGGTCAAGATCGCATCCACCTGAGCAAGGGTCTCCGGAGAAACCGGGAAACGTGATGCCTGTGCGGACAGTGCTTCGAGCTGTTGGTAGTGGACCGCTTCTACAGACATCAACTCCTTGGCTTTCGATTCCCAGGCCTCACCGTGACGGCACAGGTCCTTGAAGTAAAGCAGGTGCTCATTATTAGCGTCAGTCAGTCCCAGTTGCTCACCGGCCTGGATCAGCTCTTGGCATTCCTGCAAAGTCAGGTATTGGTCACGCTTGCGACGGGCCTCATCATTCCACTTCATCTGCCGGAGCACATGTTCTAGGGCCTCGACCTCGGGGATGTCCACGTTGAAATTCCGGCTCGATTCGACCAGATCCTCGACTTCCTGGATCGATCGCAGGTGAGGGTTCATGAGTGCGACGTTAACTTCCTGACGGAACTTCTCGATCTCGCGGGTCTTCTCTTCCAGGGCCGCCATCTGTGGACAGTCGAAGGAAAGTCTATCAGCCTCTGCAAGTAGGGCGTGGATGTTCTCCACTCTGCGAAGTTCACGATCGCGTTCTTCCAGCTGCGCGGCCTTCACGGAATTACCCTTGCGCCACGCCTTTTCGTTCTTCCTGCGGTTCTGTTGCTTACGGGTGATGTAGTTATTTGCTTCTTCTACCCACTTATCGCACCGCTGGACAAAGGCCGCGAGATCTTGAAGGCCAGGTAGATGGTATGGGATTTTCTCACCTTCGCTTAGCAGGCTGTGGAGGACCTTTAGTTGCGGCCTCGGTTCATCTTCCAGAACCTTGTCGAGCTTCTCCGCCCAAGCCTCCGGGATCCTGGCACGCTCCTGGACCTTTTGTACGAGGGCTTTCAACGCGTCATCCGTCATCCGGTAGCGGAGAGTGTGATCGGGCCCCATCAGTTTCTGTGTCAGAGAGTCCCCGCAGCAGTCGTAAGTCTCGGCATGCATTAGGCAGACAGTCCTCCCTGATTTGTGGCATCTGAATTGCGTCAGGTAGGTGTAAACCTTGCAGTAGATGCATTGGTAGTCTTCCTCGGGAAGGTCCTCATCCTCAACCACGAAATTCAGCTGGCACTCGCCCGCGGTAGACGCATCGTCGGAGCCGAATTTGCACTTGTGCGGAACTATTTCTTTATGATGAGCAATAAAGGTCGCCCGTTCATTCAGTTCTCGCTTGCTCATTCGTTCCAACGCCGGCCCCAGCCATTTGGCGGTCTTGATGGTGGTATCTCTGGCAGCAGCCGTCAGCAGTAACTCGTCATGCGAAAAGCATGGCTGTCTTCTGAAAGCTTGCAGTCGCTCGATGCTCATGGCGCCGAAAGGTTCCCAGTCCGCAGGGGCGAAGTTGACAGCTTCGTTGAAGTTGAACCCGTGGTTGAACCCAGCGTGGTAGGCCTGCGGGAACGTGATGACGAACTGCCCAGCCCTCTGGTCTAGAGCATATACGTTAACGCCGGCCTTCCTCAGCTGATCGGGCGGCATTAAAGTGACGAGTTGAAACAAAAGGTCCGGTTGCGTCTCGAATAGTTCGGGCACGGCCTGCCGCATGGCCTCTTCAAACGCCTCCGCATCAGACCCTGGAATGCCGTACCACGTCTTTGTCGCACCAAAATGCTGGTAGTTTGCCGAGTACGTATAGTGGTCCTCGTTGTGCCAGCAGAACGTCGAAAAACACATGCCCACATAGACCCAAGGGACAGTCATGCCAGAGATGTCAGATTTGATGTGCCGGAAGAGCGAATCTCCGTAGAAGGGGAGAACGTTCAGATTCCAGGGATCGACGGAATACGGGTCAAGAGGGTTCCGTTCAACGGTCGGAAAGCCGCTACCGTGAATGGTCGAGTGGATGTCTGCGCCGTACTCCACCTCGACGGTCTCGGTCAAGCTCTCGACCAATCTCCAGAACTCGCGCTCAACGTCGTCCTCGGTTTCACGCTTGTGGGTATTCAGGACGGGATCAAACGGCATCCTCGATGCGAAGTAGTTCTTTTTGAAGTTGTTTGCTTTCTCTTGGAATTGCTTGAGCGAGTATATACCCCCTTCTTCGAATCCGAATTCGCCTGTACCCACTAGACACTTAGGGCAGTGCCAGTCGTACTCTGGGAGAGTATTAAGCGGAGGATCGAGACAGTACTTATGATAGCCATTCTCACAGCTATCACACACAACGATCGACGGACGATCGTCCGTCTTGCCACAGGTTTCACATTTCTAAAAGGACGTCAGTTTTTGAATGCCAGCAATCATGGAAGAGAGACAACTCACATCGCCGGTTTTGCGATTGCCACTCTTCCCCTTCCGGGGTGGTGTGGGGCGCAGAAGACTCATGTGCGATCCAGCGACTGTGGGAGGTGCATCTATAACTATCGAGTCAGTAAACCGGGTAAAGTCACAAACTCTTCTCAGCCCGGAGAAAGACGAAACAGCACTAATGTCCAGGTGCCGTGAGCACACTTTCTCGACATACCTTTCCTGAGTCGTTTACTCCTGCGACCGCCAGCATCAGCCTCTCCATTCTCGGTTTGAGAACCACCGGTCAGGCTGTCGTGGCTGACAGCGCGTTTGAGAGGGTGAGATCCGTGACCATTCACGGCAGGGCTGGACCCTGTCCCCGACTGTCTGCGATCAACGCTATCCCTTTTGGAAGAGTGCTCAGCTACGCTCTTTGGAGTGGGAGTGCCATTTTCGGGCTCCCGTTTCACAGCAGGCGACTGGCCACTGTTCACTGCCACAAATGAAGGCGACTTGTTTACGGCTGTAAATCCCCCGGGGTTAGCGTTGACCGCCGTGAATCCCGACGTGGACCGTGGAGGCTGTTCGCCCGAGGGCGTAGGCTTTTCGGATGCGCCATCCGCTTCCATTGAGGCATTCGGTCCAGCAGATCCCCGCGTAGCGGGAGACTCATGCTGAGGAGTATTTGATGTTGGTCGTTTGTTCGAGGGCGTATAGGGGCCCCCATGCTCCATCTCCAACTGCTGTTGCACGCCTGGCTTGGCGACACGGAGGTAGTCCTCGTAGGGTTGTAGCCATCTCTGGTACGAGTTCTTGAGAGACGTCGACAGAGAGGACATGATCTTGCCGCTGTATCCAAGGTCTCGTCCGATCTCCGCCCATTTCTTCAGTTTGCAGACCTGGTCGAATCCGCCCCGAACTTCGACGGCCTTCTTGAGCTTGTACAGATCGAGAGGCCGCTTATCGACGCTGGGGAAGCGATTCAGGTTGGTGCCATGCTGTTTATGGAACTTGGCAAGCTGGTCGAGGTAGTTGAGGTTCGCTCGGGTTCCTGGCTCTGGGTCAGAACTGGGCTGCGGAGCTCCACCTGCAGCAAACTTGGCTGGACGCTGGGTCATACCTCCTTCGACCGAGTTGAGCTCCTGCCGACGGGTCTTGAAGTGAAATCGCTGTACCAAACATGGTCAGTACTCTGTTCTGTCCTTTCAGCAGCAGGCAGCATGGAAAGAAGGGCGCGGGCACAAAAAGCAAGGTAGGACGAAGCGGAAAGGCCACCGGAACGCAATATACAGGGGACAAGAACCGCATATTCCAAACAAACCATACCTCAGTGTCGATTGCGAACGGCGGGTTCCAATTATCCGGGGGGATGATCCTGCAGATCCCATACTTCCTCCCTTCGGGCGCGATCTTGCGAATATACTCCATGGGATCCTTGAACTCCTCCTCCGTCGGACGGAAGGTCGGGGCCTCCGGCAGGCCATGGGGGCGGACACGCTTGACGGGTTCTTTCGGGGCATTAGGCTGGCCTCGCCGCTCGACGGTCGACAGGTCGAGGGGGGCGGAGCGTCGAGCGCTCAAGGGCACATTGTGGGAATAGGACGGGTGGGTGCTGCTCGTGCGATTGACCTTGGGAGCGGTGGACGAGTGAGAGTTCATCGAACTCCCACCCGCGGAGGACGGAGCCACCATCTCCTCGCTGCGTCGTGGTGGAGGCGTGGGAGAAAGTCGAGTCTATCAAGGACGGAAGAGCGGGTGAGGCCGATGCGAACAACGCATTGGAGGGACGGGAGCGCCGGACGATGCAACGAAGGAGAGGACGCGATTCGAGGCTGTGGAGAGACAGACGGTAGGACGTCGACGACCCGGGCGAGGGATTGGGGGGAGCGAAGAAGAAGAAGAGAGAGGGCCCGAGGGGGGAGGTGGGAAGACGGAGAGGTGGGAGGGAAAGAGGACGGAGGGAGAGGACGGAGCAGTGGTGATAGAGGGCGCGGGCGGCGGGCGGCAGGCCGGAGGCTGGAGGGCTCCCAGGCTGGGGTGACGGCCGCGAGCCCGATAGGGCACCCCCGGTAGCGACCTCTCGTCCCAGATCATGCACGGATCGCCTGCACGCAAACGGCCCTTCATCGCCCTGTCGTCGCCAGATCTGCACGGCTGCTCTCGCTCTCACGACCTTCGAACCCTCGATCTCATCAATTGGCCCTCGATCTCCTCTACACACGCCCTAGGTATGCACTGTCTGTACATCCATGCGTATCCTCGCCGTCCGAGGTCAGGTCTCAACCGCGGTTTTGCCGGGGAACGTGATGTTTCTGTCGATAACCCGGCTTGGCGACCAGAAACAGTCTAGATGGTTGGTACGCTGGCACGGTATGCTGTAGTACCGTTCCTCTGTGGCCGTCGACCGCGGAAGTCGAGGTCTCGCGTCGACTGATCACCTCACATATCATCATCATCACCGTCACTTTTTCCCACCCCCGCTTCGTCTCATATCATTTACATTGTCCCTACGAATAAGGTTACCTTGACCGAGTTCGTCTCCTTCTACGACCGTACGTCCTTTTGATAGTGGGTCCGGAGAGAACAGCGGTACATCAGGTTGATAAGGTGGACACAAATGTCGCTTCCTTCCGAAGTCCGCTACCACTGAAGACAAAGACTGCTCCAGTCTCTCCAGGTCCTCCTTTAGAAGCAGCATTACACTAACTGTGAGACGAGTCTGTAATTTCAAATCAACCAGCTGTCTCCTTTATCTATCAGACTGGCCAGTGCTAGCTGTTAACAGGTCCGTCTTTGTTATGGCCAGCTTATATGGAACTCGCTCTGGCAGGACATAATACCCTGGATACATGGAAGTACGCGCTGTGCGACAAAGGAGATCAACAATCCCACCAAATGCAGCAACACGGGTGCCTGGACATTGTCGGACAAGTTGCGATCGGTCCTCAAAAAGCATCGGAAATATGAGGTATTCAGAATCAATTAGGAATAGCCGGAAGCAAAGCCATGCAGTCCCGTACTAGTTCCAACCCCATTCTCCTTGGACCTTTTCTTGCATACGCAGTTGGCTACCGTTCATAATTTATCTCTCCAGAATGATCCTGTCTCCTAGTTTCCTCGTCCGCGTGTAAGCATGTGGTCCTGAATTAGTAAAACACCCAAGAAACCAGGTCCACAAAGTAAGACACTGCGCTTACAATTCCCAGTGCAACGGGAATAAAGGAAGGAGAATTAAGTGCCACTATATACCGTGAGTTGCGAGGATCATCCAGGTCATTGCTGCGTAGTGTACTGCGTAATATATAATGCTAGGGTCGAACATTCCAGGTTTAGGCTGGGGGAGGGAAACGCACCGCCAAAAATAGGCGTTTCCACTTTCATGCACCAATCACTGGCTCCGCAATCCGACCGCGGCCAACCGCTTTCAACCTCCAACTTCTCCCGGACTCTCTTCGAGGACTTCGATCCTTTTGTTGTAACTCCGTCTGCGACTCTGAAGCGGCCTCAGGTAATCCTACACTGATCTGGATGCCATTTTGATTATACCAGAGCAATGTGCTAATTGATGGCGTTTTCCCGTTTAATGGGATTGTATTAACCGTTGCCATCGTACAGGCTTCTTTGTCATTGTCTACGTGAATACCAATGTGCTGATATTCATAATTCCTATAAAGTCTGCCAGCGGCGATGGCGGCCTCCAGCATGTACTGCTGTACTGTACCGCCTTGCTCCAAAGATCACAGCATCAGGGATCCCGCCCGGCGGTAGCCAACCGCAAAACTGCTCAGGTCTCATGTTCTTTCACCAGAGTACTATGTTCTCTCTTTTCTCTCTTTTCTCTCCTCTTCCCTCGCCGGACGTGTCCCCCTTCCAGCAAGGAACTTCATCATCCTCTTCACGGCTGTCGTGGAGTCCCCTGAGATCAATATCCTCTTTTCCTGATGCATTCTCCATCCTCAAAAGCCATGGCAGCGCAGCAATCTCGCCTTCTGCGATGCACCAGTGATGATTTCAGGCAGATGGCTTAAGGAGAAGCAGACACAAGGGAAGTTGAAAATACAAAAGAATACATAAAATAAAAAGAAGTGAATATTGCGCCGCCTGGTTCCTGCTTTAGTGAACGACTAACGGTACCTTTTTTTCCGCATTTGAAATCTCGGTCCTGTCGCCTGCTCCTACTCAGGTAATAAATAATGCATGGGCACCTAGTATTGCCTAATTCCACGCAACCGTGGAGTAGCAGCAGGTAAGCCAAACAGAACCATACAGCATTGGTGTTAATGGACTGGGCCGGGCTGTGATTGGGAAGGTGATTTGATTTGCCACCAATAATAAACAAATTCTATCCTGCACGGTGCTTACTCACCTGGGGCTGAAGGTTGTTGCTTACTATGACTGCTGCATACATACTCTGTATAGAAGTATATATATATATATATATCTCTTGATCTTAGGCAGTCATTGACGACCATGGATGAAGACTTTTGATATGTTAGTAGAGAGGGGAATATCTGGATGTAGTGAGATATGTATAGGTATGTTATTTGTCAGCGGGGCAGCCAGCTATCTCTGCACTCTGTGACTACATTAGGTACTTAACTAACATGAAGTCAAATGATTGATTGATAACTGTGCTTAAAACCCCTCCCAGAACATACAAGGGACTGCTTGTGACGGCGTGGCGGACAAGTAGGCGGTGGGAGATACTGCCGGGACTACTTGGCGATATCAACCACCCCACGATGCCATGATTTCTCTCTTTTTCTTCTCCATGCTTTTGATTCTGTATGACAAGCTACCATAGTTTTAGCTAATAATACTATGACTGGGCGCCGTCACACTGCTCGATATAGAGACTAGGTTTATTTTATCTACACTTACCTGGATGTGCTATGTACTGTACAGTACATGAAATATCTTCATAGGCGCGACATGGAACATGTAGTAGTATACCGGAGCTCGCCGAACCGCGAAAGAAGTCACTTCTAGACATACCCATGGATCTTTCACACATCATGTATCCTGCTAACCTATCTTTCTTCCTTGATATTTTAGCTCGATGCTTCCAAGGATCGGGTGATTTAATCACATGCATGGTATGGGATACTAGCATTATTCTTCTTAGCAACCAGTTGACTGATAATGTTAGAATTTAGATTATTCAATTATAATAATCCTTCCGAGCGGCGTGGCGCCACCCCGGGTCCGTCTACAGCCTTGGAGCATGGAGCTCCAGTAATCATGATGACCGGGACATTCTGGAACGGCGTCTGTAACCACGACTGAGCGCATGACTGTCATGTGACCGTGTCGGCGGACGGGCGGGCCGCTCAGGCCGCGCCGCGATATGTCGACGATGCGCGCTAAAGAGCGGACTATCGATCGACGGTCGATGAAGTTGTTCTCCATTCCTATTTGCCTGATAAGAACACATATGGCGTCAATTCTTTCCGATAACGATTATTATTGGATTTCATTAGTATATACTGATTGACCATCCAATCATTATTTTGTTTTTGAAAACAAGCAAAAAAAAATAATGAGACCACCCCGCCATGGAGAAGGCATCAACATCAACATCAATCCCCGCGTCCCGACCACCACCGTCTAAACCCACCAGCAGTAATATCAACAATAGTAACAATTCTAAGGAGCCCCAAAGCGAGCACGCGAAGCCCATCCCGGCCTTCTACTGCTGCTACCTCCTCCGCTCCACCGTGCGCCATGCCTCCCTCTACATCGGGTCGACGCCGAACCCCGCGCGGCGGCTGGCGCAGCACAACGGGGCCGCCAAGGGCGGCGCGCACCGCACCGCGAGGGAGAAGCTGCGGCCGTGGGAAATGGTGGTGCTCGTCGAGGGGTTCATGAGCCGGGTTGCGGCGTTGCAGTTTGAGTGAGTCGGCTCCCTACCTTTACCTGGAATACTTGATATGGAATGAATGGATGAGATCATCAAGCCGTCATGTATTATTGTTTTGTTTTGCGGAACTTGTTTGTCTGTGTCAGATGCTTGATCATATGCTTGCGTCTCAGTGGACGATAGAAACCTAATAAGCTCTATACTACCTAGGTGGGCATGGCAGAACGCAGGCGACTCGCGGCACATCGAACCCGACGAGCACGAGACCGCGCACGCGGCCGGCATCCGCATCGACCCCCGGACGGGGCGCGAGAAGCCTCGGGGCCGCCGCCGGCGCTCCGCGAGGTCGTTGACGAGCCGTCTGGCGGACCTGCACCTCCTGCTGCGCTCGACCTACTTTGCCAGCTGGCCGTTGAAGGTGCGCTTCCTCTCCGAGGACGTCTACCGCGTGTGGCAGGCGTGGTCGGAGCGGGTCGACGGCCTGCTGCCTGACCATATAGAGGTCGTTCTGGATACGACGGCTGCTGCTCTGCAGGATACGACTACTACTGCTCGCCAGCAGATTAATAATGACGGTGGTAGTAGAGTCCAGCATCTGGACATTGGCTACGGTGGTATGAAGGACTATCTGGAAAAGTCTCTGTTTCTGCTGGACGATTCGGAACGGATATACTGCGGGGTGTGCAGGGAGCGACTTTCGGTGAATGATGATCTGATAGTTGTTTGTTCGGAGACAGGTTGCCGCTGTGCTTCCCACCTGGTCTGTCTATCAACTAAATTTCTGGAAGAAGCCAAGGTCCCAAACCAGCTAGTGCCAACGGACGGTAGCTGTCCTGCTTGCAAAAGAACCGTCAAGTGGCCTCTGCTGATGAAGGAACTAAGTCTGCGGACTCGTGGAGAGAAGGAGATCCAGTCTATATTCAAGAAGAGGAGAACTACTAAGGCCACGGGTAATGGTTCGAGCCAGAAAGGGAAGGGCAACGATCTTGGTGAACATCGAGAGACGCACGGGGACAAACATCCGGGTACCGCTGATTTTACCCTTGACGAGCCACCGTGGAGTGATGGAGATGAGGCGGATGACCAGGATGAACTGCGTTTAGACGACGACTGGCTGGAGGAGGTGGATCTTGGATCTGACTCAGACTCTAATGACCAGCCCAAGACCCAGACCAAGCTGCCGCCATCGCGGGTTGAGATAGTGATCGAGGACAGTGATTGGGACGATGCTGAAATTATAGACTGAATCCTGCTTTTGATCTCAAGACGGAGGGCTCTCCCCGCTGGGGATGAAGGACCACGGCCCGAGTTTCCTCAGAGGCCCAATGGCGTCCACATTCTTCATGCACTCCAACACAGGTTCCAGGATGTCCCGGGCGACCTCGTCAACCGACCTCCCCGCGTCGATGACACAGATCTCGTCGTTGTGCGGCATCTGCAGGAGCGAGTGGAACAGCTCGCGCACCCGCTTCTGCATCGTGTCGTTCTCGTACCGTTCCAGACCAAAACCACCGCGCTTCGCCGCCTCCTCGGGCGAGATGCTGAGGAAGAGACAGATGTCGGGACGGGGAAGACCGACCTCGGGCTGCCATGCCCAGTGAAGGGACAGGTTCGGGTTGGCCTTTGCGGCCGAGTAGACGGCTCCCGAGTATGAGTAGCGGTCGACGATCACGCTGATGCCCCTTGCGATACACTCCTGGATGCGCGGAGCGGCCTCCCAGCGGTTGGCAGAGAAGAGAAGGTGGATCGAGTGGTCGTCGAGCTGCGATTCGCCGCGTAGATAGGCGTCTATCAGCTTTCCGATCTGGGTACTTCTATCTGCGGGTACCGTTAGAGTCTGTAGGAGCTTCAACTGCATAATAAATTCCGTCTCACGGGGGAATCTGGATCTGGCATGACCGTAAACTACCTGGAAAGCGGATGTATTCGACCTGGTGGCCCAGCTCGCGGAGGTTGCGCAGGAGAAGCTCGCACTGGCTCGACTTGCCCGCGCGGTCGAGGCCCTCGACGACGATGAGCGCCCCGCGGCGCGTCCGGTGGCTGTCCGGCGAGTCCAGCTCCATGGCGGTCAGTCCTATGTATCCTGACTCTGGCAATTGAGATCCCTCTCTACCCCCCGCGTTCGCACGTCTCGAGGTTCGTGAGGCAGGCCGTGCGGGCCGCGACGGCGGGCGCGGTCTGCGCTTTTAAGATGGCCGCGGAGGTGGAGCGCCGCGATCTTAGTTCTCCGCTGATATACTCGATAACGAGCAACCTCAAACCCCTCAGCCCCGACACCGCGCGCGGCCGCCATGGGCCCTGAGACCCGGTCCCATCAGCCTGACGAGATGGCCTGTTTCAGTCTCCTGGAGCCCGCGCCCCCTGTGCTCGCTCCCCGACTCGGGCGACTCGCCGTGGCGGGCCGCACGCCTCTGCGCACGCCGCACTATGTCGCGATCACGTCGCGGGGCGCCGTCCCCCACGTCTCGCACGATGTCATGCGCGATCACACGTCCATCAGCAGTCTCTACATCGGTCTGGAGGATTGTACGTGTTGTTCCCTGATTTCTGTCGATCTTACAATAGTGAAACCGGTGGTATCTGTTCTTTCTATGCCGGCAAGTTCTAACGACATTCGTTCGCCGGGCCCAGCTCAGTCCTAGAACGAGGCCCCCCTCATGAGGTCCCCCCGATGTACAAGCTGCCGACGGCAGCGCACGAGTCGGCCCTGCGCAAGTTCATCTCGCTGCCGGAGGAGACCCTCCTGGTCATGGGCCCGCGACGGGTCCCGCCCATCGTGTGCCCCGTGTCCAACACCCCGAACTCGATCTCGATCCTGACGGCGGTCGGGTTCCGCCAGCTGGAGGCGTCCCACTACATCGAGGCGGTGCAGAAGCTGCGGCCGGACATCGTGGTGGGGTTGGCGGACCTGGTGCTGGGCCAGAAGCCCGGCGTCAAGCGGAGGGAGAAGATGGTGGACAGGACGCACGCCTACACCAGGGACGCGACGGCGCAGCTGTACGGGGACGGGCTTGCCCCGGAAGAGCGGTCCAAGACGTTGTACTTCGCACCTGTGCTCCCGCTCGAGAATGCCCAGCAGTCGCTCTACTTTGACGACCTGGCGGACGAGCTCCGGCCGCGTATCTCGGGGCTGGCGCTGTACGAGTCCGCCTCGCTGTCCATCATCCCCGAGTCACTGGGCGACCTCCCCCGGCTCTCCTTCAGCGAGCCCAAGACTCCGCAGGACGTCCTCCGCGACGTGTCCCTCGGGGCGGACCTCGTCACGATCCCCTTCCTGGGCGCGGCCTCGGACGCGGGGATCGCGCTGGACTTTGTCTTCCCTGCTCCTCCTTCTCTGGAGGAGCCAACAGTTTCTTCTTCTTCCACACCCAAACCCCTCGGCTTCGACATGTGGTCCGCCTCCTACTCGACGGACCTGTCCCCGCTCGTCCCGGGCTGCGGGTGCTACACGTGCCGGAACCACCACCGCGCGTATATCCGGCACCTGCTCCACGCGAAGGAGATGCTGGCGTGGACGCTGCTCCAGATCCACAACTACCGTACGGTGGACGCCTTCTTCGACGCCGTCCGGGAGAGCATCCGGCGGGGCACGTTCGAGGAGGACGTGCGGACGTTCGAGCGGACGTATGCGTCCGCGCTGCCGGAACAGACGGGGCAGGGGCCAAGGTATGTCCTTACCCTTACTTACACAACCTTTTACACCCTCTATGTGGGAGTCAAGTCGACCGTGAACTGACGAGTAAACGTGAACAGACTCCGCGGGTACCAGATCCCGCCGTCCGGACCGCACGAGCCGCGCCGCAACCCCCGCGTTTACGGCAAGCTGGACGACGCGGCGGAGAAGTTCGCCGAGGCGGCGCAGTCGTCCGGGGCCGCCACGCCGGACGTGGGCGCGGACGAGTTGCAGGAGCGGGGGGTCGCTGAGAAGAAGGAAGGAGAGCAGCTTTAGGTTCTTTTCAGCATGGAGCTGCTGCTTTTTGGAGTTATTGGCAGAGAACTATGTAGGAGTTTTTTTTGATTGATTGGTCGGTTGATCAATTGCTGGGCCCGTTGGGGGTGTGTGTGTGTGTGTGTGTGGGTTGTGTGCTGTGCGGTGTTGGGTAGGGTAGTACTGTACTTATCAGCGTTGATGCTTTTAATGTTGCTTCATGAAGAAAGGGGGAAAAGAAAATTATGGATGGACATGGGAATCGGATACCTAATACACAGAAGAGAAAGAAAGAGAAAGAGCAAGACAGTCGGAATCGATGCGATTCAGTGTGAAATGGACTAGGGTAGATGGAATAGAGAGATCATGTCACACACACTTACATACATTACTGTGTCTATCTATCTATCCCACCATTTACCTCCTTTCTGGACTTATTTTCATTTTTATACTATCTTCCTCTTGAAGTCAATGCGGCATTTCCCGTCGAAGGAGCCTGCTGGCGGACGTCTCCTCTGTCTATCTTCCTACCTACACAAAACATCCCATATCCCAATCGGCGGGTAACAGTTCCATGCAGGCCTGTGATGTGATATGGTAAAATACACCCTTTCCTCATCCAATACAATATAATGCCCACAATCATCACGGATCGATATCTATCTACTTAGTCCACCTCACCAGCCAACACCCTCCACAGCAACTTCTGCTCGTCCTCCTCCTCCTTCGACCCCGGCTCCAACCCGGCCCCGAACCGCTGCCCGACGACACACACGAGCCAGACGTCCCTCTTGGTCGCGTCGAGGAAGCGCTCCGTCGGCGAGCCGCGCGGGTAGATGCGGCGCCACTCGTCCCAGATGCGGTAGGCCTCGTCGCCCCACGCGCGGAAGCTGACCTCCTCGATGATGGTCGGAGTGATGATCTCCTTGCCGCGGAAGACGCCCCACGTGACGACGTTGACCGAGTTCTGCGCCGAGGTGGTGACGTCCTCGCCCGTCGCGGCGGCGGTGACGCTGGTCGAGTCCGTCCCCGCGGGGACGGTGGACGGGGTGAAGGAGGCCTCGAAGTCGCCGGCCGCGTTGGTCGCGAACCAGGCGAATTCGTCGTGGCCGTGTTTCCTGAGCAGGGGTTTGAGGATGGAGTGGTAGTCCTTGCTCGGGCAGAAGAATTCGACAAAGGCCTTTTGGAAGACGAAGCCCTCGCCCTGCGGGCCCCAGCCGAAGATGGGGTCGTCGCTGCGCACGCCGTTGACGGCCGGCTGGGAGGCCAGCGTCCACCAGCCTCGGCCCTCGATGAGTTTCAGCAGCTCCGTGCGGATCGTTCCCGTCTCGGGGTTCAGGCCGCCCGAGCTCTCCTCCGCGCCGCCTTCGGACCAGGGCACTATGTGCAGCTCGCTGTTTATGTGCCGTCTGAAGAGGGAGCTGACATCGGCGTGGGAGGTAGGGTAGCCCCAGAGCCGGCGGGCGACGGCGGCGCTGACATGGAGCGAAGGACCGTAGCCGTCGATCTCACCGAAGGCAGGCGAGCGGGCATCGCCCCAACGGCCGTTGGGGAAGTCGTCCCATGTGGCTTCCCGGCCCAGCGAGCCCAGGCCTTCTGATATCTGGAGCGTGGTGCTGCGGTTCGGCGGGTTCATGGCTGGCAGGCCGGCGCCGAGGGCGGGTGCCTCGTGTGTCGTTGAGCCCCTGGACGAACCATCCGAGGGCTTGTCCACTATGACACGGTTGTGCGGCTGTGAGTTGATGGACGAGGCGCGGCGTCTGTTCAAAGAACGCAGCTTATCGCCGAGAAAAGCACCATCCTTTATGGACGGGCCGTCCGCGACGGGAGTCTCATCAGCCTCGTCGGACACCTCAGTCGACGGTGGAATAAGGTCGCAGCGTTCGAGAATGAAGGAGACGGACTTTTCGAGGTTGAGCGTGTAAAAGTGGAAGCCTCTGGGGGTGGGACACGGCATCTCCTTGATGCCCTCCACGAGCTCACTGACGATGTCGACTCCAACCCGCTTGACAGCCTCGTCATCCGTCTTGACGGCTTCGACCCGGGAAAGAATCTCGGGAGGAATCCGGGCGTGGCTGAGCTTCGTCACTCTCGTCAGAATGTTGTAGCTCTGTATGGGCATGAGACCGGGAATGATGGGAATGGTCTTGAAGACCCCGGACTCGTGGTTGCGCAGCAGTTCTTCGAACTTTCTGTACGCCTCGAGATCGTATGTCAATTGAGTCATGATGAAGTCCGCCCCGGCCTTGACCTTCTCCACCAGGTAAGGCAGATCTCTGCGGGGGTCTTGTGGTTCATTATAGTTTTCTCCCGGATGGCCCTCCGGATATGCAGCGACACCAATGCAGAAGTAGTCGCCGTGCATCCGTCGTATGTATCGCACCAAGTCGACGGCCCATGTGAAATCCTTGTTGCTGTCGTCCTCTCCGGCCACGATGTATTCCTCGCTGCGGGGCGGATCACCGCGTAGAGCCAGGATGTTCCTGATTCCCAGCACCTTGGCCTCCTCCAGGGCCTCATCGACCAGTTTCCGGTCCATGTTTGTGCACGTCAAGTGCAGACATGTCGTCAGCTGCAGCTGGCGCTGGCAGATCTCCGCCAGCTCGAGGGACTTTGTCGCGGTGGTTCCCCCAGCGCCCCAGGTGACGGTGACGAAGAGCGGACGGAGCGCCTGGGCCATGCGCTCCAGACGGGCTTGGAGGTTGGCAGAGCCCTGGACAACGGCATCTCGTCAGTCAAGTCACTTTCCAACGGCCACTGACGCGGGGTAAAGAGAGCAAACCCCACCATCTGGGTCTTGGGAGGGAAGAATTCGAGAGAGAAGAAGTTTGCATCGGGCGGCAGAGCCGCGATCTTGTCTGTGATCTTCTCCATCATCGTGCCGAGCCTGTTTCTGTTTCTGGAGATTCAGATGGCCGCTGGGGTGGTGTTGAGCGCCCTCGCGCGCGAGGGACGGACAGGTCAGTTGGGTGGAGCGGCGAGAGAACCGTGCTCAAGCAGCAGAGATTCTCCCCGGGGTCGCGTCGACGGTCATGAACGGAGGAGAAGGAGAGGCATGAAGACGACTTGGCAAACACGCATCGGCCAGCGGTCAGTAGGGACGAGGGATCTGCTCAGACACGGCGGAAAGATGTGGATATGCGGGCGCTTTCTAGGCCGTGGAGTCGGGAATCGCTGGCCGTCGACTGCCGGCGGTCTCTCCCTGCGCTGTCGCTGCGCGCGCCAAGCAGAGAATCTCCGCCAATCCTCCGATTCATACAAGCTTGATGAGACCGGTGGACGGATCTCTTAATTTTACTACAGGTTGAAGCTATCAATGCCTCCTAGCGGCTTTCGTTCCACGTCGTCGAGCGCAAATCGTCTCTTTACGCGCAGTTACTAACAGGGCTAAGGCCATCGGAAAATCCTCCTTCAGCAACAGGCAAAAAGAGCCTGAATCCCCAAGATATATCCCCACACATGCCATTGCCAGTCAGAGTGGATACCAGATACTACTGAGCACCAGAGAAACATCAAACCGGCAAAGTGCAGTTTGTCGACGCTCGTGCATTCAAGTCTCTGCAGAGGAGATCGGATCTTCGCTCTCACCCGCCACAAACAGAACAAAGGCAGCGCAAACATCCGCAACCTGCCCTGGAAGTCGGATATAGTACGAAAAGAACCTCGACACCAAGACGGGGATTGCTGCGCATTTAGGTATTATCAACGGGGCACAAGTGAAGCGCCCCAGTGGACTTGATTATAAACGGCTCAGCAAGAGGCTGCACCCTGTTGTTCAGTTCTTTTTGTTTTGCCTTCTAGTTCTTGACTTTTATCCATTTCTATATATATATATATATATATATATATACCCCGTCATCATCCATCAGCGGTGCCATACACAATCATATTATTTTCACATTCATCCACGAGAAAGCAATTGAACCACGCCAACCAATTGATTGGATTCCGATTTTGCAAGCAAAAATGACCACCACAAGATATCCACCATCAACCTTCCTCTCCTCCCTCCGCCGCTTCTTCCCCTCATCTCTCCGGTCACCATTATCACATTTACCACCCTCCCGCCGCGCCTTTTCAACACCCCCGTCACAACCACTACAATCTCGTCCAACCCCGAACCACCAGTCCCGCCTCCGCCGCCTCAACGACCGCCTCCCAGCCTTCCTGCGCCCCTACACGGCCCCGCTCCTCGGCGCCCCCGTCTCCCACGTCGCCTCCTTCCTGATCCTGCACGAGGTCACGGCCGTCGTGCCGCTGTTCGGGCTCGTCGCGGCGTTTCACTACGGCGGGTGGATGCCGGACTTCACTACCGGCGAAGGTGATGGCGCTTTCAACGAGGGCGTGAGGAGGTTCGGGAGGTGGTTGCGGAAGAAAGGGTGGGTGGAGGAGGATGTGGATGTCGATACTACGATAGGAGTCGCTGGGCCGGAGCTGGAGAGGAAAGGGGTGCGTCTGGTGCTGGAGTTTGCGACCGCGTATGCCATCACCAAGGCGTTGCTGCCGGTGCGGATCATTGCGAGCGTGTGGGCGACGCCGTGGTTCGCGAGGGTTGTCGTTGTCCCGGTGGGGAGCAGGGTACGGCGCCTCTTTGGGAGGAAGTGAGCGATAGATCGGTCGTCTTCCGTACTGCACATGTGCTGAAAGGGGGTGGGGGAGTGGCTTGGGAGTGTTAGGGCAGAGGCTGCAGAGCGCCCTGTGCTGTTGTTTTATCATATACGTTATATGTCCATTGGGATACATAGGAGCTGCGCCAAGGCAGCGTGCGTCTTCTGTATGTGATTTCTATTTTGAAGTATTATATGGCTTTTCTATGTTTTGTATAATTGGAATCGTTAAATTCTCCCATCATAACCCATACCGCAGAAGCTATCTCAGATCATCATCAGATAATCCACGCAGCTCCGTGACCCGCAAGAGGCGGGCTGGATGTTTGGTGGGAAGAATTCTACATCTAAGGCTTCTCGTAGATCCAGTCGAACTGGGAGTGCTTGTAGGAGATGAGCTCGTTCTCGTTGAACCAGAGGGCGATCTCCTTCTGGGCGTTCTCGACGCTGTCGGAGCCGTGGCAGACGTTGCGGCCGACGTCCTGTTACGTGGTGAGTGTCGTACTCACGCTATGTGTATAGTTTTGGGAACTTACGATGGCGTAGTCACCACGGATGGTGCCAGGAGGAGAGTTGAGAGGGTTGGTAGCACCGAGGATGGCTGTACACAGATCGTCAGTATGGGTGGAATAGACGGATGACGCTGAAGAGGGAGAACTTACCGCGGCCCTGCTTGACGACATCACGGCCCTCCCAGACCATAGCGACGATAGGACCGCTCAGCATGTCTAATCCAGATATTAGCCTGTCGTTCCTGAGAAAGATCGGCCTCATATAGCAGGTTGAGGGGACTGACAGGTGACGAGGCCGTTAAAGAAGGGCTTGCCGGCAAGCTCAGCGTAGTGCTTCTCGAGGTGCTCCTTGGTGGGGGAGCAGAGCTTCATGGCAACAAGCTTGAAGCTGCATACTATCAGCGGACCGTTCTTCCAGGTTTCCTCATAAATGGATGTATACTACTCACCCACGCTGCTCGAAGCGGGAGATGATGGGGCCGACGAGTCCGCGCTGTTCGCGAGAGAGTCAGTTTCTAGACTCGAAGCACCAAACATGGACACCGTTTGTTGTTTTCAATAATATAGTGAGAAGGCAAGGCCATACCTGGACACCGTCAGGCTTGATGGCAATGAAGCTGTGTATCTTGTTAGCATCGCAAAGAGAACGAGGGGTAAGGAAAAATTCTAGAAGGACACGGAGGTAGTGGGCGAGGAGACATACGTGCGCTCGTTGGCCGACATCTTGGATGAATATGAGGACGACGGATGATACTGGATCACAGGAGAACAGCAACAGAAGTCTGAGTGAATTCGAAAGAAGTAGATCAAGTTCTGAGCGAGCAATTGCTGAGTTGGCGAGAATATATACAGGCGACGAGGGACGGGCACTGTGGGGCTTGGAGGGGCACTCCAGACATTTCGTTGGTCTCCTGGCCTGGGCTCGACCCGCGACCGCCCCTAGCGGGAGTAGGCTGTAGCGGTGTCTATCTGGACAGCCTGGACCAAACGCGGAGAGCTGTATGCTCCTGCTTGGCTTGCACCGCACGTCGATGTAGGTCAATGCAGCAATATTTTCGCATCTCATATATCCTGGGAGATTGAGCATCTGTTGCTTGCTCCTTTCGTTTAACCATGGCCAGGAGCCGGCCTGCGTCCCGCCGGTGGACGCTGTTCCTGTCCCTAGCGATTCTGCTGTCATGTTTTATCGTCCCTGGAGGTGAGTTGTTCTTTGACAGTGCGGTGGAAGCTCCTGGAGCTCTGACAATGTGTGTCAGTCTCGGTGAAGCATGAAAACTTCAAGAAATGCGCACAATCGGGCTTCTGCAAGCGCAACAGGGCCTACGCCGATGAAGTCACCGCCAAAGGCTCCTCGTGGACTTCTCCCTACGAACTCGATTCCGCATCGGTGCAATTCCAGGATGGTCAATTGCAAGGCACGATTATCAAGACAACCGCCAGCAATGAGAAGGTCAGACTGCCTCTTACCGTGTCTTTCCTCGAGTCGGGCGCCGCTCGAGTCGTTGTGGACGAGGAGAAGCGGATGAAGGGCGAGATTGAGCTTCGACATGGCAGCAAGGCCCGCAAGGAGCGATACAATGAAGCTGGCAAATGGACGCTCGTGGGCGGCCTGGAGCTCAGCAAGTCCGCATCGCTGAACCCGGAGACGGAGGCTGGTTTCACCAAGGTGCTCTACGGGCCCGAGCGGAAGTTCCAGGCCATCATCCGTCACGCACCGTTCGCCGTCGAGTTCCAGAGGGATGGTAAGACCCATGTAAAGCTCAATGACAGGGGCTTTCTGAATGTCGAGCATTGGAGAGCCAAGGTCGATGCAAAGGATGACAGTTCCGACGCCAAGGAAGACCAGAGTACTTGGTGGGAGGAGACTTTCGGCGGCAATACGGACTCGAAACCCAGGGGTCCGGAGAGCGTAGGTCTCGACATTACGTTCCCGGGTTATGAACACGTCTTTGGTATCCCAGAGCATGCGGATTCGCTCTCGTTGAAGGAGACTAGGTAATTGCGTCTTCTGCCCGTTCGTGCTTGGGCTGGGCTAACAGAACGATCAGAGGCGGCTCTGGAAACCACGAGGAACCGTACCGTATGTACAACAGCGATGTGTTCGAGTACGAACTCAACAGCCCGATGACGCTGTATGGCTCCATTCCGTTCATGCAGGCACACCGGAAGGACTCTACTGTCGGCGTGTTCTGGCTCAATGCCGCAGAAACCTGGGTGGACATAGTCAAGACCAAGTCGTCTACGAACCCACTTGCCCTGGGCGTGAGTCCAAAGACGACAACGCAGACCCACTGGTTTTCCGAGTCTGGGCAGCTTGACGTTTTCGTTTTCCTCGGACCTACGCCGGAGGATCTCAGCAAGACCTATGGAGAGCTCACCGGATACACTCAGCTGCCTCAGCAGTTTGCCATTGCGTACCACCAGTGTCGATGGAACTACGTAACGGATGACGATGTTAAAGAGGTCGACCGCAAGTTCGACAAGTACCAGATTCCGTATGATGTAATCTGGCTCGACATCGAGTACACTGACGGCAAGAAATACTTCACTTGGGATCCCCTGAACTTCCCTGATCCCAAGGGTATGCAGGAGCAGCTAGACGCTTCCGGGCGCAAACTCGTGGTCATTATTGATCCTCACATCAAGAACGAAGCGAACTATCATGTCGTCGAGGAGCTCAAGAGCAAAGATCTCGGCGTCAAGAACAAGGATGGCAACCTCTACGATGGCTGGTGCTGGCCTGGCTCGTCCCACTGGGTAGATTGTTTCAACCCCGCCGCCATCAGCTGGTGGACCGGCCTGTTCAAGTATGACAAGTTCAAGGGCACGTCTCCTAACACGTTTATCTGGAATGACATGAATGAGCCCTCGGTGTTCAACGGGCCTGAAACCACCATGCCCAAGGACAACTTGCACTACGGTAACTGGGAGCACCGTGATGTCCACAACCTCAACGGCATGACTTTGGTCAATGCTACGTATAATGCATTGCTGGAGCGGAAAAAGGGCGAGATCCGGCGGCCATTTGTTTTGACTCGATCGTTCTACGCCGGAGCTCAGCGTGTGAGCGCCATGTGGACAGGTGACAACCAGGCCAATTGGGACCATCTAGCGGCCTCTATCCCCATGGTGCTGAACAACGGGATCGCTGGATTCCCTTTTGCAGGTGCTGATGTCGGCGGCTTCTTTGGAAACCCAAGCAAGGAGCTTCTCACGAGGTGGTACCAGACCGGTATCTTCTATCCGTTCTTCCGCGCGCACGCCCACATCGACACTCGCCGGAGAGAGCCGTATCTGGCTGGTGAGCCCTACGTGTCCATCATCGCACAGGCGATCCGCCTCAGATACCAGCTCCTGCCCGCCTGGTACACTGCATTCCACCAGGCGTCTGTGAATGGAACGCCAATCGTGAGACCTCAGTATTATGTCCACCCCTCTGACGAGCGCGGTTTCGCCATTGATGACCAGCTCTATCTGGGATCTACCGGTCTCCTCGCGAAGCCGGTGGTCACTGAGGGCGCGACCTCGGTGGACATCTACATTGCCGACGACGAGAAGTACTACGACTACTTCGACTACACCGTCTACCAGGGAGCCGGCAAGAGGCACACGGTCCCTGCGCCTCTTGAGAAGGTCCCGCTATTGATGCAGGGTGGCCACATCATCCCTCGGAAGGACCGCCCTCGTCGCAGCAGCGGATTGATGAAGTGGGATCCATACACTCTCGTCGTCGTCCTAGACAAGAATGGCCAGGCCGAGGGCACCTTGTACGTCGACGATGGCGAGACGTTCGACTACCAGCGCGGTGCCTACATCCACCGTCGCTTCCGCTTCAGCGGTTCCACACTCTCGTCGGAAGACATTGGCACGAAGGGTCCGAAGACTGCGGACTACCTCAAGACAATGGCGAATGTCCGGGTCGAGAAGGTGGTGGTTGTCGATGCTCCCAAGGAGTGGCAGGAGAAGTCGAGCGTGACTGTGATCGAGGAGGGCGCGAAGGCCGAGGCCACCGCTCCTCTGGAGTACCACGTCCAGCCGGCCGGAAAGGCGCCGTATGCCGTGGTGAAGAACCCCAACGTGGGCATTGGCAGGGAGTGGAGGATCGAATTCTCGACGAGAGCCGTTTGATCATGACAGTCCGTGTAGTTATGTCTGTGTTTTGTACCCACATGACCCATGATGATCCATCTGTTCGGTAGAGCTTAGCTAGACGATTAAATTTGGATGAATTTTTGGTTTGCGATGCAGCAGCGGTCCATTCCCATGTTTGTGTCTGTAGCGATGCAGTGTACAGCACAGAAGTGCGGTCCACCGTGGTTCATCATGTCCATCGATATCGATGATGGATATCATGTCCTCTGGACAGGCGTGACGGCTTAGATAAGCCGCCAAGGCGGGATCGGACGCCCGATCGGTGCGATCGGCGCGCGAGCCCCGAGGCGCCCCTGGCGCTGCCAGCGCCGCCGGATCCGGGATAAGCGCTCGACAGTATCTTCTTTCTCCGCCTCTTCTTCGACCGTTCTACCTCGTATCCTATGGTAGCCTCCCTATATCCTATGATATACACAATTGCTCGCGCATCTGTTTTATTGAGTCAACAATCGAGCCTTCCTGCAGCTACGTAGATCGTGCTGCATTATTCACTTTTGCTCACCGCGATTCTTTCATTTGGAGCACGCGAGCACCTCTGTCGCCTGGCGCGGGAAGCGCATATCGGAGTTGAACATCGCCCATTGAATTTCATATAGTGAGACACAGGCTCTGTGTTAGGAAGTCGCAGGCACGATGTGGCTCGTCTCCCTGGCCCTCGAATATGGGGCTCCAGTCTTGTATGTTCTGATGCCTCGATTCCGCTCCGGATTTGCTGCAGGCCGTTGTAATGCTGACCGCGGGGGTTGCTAGTCTCATCACCTCGCCCCTGACATCATATTCGGATCAGATATACAGCATACATAAGAACAAGAGCTCGGCGGGATTCTCGCTGGATATACCCTTGATTATGCTTGTTGCGTCGATATTGAAGTAAGCGCTTGGCTCAGACCGCAAGGCGGTTTGTGGAAGCAGGTTGATTCTGACGACTCAATTAGGGTGTTCTACTGGTTTGGAGCGTATTATTCGTATGCGCTGCTCGCGCAGGCCATTATCATGGTTGCAGTGCAACTCGTCCTGCTCAAGGTTGCGTTGGATAACCGGCCGGCGCCGGGTATCAAGGACGGCATCGAGCACGTGCCGTTCAGCGGGCATGAGGAGTCGAGCGGCTGGCCGCAGTTCTCGAGGCCGTATAATTTTTGGCAGTGGAGGTCGACGAGGCCGTATGTCTCCTGGTTTCGGCCCTCGTTGCCCGGGTTTTACTAACATTGAGGTGATTGTAGATATTGGATGTTTCTCCTCTACTTCTCACTCGTGCTCTTCGTCATCCACGTCTTCTTCCCCTTCATTTCCCGTTCCGAGTCTTACATCAACTTCCTCGGATCCGTCGGCCTCACTGTAGAAGCATTCCTTCCAGTCCCGCAGGTGCTGGCGAACCAGCGCTCCCGGTCCTGCAAGGGATTCCGGCTGTCTGTGCTGGCCGCGTGGATCCTCGGCGATGCGATGAAGATCAGCTACTTCTTCTGCAGCAAGGAGGTCATTCCCTGGGCGTTCCGGATGTGCGCTACGTTCCAGTGCATCTGCGACTGCTATCTTGGTGTGCAGTACTGGATGTTTGGAAACGGTCCTTCAAAAGCCCCTGGCAGTCCTCGGGAGCACGGTGATAGATGGACAGTTGAGGAGAAGGATATCCGGTTGGCGTAGCTGATCGTTGGTCTTATGATCTTATGAGTTTTTTTTGGCTTTGAACGTGATCAACCATTTATTCTTTGATTAGATACTTGTAATTAGTTACGCGTGAAAGAACTGATGTCATTGGAACATGGATAGAGTAGGAATAATGATAATAATGTCTGACCTTTGCAAAGTCGCCTGCGTCGATGATCAGTTTACCGCCGTGTCCAGGCGGACTTCCGAATCGGGGATTTCGACATCAGCTTGACCTAAGTCCCCGCGACAACCCCACCGTTTGTACTACTCACGAAACTCTAACCTCGGCGGCCCCCAGAGGATCAATTTAACTGCATTCCCTGGGCATTAATCTTTGATATATTAATTTTTACGGTTTCCGCACCCAGAAGAATAGGACGCAGCAGCCATGGCCACCACTCTGACGATCCGCATCGGCTATGTGCCCGGTATGACTTCCCCTCCTCATGCGCAAGAAAAAATGAAAGGAACAACGCAAGCTCTGGAGTTTAAAAAGCGCATGTTACTAAATCAATATTGCAAATTGATATCAGGATGTCGTTAAATAAATAAAGAGCCAATGCTAACTGCAACATTTCCCACGAGAATGCAGAACACTACCTCACCCCGCTCCACCTCGCCCTCCGCTCCCCCGCCGCCTCCAACCTCCCCTTCCGCATCGAACTGACACCCTTCCCGTCGGGAACGGGGCATATGATCTCCTCCCTGCGCGAGGGCGAGATCGACATCGGTATCGGCCTCACCGAGGGCTGGGTCGCGGGGCTCACGGGCAAGCAGCAGCTGCACAAGAACGCCGTCCTGGGCGGGTACAAGGTTGTCGGGCAGTGGGTGGAGACGCCGCTGCGGTGGGCGATCGTCACGGGACGAGAGAGAGAAGAGATTAATGGTGTGAGTGATCTGAAGGATGGGAGAGTCGGGGTTAGTCGGTCGGGGAGGTGAGTGGTAGTCTTTCTTCTCCAGTTGATATATCTATGTCCCGAGTTATTCATGTAGCACTTCACAACGACGCATGCATATGCATGATGAACTGACGTCTACACCAGCGGCTCCCACATCATGTCCTTCGTCCTCGCGCAGCAACAAGGCTGGGCACCCGACAGCCTCAGCACTGTCTCCCTCGGCCCCTTAGACGCCCTCCGCGACGGTGTCACTGGCTCCAAACCCGCCGCGGAATTCTTCATGTGGGAGCACTTCACCACGAAACATCTATATGGTGATGCTACCCCATCCAACCCGAACCCCCCGCTCAAGAAGATCGGCGAGATCTACACCCCCTGGCCGTCGTGGCACATCGTCGCGGCGGAGTGCACGTTTCCTAACCCCGAGAAGGACGAGAACCTCGCGAAGCTGTTCGAGCTCCTGGACGAGGGGATCCGGGAGTTTGAGCGCGACTCCGAGCAGGTTGTCCGGTTGCTGGGCACCGGGGAACTCGGGTGCAAGTACGAGGAGGAGGACGCCAGGGAGTGGTTGAAGGATGTCAAGTTCGTCAAGGGGTCAACGAGGGGCGTGGATCGGAAGGTCGTGGAGGGTGTCGTGGACGTGCTGAAGGGCGCGGGCGTCGTCGCAGAGGATATGCCGAATGAGGAGGCCGTGAAGAGGGTTGTGGGGATCTATAAATGAATGGATGAATGAATGAGCGACCGCGAAAAAGGGAAGGGATATCTAGGTATCTATCATTCTGATGATTGGATTTGACCTTTGGGATTGGATGGGATGGGATGGTTGATTTCCAATCAGATATAATCGGATTGTTCGAGATGATGGATGCATTGTACTGCAACCCTGCATGCAGGGTTTTCTTCGACCTCCGGAAGGAGATATGTTAAGTATGTACCGTAAATGTAGTTTTGAATGACCAAATCGAATATTTTCCGAGGGATAGTCATATTGTTTATATTGCAACATTCAATTAATACAGGGAAGAAAACTGTACCTGGGATAAAGAGACGACAAAAAAGCCTCTATTAATAATTCCATGAAGATAAACACTTGGCTTACAGAAAACTTTTTTACAAAAAAGAAAAAAAACTGAGCCCAAAAGCTAGAAAAAAAGCACGTCGTAACTACTAAGCTGGGCATGTAGACTTGAACAATGTACAAGATACAATCACATCACACTTGACTTGCACTGCACATGTGTCAAGCTACATTTAGTTCAGTTCAAGCTGCAGGTGCAGGTCACAAGCTGCAGCAGTGCAGTATAGTGCAGATAATGTAGCTGCAGATTGCTGAGCAATCTTATCTTTGTGTAGTGTAGTGTGCACATGCACCATGATGGTGGTGGTGGTTATGATTGGGATTGAGTGTGCTGGGGACCACCTGATGGATACTTGTCAGCCATATATTACCGCCATCTGTATATGGTTTAGGCAGCGCTCAATGAGGGTATATGCTCTGAGGGATGATATACATGTCCTCTTCAAGTTTCTGTTGTTTATTCTTCACTTATTCTTGTCTATTTTATCTGATTGATATTTTATCTGATTATTGTGACGGCGCTCAGTCATAGTATTATTAACTAGAACTATGGTAGCTAGTCATACAGAATCGAAAGCATGAGGGGAAAGGAAAGAATCTGCAGGGCTTCGTGTAGTGTGATATACGTAGGCGAGTAGGACCGGCAGTATCCCAGAGACAAAGGGATGCTCAATACCGCCTACCTTACCGCCTAGGTGTGCCGCGCCGTCACAATTATCCTGTATACACAAATTCTAGATGTATATAAGCTGCTCATTATCCTAGATAGATTTAGAAATCAGACCTCTCTGTTCTATACTAGCCAGCACTAGGCGCCATAGAATTCAACAATACTCTAGTTATCTGTCTGTATCTTTCTCAGAGAAATAAATAATGAGAAAGAAGACAAGGAGGTGTTACGGACTAGGAAGGATGTCACGTGAGGATCGTCTACGATCCAAGCCCATGATCCAAGACTATGATTCCATTCTATGATCCCCAGGAACCCAGGTTGGGCAGCATGTATATAATGACGCTCCTTTCAGACAGATCTCGACCCTCGTGGTCGACTCACATAGCAGCCTGTCATATAGACATTGCTAGTAACACAGGCCCATTCTCACTATTATATTGCTCACCCCCTTGTTTCTTGTCTCCAAGATAAACCCGACAACCCTTCTTGGTCTAGTCATCTAGGCCTGTCGTTACAGGAGGATATGGGTGTGGGTGTGGGTGTGCTGGTGACCCCCCTGCCCCACCCAGATCCGGATTCTTTTACTATCATGATCTTTCATTCTCGGAAAATTTTATAAAATAAGAAAATAATGGAAGCATGTAACAGGAGTGCACTGCACTAGAGAGAGCCTTGCAAGACATCCATCATTTCTATGGAGAAAGAAAGATCAAGATAATAATAAAGAGTCCGGGGGGACTCCAGCATGTTCATTCACATCCTCTAATAATCTCTCTTCTCTCATCTTCCTGCTGTGAGAGATCCTACCCGAGAAATGAGGTCTGAATCTGATACTACGTTACGTCCACTGGAGTAGTTTAGTAGGTTAGTTCAAGTTTTGGACCTTCGCAAGTCAACGTGGCACGACGACGCGTAATCTGATTTTGAATTACCTAGGTAGGTAGTAATCCCCCCTTCTTCACCGGACCAGACCTATCGGATGTATGTGACTGGGATTAACATGCAGACAAAGAAAAGGTGGGGGTGGGAATTGTGACTTGTGACTGATAAAGGGGGGTGAACTAAGCCCTATGGAAAATGCCAGATACTACTGTTCATACTACCTACCTACCTATCTAGGTAGGTACCTGGTAAATCTGAAACTCTAGGCTTGCGGGGGACGGGCTTGATCCGGGGTTCTTCTTTATCTGCAACATGATACGCAGTAGACTTGTGCGGATCGTTTGGAGGGGTTGTATTATTGTGTTGTGATCCTTTATTCATTTTTTATTAACTATTCTAATTGCTTACATAAATAATGCAGGTTGGCCAAGTGAGGTAATTGTACACGTACCTAACTAACCCGGAGGACTTGGGTAAGATTATTCTTCCCCCCCCCCCCCCCCCCTTTCTGTAAGTGGGAGAGGCTCTATATTGCTTCCAATGTTGGATATTTTCGATGCCTCTACTGCTTGGCGTGTACATGTACTGTACCTATCTGTACTTGGTTCTCTTCACAGCACTGCTTGAGAAGTCATACCTGAGGGCGCATTTGTTTCGTATTGGCCGGAATAAGACATCGTAGTGAGATTTTCATTGTCCTTTCAATTGTTCCTTTAAACCGACATCACGGCATCTTTGATTTATTTTGGCGAGTGCAGTACTTCACTGGGGAAACTTGCCATATGTGCAGAGTACACGGTTTATATCTATCTCCTTTTTCTTTGATCCATGGCTTGCATTAGGTTGCCAATGCCGCCAGACACTCAGTATGAACGGACTCGAGCTACAGGTGTCACTCATGGACGGATGACTCCGCGAACAATTAATCATAGGCCAAAATGTTTAAATAGGTATGTCCAGTACGAAATTCATTTTGTCTGTTCTCTACGCACTTTTCTACACGTCAATCCCTTGGATGGTGGCAGTAAAAAGGAAAAAAAAGGTGAACTTGTACATACTCAGCATGCCGCAGATATACCTGACTTACCTTGCAAGCATCTTCTGCTTGCTCACACAGGGAGGACTCGTAGCCGGCTACGTCCTCGTCGATGACTACTCGGGAGCAAACTTCTTCTCCGGATTCTCTTTCTTCACCGGCGCTGACCCAACTGGAGGCTTTGTTCGATATGTCGACGCAGCCACCGCCAGCAGTTCTGGACTGACAAGCATCACGACAGGGAAAGATGGCAAACCGGTCGTCCATATCGGCGTCGACTCCCAGAACGTCACGCCCGGCGGCCGTCCCAGCGTCCGCGTCACCAGCAATAAGGCCTACAACCACGGCCTCGTCATCGCAGACATTGCCCATATGCCGGGCAGCATCTGCGGAATCTGGCCGGCCTTCTGGATGCTGGGCCCCAACTGGCCTGCCACCGGCGAGATCGACATCATCGAGGGCGTGAACGACCAGGGAAACAACTTCATCACCTTCCACACAAGCTCCGGCTGCTCGATGAACGCTGGTACGACCGCGAAGAGCCAGATATTCTCGGGCGTGCTGAAGACTCCCAACTGCGACGTCCACGCACCGAACCAGGGCTCGAACCAAGGCTGCCAGGTCGCGAGCTATGGCCCGGGCTCGTACGGGGACGGGTTCAACGCCGTGGGCGGCGGCGTGTATGCCACGGAGTGGACGTCACAGTCGATCAAGATCTGGTTCTTTTCGCGCGCGGACGGGATCCCGCAGGATATTGTGGATGGCAGGCCGGATCCTGCGACCTGGGGTGCTCCCGTTGCGGCGCTGGGGCAGGGTTGTGTGATCGATCAGCACTTTGAGAATCTCAACATCGTCTTCGATACTACCTTTTGTGGTGACTGGGCCGGCGGGGTCTGGAGCAGCACGCCTTCGTGTGCGGCCAAGGCCGCGACTTGCAATGATTTCGTTGCGAATAATCCGCAGGCTTTTAGGGAGGCCTATTGGGCGATTAACTATGTTCGCGTCTTTGGTTAGAGTATTTGGTATGAAAGAGAAAAGTAATGAGATGAGGTAAAATGAAAGGACATATTCTCTAGTTCATCCGTTCCCTTGCGTACCTTGTAGGAAGAAGAGCCCTTCTTTGGCCCCTACGATTGCAAAGAGCTCCATATCGTTTCCGTGCCGGAAGATATTTCCGTAGGGAGTATTCTGTACACAACGGATGCGTTCTCTGCTATCGGCGAAGCAGAAGCTGGAACCCGCGAGTGCAACCATCCAGCAACCTGGATGGAGGGAAATGATAAGGACGTTACCATGACGGATGCAAGTCGATTGCAGTAGAAACTGATTTTCTCAGCAGGTCAGTCACAAGAGCATGGTACAAAAGCCCGATAAGCAGTACCTAGGATATCCTGTATGCCATGCATCATGAATTGCACCCTCAGAAGCAGTGGCTCGTTTCCATGCACAGACAGTAGATCATAAAACCGTCCGAGTTGCAATATCCAGCCGGATCCCCGAGCGCTAGTTTAGGTGGTGGGATGGGAGGGGCCGAGCAGATGCAACATCCCCATCGCCATGTCCCTAGTGCTGAGCCAGATGACCGGGCGAGTTCTGCAGGTGCCGATGGGAGATGCCGATCCGGACCTGTGTCCTCTCGAACCCTTCTCCCACCAACATCAACATCCGGCTCCTTAAGCTTCATCCCTCAGCGGAGGTTGCCATCTGAAATTTCGAAACATCCTTCTTTGTGCGACTGAGGAACTTGGGAGGAGACCCGCGTTGCATCCGGGGCGCTGGACTCGGCGTTTTCCGTCACACCTCCATCGTCCCCAGGCCATGTGGCTTTCTTCCAGCACGCAGGGACCGAAACACCGGACTCAACCCACAAGGCTTGTCTGTGCTGGAGACATCGAGCCTTCGGGAGAGCTGCTCGTTCGATACCACACCCAATTGGCAGGCTTGTCCTCGTGCGCGGATGGTGAAACGAGACGTTGGCAAGGATGGCTGCCCCCCAAGATGGGGAAATGCAACAACGGCTTCATCGGTGGACACGCTCCTCTCGGCGCACACTGGGGGCCAGAACCAGATCCAGAAAAAAAATCATTAGCTGTCGGGTGTTTTCCGATGCGGGATGCCAATCACGACGCGCAGATATGCACATGCAGGAGATACAGCGAGCCTCGCCGTTTCTAGCGTGGTCGCTCTGCATGTCACCTCTGCATGTCGGCCTGTCACAAAGTACTGCGTTGTCCGTTCCTGGAGATCTACTCCGCCTGCTTTATCAAATGATGTCCGTGTTCCTCTCCCTGCGGAGTTACAAGTCGCGTCTATGGAAGATTGGCTACACAGGAACAGGCAGAAGATCTGCGCTCCAACGGGAGCTTGGCGTCGCGTGGGAACGTTGTAATATGACCTTTTGCTGCAACGCTCAGAAAAAAGTCGTCGTTGACCTACCATTTCTGCGCAGGACCCTTGTGACCCCGGAACAGCTTCTCCCTCTCTCACGGCAGAAAGGAGGAGACAGTGAAGCTGCCATATCACCATTTTTGGCAGTTGAAAAGTTTGCTTTCGCGGTGATGCCTTCGGCCGGACCTGGAGAGGTTACATTCCATCACACTGGAGCCCCCAAAGCCAGAAAGTGGCCACGAATGTACACCTTTGCACTGTGGACCGTCCAATTCTACAGTATTTCGGCCCCAAATGACCAGAAGCAGGCGCTTCGAGATGTCATCTACGGTTTCATCGCCATTGTCATGGCTGTTCACGAGGCTGGAGATGTTGGTTCTATTGGTTCCACCATGTAACCCCATTCCCGCAAGGGAGAGTCAAGGCTATCCAGAAAGGCTTGAGAGATGTATAAGAGAGCTTCAATCCATCGTCGGTCCACAAGCCAGTCATAGCTTGATAGAACACAGTCTCTTGACAGCAACTACTTGGATACCTTCCTTACGATCAATTCGCTCCCTCGATCTTGCTTCATTCTTACCTCTTTACCCAACAGTCATTACAGTACCAAATGGCTTCGTCTAAGAACTTTGTTTCTTTGGCAGCCTTCCTCGCAGCCACGAGGGGAGCCTATGCTGCTCTTGACACGAGCTCCTCAACCAATGTCGCTGTCTATTGGGGTGTGTAGCTCCCGGGAGCTGTCCTGCTCAATGGAAAATGACTGAACGAAATCTTTCCTTTTATAGGGCAAAACTCCTACATGCAGTCAAGCGGGGACCTGGCTCAGCAGCGGCTCTCGTACTACTGTCAAAGTGAGTAGTCAAATGAGCCAATATCAGATTTCCTCTTTTGGATACTAACGGACCTGCCTCCTTTAACAGACACCGACATTGATGTATGAATATTTCTGGAGGACGGTATGATAGCGGGAAGCTCACTGCTCGTTACAGGTGTTCCAACTTGCCTTTCTTACTGTGATCAATGGCCCTGGGGGTGCTCCGGAAATCAACTTTGCCAACCAGGGTAACGACTGCACTGTGTTCGCTGGAACGGCCCTTCTGAACTGTCCTCAGATTGGGTAAGTCCTGGATTCTAGTAAACAGCTCCTTAACCATATACTCTACATATTCCTATGATCTACTAACACGATGAATCAGAGAAGATATCAAGACCTGCCAGAGCTTGGGAAAGACCATCCTCCTCTCCATTGGCGGCGCTACCTACAGCGAGGGTGGATTCTCCTCCGAGGATGCCGCCGTGGCAGGCGCCAACATGATCTGGGAGACCTTTGGACCTCAACAGCCCGGCTCCTCGGCGTATCGCCCCTTCGGTGATGCAGTCGTCGACGGTTTCGACTTCGACTTCGAGGCCACAGTGAACAACATGGTCCCGTTCGCCAACACGCTCCGCAGCCTGATGGACGCGGACACCTCGAAGAAGTACTACCTGACGGCCGCGCCGCAGTGCCCGTACCCGGACGCCGCTGACGGAGCGATGCTCGACGGCGCCGTCTCCTTCGACGCCATCTGGGTGCAATTCTACAACAACTACTGCGGCCTGCAGTCTTTCGTGCCCGGCTCCAGCACCCAGAACAACTTCAACTTCGCCACGTGGGACAACTGGGCCAAGACGACCTCCAAGAACCCCAACGTGAAGGTCTTCCTCGGTGTGCCTGCCAATACCGGCGCCGCTGGCAGCGGCTACGAGCCCCCGTCGAGCCTCGCCCCCATCATCAACTACTGCAAGACCTTCTCTAGCTTCGGCGGTGTCATGATGTGGGATGCTAGCCAGGCGTACGCGAACAACGGCTTCATTCCCGCGGTCAAGCAGGCCTTGACTACCACTGCGTCTCGCATTATGCGACGGCTGTTCCCTTTCTACTGATCCTTCCGACAGGGATCGGAAGACTGCGACAGCAATGGAATGCCCATTTCTACTTTGTCACGGTTCCAGGTGAAGCATGATGGCTTGTCTGTCATCCTCCACCGTGCACGATTGAACGCGGCAAATTAAGCGAGGGTCTTGAACGGTAATTTCGGGCATTTTTAAAAGATATCACCAAAAAACTGCTCCATGTTTATATGCTTGATTCGTCTCTTCTTCCTTGCATTGACTGCCATTGATTGGCTTGACTTCACTTTTCACCATGTCTTTTTGAACACGATCTTTGTGTACATAAATTTGAATTTCTTAAAACAATCATGACACTCGTTGTTCCATGTTCACCTATATCTCTGTCTGCTCGATTTCACGCCCGTAATCTGAAAAAAAAAAACAAATTATGATCAGGCCTGAAATCTAAAAAAGGAAACGAACAACATTCATCTGATCAAAAGCAGGTATGTGAGGACCTCTAACGTCAACTTTAAGACGTAATGCTAACGTGCATGGGCTTGGAGTGCTCCTCAGAACTTAGTTGGACCACAAATTTTTCGACACGTTTTTGACTTGGACTTCGTACCTCTTATATAGGCAATGAATCAGGTGAGCGTGATCCCGACACGACAGCTAGTCAGTAGAAATATCATCCTAATTGATGTAGGTAGGTAGGTAGGTAACTATCCATTGCTATGTGATATCATATCATATATTGAGCCATTTGATGGCATTACGTATGCATCCATCAGTTCGTTATTTCCTTTCACTTTTCTTTCCTTTACTTCACTTCGCTTCGATCGCATTGTACCACATAACATTACTGATTGACGACAATGAACTGAGAAATCTCACGAGTCATAGCTTTTCGATTAAGATTATTACGGCAGAAAAAAAAGAAAAAGTAAACAGGGTACTCAGTAGGTAGGTTGTCTAGGGTACTAAACGCCGCTCTTCCCTCTTTTCCGTCCCGCTAGTTCTATCCCTAGCTGCACAGATCCCGACGACATGAATTAGCTATATAGGTATTTCCTCACGGGTAGACAATAATAACCCTAACCAGAATTCTTTCTTTAACTTTTAATCTTCAACGTTTGATCCATGCATAGAAACAGGGGCTCCATCCCTTCCACATAATGTGGTCGTTCACTCGGCCTCTTCCTCCTCCTTGGCCGCTGTGAGATAGAACCTTCCTTTCGGCTCTCCCGGTTTCTCGTACTCGAGGGTTACTCTGGAGAGGTGCGCCAGCAAACTCTCCATCTGGATGTCTCCCTTGCTCCTCTTGGCTCTGCCCAGGTTATTCAGATACTCGACCTTATTCAGGACGTAGTACACGAGCGCGATCACGACCGTTACGCCGAGCGAATAGCCCCAGATCCGAACGATGGTCACGATATCCGTCCATCCGTTTCTAGTCTCCCTGAACCTATCCCCTGGCCTTGTGCGCATATCCTGATTTGAGAACCAGCCGAAGAGGGCGAAGACGGTGGCAAGTGCGTCGACTCCTCCAATGGCCCCGACCAGGGGGATCGACGGCCACGTCTGTCCCCCCCTAGTCACAAAGATGAGCCAGTTCTCTGTGAGTGTAACTTCAAGGAATAGGACTTCCTGGATGGAACCCCAGTTCTGTATGATACCGCCTCTTGGGAGGAACATCGTGCCACGCACCACCCACGTTCCCATAGCTAGCAAGATACCCAGGACAATTGAAATGAACCATATCTTGGGCAGTTGCCATTCAACCGGTCGAAGCTCAAATGATGCATTGTCGTACGCGACCGCTACAGTTGCTAGGTCGGCGAATAGGGCAAGAAAGACAATGAGCTCAACACGGATGCTTTCGTTCAGAATAATCATGGATGTAACCAGATAGATCTCCAGATGTAAGCATAGCGCGATTCGGTACTGAATGTATGCCTTCATGCGATGGAAAATTTGGCGCGCAACTTTGATGGAATCAATAATTGTGGACAATCCTGGGGCCAGGAATACGATATCAGAAGCTGACTGAGCTGCCTCTGACGATCCCTCAACGGCTATACCGCAGTCTGCTTTCTTCAATGATGGTGCATCATTGACACCATCTCCAGTCATGGCAGTGAGATGCCCGCGTTCTTGAAGCATCTCGACAACTTTATATTTGTGTTCCGGATACACCTCCGCAAATCCATCTGCCTTTTCAACCAAATCATGGGCCATTGCGCCGCTGAGTCCACCGTGGATGAGCTTGTCAGAATTGTATACCTTAGTTCCCAGGGATAGCATTTTGCATGTTTCCTTAGCGATGGCAAGTGCGTCTCCTGTGAGCATCTTGACACTGATGCCCAAATTCTGAGCTTCCCTAATTGTCTGCGCAGTATCCTCTCTAGGTGGATCAAACATGGGCAGCATACCCAGTAGTTGCCAATCCTCACCTTCCTTCTGAACTGCCACGCCAAGGGAGCGAAAGCCGCGACGGGCAAATTCCTGGGCTTTCTTGTTATACAACTCTGCTGTCTTTGGGTTAGTTTTTGTCAACTGCAGGACCGCTTTCGGGGCTCCTTTGGTGCATGTATATTTGACGCCCTCACAGCTAACTACTGTGACAATGCGTTTGGAGACAGGGTCGAAAGGAGTAAATTTCTCGGTTTTCCAGCCTCGACGAAGGATCTCTCTGGCTTTCGGGTACTGCCGAAGCGAAAGAATTGTGACTTTGTCGATGGGATCAAGAGATTGAATATTATGCGAAGACGCTAGGACGGCCACGGCGAACATCCAGTTGACGTCAACACCTTCGGCGACATACGGGTTGCGAATGCTTAATTTGTTGGCAGTGAGAGTTCCGGTTTTATCAGAACATAGAATATCGACACCCTGCAGACAGAACTTTTTTTAGCTTATGATATCTGGCAGTCCCAGGGATATACATACCGCCAAGGATTCAATTGCTGTAAGCTTCTGTACTATTGCTTTCTTCTTGGCTAGATATGCTGCCCCAACAGCCATTGTGGTCGTCGTAACGACAGGCAAGCCGACAGGAACCCCGATGATAAGTAGAGACAGGGTATAATGAAGCAACGTTTGCTGGGGCGGACTAGCAATTGGTAAGTTCCGGAAAAAACCACCAATCCATGCCGCGAGGATCCATGCCATGACAAGGATAAGAAGGGAAGTTCCAATATGGTCCATGACAACTTCAAAGTGGCCTGCACCTTTGGCAGATTGTACCATGCTTGCTGTTCGTCCTACGAAGGATGTCTTCGCCGTGGTCTGGACCACCGCGTATGCCTTACCGCGCTTGCATGTAGTGGTATAGTAGATCAGCTCACCCATGTAGCGGTCAACAGCCAAAGACTCTCCTGTGATGGCGGAATGATCGCAAGCCAAAATCGGATAACCTCTCTTTTTGGGACGCTCTTCTTCTTCTTCCTCCTTTTTGCCCTCTTTTTGCTTTTCTTTTCCTTCTTGCTTTTCCCCATGCTCCTCGCCCTTTACAGCGTTTTCATCAACATTTTCTTCTCCCTCAGACTCGTCGAGCATTCCTTCCTCCTGCATCCTCTTGAATTCCTCAAAGCCATTGGGATCACTATAATCGCAGATTATCTTGGCATCAGCTGGTACGACTTGGCCTTCCCCGACAACGATCTGGTCATTTTCTTAGCTTTCACATGCACCCTGGTGATCGATTATCTGCCATAACATACCACATCGCCGGGTACAAGTTCTCGAGCTAGGATTTCCTGCTCCCGGCCGTCTCGGACGACTGTCGCCCTCATGGCGATGTCTCCCTTCAGACTGGCCACAACGTCTGCAGCTTGCTTTTCTTGATACCAGCCGACAGAGGCGTTCAGGAACAGAATTCCTATGATGACACCGAAATCGACCCAGTGATCGAGACCCGCAGCAAGAAGGACGGCCAATTCCATAACTGGGATACTTTAGCAGCTCTTCTTGTCAGACACAAACCTGGGATCAGATCTGACCATATAAAATTGGGCCTCTGAAGTACGAAAGGAATTTAGCAATCAGATTCTCCTTTTCAGACACAAGCTCGTTCCATCCCGAACGGCGACGTCTTATCTGGACCTCCTCGCTCGAGAGACCTTTCTTGATATCTGTGAGGAGCCATTCCTCGGGGTACTGCGCCTGCTCCTCCTCTGGTTTCTTTGGACGAACCCTCTTCTTCCTCCACGGAGCGTACCAGACCCTGACGAGCTTTCCTTCCCCCTCTTCTATTTCCTCCTGACTCGGCTCCCGGAACGTTGAGACATACTTAACGAGTCTCTGATACTCGTCAAGGTTTTCTTCTTGAGCTGTTCTGGTGGACTGACGCGACACACGTCTCTTCTCCTTGGAGTCAGCGCGCTCCACGTCGCTGCCTCGGCCTTGGGACATCGTTCTTCGATAGTTCCCAAAACTGTGCTGCGGTATTCAATTGAGGAGTTCTATCTCTGCTCCCTCTTTCTTGTTCTAACGAAAGGAATTGAACGAAGGCCGAAAGGAAAGGGAACGATCAGTGAGGCGAACTGACCGTATAGCGGAGAATCTAAAATTCTGAGCCGCTAGCATCCTCTATTCGTACAGTACGATCTCTTAGTCCGGCATATAGAGAGCATGTCCTCACTCCCTGACTTGTTCAGTCATGCTGACGTAGGGGTGTTTTCCTGCAGCTTGAAGCGTAAATGTCTGGCGACAGAATAGGAGCTCTAGGACGAGGTCGAATTTCTCCGCGTATATAGACTGGAGACAATCGCCGGGAAGCGTCGACCAGTCGGACTGCCTTTGGAGGTTATTTGGTCCCATGGGTGGATGGAAACCTATCCTAACGTATCCTAAAGTATAAAGTGTTGTGCTGAGCGACCAGATGAACCTTCCCAGCAATCATCGACCGCCAACGCCAGGAACGCATCAAATCCGGTTCCTCAGGATATGCAGCAATTAACTCTTGGCGGACAAGCTAGTCTGGGTAGAAGTACTGTACATGGTAACGATGCACAGCTAACGAGGGGTCAGAGCTAGTGGTGAACTTGTGGAGACGGTGACGTAGAAATCAAGTGAGCTTGGTGGCCCGTGGGGCGATGGATGCTATCAAGGCCACGGATCCGGGGTTACGGGGAATCTCACTGCTTTTTTTGGCGTTTGAGCGTCCTCCCGGATGTTCCGGGCTTCAAGAAACAGAGGGGCGGACAACACCTTGATACTACATAGCGCCATGGATCGAGTCTTGAGTTCTTGACTTTGGGATCCGGATAGCCCAGTAATGTCGACGTGCTAAGATGAAGCTTTTCCTGAGACACTAAGAATCATACTTCGGCGCTGAATCTTAGTGCAATTCTTCCATCTGCCGTGATATCTAACCGTTGCTTAATCTGTCACGATGCATATATACTTTCATGGATACCTTTTATACCTATCGCAATATTCGTGGTCTCTATCGTTTGTCTTGAATCGTCAAATCAGCGCAAGAAATAGCCCAATGATCCTTGAACAGGGAAGAAAGAGACCATTTACCCAGCTAGGATAGCGACATTCTAACTGTATTAGACTTTGAGTTTGGGGAGACCTAGCTGGTTCAAAGCATCGTCGCTTGGTAGGTTAGATGTATCTCGACGGTTGGGTGAGCCATATGCAGTAAACATCTGTGTGAGGATCTCTCGGAATGGCAGGTAATGATCGTCACTTCAGTGTCACGGATCTGCTCCCGCGTACATATATCGCTGGACAAACAGATCTCAAACCATTTATTAAATTAGGACATACTAAACTCGTCATATGTCCATCAGGGCTGTCGATGTATGAGCCGTGCTCATCCGGGTCGGTTACTTGGGAGAGTGCTTCGGTTTCGCTCCATGTAATGCATTACGAGAGCTTCAAAATAAGTTTCTCTTTTCTCATCGCCAATGCACTGCACTGGGGTTGATCCAGTTCGTCTTTCTTGTGTGCAACCAAATGCAATTATGTTGCTGTTAGCCGATCGAAGCTTCACTTGCGGCGTAGAAGACTTGAACGGCGGCTGTACAGTGCTGGCGCCGTCACCAATTTCCCATCTATATCTGAACAAGAAGTGAGGTGGACAGTACTGAACGGTTTGCTTCGTGGGCCCAGACACATTTAAATAAATGTTGGACAGCATCAGGATGTAGCAGGCACCAGACGTTTTCATCGGCGGTGTCGCGGCAGCGGGGAAAGAAGGAAGCTGTGCGACGCGACTTCCTTATTCACTGACGAGAGACCGAGATAGCTCTTCTGTGCGACGTCGTGGAGGACACCTATGTGTTCTATACAGACATCCTGAGCAGCATCAGCGATCGATCGGGCGGCCGAGTCTCTGTCGATCGACCGCCTCGAGTCCCACTGCCGGTCGAGATCTGCCGTTGAACCGTCATCAGCCAACTTCACGATATTAGTATTCTTAAACCATGGCCCTCCCAATCCTAGATGTCAAGGTGAGCTGCAGAAATCACGTCGTCATGATGCGTACGACCCTAACTCGATGGCTGCGCAGCTCCTTACCACCTTGGTGGCCGTTTCGGGCTCGGCTTTTGTCCTGTACCGGCTCCTCTCGCCCTGGATCATCACCCCTTCTCTTCCGCGGCTGTGGCACCCGTTTCGCAAGGGGAAAGCAGAGGTCTTGTTTAAGGACGTTGTGAAGTACTCCGAGGATGTGGTCCTGGACCATGAACGGGGTGTTGCGATCATCAGCTCCGACGCAAATCGGACTCGATGGAACACCGTGATGGTAGGCATCTATTCCGCCATCGCTACCCGTTTTGGATAGACATCCAGCGACACGGGACTGACATGTCTTCAGGGTCCATTAAAAGATCCCAATCCAAGAGGCAGTTTGCACCTGTATGACTATGCGTCCACAGGGGCCATTCGAAAGGTGCAGCTCGTGGGATTCCCTGAAGACGCGGATTTCCACCCACTCGGAATCAACTTCTTTCGGGCCGCTGGGGACGACCGGACGAGGCTCTTTATCGTCAACCACGAGCGCACGGGGAGCAAAGTAGCCGTCTTTGACCTCGACTACGAGAAGGCGGAGGCTCATTATGTCTTGTCGATTTCTGACGGCGACTGCAACATCCTGTCTCCCAACGCCGTTGCCCCGGTCTCGTACACCTCCTTCTACGTCACCAATGACCACTACTTCATCAGGAGAAAGAATCCCATCCTTTCGATGGCAGAGACGGCCTTGGGGCTCCCATTTGGTTGGGTGACCTCTGTTGACTTCTCTGGCGAGAGGCCGACCTTCACGACCGCCGCGAACAGCATCGCCTTCGCCAATGGCATCGTGGTCACCCCAACAGGCAAGCAGGTGATCGTTGCGTCTGCGAGCATGAACTGCGTGTTCATTTACGATCGTGACCCGGCCACGAATGCGCTCTCAATCGATCGCGAGAAGGTCTTCCTGAACTTCCACCCGGACAATGTCAGCTTCGATGACTCTCTCGACGTGACGGATCCTACAGTGTTCGACGAGGACGGCAAATTCCTCAGAGGGGTCGTCGTAGGAGGCGCTCCCGCCGCTGCAAAACTTTTTGCCATGGCGCGAAATCCCGAGGCTTGCAGGGCACCTTCGATTGTTGCGGAGGTGCGAGCGGGCAGCGGAAGAGATCCAGCACCTCTTGCAGCCGGCCCATCAAGGAACAAATACTATGCACGTACCTTGTATCAGAGTGAGTTTGATTTGTGATAATGATGTATTTACTGCGTTTGAACCGGTCTAATGATGTTGCCTTCCAGGCAATGGGCAGCACTTTCCTTCCAGCACGGCTGGCGGGATGGACTCCAAGAGGGGTCGTCTTATCGTCTCGGGACTCTACGCTGATGGCATTCTTGATATCTCCTGGGACCCTAAAGAATCCCTAGAGTAGGGTATTATTCCGAGCATTATTATGGGGAAAAGAGCCACGACCCTGTGGTATTCGACGTCAAGCGGCGGCGCCTTTATTTTTACACTCCTATCGATACCCTTGACAAAGATATTCATACCCCGCTAGTCTCTTTCGCAGACAAGAAACCTCAAAGAGGAAGTTAGAAATTGAAGCCAACAAATTGAGCCTCATCATTCAATCATTGCAAGATCTCAAGACAAATTGGTTTTTCATATCCATCCCGATCATCCTACCATTGGCTCAGTCATGGCCATCACGACTCTGGATACTACTTCTTCTTCCCCCCCTCCCCCCCCCTACATACTTGTAGCCCCCAACCCCGAAGGATGCACCGCCGGACCTCCAAAACCACCCCCGTTATGCCTCTCTACTGGGTTATTCTGGCTCCAAGCGTCAGTTTCGGAAAGCAGAGGTCTCGCATGGTTTTCGCCTCCGTTTGCCTCTTCTCTGACCTCACTATTTGCTTCCTCGTCGCGGTCCGAGTAGCCGATCATTCTCGGATTCCTTCCGTCTATGCCCATACGCTGATGGTCGTCGGTTTCTTCGTTGATGTCCAGGCCGTTCATCCAGGGTACACGGTGGCGGGTGTAGAAGAGTCCGATCTGATAGAGATATCATGAGTATGATAGAAAGGGGACTATAAAAACACGAGAAAATTAAAATCCGAAACGAACCTTAACAGCCAACACCACCGCCGCCGCGACGAACACCATCCCCGCAACCCGCTGCTCCTCCCCCCTCCACAACGCTAGACAACTCCGCCCGTACCCGAACCGCCTCTCGCACTCGTCGTCCCCGTACCCCTTACTTCCATCCTTGAACGGCCACGCCCGGTCATGCACGCTCCGCAGCCCGCAGCACCGCAGCCCGTCTTGGATCGCGCGGATCGCGCGCTCGTTCTTGCGGTGGAAGTATGCCTGCCACTGCGTCTCGAGGCGGCAAATGAGCACGTCCCCGGGGACGAGGTAGGTGAGGGCGAGGGTGGCGATGGCGGTGGGGAGGATGGTGAGGAGGGCGTTGAGGAGGGGAACTATGAGAGATGTATAGAGTCTGTTCCGGGTTGGGGTTGAGTTCTTTTGAGCAGCGGCGGCTCTGCTGCTTCCGGTTCGGGTTCGGAGGAGGAAGGAGGATATTGATGGTGAGATTGCGAAGAGGAGGAGTGGGAGGAGTGTCCCCATTGCCGGGAGGGCGGTGGGTAGAGGGAGGAATAGGCTGCTGGTGGTGTGCCAGGCGATACTGGGTGGTTTTGATATATGTGTTAGCTTGGGAGGTATCTATCTGCTTGAAGGTCTGTTTTTTATGTATGCGTTCAGGATATAGGTAATGTAGAGATAAAACTTACACGCTGAGGACGAAGGAGAGAGCTCCGAGCTGTGTTCATGTATCGTTCTCCAAAGTTAGTGCACATATTTCAGCCCCCGACCGGGAGTGTCCATATAGGTATGATTTGATGCTGAGAGAGATGAGGAGAGTGCTCCATACCGCACCCAAAACCCCAAACACCACCGTCTTCGAGGAGTAGCGCATGCTGACACCGACAGTGACCGACAGAACAACTGACGGAGTAAAAACCAAGCGGTAGATAAGGTAGGTAGGAATCCAAGTAGGTAAGCAGAAGTAGCTTCCAAGGTCGAACGATGTACTGTCCCACCCAGTAAGCACTTAATTCAGATAAGTGCTAGGTATAGATTAAAAGCTGCTCAGTAGGCAGTCTAATTGAGAACACAACTCCGCAACTCAACACAACTCAACACAAACTCACTAGAAGCCCTTCCTTCTTTCTCCTTCTCTTTCTTCACTCGGTGTGATTCATCAGTGGAAAAAATATTTGAAGACAGACAGGACCGAGGTCAAGACTCAAGAGTCAACAAGACTTAACCATGCCGATATTGAGCGGGGTGCGTGCGATAGATAAAGAATCATGCCAAACACGCAAACAAACGCGCGCGGGGTCAGTGGTCCGGGTCGTTTCGAATTAGCCCGATTCGACAGGGCATACAACTAGCTACGCATGCATCGATGTCATGGATCCATTCGAGATCCCTGTCCTGTTTCAGTAATGCAGAGGGCTCGTGTCATTGGCGCCTGCGGCGGGAGCTACATGCACTGTATTCCGTACATGGGCTCTGCATCATTATCATCATTATCATCGTTATCACTTTCATCGTTAGGGGGTGATGCTGTCGTTGTATTTAGTAGAGATTGAGCTGTATTCTGCAGGAAATAAGCGGTTGCCGCGATGTGGTTGTGGTTTGTTTGCATCCTTAATCCTCGCTTCCAATTCCTTCTGAGTTGTCCTGTCATATGTTCGGGAGGATTATTTCGGGGCTGAGGATATGTACTATAGAATGGAGTGGTCCTAGACCATCCATCTACCCGCTTCCTGCATCATTAGCAGGTCCGCTGCAGGGCTCTACGGAGTGAGTATATGCCCGCATCCGAGATCTCAATCAGTTCCGTCAAAAGAATGTACTGTACTGGGCCATGCGTACTTAACTAGCACTGTTTCGGGAAACAGCATGGCGGTGAATTCTACTGTACGATAATAGCAAAAGAATCTCCTAAAATAGTCATGGACAGGTGAAAGGAGGGGATGGAATTCAACATCTATGGAGGATACTGCCCTATAGGGCTTTTAGGAAGCTCCTGTTCTTCATCACTCTCGATCGCTTCGCCATAGGTAGCTAGGTAGCTCGTCATGGATCAATCAGTCTATCATGAAGTCACTCTATTTGATTGATATTCTTCAGATGGGTATAGAGAGATAAGGAGAGAAGAGAAGAGGTTGCGGTAGCGCAGCGCAGCGCAATGCAGGTAGTTGACCTTCCTGTATTGAGTTTTCATGTCATTAAGGGTGGTACGGGGCCGGGGATGAAAGATTATATCCAATATCTAACATAGAGGCAGAATAGGAGTCTGCAGCGACTCTATTAGATGAATATCTCGGATGAGCTTACTTTTAGATAGTATGTTGAGCAAACGATCGTTTATCTCTCGAATACGGAACTAATCAGAGGATGGAAAAGTGAGTTTTTATTCTGTTGAGTGGATAGTCTATCCCCAAATGCAAACATAACGTTCCCAACATATCTCTTTCGTATCTTCATTCATTCGAATCTTTCCCACAGGCGTTGTACCTGTGTGAAAGTCATGCATTCACCGACCTGTCCGCAACACCGTCCATTGTTCGATTATTTGCCGGTCTTGCCGGTAGGAATGTTGAAGAAAACGGCCGGCTTGCCGGGAGCATAAGGCCGGTCGAGCCTGTAGTAGCCCTTACGCTCGAACTGGATGATGTCTCCCTCCTTCAGCCCGGCGACGTTGCAGTCAGCCACAGCGTCTTCCCTGAACTCAGTCTTGGGGTTCAGGAAGTCCTCGAGCTTGTCTTCCTCCTGCAGAGAGTCCTTGGTAAGGAGGTAGTCAAAGTCGACAAGCTCCACAGGGACCAGCTCCTGGCCTTCAGTTGATAGCCAAGTGATCTTCTTGTCGGTCTTCTTGACATCACCCTGCAGGTGGAGCTCGAGATCGAGCTCGGTGATCGTGTCGCCCGAAGTGTGGATCTTCCGGACAAAGGCGTTACCCCAGTTCATGAGGGTAATCTCCTCATCCTGCTTGAAGGACTTGGCGTCCTCCTGCTCGAGGACGATCGAGCCGCTGTAGACGACCTTCTTCAATCCGACATCGGGGTTCTTGGCGTGCTTTGGCTTGTCCTCAGTGAAAGCCGCGGCAGGCGCACCCTTGACAGTTGCCTTGACGATATCCTTCTTCAGAATGGCAGTGTGGCGTGGTGCGACAGGGTCAATGTACTTCTTGTTGGTGGCCCAGATAAGGGTCCAGTCAAGGTTGGTGATGTTCTTGCTAGGACCCTGCTTGAGAATGAACTCTCTCAGAGCGGGAACGGTCATACCACGGCGGCGGATACCGCGGATGGTCGGGAAGCGAGGGTCATCCCAACCCCAGACAACCCCAGACTCGACAAGCTTGGTGAGCTTTCTCTTGGACAAAAGCGTCCGGATGAAGTTCATGCGCGCAAAGTCCCAGACCTGCACGGGGCGAAGCTTGAGAGCATCAAGCATCCACTGGTACTGTGGGTTCCGGTCGCGGTACTCAATGGTACGAAGAGCGTGGGTGACTCCCTCAATGGAGTCGACGATGGGGCAGGCAAAGTCGTAAGTTGGGTAGATCTTCCATTTGGTCCCAGTGCGGTGGTGAGGCGCAGGGTTGCAGCGGTAGATGACCGGGTCGCGCAGAGCCTTGTTGGGGTCATCAACAGAGATCTTGGCACGGATGCACCACCGGAGACCCTCTTCGGTTCCCTTCTTCATCTCCTCGAAACGTGCAAGGTTCTCCTCGACGGTTGCATCGCGGCGCTTGCTAGGAATTCCCTTCATTCTCTGTGCACCCATAGTCTCCTTGTCAGTATCATCGGCGTACGCATTGCCATCCTTGATCATCTGAATGCAGTACTGGTAGAGTTCCTCGAAGTAGTCGCTGGTAAAAGTAGTCTTGTCTGGCTTGATACCCATGAGGGCCAGATCCTCGATAATGGCATCCTGGAACTCTTGCTTCTCGTTTGAAGGGTTCGTGTCATCGAAGCGGACGATGAGGGTACCGTTGTACTTCTCATGCGCGAAATAGTCGTTCAGGAGAGCAGCCTTGGCGTGACCGATGTGGAGATAGCCCCTAGCAATGGTCAATTGATTGGATTCGAATATGCTATCCGGGCCCAAAGGCAACACTTACGAAGGCTCTGGCGGGAATCTGGTCACAACGCCCTTTTCGGTATTCAAAAGCGCGATATCATAGCTGCCGCCCTCCCTGGACTTGGCGGCCTTCTTCTCCCTGGCGGCAGCGCTTAGGGTCTCGACTACGGCAGCGGCCCACGGGCACAGCTCCTCCACGAAGTTGTACCAACGAGACAAGTTGAGCAGAGACCCTTTCTTGATCGCGCCGACTGCTACGCGGTTGCCGCGCAGAGCACCCCAGATGGCAACATCGGGAGCGGAGAGAGAATATCCGACAATGAAGGAACGGAGGGTAAGGTGCTTGTCAAGGCGCTGCAGGTGAGGCTCGAGTGCCTTGAAGTCGAGGGGAGCGAAAGAATCCAGCTGCGACAGCCAGGAGTCCTCCTAGAGAAGTTATTAGACGAGCTGAATTCAGCACACGCGATATCTTAGGCATGTTATACCTGCTTCTCATCCTTGCCCTTGAGGAAAGGGTAGGTCGCCCGCAACTCCTTAATTGCGTTTTCGGTGCCATAGACAGGACTGCCGCCTGCTCCGGTGAACTGGACGATTGCCTTGTCTCCCTCCTGGAGGAGAGCAGTGTCTTCGTAGCGGATGTTGATCACAGGGCTCGGTCGTGCCTCATTGACCGAGGTCGCGATGAGCAGAACGGGGAGCAGAGACGCATGGTGGGCCCGGAGTGCGACCACAAGCTGAGACTGCGCCATGATGGACGGTAGCCGCACCCAACAGAAGAATTCAATTCAACAATGATTCACTTTCCTGGAAGAGAAAAAGAGGGCCAACTTGTCCGGAGGGGCTTTTGTCGCGACGGTCCCGCCTCCCCGCGCTGACTCACCACCCTCCGCCGCCGGCGCCACGTTGTTCCGTCCGCTCCGAACGCTCTCGGGCAGAAAACATTCGAGGCCTGGAGACATCCCCTCTCGCCATCGCCGACCCCATGGCATCCTCCAGCGCGTTTTTGCCCGCGGGGGCGAGGGGCCTGATTGCCGCATGCCGGTCGCCCCTCCGCCAGAATGCCCCAATTGCTCCCTTCCTCTACCCGCTCCACCAGCAGCAGGTCCGGGGCGCGAAAAGTAATCCGCAGGCCAAGAGCAAGAAGTCCACCAAGAAGAAGGAGAAGGGTGCCCGAGAATACAAGCAGAAGGATCTCAAGAATATTCAACAATTTTCTCTCTGCGATGCAATGAGGTATGTACCGGCCACATGACTTGCGGGATGTGCTGCGCAATCGCTAATTGGATTTCCCCGTCCAGGTACATCCGCGCATTCGAAGTTGGCCGGGAACGCACCGTCTCGAAATACGAGGTCCACATCCGATTGAAGACCAAGAAGGACGGTCCCGTCATCCGCAACATGATCAAATTCCCCCATGCTGTCCAGACAGAGTCCCGAATCTGCGTCATCTGTCCGCCGGGATCCAAGCACGAGAAGGAAGCCAGAGAGGCTGGCGCGGTGCTGGTCGGAGAAGATGAGGTCTTCGAGGCCGTCAAGGCCGGAAAAATCGAGTTCGACCGGTGTCTCTGCCATCCCGACAGTGTGGCCGCGTTGAACAAATCCGGATTGGGTAAAATCCTCGGTCCCCGGGGCTTGATGCCCAGCGCGAAGATGGGCACAGTTGTCGAAGATATCGGCACGAGAGTACAGATGCTGCGTGGTGGTACGGTCTACAGAGAAAGGGATGCAGTTATAAGGCTCCCCATCGGACAGCTCGGCTTCTCGCCCGAGCAATTGCGGGATAACCTCCGCGCCACCATCGAACAGGTCAAGAAGGATTGCGCCGGCCTCAGCGATCGGATCACGAAGGAGATCTACGAGGTGGTAAGTTTTGGATCTCTGCTTGCAGCCGTGAAGTGGCAGGGCAGCTAACAGGCGACAGGTGCTGAGCTCCACCAACGGCCCCGGCTTCAGTTTGAATGGTGACTTCAGATCCGAGAACTCCCCCGATTCCGCGGCTTTGACAGGATTGTAGAATAGTGTTTCTATAGATTATGTCATATCTAGGTACAGCATGGCGTACTCATGGTATCATGATGGAATTACTCTTTTGGCACAAGCCCTGAACTCCGTCCCTATGCCGTTAATAAAAACCCACTAGAAATGCCCAACTCAAATCTTCAATTGCTTCAGCGCAGAGACTGCGCCAGCCTCCTCGCCCATGAGGTCGTAGAGACGCATGACCTTGAGCATCCTTGCGTCGCGCCTCTCACCGGCCTGTCTGGCCTGGTTGAGGGCCGTATTCAGATCCAGCAGCAGGGTAGACTTGATCTTCAAGAGACGCGGCTGCAGGCTGGCGAGGAAGGGATGCTTATCGCCTATCTGTGCGCATCGCATCTTGATGTAGACGTACTTCTGGACATGGCGTTCGAGCCGTTTTAGCGACACGAGGGCGGCCGTGTTCGAGTCGCCTGCAAGCTCCTCGTCGCTGTCATCGGTCTGGCTGTCGAACAGGTCCGACTCCGCGTCCGACTCGGCGGCATCTGGAGCCGGCCTGGTCGCTTCCGCGATCATGAGCCTCTGCTCCAGCTCTTCGATACGCTCCGCGACATCCAGCAGGGCCTTCCCGAGGTTCGCCTGCGCCCGGAGTCGTTTCTTCTCGTTCAGGAGAGACTCGACCTCCCTGCGCCGCGCCTCCACCTTGTCCCTGATGGCCGCGACGTCTCTCTGGAAGCCCAGCAGCCCGACGCGGACTTCCTCGACCTTCTCCTCGCCGCCCTTGAGGGCGCTGCCCAGCGACAGGAAGTCCTGGTAGTTCTCGTTGACGAGGTCCAGCAGCTCCTTGTTCAGGGCCTGGCTCAGGTCGCGCAGCTCCTGGCGCAGGTCCTCCAGCGTCTGGTGGCGGTTCGAGAGGGAGGCCAGGAAGGTCGCCGGGTCGAAGTCGGGCGCGAGGAACGCGGAGCGCGACAGAGGCTTGGGGAAGGGCAGGCCGGACGTGCCCTCGTCGAAATCGGAGCCCGAGTCGTCGGAGTCGCCAAACTGCGGGATCAGACGGTCAATGGACGGGCGCACACGACGGGGAAGAGGACGGGACGAGACGCAGACATACGTAGAAGCGGTCCATGGTGGCCGGCGGTGGCTGTCGCGCTCAGCGGCGCGGTGTTGTCGAGACGAGGTGTCTGGATGCCTCGCCGGTCTGGCGGCGTCTCGTCCTCTTCCCCTCCGGTTCTCCCACCGCTAGGCGCTTGCCAACGCACACCTCGCTGCATCTCGTCGACCGATCATCTTCAGCAGCGTCAGACCCGGGATGCAGCGGCCGTGACGATGCAGCCCGGCATGCGCGCTGCCCCGTGAGCCAATGTAGGTCAGATCTCGCGGTCCTCGCACCGGTCCCGGCTCATTGTCCGCAGGTTGCTCGATTCCTCATCTCCTTTTCTGCCGCAACGATCATCCTGCCAGCGTCACTGGCGGCGTGGCTTTGTCCTCCCAGCCCCCCGCGCGCCGTCTCGCTGTCCTCTGCCTCCCTCGCCGTCGCCCGACGCGCGGTTTGGACTCCCTGTCCTGGGCCTGCCTCTCGCCTGGACAGGACCGCGCCGATACGCTGCTGCTGCTGCTCGATGAGATGGACGCCCGGTCAGGCATGCCGACCCACCTCGAGGGCCTTCGTCTGTCCTCCTCGCTGCCTCCCCAGCAGAGCTGGCCGCGTCTCTCGCCGTCCTACCCCTCCCCCGCCGCGGCTGCGACACCCGTTGCATTCCAGACACAGACACAGACTCGGACACAGACTCGCCCGCCTCCCTGCGAGCCCGCCGTCGACGAGTCGCTCCTGGCCCGTCGTACCACCGCCCTCCGCCAGCTGAATGGCAATTCCAGGCCTCTGTCGCGGAAACATCGCCCGTCCAAGTCCAGTGGCAGCCGCTCGTCGACGCTGGCATCGCAGCCCGTGCTGGTCAGGGCCTACTCCCCCGCCGAGACCGATGAGACAGCACCGTCCTCCTCCAACATGCCTCACCGGCGATTCTCGCTCGCAAGCGGTTCCGGGGCGCAGCAGCAGCAGCCCGCTCCCGAGCTCCCTCCGGTCCAGGATTTCAGCATCGAGGGCATTCTACGGGCCATTGAGCCCGATATCCGGAGCACGATAGATCAGATCGCGGAGATCTGCGGTCGGAGCAGGCTCAGCCTGGCGAACGAGTACGGGAGCCATATCGCTCCCTTGGGAGAGATTCGCGCGCCCCCGGGTGGTCTCTTGACCGTGGAGGAGGCGAGTTCCAGCCACGAGAGGCTGGTTGATGAAAATGTCGTCATCGTGGACGATGACAACAGCTTTCTGGACGGACGAAGCCACTATCGGACGTCCAGCTACGGCCTGCTGGACCACCTCCGCCAGGCCGCGCATGCCATGGGATACCAGTCCGACATGCCGGACGGATCGTCGATGCAGGCGCTGCCTGATACGCCGAGATCTGCGGCTGTCACGAACCTGATGCTCGATCTGGATCCCGGAATTCGGCCTTGGACGATTACAAGAGAGGTTATATCGAAATCCAAGGCCAGCAGCCGGGCTCTCCTCGGGCAGACCGACAAATCTGCACACAGATCCGCAAAGGATCAACTTCAGAACATCACGACGCCGGCCGTCGTGACCGAGATACACCTCGACGCACGGGCAGACGCGTCTTCCTGGCCGTCTGTTCCTCCTGATTCGCCACTGTCTTCTCATGCCAGCTCGACGCCCAGGGCAACTAGATATCCCAGCGTCGGGAGCTACCCCTCTCGGCTATCCTCCCGAGACAGATCCTTTTTGCCCGATTTTCAAAATCTGCTGTCATGGCTCAAGGGAGCCGCACAGGGGTCAGCGCGGGGAAGTCGCAAAGACAGTCCTCGGCCTCCACAGTCAGCGGAGATGAGGTTGCGCGCGATGCTCCAGCGGCAGAATGCGCATCTCGTCCCCACGAACGGGCGGGGTATTCCGGTCCGTGCGGTGTGAGGGCTAGATGTAGTGGTAAGTTGCTCGGTAGGTGAGAGGAGTCGTCGCGGCTCTGTTTATATTCCATTCTCCATCTTCCGCCACGTTGGTGATTATGTATCCGGTTACTTATCCAACTATTTATTTCTTGGCCGTTCTACGGTAGCGGGAAGAGTCGTTTTGTCTGATAGTGGGCGTTGACTGAACCCTGGGTCATGACATTTCTGCAATTTTTTGTTCTTGCATGTCTAATGAGTGACGAGTCTCCGACAATATATGCATCTATGAGGATCTAGGGTGAGGCTTCCTTTTCCGTTATTCTTGTGTTGGGGTTTTTTGGGTTTTGGTTTTTGCTATGACTTGCTACGAGTGAGGTCTCAATGGATGAACGAGTGACGAATGTGTCAATTGATCATGTTGCTCGAAACATCTTTTATTCATCTATTCTTTTGGGATAGTCATCTCAACATATTCTCCACCGTCCAATATTTCCACTCCATGTGACATTAGCTAAAATGGATCTTTGCGTCCTGAGCCTCCCAATCCTTGGAGACATTTCGACCACCACAGGCAATGCAGATTTCCCGACAGTTCTCATCATGCCCGAGATCTAAACGCAAATATGCAAACACATAAAATGAACCAAAGAGCCCGTGGTATAAAACAACCGCCCAAAAAAAAACACACTCATAAACATGGCCCTGAGGAAATGGAACAACAAAGAACAAATGCATGCAGACACAGAATAAGGGAATCAAGACGAATCAATCACGCACTCCCACTCTCCGCGGCCGCGGCCGCGCCCACGCCCTCGATCTTCTCAATCAGCGTCCTGGCAAACCCCTCAAAGATGGGCAGCGACGAGCAATCCTTGTACTTTTCGACCAGCGGCCTGGTATCTTCCGGCTCTTCCGCCCTTGCCCCGTTCCTGTTCGTGGCCTCCTCCTCAATATCGCTATCATCCGGATCAACCTCCATCTTTCCCTCAACCATCGCCCCAAACTTGACATCCACAGGCACAGCCCCCAGAAACGGCACCGCCATCTCGTCCGCCATGACCTTGCCCCCGCCGCTGGAGAACACGTTGCTCACCTCCCCGCAGCACGGGCACGCGTAGCCGGACATGTTCTCGATGACGCCCAGCACGGGGATGCGCGTCTTGGCGCAGAAGTTGATCTCCTTGCGCACGTCGGACGTGGCGACCGCCTGGGGCGTCGTCACGAGCACCGCGCCAGCTAATCGGGGCGGGCGAGACGCAAACCCCGCGGTAGCAGCAGGGGATGCAGAGGTCGTGGAGAGGGTCAACATCTGCTCCGCGAGCGCGATATGCTCGTCGCTCGTCCCCGGCGGCGTGTCGACGAGCAGGTAGTCCGTCTCCCCCCACAGCACGTCCGTCAGGAACTGCCGCACCATGGCTGTCTTCTTGGGGCCGCGCCAGATGACGGCGTCGCCACGGTCGCGGAGGAGGAAGCCGAGGGACATGCACCGCAGCGAGCCTCGACCCGTGCCTTCGTCGGCGGGGTGAACCGCCACGGGCAGCCACCCCCCGGGCGCCTGCGTGATCTTGGCGTCCTCGAGCCCGACGAGCCGCGGGATCGACGGGCCCGTGAGGTCGACGTCGAGGATGCCGACGGACCGGCCCTGCAGCGTCAGCGCGAGGGCGAGCTGCAGCGTCACGGAGGACTTGCCGACGCCGCCTTTGCCGGAGAGGATCTGTTTTTCATTGTCATTATCATTGTAGATGTTAGAGTAAAACGAAGGATATTCTTGAGGAAGTTTTTTTTTTTTTTTTTTTTTTTTTTTTTTTTTTTTTTTTTTTTTTTTTTTTTTTTTCATGGAAGATAGAGGAGTTGATTCAATTGGGGCGATGTGATCAATAGTAGTGGGTGGGCAAGCAAAGCGAAGCAAGCAAAAGCAAGCACAGCAAGTTGAGATGAGAGAGAGAGAGCGGGCGTTCGATCGATAGACAGACATCTAATCGATAAGGGCTCGGAGAGGAAGAACAGAATAGGGCAAGATGAGAAGAACTCACCAATACGATGTTCTTGACCCCGTTCAGAGGCATTCTTTTTCCCGTCCCGTCTTTCCCGTCTTTTTTTTCTTTTTCCTTGTAGAGCAAGTACCCAGGTAAAGAACAAGAAGACGGGAAAGAAGCGAGATCAGCGGAGATCCAGAGCCATGATGGTGTTTGCTCCGAATTACTAAAGACAGGCCTCTGCCGGCGGGCGGTGGCGGGGCGGGGGTCCGATCCCGGGGCTGCTAGCCTAGCCTCCTCCACTGGCGTCATCACTTCCGCGGGGATCCCTCAAAAGGGGTACTTGATTACCAAGCAACGGAGAGAAGTGGGGGAAAAAAAAGCAAAAGCTATAACAGTGGAATGAATACGATGTGGCTTATTTTCCAATCTAGGAATATCACTATTTCAGGAATAATAAACCGTATGGAGTAGAGAGGGTTCTATTCACGTTTTCTTTGGTCACGGAGAGGGCTTCATGCAGTAAATGCCTAGACAGAAATGATATTATAAATAAATAATAAATACTCAAGTCACCAAAGAGGGCCTTTACAAGGTGCCGAAGTATATATGCTAGGAGATCTCCACGATGAGCTCCGTGCTATCTCCTCCACCTCATAAAGGCCATCACCACCCTAAACAGCAGCGTGTACAGGAACAGCTTCCACCCCGTCGCGTGGAGCATGGAGATGGTCCACCGCGACGAGCGGATCGCCGCCTTCGAGCGAGGCACGCTCTTCGCGTCGTACGCCCGCAGCGCCGCGTCCAGCGGACCCGGCCGGCACAGCTGCTCCGCTAGCTCCCACCCGTCGAGCAGCGCCATGTTGGCCCCGTTGCCCGCGAACGGGCTCATGGCGTGGTTGCTGTCGCCGATGAAGATGATGGGCGGGCTTCCCGGGGAGGCAGAGGTGGCCGATACCGCGCGTTCGTGTTTGAATGGCTGCTTGTCCATCGCGTTGAAGAGCATCAGCGTCGTCGGATCCGTGGCGCGGACGAGGGTCTGGAAGGGTTCTGAGAACTGACTGCCCCTTTCCAGGGCTTCCGTGAGCAGAGACTGGACTTGCTCCTCGGAGAGAGGATATCTCATCCTCTCGCGCGGCTGGTCCGTCAGGTAGCTCACGGACCAGAGCGCGCTCCTGCTGTCGACCGGCGAGACGAACAGCCCGACGCCGCCGCCGCCCAGGACAGCGCCCCAGTCGCGGTCGACGGGCCGGGGGACCGCTTCGTGGGAGTCGAATCGCGAGGTCGCGGAGATGCAGACGGCGCCGGTGAAGGACAGGCCGTCTGCGGGTCGCAGTTGGGTTCGGATCTTGCTGCTTGCGCCGTCGGCCGCGATGAGGATGTCGCATTCATCGGTGGTCCCATCTCCAAGGTGCACGCGGATCTTGCCGTCCGGAAGAGGCTCGACCCGTGTGCAGGGCCGCTCCCAATGCATAGTTGTATCTTTTTGTTCATATACAGCGTCGACCATGATCCGACGGAGAACGTCCCGCGCGATCCGCATGCCGTCAGCCGGCAGCTCCTTGTCCGAGGAGAGACCGCTATCACCCCGACTGATGCGCACGCTCAGAATGCTCCGCCAGGCCGTGTTCCACAGATTGAACGAGCCGTTCCCGGCGACGCTGATGCTGGCGCGGAGCATGCGTTCCAGGAGATTCAGTCGGTGCAGGGCCTGCATGCCGCCGGATAGACCATCGCTGCGGATCGAAAGTGAATATCCCTCCCGGCCGATGCTCGTCTCTTCCGTATCCCTCTCATAGATCGTCACGGAGGGGGGTTCATGTTTTGTTGAGGTCGGCCACTGCTTGCGCAGCGCGAGGGCGAACGAAAGGCCCGCGATGCCGGCGCCGACCACGATGATCTTCTTGCCCGCTACGACGGGCGGAGCGGTGTCACATGTGTTGGATGACATTTGCCCACCTCTCAGATGTACGCAGTCTCAGGCCGTCCGAGCAGATGGTTGGCGATAAACACATGCAGGCGGTCGACCTCCTTTCACTTCAGTGTCCGTAGCACTGCAGGAGTCGAGTTTTGCTCCTCCTTATTGACCTGAGCAGTCCTTTTTGCTGCTGCCTTGCGGCTGGTAGCCAATACGAGAATGTCGGAGCACATGGACGCGCACTGCATTCTCGTCCGGGCCGTCCCGTCTCCATCTTGACCCGAAACAGTTTAGTTGGATCGCAACACCCACTGTCTGAGGACGAGGGCAACGGACGGGTAGGAACAGAGCATTTTATAGGCCACCTCGATGGAGAGGTCGGAACGCACTCCCAGGTTGGGTATCAAGTTCCCTGTTGAGCAAGAATCCCTCTGTAGAAGCACAGCACCAGGGCAACACGGACCACCGCACCAGGCCTTGCAGCAGGTCCGCTGTCGCCAGAAATCACGGACTCAGCATCAGAAGGGAATCATTTGGGAAGGGATTGTATTGTCTGAGAAAGCACTCTTGCTGCTGCCATGTGGGATGGACCGTTCCATTCAGTCTGCAAGGGGTCCCGTGCGGGAAAAAGTATGTCCATGTACAGTACATGCCAGGAAAGAAGCAAGCTGACCGACAAAAGGCTGTAGGAACTGGGACAGGAGGGACAGAAAAGAATGCATGCCAGAGAATGCAGCCAGGGGATTTATCTAGGCAACGATAACCTCCTGAGGAGAGCTCCGAAAGCGAGTTCGATGGGTGATGTCGGTACCTTGGGTACTTTAGGGTGGCAGGACTGTGGATCGATGATCAGCTCCCACGGCTGCTGTCAGGCAAAACAGAACGGTAAAAGGAAGGAGGAGTGGCACAGGAGATCGTAGAGCCGGCCGAGCAGCATGTAACCATGACCACGAGTCATGTCGTACAACCTTGCAGAAGTCAAGAGGACACGGGAACATCTTCCCCAGCCATACACGGCATCCCGCACGTGGCTCCGTCGGAGAGGAGTCCGAGAGACGGCGGGGTGCGCGGGAGAGCATGGCTATAGCTGCAGATCTTATGCCGCGTCCACGGTCCCGTTGAGGGATTGTTGCGGTGAAAGATGGCTTCCCGCGGTCCCAGGGCAGCGGTCAGCGTCTGCCTGTGTTGTCCACGATCAAGTGGAGCGCTGACCGGGCGCCGCGGGGGCCGGGGAACGGCTGTTCGGGCAGGAAGGTGGCATGACCGGTGGAGAGGCGCGCGTCTGGGGCGCCATGCGTCGGGACGCGCCCGTGCCGCCGTCACCTCATGCGATGACGGCGTGATGAGAAGGGGGATCAACAGGGTCCAGCAGACCCGTGGGCCACGAACATCGTGCCTAGAATCGTTGACCTTCCAGTAGATCAGGCCCGCCGCCACCGTGCGTGATCCAGGCCCGGGGATGGCGTGACTGGCGGAAGAGGTTGCGGTGGAAGCGTCCCGGCACCCGGGCGGAAGCCCAGTCCTCGCCCTCCGGGACAGCTGATGCCTGTGCCCGCACCCTCTTTATTAATCCTCCTGTCTCCATCTTCCCTCCCTCCGACTTACTAGCATCCGTGCCACCACAAAGAGCCCTGGATCCTGCTGTGCTCTGCGAGCTCGGGCGTTCAGGCATCTCTCGCAAGGTCAGTTGTCCCCGAGCACCACCAGGCGGCCCCGCAGGCTCCCCACCCCGATGCAGGGCCTCGAGCACGGCATGCTCCACCGCCATGGCGCGCTCCGCCTCCTGGCCGATCCTCGCTTGCAATCGCCGAGAGAGATATATATATATCTCCTTGCCTGCTGACCTATATAGGTACATCCCAGAAGACACTTCGAACATTGCTTCTCCCAGAATACAGTTGTCCTTGAGCTTAGATCTTTCATCTCATCCTTGAGCGCTCCGCTGCTCCAACACTCCGCCTTTCATCAGCGCGCAACCACCATGAGCACGGTCGCTGCGCACCTCGTGCGGCCTTCGGTCCGCTACTTCTCGGCCCGCCGTCCGCGTCCGGACAGTCGCACCTCGCGCTTTGTCACCATGTCGTGCATCGTCTCCGCCGTGGTCCTGCCCTTTATTCCCCCGGCCATCGAGAGCTCCCGCGAGAAGAGCCAGGGCTATCCCAACCACAACAAGTAAGTTGACTCGATTCCTCCGGAATTTTCTTTCTTTCTTCTATCCCACCGGCAGTGTTACCACTCCCGGAGTGGAAAAAGAAAGACACATGGAATATATACTGACTCCGCGAGTGCTGTAGATCTCACCCGCCCCTCTGCTTCCATGCCCGCTAGTGTACCCCTACTACCAAACCTCTGATCTCCAACGAGGTTGTCCATATTACGACAGTCGGATCCACCCCGAATGCGCGGGATTCGCATGCTTAATTTCCCCAGGAGCATCAGCGTGGCACATGGTTTGACACCGCACGGCCACATTTCACAGAGCACGGAGTATCTGGGCGGCGTTCTGCTCGAGCGGCTTATCTTTCTTTGACGGTTGTTTGACACTCGATGCCACACATCTGGCAGAGAGTCCAGAAAGGCCCGGTAAAGGGTCATCTTGGATCGGAGGCCGGAAGTATTTCCAGAGCTGCTTCTGCTCTGACCAGGCCCATGCGGCCAACCAGTGGTGGAGGGCGAGGCTTTGTTTCTTACGTTGGCATAGATACCGGTGCAGCTCGACGCCGGATAATCGCATTCCTGCATACGGTCTATCGCACCAACCGGCGTTCCACGGGTGGGGGCTTGCCCGCATGGCGTTGTCGTCTTCCCGGGGCGGGACCCCTGGGGATCCTCCAAACCTGCCTTTCGGGCAGGAGCACCGGTGTCCTCCCGATCAACGTTGCAGACGCATAGAATAATCATCACAGTTATTATTGCCCATGACCAGCTGGTCTCTAATTTCTGCTGGCCGCTTACACAACCCGTAGGGTAGAGGCGGGGTGAGAAGAGCAGCGACCTCTTGAGGAAGAATCGATTTCCCGAACGCGGCATGAATGCATAGTATATGTACTGTACAGATGCGTCGTCAAGTCAATTAATCCAGTTAAACATAGCAGTCTATACATAGATCCGACTTCGGGGAACCTCCACGGAAGAACGGAATCCGGGGTCCATAATAGCCAACAACCTCTGTCCCTTCCTCTCCTTCAACGTCAACTAAACCGGTTCCCCTTCGGCGGCCGGAACGTCTCCGCAGCCTCGTACTTGGACTTCTCCAGCACCGTCTCGGGCTCGTGCCGCGTCGGCGCCGGGTCGCGGCTGGCCTCCGAGCTGGGCGACCCCGCGTCGTCCGCCCCGCCGGTGGCGGTCTTCTGGGCGATGGTTGCGCGTTTCAGGCTGGGGCTGTCCGACGGGGTCTGGGCCTCCTTGCGCTTGTGCTCGGCCTCCATGGCGGCCATCTGGGCCTTGCGCTTCATGTCGGCCTCATAGCGGGCCTGGCGGTCGGCGTTGATCTGCTGCTTGGCGAAGTAGTAGGCACCGCCGCCGGCTGGTGTGGACATGTCAGTTAGCTAACCGATCGGGAACCCGAGTTGAGCTGATAGAACGCAATTGAGAGCCAATTGAACACAGAGAAGGAGTACTTCAACTATAGAGGGATCCTTACCGATGCAGAGAGCGCCCCAGCCTATCCTGTATCATTGTAGAAAGAAAAAAAAATTCACGTCAGTCGTCGAGGTCCCATGTCTCCGAGAAACGTGTATCGGAGGTTCGATGAGGCTTCGGCTTACCAGGTAGATCGGATCTGCAGAGATCAGTAATGTCAGTGGATGTTCCAGACACAAATTCGTATCACGCTGCACGAGTAGACGTACCGTGTTCATTGTCGTGGACGGTGACAAACACTGTCAACGGGTCTTGCAGTTCGTCGGGTGAAGGAGAGAGAGGAATCGAGATCCAACAACAATAATACGTCAGGCTCAGTTGCTCTGGCCGGGCCAGCGGCCGGAGCAACCTTTTTACGTGCGGACGGAGGCCCGCAGGGCTGGCCAATCAGACGCGGGCCGCCCGGCGAGTCGGCGAACTCGGCGACCACCGCCGCACCCGGATCGGGCTGCGGCCGCTTTCAGCCACCCATATGGCGGTGCTGCTAAGGCTTAAGCTTATCAGCCTCAGGCGCTCAAGCTCCCGGGACTCGCAACCCTCACCTCTCTTGTTTCGACCTCGTCCTCTTCTTCCTTCGCCTCCAGCTCACTACTGGCCCCCTCATCCTCTGGGGCTGGTTGGTGCGGTTATACTCAGTCAGGGCATGACCTCGTTTTGATCCGCTCCTGGGAGGCGCTGGCAGCCTTATTTCTCTGAGCGTTCGTTCGTCGGGCCTCCAGCCGGCTTTCTCTTTATCATTTGCCACTTCGGGAAAGGGAGACGTTTTGGCTACGATGGCTCCCAAGCGCAAGGCAGCGGACGGTAAGAGGCGAATCTGCTACTCTAGAATTCTGGTTTGATGGAGAGAACTGACCTGGCTCAGGCGCTCTGGCGGACAGGGCCTCGAAACGGGCCACCCCCGTCCCGGATACGCCCCAGAGCATCGACAGCAGCGACGAGTACTCGGATTACGAGGATGACCCTACTGGGAAGGACGCCAGCTTGAAAGGTGGGACGGAGGAACATGCGATACTGAGAAGATCAGAATACTGACGTACGTCTGGCAGAGGTGGTCGAGAAGTTCGACCTCGAATCCTTCAGCAGGAACAAGCGCAGCACGGTCTCGAAGGAAGATCCCCATTTCGGCTACCGCGACTTCTCCTCCCTGCCTCTCAAGCCCGACCATGCCAACCGCCCGCTCTGGATCGATCCGCTGAAGGGCACCATCACCCTCGAGAGCTTCTCGCCGCTGGCGCCCCAGGCGCAGGACTTCCTGACCACCATCGCCGAACCCCTCTCGCGTCCCACGCACATGCACGAGTACCGGTTGACCGGCAACAGCCTGTACGCTGCGGTCTCAGTCGGACTGCTCCCGGCTGACATTATCAACTTCCTCGATCGGCTGTCCAAGACGCCGCTGCCGGACACGATCAAGTCGTTCATCATCGACTTCACCAAGTCGTACGGCAAGATCAAGGTCGTCCTGAAGCATAACCGGTACTATGTGGAGAGCACAGACCCCCAGATGCTGCAGATGCTCCTGCAGGATGAGGTGATTGGGTCGCAGATTGTGCAAGGGTCGGGAGGCATCACTCAGCAAGCTGCCCCGAAGATGGCCGGTTTGGTTATCCCCGGCACCAAGGATGCAGCGGGCGTCAAGCAGACCTCGGACCAGCAGCAGCGGAACGCGCCGGAGGGAGCGAACGGCAATAGCAATGGCGCAGCGCCGAAGGAAGACGATATCATCGTCACGCTGCGCGACGAGGATGACGATGATGACCAGGGCCAGGTCCACAGCTTTGAGATCCCCAACACCGCTGTCGAAGCGGTCAAGGCTCGATGCCAGGCGATGGGCTGCCCCGCCCTCGAGGAGTACGATTTCCGAAACGACGAGGTCAACCCCACGCTGGACATCGATCTGAAGCCGAATGCGCAGATCCGGAGCTACCAGGAGAAGAGTCTGAGCAAGATGTTCGGTAACGGTCGAGCCAAGAGCGGGATCATCGTCTTGCCCTGTGGTGCCGGCAAGACCCTCGTCGGGATCACGGCCGCCTGCACAATCAAGAAGGGCACGATCGTCCTCTGCACCAGCTCCATGTCCGTCGTGCAGTGGAGGAACGAATTCTTGCGGTGGTCGAATATCGATCCCGGTGACATCGCGATATTCACGTCCGACAACAAGGAGAAGTTCAAGAGGTCCACCGGTATCATCGTGTCGACCTACTCGATGGTCTCGCAGACACGGGCTCGGTCGCATGATGCGGAGAAGATGATGGAGTGGATACAGTCGCGCGAGTGGGGTCTGATGATCCTGGACGAGGTGCACGTCGTGCCCGCCTCGATGTTCCGAAAGGTCACGTCGGCGATCGCGACGCAGACGAAGCTCGGTCTGACCGCCACGCTGCTGCGTGAAGACGACAAGATCAAGGATCTGAACTTCCTGATCGGACCGAAGCTGTACGAGGCCAACTGGATGGAGCTGGCTGAGCAGGGCCACATCGCCAAGGTCCAGTGTGCTGAGGTGTGGTGTCCGATGACGACCGAATTCTACGCGGAGTACATGAGGGAGAAGTCGCGGAAGGCGGCTCTGCTCTACATCATGAACCCGAGGAAGTTCCAGGCCTGCCAGTATCTCATCGACTACCACGAGAAGCGAGGCGACAAGGTGATCGTCTTCTCGGACAACGTGTACGCGCTGGAGCGGTACGCGCTGAAGCTGAACAAGGCGTACATCTACGGCGGCACGCCGCAGAACGAGCGCATGCGCATCCTGGAGAACTTCCAGCACAACGAGCAGGTCAACACCATCTTCCTGTCCAAGATCGGAGACACCTCCCTCGACCTGCCGGAAGCGACCTGCCTCATCCAGATCTCCTCGCACTACGGCTCCCGTCGTCAGGAGGCCCAGCGCCTCGGCCGCATCCTGCGAGCCAAGCGCCGCAACGACGAGGGCTTCAACGCCTTCTTCTACTCGCTCGTGTCCAAGGACACGGACGAGATGTTCTACTCCTCCAAGCGCCAGGCCTTCCTCGTCGACCAGGGCTACGCCTTCAAGGTCATCACCCACCTCCAGGGCATCGAGAACATGGAGGGCCTCGCGTACTCGACGCCCGCCGAGCGCCGCGAGCTCCTGCAGGAGGTGATGCTGCAGAACGAGACCTCCGCCGAGGTCGAGCACGTCGCGGACGACCTGTTCAGCCAGCGCTCCGGCGGGCCCAAGGGCGCCAAGGGCGCGAAGAAGGGCGCTGTTACCGGCGTCAAGCGCAGCGCGGCGACCCTCAGCGGGCTTGCTGGTGGCGAGGACATGGCGTATATCGAGTACAACAAGAGCCGGAATAAGCAGCTCAAGGATAAAGTCGGGCATCATCCGCTGTTCAGGAAGCTGGAGCGCGAGCGGCAGAGGCGGAAGAAGGAGATGGAGGAGTTGAGGAAGGGGATGTAGCTTACATCAAAAAAAAATATTTCCCTTTTTTTATGTCCTCTTGTGTATTTGGGATTGGTTGGTGTTTTAATGGGGTTTTTTTTGATATACGAGTGTATACATATAGGCATATGTATTACAGATTGTGCTGTACCTGGGCGGGCGGGAGGTTTTGGGAGTTGTTGTTTCTATCTATCTATCTATCTATCTAACTAACGCTCAGATGAATGAACATGGCATAGAGCATATCATAGCATAGCACGGCATGGCATGGCAAGATGATGTCATGCGGGAAAACAAATTGGCCATGTCATAGGTAATGGATGCCGATGCTGAATTGATATGAGTGGTCAGCGAGATGTATTTTCTTTCTTATTTCTTATTATGCAGTAGATAGATAGATGAGTTTGAGGATATCTATCTGATAAACTGGATTGTCGTCGTTCGATCTTCTAAGTCCATTTGCTTATCCTGTTCCTGCTAGTCGCAGAGAGACAGACTGAAAGGATGCATCATGCCTTCCATACTCCCGTGCATACCGAACAATTATATTCATATCGATTCGGGGATTTATCACCTTCATCTTGATTCATTCATTCATTCAGCTCATTAATTCATTCTTCATGTTCCATTCCCTGCCTACCTACCTACGTAGCGTACGTAGGTACTCATTTTTCTTTCTTTTCTTTCTGTTCTTCTTTCTTTCCATGCTTTTCTCCTCTCCTCCTCTGGATTTGAATTCCTGCCATTCTCTTTCTTTGTCTATTTGTCTGCATGTTGAACTTTTGAACTTCAACAAAGCTCTCTCATGCAGGGCTCTTCTCTGAGGACGTATAATATAAATATACTGTAAAGATGCAGGGCTCTAAATACCTACTTACATACCTCGGTACGGCTATATATGATTATGTTTCTTATAATGCCCGATGAATTGAACTATCTACCGATCTACTTATGCAGGTGGATGAAAACTTATATGTGAACCCTACAGGATTTCAGAAATTCCGAAGGCCCCTGTTTTCAGCACCACTAATACCCCTGCCCTCCTGGATGCTTTGCCAGCAATGATGAACAACAATCTCTGATTTAGGTTTAGCCTATATACCTGTGACCCTGTCTACTATTTCCTAAAGGGTGGCCTCCAGTTACACTTTCTTATTTACCTCAGTGATCTGTCTGTAACAAAAATATCTGTGGACCAGAAAATACAGCTTGACTGTAAAAGAGGCTACGACATCTAATTTCAGTCAATACTAGTATTGTTCTATTTGATGATATCTCTATCCACATGTGCAAATAGAAATCGCGTCCGTAGCTAGGAAACCTGCCTACGTAATAATAATCATACCAATGCGATAGGGACAGAGAGAGGAGCTCACGGGTATAGGTCCTTCTATGCATGGCATTGAGACAAATGCCCCGCACTGATTGCATCCTAATGTAGGATTCATTCCAGTACGGTTCGTCTTCTTCGACGCGCCGGACGCACGAGAAGCTCTGGTGCTCTGTGTGGAAATTTACTAACTGCAGAAGGATGTAATGATCAGATTTGGAGGAGACCCAAGAAATTTGCTGATGTAGTATATCGATGACGACTGTCTATTGATTGATAACTCGTATTTTGATACAGTTGTGGGGTTGGTCGGACACCTTAGTGGGAGGCCTGACCTGCCCGCTTTGGACCTGATCTGTGTGCTACACCCGACCTATGGCAATACACTTGGATGGAAAATAGAGTTTTTAATAATATTTAAAAAAACATTGAAACTTAATAATTCTGAATTGATTTCAAATAGTTTTTTGAATTAACAATTAATTGATTTGAAATATACTTATAAAAGGTTAGATCGATGCAGTTTGGGGCTCTCCCAATTCCGACACAAATGCTACACATATGTGCGTCTTCCTCGACCGCGTCCAGAATCCCAGCTCCATGCCCCGCGTCACATTTTGAGAGCGAGCTGCTCCACTCACCAATAATACTGCCAACATGACCGTCATCAAGGGTGCGAATTCGAAGCTGTTCGAGCCATTGACGATCGCCAATGGCAAGATCACGCTCAAACATCGTGTCATCCTCGCCCCGTTGACGAGGAACAGAGGCACGCCGCTGAATCCGAAGAGTACCCCCGAGAACCCCAACAGGATATGGGTTCCCAACGATCTGATGGCCGAGTATTATGCTCAGCGCACGACGGATGGTGGACTCCTGATCTCTGAGGGGATTCCCCCGTCGCTGGAGGTAATTCCCCATTAATAATAGGAAACGGGTACAGAGAGTCGACTGACTTGATCTCGACCCTCCAGGGCGGTGGCATGCCCGGTGTCCCTGGAATCTTCATCCCAGAACAACTAGAAGGTTGGAAAAAAGTCGTCGACGCAGTCCACGCCAAAGGCGGCTACATCTACGCGCAGCTGTGGCACGCCGGTCGAGCCACCATCTCTGCAATGACGGGTTCACCCCCCGTCTCAGCCTCCGCTACTCCCTGGGACTCGCCCGACGAGCGATACCCATACGTCCCCGTCGGGGCGACCGAACAGGTCCGCTACGTCGACAGCCCCCCGATCGAGCTCTCCGTGCCGCACATCAAACGGACGATCCAGGACTACTGCCGGGCCGCGGAGAACGCGATGGCGGTCGGCTTCGACGGTGTTGAGATCCACTGCGCGAACGGGTACCTGCCGGAGCAGTTCCTCAGCTCGAATATCAATAAAAGGACCGATGAGTATGGGGGTTCTCCGGAGAAGCGGTGCACGTTTGTCCTGGAGCTCATGGATGAGCTGGCGAAGACGATTGGGGAGGAGAACATGGCTATTCGGCTGAGTCCGTTTGGGCTGTTTAACCAGGCGCGGGGAGAGCAGCGGGTCGAGACGTGGTCGCATCTGTGTCGGCGTCTGAAGGCGGCTCATCCCAGGATATCATATGTCAGTTTCATAGAGCCGGTATGTCGGACAGATATTTTCTGGAGACCAAGAATATTTCAATGCCCCCAAATACTAACGCGACTGCCACCAGCGCTACGAACAGATCTTCACCACCGAGGAGAAGGACGCCTTCCTGCGCTCCTGGGGCCTCGCGGACGTCGACCTCAGCGTCTTCCGCGAGATCATGGGCGACACGCCCTTCTTCTCCGCGGGCGGCTTCAACGACCAGAACTGCTGGGGCGTCCTCGAGTCCGGCCGCTACGACGCCCTGCTCTTCGGGCGGTACTTCATCAGCAACCCGGACCTGGTGCAGCGGTTGAAGGTCGGGCATCCGCTGACGCCGTACGATCGGAGTACGTTCTACGGGCCGTTTCCGGATCCTACGAGGGGGTATACGGATTACTTGACTGTGGAGCAGCAGGAAGATGCTAAGAAACGAGAGGAAAACTCTGGTGCTTAAGGTGTGGATGTGGGAGAGGGGAGATGGGTTTACTCTGAGGAAATATCTATTTGGCATCTCTCTCGGTTATGCCGTGAACTCTGAAATGATATCTAGTTTGCATGGGAACTAGAAGACTCTAAAGGAAATGGGTGATGTTTCACCAGTATACGTAGATCGTAAAATATAACTGTTACTACAAATTGCACAAGATAGCGAAGCTAGCGACAGTCCTTGCACCTGTATAGAGATATCAGAAATGCCTAGGAATAGAAATGCAAACTGCAGCGGGAACCACCCCCCAACATGTTAGCTAGGTAACAAGCACTGCAGTCTTCCGCTTTGAATAGCAAAAGGTACTAATAAACGGTCTTGGATAAAAAAAGTCCGAACTAGATTAAAAGCGATGTTGCATTGGGGAGCAACGACTCAGCCATCGGCAATGCCTCCGACAATGATAAGATGATAAGATAGGAACCGTGGTCATCGGATCCGCCGATGTCAGATAGGTATTCGGCTTCCTAATTTGAATTAACCTTCTGTCTACATCGAGAGGAATTGTCCCGATCGGCCAACATTGATAAAGGAGTTGCAGAAGGGTAAACACGCGGAGAAAAGACGCAGTTGATGCGAGGGGCAGTTGCATGCTTCTTGCAACTCAGAAGCCTGTTCTCAACTTCTGATCACAATGCAGTTATAAATGGAATGTAATTTCGTACCTCTCTGGCTAGTATCATATTTACATCAGTCTCGTAACACATTTTTCCCAAATCCTACACAAGCTGCCCCCTCTTGTACGGGAACTTCTCCCTAAAATGCTCCGCGATCTGCGACCACGTAGCCACCCACACGCCCTCCTTTGCCGCGATGTACTCCGCGAACCTCTTCAGCGCCGCAAAACGCGCGGGTTTGCCGATACATCGACAGTGCAGACCGACGGTCATCATCTTCGGCATACCCGCTTCCCCTTCCTCGTAGAGCACATCAAAGGCGCCCCTGACGTGGTCGTAGTCCATCGGCGCGCCGAACCCCGTCGGCACGTTGAACTTGTAGTCGTTGCAGTAGTACGAGTATGGGATCATCAGCATCCCCTGCGGGTTGGGGTCGTCCTTCTCCGCGGGCACGTCGACCCAGTAGGGAAGGTCGTCGGCGTAGGAGTCGGATTCCCAAAGCAGGGGAAGGTCCATCTCCTTGTACATGTCCCATACGAGGGCGCGCGAGCGCGGCGAGAGCCGGCCGCAGTACCAGCCCCTAGGGGCTTCGCCGCAGATGTCCCTGATGGTGGTTATGGCTTTGCGGATGTATTCCTTCTCCCGCTCGGGGGGCATGTTGTGGTAGTCGATCCAACTTTGTAGAATGATATCAGATACAGCATCCCTTAAATAATGGAAGTTCCACAATGAACTGACCGATATGCGTGAGATGCCACCTCGTGGCCATTCTCAATGAACGATCTCGCAACTGCTGGATTATCTTCGATGGCCTTGCCCACCGCGTACAGAGTGTATTTCACATTGTACTTATTGAAGAGACGGAATAATCGCCACATACCAGCCCGAGAGCTATATTCATACTCTGACTCGATGTTCACAGCTCGCTCCTGCACATGGGGGGTACCTCCGGGCGCTTCCCAGAGGTTCACCTCGTTGGTTACATCGCCATTCAGAACGCAGCGCTCTGCGCCCTGGATACTCGAGATCAGAAAGGGCTGACAAGTGTTCTGATCAAGTAAAACTCACCTCTTCATAGTTCATCCAAATACTTTACCTTCCCGATCGCTGGATTGCGAGCCTTACATTATCCTCCTGCGCCTGTGGAGAGTGAAATTCCTACTGTAGGGCTGGGTGCTCATTCGGACTTTTCATGTACGGTTCTCCCTTCGCTCGTCTTTCCTGCTTATACATCTTTCAAGGCTGGGATGATGTGCGTATATAGGGCTCACAGTGGTCCTCCAAGGCGACGTCCCGGCCCTCGAAGTCCTCAACAAGGACGGCATCTGGATCGACGCTCCCCCCAAGCCGAGCACATTCATCTGCAACGTCGGCTCATAGCTCGAGCGTCACACAAACGGCAAGTTCGTCGCCACTGTACACCGCGTGCGCAACAGGTCGGGACAGGAGCGGTATTCGCTGCCGTTCTTTCTCTCACCGGATCCCGATGCGACTCTGGATGACCTGGATTGCTGCGTGGATGAAGGGGAGAAGCCGAACTACGAGCCTGCGCTGGTGGGTGATCTTTACATTCACCGCATCCTGCTGGCGCATGTGAAGCATCCGACGAGTATCAAGTACCGGGATGTTCCGAAGTCTGAGTGGAAGTATGAGCTTCTATATGGATGAAAAAACGCGTATAAAGTGGTAGTTTTGGGAGAACAAAGGGTTGAAAACTCTTCTCCCAAGGAGGAAATGATTGTTTCTGGGGTTTTAGAAGTATATACACTTAAGTATCTCTCCAAGAGCGGAAATGAAGACATTAATTTTTACTATATCGGGTGCCATCCTCTAAGTGACAAAACAAGGGACTTCCCACGCTCTTCCTGAATCAAGCCCTTTAAACGCTTCTCGAGCTAATTAATGAGTTCTGGACTCTCGGACATTATTAGAACGCCTGCTACATCCGACGAACCGACCCCCGATGCCCGAGAGCATGCCAATTGCTGGCCTAGGGACTAGACTAACCCATTTGGATAATACCAATACTACTACTGCGAACGGTTCTATTAGTAAGGCGTTAGAGTCTAGACAATTGCCAGCTAGACCGCATCGAAGTGTGGGGAATGAATGATCGCCAAATTAGCGTTCGGCATTATGCAAGTAGAGCTGTTGTATGCATGTATTGTTCTGCTGTCGGCCCTTCGGCCTTAACTGTGGCCGAGCAGTCGATTATTTCCGTAGCAAAGCTAGAATTCCTACCAGTCAGGTACCGATAGTTCCACACAGCGGCCAGACACTGCTTAATTGCTGGTATTGATGACTCCGTGTTACGGGCCATGACGTATCGGGTTGCGGGGAAAAGCTCATGGACCTGGACAGCGGACACTCGGCCTCTGTGTACTCCGCCATCCTGCATCAAATATTCTAAAATTAAGACAAATGTAGCTCTCTACTGGTCTCGATTCCCTGTAATTGGAATCATATGATCAGTATCTGGGTTCTATCAGACTGAACGTGCTCTTATTTATTTAGAGGGGGGCACCATCTAGATGCGCCCACCACCACCTCTCTCCAACCCTCAAGTATATCTAGTCCCGGTCCTCTCAAAAAGAGCAGCTCGAAGGATATCTGCGAAAAGAATTACCATCACCACTGGTCCTCCACTGTTATCGAGCAGTCCAAGTCTTCCGTTGAAGTTACGCAATTTGGGTTGCACCGGATCCCCCGCAAGCACAAGAGAGAGCATCATCGTATCAGCCAGAAAGAATAAGCTTTTCACAGCATCCAGCACCCCAAGACTCTGCTGCTGTCGACCGTTTAATACGTCTCCTCCATCGATCAGAAGTAGTGCGAGGAACATGGCCACCGCAACCAGGATCCAGTTGTCCACGACCGATTCGGGCGTCTTCAGCGCAGGGGTGCGTGCCGACTCGGCGCAGGCGGCCAGCGAGGTCTTGCAGGAGGATATGGAGAAGCACCATATCTTCTTTAACGAACAGCAGTTTCATAGTGAGTCTGGCTTTCGTTCTTTCTTGTCTGTTTTACGGGTCGTTTATGATAATTGGTGCATGCGCTTTTCAATGTTGAAACGGCTTGTCCTTTGCCAGTTGACAGTCCCTTGTATCGATGTAGCACTGTATAATCCTTGTCGCTGGGGCTTTGCTTTTTAGGAATGATTCTACTTCTCATACGAAGCTTCTCGGAATCTCTTGATTTTCTTAACATCGAAACAAAAATAAGGCTGGGATGCTGACTCTACCCAGACCACATTGTCCACCACATCTTAACGATATACGCACTGGGCGCAGCACCAGAAGATATCAAGGCCGCCTACGACCGAGATAAAAGCTACCAGAGACCAGTCTATCCCGTCGACGAGCATGTTGTCCAAGCGATGAGCGATAAGAGCAAGTTCAAAGAATATCTCTTCAAGGAAGAGCACTACACCAACTTCCTCGTGTATTTCCAGAGGGAAATCGACGCCAAGGGCGTCGGAGCCGTCCTGAATGAGCACCTTTTCGCTGAAGATGAACACGCTGATGCCTTGTTGGTGAGGATGTTTGCGGGTGAGCTTCCCCAACCTCGTCTAGTTTTGTTACATGGGTTTGAGAAACAGGTTCTAAAGTAATTCAAGGGTTCCTCCATCCGCTGATTCACCTCGGGTTCGGCGTCGAGTTCAACCAGCCCGCCATCGTGGCCCAGGCTCTCGCGCAGGCCGCAGTCCACGACAGCTGGATCGGGAAGCTGTTAATCCCGGCAGAGAAGGCTGCTGGAGGCATTGGCAAGCGCGGGACGAAAACCATCCTGCAGCTGCTGGACGAGATGCGCGCGGATAAGAAACTCGTCGAGTCCGTGCAATGGCCGGACGGCAATAAGATCAGGGAAGGCATTCTCGAGCGGGCGCCAGATGAGATGGTCAAGTATGCGAGCCAGTACACCGTCTCCGCGGAGCAGGTGGAGGAGAAGCTGGCGGAAATGATCAATGCTGTTGGTGAGAAACAATTGCTCTCTTTTAGAGGGAATATATATTTCATCGAAGATGTCTCATTGACTTGAATGAGCAGTATACTACACCATAACCGCCCAACGCCCGCCCAAGGAGATTAAGTTTGACTTCTTCTACATGCACTCTGTCAACTCCTCCATCTTCTTCCCCGCCCTTCTCTCCCTCCCGTCGCTCAGCACGCGCTCGAAGCTCCGTCTCCTGGAATGGAAGGGCCGTGTGGACCTCGCGATGTATGTCTCGCGCGGTTCGCCAAAACTGCTTCTGGAAGAGGTCACGAATTACCAGGCCCGGAGGGACTGGAAGTCCGTGTTTGAGAGCAGCATCCGGCACCCCAAAGACGACGGGCACGTGTCGAAGTTGGTGAGAGCGGTGGCAAGTGGGGAGAGGGTGTGCAAGCCGTTCGAGGCAGGGGGTAGAGAGAGGGGGTTCATGATTGCGGGAGACATGTGGCTGAAGATAGGGAACATGAGTAAGCGGACAATTTCAGCTGTTATTCAAGTTCAACCTCCATCATACTGATTTGAAATGTGCGCAGTCATCGACTCGGTGAGCGGCCCGGGCGATCTGTGGATTCGCTCAACAGGCTTCGATGAAGCGTGGTCCAAGTTCGAAGATCGGCCTGCCGTTGAACAAAGGGCTTAGGAAGCATTCAGGAAACGCTTTACACAGCTTTCTTCTGAGCACTATTTGAGGGGAAAGACTGTTGAATTGTCACAAAAGGGATGAATTTTGCCGACTCTACTGTCTAGAAATGTAAATATAACATCAATACTCCCGCCTCATGAAAACGACCTCCATGACTGCAAGCTATCATCCCTGCCCGTGTTGGTGTAATTAATGTAGATAATAACCTGTTAGGCTCCGTATTCAAGTGTGAGCCAAGATTAAAGGTCGTGTAAGTTGGGAAGCGGTTTGATGTTGGCACGGAGCATATTTGAGCACATGGACCGGGTTCCAGCCCCGCCAGAAGTTAAGCACAGCGCAGATCTATGCGCATAATGTGGGGTCGACACATCAGCCAGCAACATCGCCTGGAAACGCTGGCAGAAACGGGGCAAGAGAATGAAGCATCATGATTGATCGAGAGATCCGCAAAAGGCATCCGAGGGCAGAACTGCAGTAGAAGTGACGAGAAGCGGCGGCGCGTTTGCTCCGTTTGCCGCCGGTCACGTGGTGATTAGGGGCGACCCGCCGTCCCGCGAAGCTCCCGCTGCTCTCAACAGCTTCCACTATCTCTTGTCTGTTCGAGCTGCCACTCAACGCTTGGTCTATTCCATATCCCCCGGATTTCTGGCTGTTTTTGGCTCTTCCAGCTGCCCAAGCCATAATGGCGGGCTCCGAGAACGACCCTGCTCGCGAGCAGAATCAATCCAACAGCACTTCCCCGCCGCCCAAGGCGCCGCGGGACTGGCATGAAGAGGACAACCCGTTCGTCGCATTCCGTCGCTACGCCGATGAACAGATCTCCAACATGTTTCAATCCTTCTTCGGGCTACCTTCTCTCCTGTCCCTACCCACAAGCGACCGCTGGATGATCTACACGGACGAGAGCAGCTATCGGGACTACACCCGACAGAGACGGAGCGGAGACGACACGTCTGGGACAGACTCGGGCGCTGAGAACAACTCATCGAGCGGCGGCCAGGACAACAATGCTTCGCGCTACGACCGTTCCTTGTCTACATCGACGTGGACGCGGTGGTCGGATTGGGACGATTTCGACCGGTGGCGCTACTATGCGCATCGCCGCCCCTTCGATCTCTTTGGCTTCGACTCCTTCTTCGACAGGTGGTTTGGGTTTGATGACCGCTTCCCGTTCTCCTCCTTCGGCCTGTTCCACCCGTTCTCCTTCTCTTCCTTCTTCCCAGATTTCTTGAGCGAACACGACTCCCGCGCCTGGCCGATACCCTATATCCTGTTCAGTCCTTACTCGCCGCTGCACCTCGAGCGCCAGTCCCGTCTGCGCGCGAACCGTGAGAAGGGAATCTTCTCTTCCCTCTTCTCCTCTCTGCGGTTCACCTCCGAAGAAACAGACCCGTCCGAGCCGCGATGGCGCGAGGCCTTCGAGGATCTTCTGCGTGTCGAGAACGGAAAGCCCATGCTGGATCGGGACACTCAGGCTGTTATCAGGAATGAGACCGGCAACGACTGGCTGCGCGGGTTAGTCGAGAGGGGCAGTCTGGGTGACCGTTGGAAGTATGTCGCGGGGCCGAACGACCAGTCTCGGACCGGCATCACCCTGGAGAGAGAGGACGGCAACTTCAAGGCCAACGTGCAGTCGTACGAGAAGAACGAGATGGACTCTGCGAGAACAGAGGCGATGACCGAGCTCGACCTGTACGACCGCTTCCTCCAGGACATCGAGGCGCGCGAGCGCGAGTTCTTCAGACCGTTCTCCGAGAGTCCTCTGGTGCGTATGCTGCTCGACGAGAGACGGAGACATAGGGATGAATGGGAAGAGACTCGCCGCAAGTGGAAGCAGTTGGAGGAGGAGAACAAGAAGCAGGACACGGAGAAGTGGTTGGACACCGTTTCCGGTGAGAGCAAGACTTCTGCTCCCGAGACTCAACCTGCCACGAGCACGGAGGCCGGACCAGCTGCCAAAGCAGAAACCGCGGAGGCGACACCCGCGCAGCCTCGCGTCGTATCCACCAAATCAAGTGTGGAGCGCATCAGGCTCCCGGACGGCTCCGTCCAGATCAAGACCATCAAGACCAAGCGTTTCGCCGACGGCCGGGAGGAGACCAAGGAGGACGTGGAGGTCCGCAATCCTGCTGAGCGACAGCAGCATGCTCCTAGCAGCGAAGGTGCTTCTTCCAACAACAGCCAAAGCTCGAATGGCGACAATGGCTCCAAGGGTGGCTGGTTCTGGAAATAATCCATTGACCTTTCCAGTCCTACACTGAACGAATCTCCTTTTTGTGTCTTTCCCAATCTCCCCTCTCTCTTTCATCTTTCATCTCCTGAACATGTCCCATATCCTGCAATGTGAATGATATCTACGTCTCACTGCATGATTTCTTTTCTCCTTTGTTTTCCTATCTTCTTATTCCCCTCTTGCATTTTTGCATTGGCTCGGTATCTGGCGTTTGAAAACTGGAACTTTACGGAGGAAGCGTCAGGTACTGTACTTGTACTGCACATCCATATCATGTTTTGCATGACGAGGGGGGGTAAACCCGGTGGCTTTTTTTTGCTTTTGCTTTTTTACCTCTTGAATGTAAGATAGATAGTCCACTATCCGAACGGATTCTTATTACTACCTATGTGAGAACGAAGATGATATATGATAGGGTTACTAGATTGGGTACACGCTATATCTCATCAGTCCCAACTACAGTGCCGGATTAGATCCAACTGCGTAGCTACCTACCTATCTACCTCCGTACCTACCTCTGTATACCCAGGTACGTACGCTACGCCTTCCATCTTACTTAACCTTTCAAGAAGTTTCTGAGCGACTGACCCAGGGAGGAGGGAGGAGGAGAAGGAGGAGGAGGAGTAATAAGGCGGACAGGTTCGAATTCAATCCATTCTCACCCCTCCGGTCAGATCAGGTCAGGTCAGGTCAGGTCCAGTCCGGGGGCAAGTCGAGAGTCGAGGGCGAGAAACTTCTCTATCTCGGGTGGGTGGGGGG